>Ga0210123_1000022_pt1 | contig 83288 bp, 78 predicted proteins | sample Muzzi_PWB_D2_FD_185535 | JGI IMG/M metagenome (GOLD analysis project Ga0210123, IMG submission 185535) | Wetland microbial communities from San Francisco Bay, California, USA, that impact long-term carbon sequestration - Muzzi_PWB_D2 (SPAdes) | ecosystem: Environmental > Aquatic > Marine >... | reverse complement strand
GGCGCCGTACGAAAACACGGTGCTGTTGAACCGGGACCGGTTCTACGTCACCAACCGGGACTTCGAGGCGTACTACGCGAACCGGTTCCCCGGCGCCCGGTTCCTGCACGACATGGCGACGGCCGCAAGCGACCCGGTCCTGGCGCGGTTTTAGCCCGATCCCGCCGGCGCGCGCGGCAGGTGGTGCGAAGTTCCGGGCGAGGGCGGCGCCTGCGGGCCGCCAATGGCAGGAGGCCAACGCCGGCGAGGATCGGGGCGCCGGGCCCAGGGCCGCCGCACCTGCTATGCTGTCCCCGCCCCACTCGAGGCGCCCCGCCGACGACCAGCGAACCCGGCGGGCCACCGTCCCGCAGGCCAAGGCCGAGCGCCGGGAGTCTGCTTCGGGACGGAGGCGGCAACACCACCTTCCAGGGAATCGCCACGATGATCATCGTGATCGTGAAGTTCGAGACCACGCTGTCGGAAGACGAGGTCATGGCCATCGCCCGGGAGCGCGAGCCCGAGTTCCGGGCCCTGCCGGGCCTGCTCCAGAAGTACTACTTCAAGACCGACACGCCGGGCGAGTACGGCGGCGTCTACGTGTGGGACTCCCCGGCGTCGCTCCAGGCGTACCGGGCGTCCGACCTGGCCGCGAGCATCCCGGCGGCCTACAAGGTGGTCGGGGCCCCGTCGATCCAGGTCCTGCACACCCTCTTCCAGTTGCGGGAGTAACGGCGCCCGCCATCGTTCGGGGCGCCGGCCCCCGTTCCGGCGACAGCGGGCCCCGGCGACGAGCCCCGGACCCGTCGCGCCGGGTCCGGGCGATTGTCGCAGCCCCCCGGGCGAACAGCCGCCTGCCTTGCTACGATGGTTCGAGAGCGATCAGCGATGTTCCCGCCGCGTGCCCCGTGGGGGGCGCGCCGCGTTCGGGGCGCGGGTGGGAGGGACCGTGTCGACCCGCCGTCGAGGGGGGCGGGGTCGAAGGGGGACCGCGACATGGCGCACAGGAGCCGAGTGCACGAGCCGCTCCCGGCGGGGGCGGCGACGAGGGCGCCGCGGGCGACCGCGGCCGACGCCGCGCGGCGGTTGCTGGGACCGGTGCTGGAAGACTACCGGGGCCCGGTGGCCGTGCGGCTGTGGAACGGCGAGCTGGCCGCGGGGGCGCGCGACGCCGCCTGCACCGTCACCCTGCGGCACCCGGCGGTGCTGCGCGACCTGGTGCTGCGGCGGGACGTGCTGCGCCTGGCCGAGGCCCACCTCGCCGGAGGCATCGACATCGAGGGCGACGTGACGCACCTGTTCGGCCTGGTGGACCACCTCCGGCGCCTGCGGGTCCCCCTCGGCGACCGGCTCCAGGCCGCGTTCCGGGTGCTGCGGCTGCCGGCCTCGCCCCCGGCGGGGGAGGGGGCTGCCGGCGCCGCCGCGCGCCGGCAGCAGGCCAACTCCCGCGCCACCATCGCCCACCACTACGACCTGGGGAACGACTTCTACCGGCTCTGGCTCGATCCGGAGATGGTTTACTCCTGCGCCTACTTCAAGGCCCCCGGCCAGCCCCTCGCGGAGGCCCAGCGCGACAAGCTCGACTACATCTGCCGCAAGCTGCGCCTGGGGCCGGGCCACACCCTGCTCGACATCGGCTGCGGCTGGGGCGCCCTGGCCTGCTGGGCGGCCCGGCGCTACGGCGCGCGGGTCCACGGCATCACCCTGAGCGCGGCCCAGCAGGCCCACGCCGCCGCCCGGGTGGCCGCCGAGGGCCTGGCCGACCGGGTCACCATCGAGCTGCGCGACTACCGCAGCCTCCCGGCCGGGGCCCGCTACGACCGGGTGGTGAGCGTCGGCATGTTCGAGCACGTGGGGGCGGCCCACTTCGGCGCCTACTTCGCCACCGTGCGGCGGGTGCTCGGGGAGGGCGGCCTGTTCCTGAACCAGGCCATCAGCGACGACCGCGGCTGGCGCAAGAACCCGCTGACGGGGTTCGTGAACCGCCACGTCTTCCCCGACGGCGAGCTCGTCCGGATCAGCGACGCCCTGGTCCACATGGAGCGGGCCGGTTTCGAGGTGCTGGACGTGGAGGCCCTCCGGCGCCACTACGCCCTGACCTTAAGGCGCTGGCTGGACGCCCTCCAGCGCCACCGGCGCCGGGCCGTGGCCCTGGTGGGGGAGGCCGCCTGGCGCGTCTGGCGCCTCTACATGGCCGGGGCCGCCCACTACTTCGAGGAGGGGAGCGTCAACCTCTACCAGGTCCTCGCCGCTCCCGCCCGCCGGGACCCCCCGGTCTCCCTGCGCCGCGACGAGCTCTACCGCGATCCCCGGCCGGTCAACTCGCCCGGCGCCCCCGCCCTCCCACCGGGCTAGCCGGCCGCCGCGCGCCGCGCCCGCCGCTGGCGGTAGCGGTCCACCGGCCCGTCCACCCAGCGGGCCAGCAGGTGCGCCACCAGCAGGGCGACCGCCACCGTCAGCAGCGCCACCCCGGGCCGGATCCAGCCCGCCAGCGCGATCAGGGTGGGGCGCGAAAACGGCGCCAGGGGCCAGGGGTCCACGAGCCAGCGGGCCGCCACGACCTCCAGGCGGATGCACTGGTCGATCACCAGCAGGTGGCACAGGTAGAGGGGGTACGACATGTCCCCCACGGTCCGGTCCCACCTCAGCCGCTTGCTGGCCTCGAACAGGAACGGCGTGCCCAGCGCCAGGCTGCCGCACAGGATCAGGTGCGCGGCGCTGAAGGTGGGCAGCACGTGGGCCTTGGGCAGCAGGGGATAGGCCACCATCAGCGCCAGGGGAACGGCCCCCGCGACCCCCACCAGGCGCCGGTCCAGGCGCTGCCACGGCAGGCGGGCGTGGAGCCGGTAGGCCAGGCTCCCCACCAGGAAGAACGCCACCTCGAAGGGGAAGAACCGGTAGCGCCACACGGTCCCGTCCAGCCCCGCCTCCAGGCCCCAGGCCCGGGCCGCCACGCTCAGGGCCAGCAGCCCCGCCACCACCGCGGTCCGCCGCCCCAGGACGAACGGCGCCATCAGGTAGAACAGCAGCTCCACCCCCAGGGTCCACGCCTGCGGGATGAACATGTACTTCTGCAGCGACAGGGCGCCGCCGGCCGGCGGAATGGCGAGCGCCAGCCCCCCCGTGGCCGGGTCCAGGCGCAGGAACTGCACCAGGTCCTGCCCGAACAGGGCTAGGTTCGTGCCCACCAGCAGCGTCGCCGCGCCGCCCCCCATGGCGTCCCACCCCTCCCGGAACCGGGCCCACACCTCCGGCCGCAGCGCCAGCGCCGCCGCCAGCAGCACCAGGTACACCGGGAACAGCCTGAGCAGGCGGTTGCTGTAGAACAGCCACGGCCCCGCTTCCGCGCCCCGGTACTTCCGGTCCAGGATCAGGGCCATGTAGAACCCCGAGATGATGTAGAAGCCTTCAACGGCCACCCGCCCGTGCACCAGCGGCCCCCGCAGGGCCGGCAGGTGCGCCAGCATCACGCTGAGCGCCAGCAGCAGGCGTGCGGTGCCCACCTAGCCGCGCCTCCGCCCGGAGTGCGTGGAATCGGCCGGCGGGGTGGGGGAGGGGAGGCGCATGGGACCGGGAGAGGCTCCAGTGTAGCAGCCGGCCGGGGCGGGCCCGCGTGGACAGCCCTCGCCCCGCCGTAGTAGCGTTCCCGCGTCGGCAGGACCGCCGAGCCCGAGGGAAACCCGATGGAACCGATGCGCATCTCGCCCAAGTCGCGCCTGGTCGCGGCACTCCTCTGCTTCTTCCTGGGCTCCCTGGGCGTGCACCGCTTCTACGTGGGGAAGGTGGGCACGGGGCTGCTGATGCTGCTCACCTTGGGCGGCCTGGGGATCTGGACCCTCATCGACCTGATCTTCGTCCTGGTGGGCGCCTTCACCGACCAGGAGGGCCGCCGGGTCTTCCGGTGGCTGGAGCCGGGCGCCCTCTCCGGCGTGCCCCCCGCCGGGGTCGAGGACGACCGGCGCGACTGAGCCGGCCCGGACCGGTCCGCCGCCCCGCCTCTCCGGAGGCCCTCCCCATTCATTACCGAATCGTTAACCAGCCGCGACGGCAGCGTTACGTGCGCCCGCTAGACTCGGATAGGTCGGGCGCCGGAAGGTCCGGTGGCCGGGCGCGTGCGATTCATCTGGAGGAGACCGATGACCAAGCTCTGGATTCCGATGGCCCTGGTCCTGGCGCTCGGCGCGGCCGGGGGGTGCATGGCCGAGAAGAAGATGGACGGCGGCATGATGAAGGGCGACATGTCCGGCAGCATGTCCGACGAGGGCATGATGAAGGGCGACATGTCCGAGGGCGGCATGTCCCACGAAGGCATGTCGGACGACGGGATGTAGGCGGCGGGGTGCGACGGCACACGGCCATGCGCGTCCCCGTAACGGGGCTGGCCCTGGCGCTGGCGGCGGCCCTGTGGGCGGCGCCGGTGACGGCGGCCCGGCCGGGGGAGCCGGCCCCGGACTTCGCGGGGCACACCTGGCTCAACTCCGGTCCCCTGACCCTGGCCTCGGAGCGGGGCAAGGCCGTGCTGGTCTACTTCTGGACCTTCGGGTGCAGCAACTGCCGGGCGGTCCAGCCCTACGTGCGGGACTGGTACGATGCGTACCGGGACGCCGGGCTCCAGGTGGTGGCGGTGCACGCCCCGGAGTTCCCCTGGGAGCGGGACGTGGACGCCGTCGCCCGCTACCTGTCCGAGCACGACGTGCGCTACCCCGTGGTGATCGACAACGCCCACGCGGTCTGGCGCCGATACAACAACCGCTACTGGCCGGCCCTCTACCTGGTGGACCGCCGGGGCCGGGTGCGGTATCGGCAGTTCGGGGAGGGGAGGTACGACGAGACCCGCCGCTGGATCGAGCGGGTGCTGGCGGAACCCCCCGGCCCGGGATGAGCGGCCTCCCGGCGCCGGTCCTTGTGCGGGCCGCAAAACGGTGAGATGGTGAGAACGATGACGATCCGATGGACTTGGGCCCTGGCCCTCGCCGCGGCCCTCGCGCTGTCATTCGGCGCGGGGACCGGCGCGCGCAGCCAGGACATGGGCGGAAAGGATAACGGCGGGATGGACACGGGCGGAATGGGCATGACCCGGACCGCCGTGGCCACCTTCGCGGGCGGCTGCTTCTGGTGCATGCAGCCCCCCTTCGACGAGCTGGACGGGGTGATCTCCACCACCGCCGGCTACACCGGCGGCCACGTGAAGGACCCCTCCTACATGCAGGTCTCCGGCGGCGGCACCGGCCACGCCGAGTCGGTGGAGGTGCGCTACGACCCCTCCCGGGTGAGCTACGAGAAGCTGCTGGAGGTGTTCTGGCACAACGTGGACCCCATCACGAAGGACCGCCAGTTCTGCGACGTGGGCAACCAGTACCGCACCGCGATCTTCTACCACGACGCGGCCCAGAAGCAGGCCGCCGACGCCTCCCGCGACCGGCTGGCCGAGTCGGGCCGCCTGCCGGGCCCCATCGTCACCGAGATCGTCCCGGCGGGCCCATTCTACGCCGCCGAGGCGCACCACCAGAGCTACTACAAGACCCACCCCCTGAAGTACAAGTTCTACCGCTACAACTGCGGCCGGGACAAGCGCCTGAAGGCCCTGTGGGGCGACGACGCGGGGGGTCACCATGGATAGGCGCCGCTTCCTCGTCGGCGCCCTGGGGGTGGGCCTGGCCGCCGTGCTGGGGCGCGGCCTCCTCAGGGCCGGGACCGCCCTCGCCGCCGCCGTGGAGAAGATCCACAAGAGCGAGGCCGAGTGGCGGAAGCTCCTCACCCCCAAGCAGTTCGCGGTCCTGCGCAAGGCGGACACCGAGCCCGCCGGCTCCAGCCCCCTGAACCAAGAGCACCGGGCGGGGACGTACCACTGCGCCGGGTGCGACCTGGAGCTGTTCACCTCCGAGATGAAGTTCGACAGCGGCACCGGCTGGCCCAGCTTCTTCACCTGCATCGAGGGCCACACCGAGACCAAGCTGGACTTCCACCTGTTCTACCCCCGCACCGAGTACCACTGCGCCCGCTGCGGCGGCCACCAGGGCCACCGCTTCAGCGACGGCCCACCCCCCACCGGGGAGCGCTGGTGCAACAACGGCGTGGCCCTGCGCTTCGTGCCCCGGGCCTGACGGCTCCCCCCGCCGCGCCCCTTCCCGCCGCCCCCCCGGGCCCGCCTTGACGACCCCCCGGGGGGGCGGTAGGGTTCGTATATACGACCATGATGGTCGCATTTCGACGGGCCGGACGGCCCGGCCCCCGACGGGAGTGTCGGGGACCCTCGGACCTCCGGCCGAGAGGGGTGGAGGTCGTTATGCGTCGGATAGCGAATACGGCATGCGGGCTGGCGTGCGCCGGCCTGCTCATGGGCTCCCTGCTGGGGCCCGGCGTCGCCCGGGGCGAGGACGCGGCGGATCGCGATGCCCTGCGGGCCCCCGAAAGCGTGCAGGTGGGGGAGGCCATCCTCAGCCTGGAGACGGAGATCTGGGCCGCCGGCCAGGCCGGCAACGGCGGGCGCATGCCCGCCACCGTGGTGCTGCGGATGCGCACCGGCGGCGAGGCCGTGCCCGTGGGCCTGAAGCTCGACGCGCTCTGGTACGTCAACGGCAGCGCCGTCAGCCCGGCGGTCGAGCTGGGCGCCATCCTGGACGCGCCGGACGGCGAGTTGATCCGGGAGTCCGCCGAGGTGATCGACAGCGACGGCGACGGGGTGGTGGACGTCGTGATCGGGGTGCGGGACGCCGCCGGGCGGCTGCACCTGATCAAGGCCCCCGCCCAGCCGCTGCGGGAACTGTAACCGGACGGGAGGCGGGCCCGTCGGCGCGGGTCCCGCCTCCCGAAGCCCGTTACAGTGCCGGGCGGGCCTCCTCGGCCATGTCGAGGGATAGCTCGAGCTTGCGGATCTCGTCCAGGTGCCCCTCCTCGAGGCGCGACAGCTCCTCGCAGAAGGCCCGCACCTTCGGCTCCTCGGTGTGCCGCGCCAGGGCGCGGTAGCCGTCGCGGGACTCCACCTCGAGCCGCTTGGCCAGCTTGAGCACCGCCTTCAGGTCGCCACTCTTCACCGTCTGGGCGTCCTCCGGCGGCACCGTGGCGGCCACGTCGTGCTCCAGCTTCGACACGTAGGCGTCCGCGTCGAACTCCAGGTTCAGGGGCGGCCCGCTGATGTGGCGGACCAGCTCCCGGGCGTGGTCTCCCTCCAGGTCGCCCAGCTCCAGGAACAGCACGCGGGTGTCGTCCCGTTCCGCCCGGTCGGCGGCCAGGCGATAGAACGCCTGCGACCGGACCTCGTTGTACAACGCCTTCTTCACCGCCTCCAGCGCCGTGGTCATGGCCACCTCCCTGTCTGCGGGCCCGTCCCCTTGGGGTGTCCCGACGCCCTCGACGGGTTCCCGGGGGCGTCATGTGGGTTCATGTCTCAAACATTAACGCATTCGGCGCCGATGGGCGACTGTCGCGGGGAGGCGGGCGGGGCGCGGTCGCCCGGGACTTCGCGCCCGTGAAAGCCCGAAGCGCCGCAAAAAAAGGCCCTTGACCATCTCGGGGGTGCCGGGTGACAAATGGTTTAGACATCAGCTTCACCTCAGGACCGGGGCGCCGCGACGGGTCCCGGCCGGCACGATAGGAAGGACGCGCGAGAGATGTCCGGTACCTTGGCGGAGGCGCACCCGGGGGCGGAGGACGGCCGGCGGGGCGCGGGCGGAGGTCGGACCCTCGCCCGCCACCTGGAGGCCTGGGCGGGCGACGACGCGGGGCGGGACGCGGTGCGGCGCACCGTCCTGACCATCGCGGCCACGTCGGCCCGCGTGGCGGACCTGATCGCGCGGGGGCCCCTGGAGGGCGCCCTGGACCAGGTGGTGGGGGACAACGCCGACGGCGACGCCCAGAAGGAGCTCGACGTCCGGGCCGACGCCCTGTTCACCGAGGCCCTGCGCGGCGCCCCGGTGGCGGTGGTCGGCTCCGAGGAGCGCGAGACCCCCCTGGTCCTCGATGCCGCCGCCCCCCTGGCGGTGGCCATCGACCCCCTGGACGGGTCGTCCAACATCGACACCAACGTCTCCATCGGCACCATCTTCGGGGTGCTGCCCATGGCCAACGCCCCCACCGACGAGCCCACCTCGGTGTTCCGCCTGCCGGGCGAGGCCCAGGTGGCGGCGGGCTTCGTGATCTACGGGCCCCAGACCGCCCTGGTGCTCACGGTGCGGGACGGCACCCACGTCTTCATCCTCGACCCCGCGACCGGCGAGTTCGTCCAGGTCCGCGCCGACGTGCAGATCGCCACCGGCAAGCGCGAGTACGCCATCAACGCCTCCAACTACAACCACTGGGAGGAGCCGATGCGGGCGTACATCGACGACTGCATGGCCGGCATCGACAACCCCGAGCGCAAGCAGTTCAACATGCGCTGGATCGCCTCCCTGGTGGCGGAGGCCTACCGGATCTTCGCCCGCGGCGGCATCTTCCTCTACCCGCGCGACAAGCGCCCCGGCTACGAGCACGGCCGCCTGCGCCTCGTGTACGAGGCCAACCCCATCGCCCTGCTGGTGGAGCAGGCCGGGGGCGGCGCCGTGGACGGCCGCGACCGCATCCTGGACCTGGAGCCCCAGAGCTTCCACCAGCGGGTGCCCCTGATCTTCGGGGCCCACGACAAGGTGGCGCGGGTGGTCCGCTATCACACCGGCCACCACGCCATCGGCGAGCGGCTGCCGCTGTTCGCGCGCCGCGGCCTGTTCCGCGACTAGGGGAGGGGAGAAGGCATGTCGGTCCGGTATCCCGTCATCTCCGTCACCGGTTCCTCCGGGGCGGGCACCACGTCGGTCAAGCGCACCTTCGAGCAGATCTTCCGGCGCGAGGAGGTCAACGCCGCCTTCATCAAGGGCGACGCCTTCCACCGCTTCGACCGGGCCGACATGAAGCGGGTCATGGAGGAGGAGACCCGCAAGGGCAACACCCGCTTCAGCCACTTCGGCCCCGAGGCCAACCTGCTGGAGGACCTGGAGGCCGTCTTCCGCCAGTACGGCGAGACCGGCACCGGCCGCCTGCGCTACTACATCCACGACGAGGAGGAGGCCGAGGAGCACGGCGGCGCCCCCGGCACCTTCACCCCCTGGCAGGACATTCCAGGGGGCTCCGACCTGCTGTTCTACGAGGGGCTGCACGGCGCGGTGGTCACCGACAAGGTGAACGTGGCCCGCTACGCCGACCTGAAGATCGGCGTGGTGCCGGTGATCAACCTGGAGTGGATCCAGAAGATCCACCGCGACCGGGAGTCGCGCGGCTACAGCACCGAGGCCGTCACCGACACGATCATCCGCCGCATCCCGGACTACGTCAGCTACATCTGCCCCCAGTTCTCCGAGACCGACATCAACTTCCAGCGTGTGCCGACGGTGGACACCTCCAACCCGTTCATCGCCCGCTGGATCCCCACCCCCGACGAGTCGATGGTGGTGATCCGCTTTCGGGACCCGTACGGTATAGACTTTGCGTACCTGGTCTCGATGATTCCCGACAGCTTCATGTCGCGGGCGAACGCCATCGTGATCCCGGGTGGCAAGCTCGACCTGGCGATGCAACTGATCCTCACCCCCATGATCCGGCGCCTGATCGAGCTCAAGCAGCGCGCCGGATGACACCCACTTCCCGCATAGAGGGCCCCATGAGCACGACCCCCCCCGCCCCGTCCCCCGCAGCCCCCGGCGCCGTCAAGCACCGGGACATGGCCAACGCCATCCGCGCCCTGGCCATGGACGCGGTGGAGGCGGCCCGCTCCGGCCACCCCGGCATGCCCATGGGCATGGCCGACGTGGCGACGGTGCTGTTCACCCGCTTCCTCAAGTTCGACCCGTCCGCCCCCGCCTGGCCCGACCGGGACCGCTTCGTGCTCTCCGCCGGCCACGGCTCCATGCTGCTCTACGCCCTTTTGCACCTGACGGGCTACGAGGACATGACCCTGGACGAGCTGAAGCGCTTCCGCCAGCTCGGCAGCCGCACCGCCGGCCACCCCGAGTACGGCCACGCCGCCGGCATCGAGATGACCACCGGGCCCCTGGGGCAGGGGATCGCCACCGCCGTGGGCATGGCCCTGGCCGAGCGCATGCACAACGCCCGCTTCGGCGACCGCCTGGTGGACCACTACACCTACGCCCTGGCCGGGGACGGCTGCCTCATGGAGGGGATCAGCCACGAGGCCATCGACCTGGCCGGGCACCTGGGGCTCTCGCGCCTGATCGTCCTGTTCGACGACAACGGCATCTCCATCGACGGCCCCACGTCGCTCGCCACCTCCATGGACCAGCCTGCCCGCTTCGCCGCCGCCGGCTGGGACGTGGCCCGGGTGGACGGCGCCGACCCCGACGCCGTGGCCAAGGCCATCGCCCGGGCCCGGGAGACCGACCGCCCCAGCCTCATCGCCTGCAAGACCGTGATCGGCTACGGCGCCCCCCACAAGCAGGGCACCGAGGCCACCCACGGCGCCCCCCTGGGGGCCGACGAGATCGCCGCCACCCGCGAGAACCTGGGCTGGCCGTACCCCCCCTTCGAGATCCCGCAGCCGGTCCTGGCCGCCTGGCGCGAGGCCGGCGCCCGGGGCCGGGCTGAGCGCACGGCCTGGGAGGCGCGCCTGGCGGCCGCCGACCCGCAGGCGCGCGCGTCCTTCGAGGCGGGCTTGGGCCATGCCCCGCCCGCCGGGCTCGACGCCGCCGTGGACGCGGCCAAGCGGGCCTTCGCCCAGGAGGCCCCCAAGCTCGCCACCCGGCAGTCGTCCCAGAAGGTGCTCGAGCGCCTCATGGAGGCGGTCCCGGAGCTGGTGGGCGGCTCGGCCGACCTCACCGGATCGGTGGGCACCCTGACCAAGCACTCGGTGGCGGTGGCCCCGGGCCGCTTCGGCGGCAACTACCTGCATTACGGCGTGCGGGAGCACGCCATGGGGGCGGCCATGAACGGCATCGCCCTGCACGGGGGCTTCATCCCCTACGGCGGGACGTTCCTGGTGTTCTCGGACTACGGCCGCCCGGCCATCCGCCTCGGCGCCCTGATGGGCCAGCGGGTGGTCCACGTGATGACCCACGACTCCATCGGCCTGGGGGAGGACGGCCCCACCCACCAGCCCGTGGAGCACGTCGCCGCCCTGCGCGCCATCCCCAACCTCCGGGTGTTCCGCCCCGCCGACGCCGTGGAGACGGCCGAGGCCTGGGGCTGCGCCCTGGCGGGGACGGAGGGCCCCTCGGTCCTGTGCCTCACCCGCCAGGGGCTTCCCACCCTGCGCACCACCCACGAGGCCGACAACCGGGTGGCCTTGGGCGCCTACGTGCTCCGGGAGCCGGAGGGCGGGCGGGACGTGACCCTGCTGGCCACCGGCTCCGAGGTGGCGATCGCCGCCGCCGCGGCCGACCTGCTGGCCGCCGACGGGGTGCGGGCCGCGGTGGTCTCCATGCCGTGCTGGGAGCTGTTCGAGGCCCAGCCCGACGACTACCGCGCCGGCGTGCTGGGCGACGTCCCCCGGGTGGGGGTCGAGGCCGCCGTGCGCATGGGGTGGGACCGCTGGCTGGGCCCGGACGGGGCCTTCGTGGGCATGACCGGCTTCGGCGCCTCGGCGCCGGCGGCCGACCTGTACCGGCACTTCGGCATCACCCCGGAGGCGGTGGCCGCCGCCGCGCGGGGGACGCTGGGCCGGTAGTTTTCGCCGGGGCCCGGCCGTGCCGGGTCCCGCACGGTGGGGAAACAGGCACGCGGCCGGGAGGGGCGAAACGGCGCCGCCCCCCCGCCCCGGGGAGGCCCCGGGACCGCGGAACGGATCGAGAACGCCGAAGGAGGGCACCGCCCCATGGCACGGATCACGCTGCGTCAGCTCCTGGATCACGCCGCCGAGCACGGCTACGGCGTGCCGGCCTTCAACATCAACAACATGGAACAGGTCATCGCGATCATGGAGGCGGCCCGCGCGGTCGACGCCCCCGTGATCATGCAGGCCAGCCGAGGGGCCCGCTCCTACGCCGGCACCCCGATGATCACCAAGCTGGTGGAGGCCGCCGAGCAGATGTACCCGGAGATCCCGGTCTGCCTGCACCAGGACCACGGCAACGAGGCCGCCACCTGCCTGTCGGCCATCCAGGCCGGCTTCACCTCGGTGATGATGGACGGCTCCCTGGAAGCCGACGCCAAGACCCCGGCGTCCTACGCGTACAACACCGACATCACCACCCGGGTGGCCGAGATGGCCCACGCCGTGGGGGTCTCGGTGGAGGGCGAGCTGGGCTGCCTGGGCTCCCTGGAGACCGGCACCGGCGACAAGGAGGACGGCCACGGCTTCGAGGGCAAGCTGACCACGGACATGCTCCTGACCGACCCCGAGCAGGCGGTGGACTTCGTCTCCCGCACCAAGGTGGACGCCCTGGCCATCGCCATGGGCACGTCCCACGGGGCCTACAAGTTCAGCCGCAAGCCCGACGGCGAGATCCTGGCCATGCACGTGGTGCAGGCCATCCACGAGCGCCTGCCGGGCATCCACCTGGTCATGCACGGCTCCTCCAGCGTGCCCCAGGAGCTGCAGGACATCATCAACGAATACGGCGGCGAGATGCCCCAGACCTTCGGCGTGCCGGTGGAGGAGATCCAGCGCGGCATCCGCCACGGCGTGCGCAAGGTGAACATCGACACCGACTGCCGACTGGCCCTCGCGGGCGCCATCCGCAAGGTGGCGATGACGGACCGGGTCGAGTTCGACCTGCGCAAGTTCCTCAAGCCCGCCATGAAGGCCATGCAGGACCTGTGCAGGGACCGCTACGAGCAGTTCGGAACGGCGGGGAACGCCTCGAAGATCAAGGTGATCTCCCTGGCGGACATGGCCAAGCGCTACACCGCCGGGGCGCTCGACCCCAAGGTGACCAGCGGCGTCTCGCACGCGGCCGGATAGGCCCCGGGCAGTTCGCCCAAGGAGTTCGACGGTAGGGAAACACGCGGAGGAGACCATGACCACCCAGCAAGTGACGGGCGCCGAGCGGTACAAGGCCGGCGTCATGGAATACAAGCGGATGGGCTACTGGCAGCCCGACTACACCCCGAAGGACACGGACCTGATCTGCCTGTTCCGGATCACGCCCCAGAAGGGAGTGGACCCGGAGGAGGCCGCCGCCGCCGTGGCCGGGGAGTCGTCCACCGCCACCTGGACGGTGGTCTGGACCGACCGCCTGACCGCCTGCGAGCTGTACCGGGCCAAGGCCTTCCGCCTGGACCCGGTGCCCAACACCGGCGAGGGCACGGGCATCGATCCCCAGTACTTCGCCTACATCGCCTACGACCTGGACCTGTTCGAGCCCGGCTCCATCTCCAACATGACCGCCTCGATCATCGGCAACGTGTTCGGGTTCAAGCCCCTGAAGGCCCTGCGCCTGGAGGACATGCGGGTGCCCGTGGCGTACCTGAAGACCTTCCAGGGCCCGGCCACCGGCGTCGTGGTGGAGCGCGAGCGGCTCGACAAGTACGGCCGGCCCCTGCTGGGGGCGACGGTGAAGCCCAAGCTGGGCCTCTCCGGCCGCAACTACGGCCGGGTGGTGTACGAGGCCCTGAAGGGCGGCCTCGACTTCACCAAGGACGACGAGAACATCAACTCCCAGCCCTTCATGCACTGGCGCGACCGGTTCCTCTACTGCATGGAGGCCGTCAACCGCGCCTCGGCCGTCACCGGCGAGGTGAAGGGCACCTACCTGAACGTGACCGCGGCCACCATGGAGGACATGTACGAGCGGGCCGAGTTCGCCAAGGAGCTGGGCTCGGTGATCGTGATGATCGACCTGGTCATCGGCTACACCGCCATCCAGTCCATGGCGAAGTGGGCCCGCAGGAACGACATGATCCTGCACCTGCACCGGGCCGGCCACGGCACCTACACCCGCCAGAAGTCCCACGGCATCCACTTCCGCGTGATCGCCAAGTGGATGCGCATGGCGGGGGTGGACCACATCCACGCCGGGACCGTCGTGGGCAAGCTGGAGGGCGACCCCAACATGGTGGCGGGCATCTACGACACCTTAAGGGAGACCCACCAGCCCCAGTGCCTGGAGCACGGCATCTTCTTCGACCAGGACTGGGCGTCCCTCAACAAGGTGATGCCCGTGGCCTCGGGCGGCATCCACGCCGGCCAGATGCACCAGCTCCTGGGCTACCTGGGGGAGGACGTGGTGCTCCAGTTCGGCGGCGGCACCATCGGCCACCCCATGGGGATCGAGGCCGGCGCCACCGCCAACCGGGTGGCCCTGGAGGCCATGGTCCTGGCCCGCAACGAGGGCCGCGACCTCTGGCGCGAGGGGCCCCAGATCCTGGAGGACGCCGCCAAGCAGTGCGCCCCCCTCAAGGCCGCCCTGGAGACCTGGAAGGACGTGAGCTTCAACTACGAGTCCACCGACACGGCGGACTTCGTGCCCCTCGAAACCCCTGCGATGTGACCGGATCGGAGCCAGACCCATGCGACTGACCCAAGGCACCTTCTCGTTCCTGCCGGACCTGACCGACGAGCAGATCACCCGGCAGGTGAAGTACTGCATCGACAACGGCTGGGCCGTGAACGTGGAGTACACGGACGACCCCCACCCCCGCAACACCTATTGGGAGATGTGGGGGCTGCCCATGTTCGACATGCCCGACCCGGCGGCGATCCTCTTCGAGGTCAACGCCTGCCGCAAGGCGTTCCCGCGCCACTACATCCGGGTGAACGCGGTGGACTCGACCCGGGGGGTGGAGAGCCTGAGGCTCTCCTTCCTCGTCAACCGCCCCCCCGAGGAGCCGGGCTTCCGCCTCGAGCGCTCCGACACCCAGGGCCGCAGCGTGCGCTACACCCTCCACAGCTACGCCACCGACCAGCCCCCCGGGCAGCGGTACGCGTAGGGCCCAAAAGGGGCGGACGAACGTGAGCGACCCGAAGCCGACCCCGGGCGAGCCGGGAGAGACGCCCGAGGCGCAGCCGGAGGAGACGGTCACGCTCCCCGAGGGCGCCACCGTGAACCTGGAGGCCGAGTTCAAGGCCTCCCAGGTCCAGGAGGTGCTCGACAAGCTGGACCGCGAGCTGGTGGGCCTCAAGCCCATCAAGACCCGCATCCGGGAGATCGCGGCCCTGCTGCTGGTGGACCGGGTGCGCCGCAGGATGCAGCTCTCCGCCGAGACCCCCACGCTGCACATGTGCTTCACCGGCAACCCGGGCACCGGCAAGACCACGGTGGCCCTGCGCATGGCGGAGATCCTCCACCGCCTCGAGTACATCCGCCAGGGCCACCTGGTCTCGGTGACCCGCGACGACCTGGTCGGGCAGTACATCGGCCACACCGCCCCCAAGACCAAGGAGGTCTTGAAGCGCGCCATGGGGGGCGTGCTGTTCATCGACGAGGCGTACTACCTGTACCGCCCCGAGAACGAGCGCGACTACGGCCAGGAGGCCATCGAGATCCTGCTCCAGGTCATGGAGAACCAGCGCGAGGACCTGGTGGTGATCCTGGCGGGCTACCGCGACCGGATGGACCGCTTCTTCCAGAGCAACCCCGGCATGAGCTCGCGCATCGCCCACCACCTGGACTTCCCCGACTACAGCGTGGACGAGCTGGTGGCCATCGCGGGCCTGATGATGGAGCAGCTCAACTACCGCTTCGGGGAGGGGGCCGAGGCCGTGTTCCGCGACTACGTGGAGCGGCGCCGCAAGATGCCCCGCTTCGCCAACGCCCGCAGCATCCGCAACGCCCTCGACCGGGCCCGCCTGCGCCAGGCCAACCGCCTGTTCGCCGACCCCGCCCGCGACCTCACCCGCCAGGACCTCGTGACCATCGAGAAGGAGGACCTCCTGGCCAGCCGCGTGTTCCGGGAAGGGGAGCTGGACGCGGACTGAACGCTGCCCCCCTGACCCGGCCCCGGCGCCCCGCGCGCCCCCCGCGCCCCCCGCGCCGGCCCCCGTGCCCCCGATGACCGGCGCCTCCCCCTTCGACGCCCTCGCCGCGCGCTACGACGCCTGGTTCGACGCCCACCCCGCCGCCTACGCCTCCGAGCTGGCCGTCCTGCGCCGCCTGCTCCCCGAGGGGGGGCGATGCCTGGACCTGGGCACCGGCACCGGCCGCTTCGCCGCCCCCTTGGGCGCGGCGGTGGGGGTGGACTGCTCCGCCCCCATGCTGCGCCGGGCCGCCGCCCGGGGCGTGCCGGTGGTGCAGGCCCGGGCCGAGCGCCTGCCGTTCCCGGACGCCGCCTTCGACACCGTCCTGTCCGTCACCACCCTCTGCTTCATCGCCGACCCCGCCGCCATGCTCACCGAGGCCCGCCGCGTCCTTAAAGCCCGCGGCACCCTGGTCCTCGCCATGCTCGACGCCGCCAGCCCCGCCGGCCGCGCCTACCTGGACGCCCACGCCCACGGCCCCTTCTTCCGCCACGCCCGCCGCGAGACGGCGGACGAGGTGGACGCGCTGATCCGGCGGGGGGGCTTCACCACCGCCGAATGGTGGCAGACGCTGAGCACGGACCCGGATCGCATGGACAGGGCGGAGGAGGCCGTTCCGGGCCACGGCAGGGGGGCGTTCGCGGCGGTACGGGCCGTGCGACCCTGAGCCGCCCGATGGCGTATTCTCCCAGGTCGGCCCGGGTCCGTCCGGGCGCGCAGCGGGGAGGGGCCGTGGCATCCGATCGACAGGTACGGCGCGAGCGCCGCGGCGACATCCCCGCCATCCGCACGGTCAACGAGCGGGCCTTCGGGGGCACGGACGAGGCGGCCGTCGTCGCCGCGTTGCGGGCGGCGGGCGCGGTGACCCTCTCCCTGGTTGCGGAACAGGACGGCGAGGTCGTGGGGCACGTGCTGTTCTCGCCCGTGACGGTCGAGACGCCGGCGGGGGCCCGGGAGGCGGTGGGGCTCGGGCCGATGGCGGTGCTGCCCGAGCGGCAGGGGCGGGGCTTGGGGTCGGTGCTGGTGCGCGAGGGCCTGGCGTTCCTGGCGCGGGCGGGGCACGGGGTGGTCGTGGTGCTGGGCCAGCCCGGCTACTACCCGCGCTTCGGCTTTGCGCCCGCGGGCCGCTTCGGCCTGCGCTGCGCCTTCGACTGCCCCGACGAGGCCTTCATGGCTCTGGAGTTGCGCCCCGGCGCCCTTGCGGCCCTGGGCGGCGGGGTGGTGCGGTACCACGAGGCGTTCGGCGCCGCCTGACACGCGGGGCCCGGCCCGCGCGACACGCCGCCTCGCCCGCCGTCCCTCACGCCCTCCCCCAAACCCGCCGAAAACGCCCCCATGGGGGCATTTCACCCATGAACCAGACCGCCACCCTCATGTGGGGCATGCTGTTCGGGGCCTTCGGCCTGGGGTTCCTGAGCTACGCCAAGCGCCAGCGGGACGCGCTGTCCCTGGTCGTGGGCGTGCTGCTGTGCGCGTTCCCGTACTTCGTCTCGAACGTCTACCTGATGGTGGGCGTCGGCGCGGCCCTCGTCGCCGCGCCGTTCGTGGTCCGGCGCTTCACCTGACGGCGCGGCCGGGCCTCACGACGAGCAGCTTAAGCTAGGCTGCGGCGCGCCGGCGGGGGGCGGGGCGGCGTAGGCCTCCATCCCGGGCCGCTCGGTGTAGGGGTCCGCCAGCAGCGCCCGCAGGCGCTCGATCTCGGAAAAGTCCCCCGCCTCGGCCCGGGTCACGGCCGCCTGGGCCAGGTGGGTGCGCAGGAGATAGCGGGGGTTCACCCGGTCCATGGCCGCCCTCCGCGCCACCGGGTCGGCGTTCTCCGAGCGCAGGCGCTCGCCGTAGCGCCGGAACCACGCCTCCGCCGGGCGCCGGGCGGGCTCCGCCAGCAGGTCCGCCACTTCCGGGGGCACGGCGTCGGAGACCTCCGGGCGGAAGGCGGACAGGGCCCGAAAGGTCCGGGCGAAGTCGGCCCCGCCCCGCTCCATCAGGTCGAACAGGTCCGCGATCAGCCCCGGGTCGTCCTCCCGCGCCTCGCCCAGCCCCAGCTTCATCCGCATGCGGGCGTCGTAGGCCGCGTTGTAGGCGGGGGTGTAGGCATCGAACCCCGCCTCCGCCCCGGCCTCCCCCGTCAGGGGCATCAGGGCGTGGGCCAGCAGGTAGACGTTGAAGCGCCCGATGTCCGGCTGGCGGCCGTAGGCGTAGAAGCCGGCGTGGTCGGTGTGGTTGCGCACGTAGTCGGGACGGTAGGCGTCGATGAAGGCGAACGGGCCGTAGTCCAGGGTCAGCCCCAGCACCGACATGTTGTCGCTGTTGAGCACCCCGTGGACGAAGCCGTCCGTCTGCCAGCGCGCCACCAGCTCGCCGGTGCGGGCGGCGACGGCGGCCAGCAGGGCGGCGTACGGCTCGGCGGCGTCCCGCAGCTCGGGGAAGTGCTCGGCGATCACGTGGTCCGCCAGCACCTTCAGGGGGTCGTGCTGCTTGCGGGCGGTGAACACCTGGAAGGTGCCGAAGCGCACGTGGCTCGGCGCCAGGCGCACCATCATGGCGGCGGTCTCCAGGCGCTCGCGGGCCACCGGCTCGTCGCTGCCGACGATGCACAGGGCGCGGGTGGTGGGGATGCCCAGGCCGTGCATCGCCTCGGAGCCCAGGTACTCCCGCACCGTGGAGCGCAGCACGGCGCGGCCGTCGCCGTCGCGGGAGAAGGGGGTCTTGCCGGCCCCCTTCAGGTGCAGGTCCCAGCGCCTCCCGTCCGGGCCCGCCACCTGGCCCAGCAGCAGGGCCCGCCCGTCGCCCAGCTGGGGCACCCAGGTGCCGAACTGGTGCCCGGCGTAGAGCATGGCGATGGGCTCCGCCCCCGGCGGCCCCGCGCCCCCCGAGAACCAGCGCACGGCCTCCGGACGCGCCAGCTCGCCCGCGTCCAGGCCGAGCAGGGCCGCCGCGTCCGGGTTGGCCGCCACCCGGTGGGGGCGGGCGAACGGGGTCGGGTCGACCCGGGCGAAGAAGCCCTCGGGCAGGCGGTGGTAGCGGTTGTCGAAGGGGAGGGTTTCCAGCGTGGCCATCCCCACCATGGTCACCCGCCCCCCGGCCCCTGCGCAAACCGTTCGCCCTTGAGCGGCCGACGGGGGCGGGACTACAATGCGGGCTCCGGTTCCACCAACCTGTACGTGAGGTGTCGGGGTGGCCCCATCACAGGCACGCGCGGGTGCCGCCGAGCTCGGCGCCCGCACCTCGGAGTTGATCGAGGCCGGGCGCGTCATCGACGCCCGCGGCTGGGTCCCGGCCACGAGCGGCAACCTGTCGGCCCGCCTGTCGGACGGCACCGTGGCGATCACCGCCTCGGGCCGGCACAAGGGCGCCCTGCGCCCCGCCGACATCCTGCGGGTGGACGAGGAGGGCCGCTCCCTGGACGGCCGCCACCCCTCCGCCGAGACCGCCCTGCACCTGGCCCGCTACCGCCGCGACCCGAGCGTCGGGGCGGTGCTGCACCCCCACTCGCCGGGCGCCACCCTGATCTCCCGCGTGCTCGACGGCCACCTGGTCCTGGAGGGGTACGAGCTCCTCAAGGCCCTGGACGGCGTGGAGACCCACGAGGCCCGAGTGGTGATCCCCATCTTCCCCAACGACCAGGACATCCGGCGCCTCGCCGCGCGGGTGGACGAATACCTGGACAGCCACGGCGACGTGCCCGGCTATCTCATTGCCGGCCACGGCTTCTACACCTGGGGCGCCACGGTGCCCGACGCCCTCCGGCACGTGGAGGCCCTGGAGCACCTGTTCGACCTGGAGCTGCGCCTGCACGGAGTCAAACGCCCATGACCACCCTCACCATCCAGCCCGAGGACGGCGCCGCGCCCGACGCCGTCCACACCGACTTCCCCGTCATCGCCAAGCACCTCTCCGAGGTGGGCATCCTGCTGGAGCGCTGGGAGGCCGCCCGCCCCCTGGCGGCCCGGGCGGGCCAGCACGCCGTGCTGGCGGCCTACGCCGAGCCGGTGGACCGCCTGAAGGCCCTCTACGGCTTCAAGTCGGCCGACGTGATCAGCGTGGGCCCGGAGCACCAGACCAAGTCCGAGTTGCGGGCCACGTTCCTCAAGGAGCACACCCACTCCGACCACGAGGTGCGCTTCTTCGTCGAGGGGCGGGGGCTGTTCTACCTGCACCCGGAGGCGCGGGTGTTCACGGTTCTGTGCGAGCGGGGCGACCTGATCAGCATCCCGGCCGGGATGCGCCACTGGTTCGACCTGGGGGCCGAGCCGGACCTGAAGTGCATCCGCCTGTTCACCAGCCCCGAGGGGTGGAAGGCCGACTACACCGGCAGCGACATCGCCACGCGCTTCCCCACCCTGGAGGCGTTCCTGGCGGAGCACGGCGGCGCGCGGTCCGCGTCGGCGGGCGCCTGAGGCCCCAAGTGACCCGGGCCGTCCGCGCCGGGGGGCGGGGGCGCCCGTGATCCGGGCGATCCTCACCGACATCGAGGGCACCACCACGTCCCTCGCCTTCGTGAAGGACGTGCTGTTTCCCTACGCCCGCCGCCACCTGGCGGTCTTCGTGCACACCCGGGCCGCCGACCCGCGGGTGCGGGCCCTGCTGGAGGAGACGGCGGCCCTGGCCGGTCAGCCCCTGAACGACCCGGCCGCCGTCGCCCGCCTGCTGGAGTGGAGCGACGCCGACGTGAAGGCCCCGCCCCTGAAGGCCCTCCAGGGCCTGATCTGGGAGGCGGGCTACGCCGAGGGGGCCTTTACCGGCCACGTCTACCCCGACGCCGCCCGGCGCCTGCGCGCCTGGCACGCGGCGGGCCTGGCGCTGTACGTGTTCTCCTCCGGCTCGGTGCGCGCCCAGGAGCTGCTGTTCGCCCACAGCGACGCGGGCGACCTGACCGGGCTGTTCGGCGGCCACTTCGACACCCGCGTCGGCCCCAAGGGCGAGGCCGCCTCCTACCGCGCCATCGCCGGGCGCATCGGACTGCCCCCGGCGGAGATCCTGTTCCTGTCGGACGTGGGCGCCGAGCTGGACGCGGCCGGCGCCGCCGGCATGGCCACCTGCCAGCTGGTGCGCCCCGGCACGGAGCCGGTCCCCGGCCACCCCCACGCCGCCGACTTCGACGCCGTGCCGTTGGGCGGCGGGGGGGCGTCCCTTGCCGGCTGAGCGGGCGCGGGCGCCGATGGACTGGCGCCCGGCCGTCCCCTAAGATTCGGAGGCAACCCGCGCCGGCGGGCGGCGCCCCGCGGGTGGGGCGCGGCGCCGGCGCTCCCCGACCCTTCCGCCATGACCCGAACCGACTCCGCCCCCGTCCCCCTCGACCCGGCCCGGATCGCCCTGATCGAGGGCCCCGTCTCCCTGTTCCTCGCGGGCCGGGACGGGGAGGGGCGGCCCACCCTGGCGCGGGGCTCCGGCTGCCGGGTGGCGCCCGACGGCCGCTCGGTCACCGTCTACCTGGTCGCGGGCCGCGCCGAGGGCCTGCTGGAAGGGATCCGGGCCGGGGGTGCCGTGGCCCTGGTGGTGAACGGTCCCGCCACCCACGAGTCCATCCAGCTCAAGGCGGCCGGCGCCGAGGTGGGCCCCCTGGGGCCGGACGACCCCGCCCGCGTGGCGGACTGCCGCGCCGCCTGGATCGCCGAGCTGGGTCACATGGGCTACGCCGAGGCGTTCGCCGCGTCCCTGGTGGAGGCCGGGCCGGACGACCTGGTGGCCGTGACCTTCACCCCGAAAGAGGCCTTCTCCCAGAGCCCCGGCCCCGGCGCCGGCGGGCCCCTGGGGGGCTGACGGGCGTGTCCCTCACCCTGGACGCCATCCGCCCGTGCCTGGAGGGCACCATCCCCTCGGCCGTCGCCACCTGCGCCCCGGACGGCATCCCCAACGTGGCCTTCCTGTCCCACGTCCATTACGTGGACGCGCGCCACGTGGCCCTGTCGTACCAGTTCTTCAACAAGACCCGCCGCAACGTCCTGGCCAACCCCCACGCCGCCGTGATGGTGGTGGACCCGGACACCGCCGCCCAGTACCGCCTGGCCCTGCGCTACCTGCGCACCGAGACCGGCGGGGCGCTGTTCGAGTACATGAAGGCCCGCCTGGCGGGCATCGCCTCCCACGTCGGCATGGCCAAGGTGTTCCGCCTGGAGGGGGCCGACGTCTACGAGGTGCTGGGGCTGGAGCGGGTGCCGGGCCCGGCGCTGGCGCCCGCGGAGCCCCGCCCCGGGCTGCTGGGCCCCCTGCGCGCCTGCTCCCGGCGGCTGCTGGCCTGCACGGAGCTGGGCGAGCTGCTGGACGAGGCCCTGGCGGGGCTGGAGGCCCACTTCGGCATCCGCCACGCCATGCTGCTCCTGCTCGACGAGACCGGCGAGCGCCTCTACACGGTCGCCAGCCGGGGCTACGCCGCCTCCGGCGTCGGCTCCGAGATCCCCTTGGGGAGCGGCATCGTCGGCGTGGCGGCGCGGGAGCGCACCCCCATCCGCATCGGCCACCTGGCGCGGGAGTACCTCTACCTGGACGCCGTGCGGGAGGGCATGCGCCGTGCCGGACCGGCGCCGGGGCTGGAGACGGAGATCCCCCTGCCGGGCCTGCGGGACGCCCGCAGCCAGCTCGCCGTGCCGGTGGCGGGGCCCGGCGGCCTGGTCGGCGTGCTCTACGTCGAGAGCCCGCGCGAGATGCGCTTCAGCCACGAGCACGAGGACGCCCTCGTGACCCTGGCCGACACCCTGGCCCTGGCCTTCGAGGCCCTCTCCCGCGGCGCCGAGGGCCGGCCGCCGCCCGGCGCGTCCCGCCCCGCGCCCCGCCGGGCGGCGGGGGAGCCCGTCACCGTGCGCCACTACGCCGCCGACGACAGCGTGTTCCTGGGCTGCGACTACCTGATCAAGGGCGTGGCCGGGGCGGTCCTGTGGGCCCTGCTCACCGAGCACGCCCGCAGCGGCCGCACCGAGTTCACCAACCGGGAGCTGCGCCTGGACCCCGCGATCCCCCTGCCGGACCTGTGCGACAACCTGGAGGCCCGCCTGATCCTGCTGCAGCGGCGCCTGGCCGAACGCGGGGCCTGCGTGCGCATCGAGAAGACCGGCCGCGGCCGCTTCCACCTCCGTGTGGAGCGGCCGCTGGAGCTGGTCGCGATGCCGGCGGGCCCGGCCTAGGCCCGCCGCCCGGGTCACTCGGCCCCCGCCCGGTCCGCGGCCTCCCGCGGCAGGTTCTTGGGCACGAACTCGATGAACGGCGTGGCCGCCGCCTGTCCCGGCGGCACGAAGTCCGGGGCGGCCTCGCCCTTGGGGCCCAGGCTCTTGACGTAGCGGTAGACCGCCTTCAGGTCGGCGTCGCTCATCGCCGCCAGGTTGAACCACGGCATGGGCGGGCGCCGGGGGGTGCGGGCGTGGGCCAGCCACTGCTTCTCGTCCATCGAGGCGATCACCCGCCTGAGGTTGGCCGGGTAGGTGGTCCCCCACGGCCCCGAGAAGCCCACCGGGCTGCCGGTCAGCCAGTCCTCCGGCTTCGTCTTGCCGCCGCTCTCGGGCCAGCCCGGCGTGTGGCAGTCGTTGCAGCCGCTGACCGTCAGCAGGTACTTGCCCCGCGCCAGGACCTGCGGGTCCGCCGTCCCCGCGGCGGCGTTCCCGGCCGCGAGCAGCACCAGCACCATCATTCCCGTCTTCAGGACGCGCATGGCGTGTCTCCTCACCCGTTGGATCGGGGGCGGGATTGCCCCCCGGACCAGTATCGGGCGGGAGCCGGCGGCGCGGTTCCTAAGTGTTGCGTACGGGAATCGTAAGAATTCCCTAAGCGCCGGGCGGCGGGGCCCGGCGGGCCCCTTGCGGGCCCCTCCGGCGAGGGCTCAAGGGTGGGCCTTGAGGCGCCGGGTCACGTCCACCAGGAAGCGCAGGGCGTCCTGGGTCTCGGGCTTGGAGAGCAGGGCGACGGTGGCCATCAGGCCGCCCCGGGCGGGGTCGCGGTCCGCCTCCTGGTGGCGGGCCTCGCGCATGGCCTCCTGGGTCTGGTGGGCCAGGTCGGCCACCTCCTCGTTGGCCATGTTGGAGACCAGGTGCTCCACCAGCATGGCGCCGCGCTCGATCATGCTGTCGGTGGCGGCGTTGCGCGCCGCCGCCAGCACGTGCAGCAGCTCGAACAGGTTCGTGAGCCCCCCGGTGCGGTGCAGGGTGGTCAGGCCGTCCAGCAGGGCGTCCACCGCCTCGCGGGTCTCGGGCTGGTTGAGCCGGTCCGCCAGCTCCAGGGAGTTCGACAGGGTGGTGGCCAGCCGCTCCACCATGCTGTCGGTGAGGGCGTTGGCGGCGGCTCCCACCGCCTCGGGCAGGTCGTCGATCCGGTTCGCCATGACGCCCCCCTTACATCAGCCCGCGGGCCGAGAGCCAGTACATGCGGTTGTACGACAGCTTGAACCAGTGGACCATCCGCGACGGCGGCACCGGCTTGGGCGGCGTGGCGTAGTTGAACCACACGTAGCTGCCGGTGGACAGGCCCGTCTCGATGAAGCAGAACACCTTGCCGTCGTAGTTGCGGGCCATGCGGCCCTCCTGGATCAGGGACACCAGGTTGTCCACCAGGGTGTCGGCCTCGAAGTGGGCCGTGGAGCCCGCCTTGGAGATTGGGATGTTGGTGGTGTCCCCCACCACGAAGACGTTGGTGGAGCCCTCCCGGTGCAGGGTCTGCTTGTCGGTGGGCACCCAGCCCCCCTTGCCCAGCCCCGAGTCCTCGATCACCGGCGCCCCCTTGTGGGGCGGGATGGTGACCAGCAGGTCGTAGGGGAGGGTGGTGCCCTCCACCGAGGTGATCGTCTTGGCCTTGGGGTCCACCGACTCGGTGTTGAAGAAGGTCTCGTAGCGGATGCCCAGGCGGTCCATCTCGGGCTGGGCCCACTCGGCCACGGGCTCCAGGGCGTGCAGCCGCCCGATGGGGTAGGTGTAGGTGATCTCGGTCCGGTCGCCCAGGCCGCGCTCGGCCAGGTATTCCTGCAGCATGAAGGTGACCTCCAGGGGCGCCACCGGGCACTTGTGGGGCACGTTGACGTTCACCACCACCTTGCCGCCCTCGAACGACTCCAGGGCGTCGCGCATCTTGCGGGCCCCGTCCAGATCGTAGAACCAGTGGGCCCCCTCGGCCAGCCCCGGCACCTCGTCCGGCACCAGGCGCGAGCCCGTGGCCAGGACCAGGTAGTCGTAGCCGTGGGTCTTGCCCGAGGCGGTCTTGACCTCCTGCTTGTCCACGTCCACGTGGGCCGCCGGGTCGATGTGGAAGATCACCCGGTGGTTGAGCACCTTGCGCTGCTCGCGGAACAGCTCCGCCTCCCGCACCCGCCCGAAGGGCAGGTAGAGCAGCCCCGGCTGGTACAGGTGCCGGTCCGAGTCCCCCAGCATGGTGACGCTCACGGCGCCGCTCGCCAGCTCCCGCCCCAGCTGGCGGCACAGGCCGTTGGCCACGATGGTGCCCCCGAGGCCGCCGCCCACGATCAGGATGCGCTTGCTCATCACCCGCTCCGCGTTAAGACACGCCGCCAGAACACGTCCCAGTACACGTCCCAATACACGTCAAAGACGCGTCAAATACACGCCCGCCCGGGGCTACCTCCGCTTCCGCACGACGAACCGGGCGTGGCCCTCCAGGGCCTCGGTCTCCACCAGCTCGTGGCCGGCCTTCTCCAGCCAGGCCGGGATGTCCTTGTTGGAGCCCCGGTCCGAGGAGAGCACCTCCACCTCGTCCCCCACCTCGAGCTCCTTGAGCGCGGTGATCAGGGAGATCAGGGGGCCGGGGCAGGGCATGCCCCGGGCGTCGACGACTTCTCGCTCCGCCATTGGGTCCGTCTCGCACACGCGGGCGGCGACCGGGGCCGCCTGGAAGGTGGCCAAACGCTACCGGATCGCGCGCGTTCTTGCAAGGCGCCGCCCCGCCCCGCCGCGCCGCCTCGTGTATCCTCCCCGCCGTGGAAGCGCCCGACGTCATCACCCTGGGCGGGGGCGCCGCCGGGCTGTTCTTCGCCGCCACCGCCGGGGCCCGGGGGCGGCGCGTCCTGGTGCTGGACCACGCCCCCCGCCCCGGGGCCAAGATCCTCATCTCCGGCGGCGGGCGCTGCAACTTCACCAACCTCCACACCGCCCCCGGGCACTTCCGCTCCGCCAACCCCGACTTCGCCCGCAGCGCCCTGGCCCGCTTCCCGCCGGCCGCCTTCGTGGCCCTGGTGGACCGCCACCGCATCCCCTGGCACGAGAAGCAGGACGGCCAGGCCTTCTGCGACCGATCCGCCCGCGACATCCTCGACATGCTCCGCGCCGAGTGCCATGCCGCCGGCGTTGAGATGCGGGCCGGCTGCCCCGTGAAGGGCGTGACGCGGGTCGACGGCGGCTTCCGGGTGACCACGGCCAAGGGCGCCTTCACCGCCCCGGCCCTGGTGGTGGCCACCGGCGGCCTGTCGGTGCCCGGGACCGGGGCCTCGCCCTTCGGCTACCGCGTCGCCGAGCGGTTCGGGCTTCCGATCGTTCCGCCCCGCGCAGCCCTGGTGCCGTTCACCCTGGGGGAGGCGGAGCGGGCGTGGACCGCGCCCCTTTCGGGCGTCTCCTGCCCCGCCGCGGTCACGGCGGGCGGCCGCACCGTCCCCGGGCCGGTGCTGTTCACCCACCGGGGCCTGTCGGGCCCGGCGGTGCTCACGGCCTCCCTGTGGTGGGAGCCGGGCGCCCCCGTCACCGTGAACCTGCTGCCCGACGGCGACGGCGCCGCCTGGCTCGACGGGCAGCGCCGGGCCCACCCCCGCGCGCTGCTGAAGACCACCCTCGCGGCCCGCTTCCCCAGACGCCTCGCCGAGGCCGTCTGCCGCCACGTGGCGGGGGTGGAGGGGGGCCGCCGCCTCGCCGAGGTCCCCGTCGCCCGGGTGGCGGAGCGCCTTGCGGCCTGGACCTTCACCCCCGCCGGCACCGAGGGCTACCGCACCGCGGAGGTCACGGCCGGCGGCGTGGACGCCCGCGCCCTGTCGTCCCGCACGATGGAGGCGCGGGAAGTGCCGGGGCTCTACTTCATCGGCGAGGTGGTGGACGTGACCGGGGAGCTGGGGGGCTTCAACTTCCAGTGGGCCTGGGCCAGCGCCCGCGCCGCCGGGGAGGCGGTGTAGCGGTCCCGCCTTTTCCGGGTTGCGCGGGGCCCGGTTCCGGCCGAGAATGCGGGTCGCCCCCAAGTCCTCCGACTCCCGGCATCCCCCGACTCCCGTCATTCCATGACCCCGCCCACCGACACCCACCGCAACAAGGCGCTCGTCCGCGCCTTCTGGCAGGCGATGTGGACCGCCGACCCGGCCGGCGCCCTGGCCCCGATCGTCACCCCCGACGTCGCCTTCCGCGGCACCCTGGGGGTGGAGGCGAAGGGCCCCGAGGGGGTGGCGGGCTACGTGGCCGCCGTGACCCGGGCCTTCCCCGACTACCACGCCGCCATCGAGGAGCTGATCGCCGAGGGCGACCGGGTGGTGGCCCGCATGCGCTTTTCCGGCACCCACGCGGGCGAGGTCCTGGGCCGCCGCGCCACCGGCCGCAAGGTGGAATACTTGGGGCTCGCCCTGGCCCGTGTGACCGGCGGAAGGATCGGGGAGATGTGGGTGGTGGGAGACACGATCGGCCTCGCGGCCCAGATCGAGGCGTCCTGACGCCCGCCTCGCGTCCTTAAAACTCCGGCACCCGGGCGCCGATAGGAGGGCATGAAGCCCCGCCCCATGAAGCCCGTCACCACCCCCGCGACCCGGGAGCCGCGCACGCCGGTGCCCGACGCGGTGCGGGCGGCCCTGTTCCTCTACAACGGCCGGGAGAAGGTCTGCGGCTGGGTGCGGATGCTCAACACCGGCGGCATGTACCTGCAGAGCAAGGCCCGCTTCCCCGACGACACCGAGGTCTACCTGGAGACCCTCGTGTGGGAGGACCACACCCCCCGCGCCCTGCGCGTGCGGGGCTGGGTGGCCTACGAGGACCGGCGCGGCATGGGCATCCAGTTCGCCCGCCCCGACGCCGCCACGCTGTCCGTGCTGCGCCACCTGATCCGCCACTTCGAGGCGGCGACGGCCTAGGGCCTGGCCCTCAGTCCGCCTGCGGGACCGGCCCTCCGCCCTCCGTCCGCCAGCGCTCCCACACCGCCTGGGTCACCTCCGTCGTGGCCGGCACGGAGCGGTGCCGCAGCAGGATCCCGTCTCCCAGGTGGAAGCGCTCGTAGAGGGGCCGGAACTCCGCCAGGATCTCCGCGTCGGTCAGCTCCGGCCGCCCCAGGTCCTCCCGCACCCGGGCGTAGATCTCCCCCAGGCTGTTCACCCCGTCCATGTGGCGGAAGACGGCCTCGGTGCAGAGGCCCGGCGTGAAGGCGAAGGTGGTTTCGGGCAGGTGCACCTCCACCGGCTGCCCGGGGTGGGCGGCGATGTGGTCGGCCAGGGCGGCGTGGGCGCCGGGGTCGGGGAAGTCGGTCAGGGACGGCACCATGTCCGGGTCGTCCGGGGTCGCCACCCGGTCCGGGTCGGGGGCGGCGTACACGTGCTGGCGCGTCAGGCGCCCCGACAGCAGCTCGGCGATGGCCCGGCGCCGCGGCAGTGGGTACGCCGCGATGCGCTGGAGCAGCTCCGGGTTCCTCAGGTGGGTCTCCGGCTCCAGCAGCACCCGCTCCCGGGCCCAGCAGTAGTCCAGCAGGTGCAGCCCGGCCCGCTCCACGAACGCGTACGTCTCCGGCACGGTGTAGGCCCGGTCCTGCTCGATCAGCAGCAGGTCGTAGACCCCCGAGTCCCCCATGCGCTCGTGGTCCGAGACGAGGTCCTCGCCGCGCTTGAACCAGTTGGTGCGGGGCAGCCCGGCGAGCATGGCCCGGGCGTGGGCCACCTGATCCGGGATCTCGGTGACGCCCCGATTGATCAGGCGCATCAGGGCCTGCATCTGGTACACGCCGGTGCGGCCGTACTGGGCGTAGAGCATCAGCCCCAGGGCGCCGTCGGGCCTGAGGACCGACTTGAGGGCCTGCAGCCCCGCGTCCGGATCCGCCAGGATCATCAGCACCCCGGTGCAGTTGATGTAGTCGAACGGCGCCAGGCCCATGTCGGGCAGCTCCAGCAGGGAGCCGTGGATCCACTCGATGTTGGTCAGCCCCCGGATCTCGGCTCGCCGCTTCGCCACCGCGATGCTGGCGGTGGAGAGGTCCAGGTGGACCACCTTCGCGCCCGGGTAGGGGGCGAGCTGCAGGGCCAGGTAGATGGTGCCGTCCCCCGTGCCGCCCCCCGCCACCAGCACCCGGAAGTCGTCGAAGCGGCGCCGGCCCCGGTAGCAGTAGTGGTTCAGGTTGGCCAGGCGCTCCGACGACGGGTTGATCAGGCGGGTGCGCTCCTCCTCCGGGTCGCGGTGGGGGTAGGGGAGGTGCTCGTACTGGCGCCGGATGCCCGGCAGGTAATCGGTGGGGGCGGACTCCATGGGTCTCGTCTCGAAGGCGGGAAGTGCCCCGCCAGTATACGGACCCGGGGGGCCCGGCGGCGAGCCGCGGACCTCTTACCCCTTGACGCCGCGCCCCGGGGGCCGTACGGTCCCGCCCCGGGAGGAAGGGGGTTCCATGTCCGACGGCGACACGTTCGAAGGCGTTCTGCAGCGCACCCGCAAGGGCGGCGGCGTGCTGCGCGACCCGGCGCGCTCCTTCCGGCCCGACCCCTCCGACCCGGTGGTGCCGCGCCCCCTGGTGGACCGCTTCAAGCTGGTGGAGGGGGCCCGGGTGCGGGGGAAGGTGAGGCGCGGCGGCCCGGGGCGGGAGCTGGCCACGGTGGAGGCCGTGTGCGGCCTGCCCCCGGAGCGCTTCGCCCGCCGCCCCCGCTTCGAGGACCTGGTGGCGGTCACCCCCACGGCCCGCTTCGACCTGGGCGCCTCCGGCGACACCGCCATGCGGGTGGTGGACCTGGTCGCCCCCATCGGCAAGGGCACCCGGGGCCTGATCGCCGCGCCCCCCAAGGCGGGCAAGACCGAGCTGATCAAGCGCATCGCCCAGGCCGTGCGCGCCGCCGAGCCCGAGACCCGCATCGTGGTCCTGCTCATCGACGAGCGGCCCGAGGAGGTGACCATGTTCCGCCGCGGGGTGGACGCCGAGGTCCTCTCCAGCTCCAGCGACCAAAGCCCCCGCGAGCACGTCGAGCTGGCCGAGCTGACGCTGGCCCACATCCGCACCGAGCTGGAGTGCGGCCACGACGTGGTGGTCCTGCTCGACAGCCTCACCCGCATGGGCCGTGCGTTCAACGTGGGCAGCCGGGGCGGGCGCACCATGTCCGGCGGGGTGGACGCCGGGGCCCTGGAGGTCCCGCGCCGCTTCTTCGGCCTGGCCCGGGCCATCGAGGGGGGCGGCTCGGTCACGATCGTCGCCACCGCCCTGATCGACACCGGCTCCCGCATGGACGAGCTGATCTTCGAGGAGTTCAAGGGCACCGGCAACAGCGAGCTGGTCCTGGACCGCCGCATGGCCGAGCAGCGCCTGTTCCCCGCCATCGACATCGCCCTGTCCGGCACCCGCCGCGACGAGGCCCTCTACCCCCCGGAAGAGGCCCGCGGCCTCACCCTGATCCGCAAGGGCCTCGCCGGCCGCCGCCCGGCGGAGGCCATGACCGCGCTCCTCACGGCGCTGAAGGGCCATCCCACCAACGCCGACCTGCTCGCCGCCGTGGCGGGCAAGCAGGGCGGCTGACCGCCCCGCCGCCCCGCCCACTCGGTAATTCCTACACGGTGCGCCGGGCCGTTCCGGAACAACCCTCCCGCCCCCCGGGGCCACCCCGCCCGACCGCATCCCTGTAAAAACCACGAGTTGCGAGAATGGCACGGTTCCCGCACATCGGGGCGGTCCGGCGGGTGTTTCACCATCCCCACCTCGGAGGATTCGAATGGGAAACACCAAAGGGATTCGTTGGACCGTACCGGTGCAGGCCGCCCTCGGCCTGGGACTGGTGCTCTGGAGCGGCCCGGCCTTCGCCAACTCGGCGGTGGTCAAAGCCATCAACGACGCGTGCGTGGGCAAGGAGATGTTGGTGACCACCGACGACTGCGCCCTCTGCCACGGCCCCGGGTTCGTCACCCAGAACACGTCCAACATGTACTGGAGCGACGCCGCGAGCGGGTTCTACGACACGTTCTGCGTCGCCTCCACCACCTCCACCGACACCGGCACCGGCACCGGCACCGACACGGGTACGGGCTCCACCGCGGACTCGGGTTCGGGCACCGGCTCGGGCACGGACACGGGTTCCACCGCGGACTCGGGCACGGGCTCGGGCTCGGGCACGGGCACGGACACGGGCACGGACACGGGCACGGACACGGGTTCCACCGCGGACTCGGGCTCCGACATGGGGTCGGATGACGGCACCATGGCCGGTGACGGCTCGGACGACATGTACGACGACGACGGCCCCCGCATCGGCGGGCTGGACGACGGCACGGACGACGGCGGCTACAGCGGCCACCGCTCGGGCTTCGGCCGGGGCGGACGCGGCGGCTCGACCGACGGCGGCTCGACCGACGGCGGCTCGACCGACGGCGGCTCGACCGACGTGGCCAGCGGCAGTGCCGACTCGGCTCCGCTCGGCAATGCCTGGGGCCGGAGCGACGGCTGGAGCGACGGCCGCCGCCACACCCGGTGACGTGACGTAGACGCGGAGCTTTGCGGCCGCGTCTGGGCCGGGGGGCCGCCGGGGCCCCCCGGCCCTTTCTTTTTTGGGGCCCTACATCCCGTACCCCGCGCCCAACAGGACCTGGTGCACCGGCACCGTGGCCCGCACCCGGGTGCCGTCGGAGAGGGTCTCGTCCAGGCGGGCGATCCCCAGGCGGTACTCGGCGCATAGGGCCCACCGCCCCCCCACCGACAGGCACACCCCCGCCAGCCCCTGGGCCGCCGGCCCCGTGAGCTGGTAGGCACCCGTGGCCGCCCCGGGGCGGTTCGACTCCACGTGGGGCACGGCCACCCCCGCCCCCGCCCCCACGTACCCCTCCACCAGCCGCAGCCAGGGCGGCCCCGCGCGGGGCGCCCGGCGGCGGTACAGTGCCCCGGCCGTCGCCAGGTTCAGGCCGTGGCTGTTGGCGAAGGCCCCCAGGCTGGCCGAGGGCCGCTCCACGTCGTCCACCGGCGCCCCGCCCCGGGTGCCGCTCACCGGGACCGGGAGGTCCCGCAGGTAGGCCTTGGCGTGGGTGAAGTCCACGGCCACACCGGCGTCCGGCCGCCCCGGCAGCCAGTGCAGGGCCCGCACGGCGTAATGGATCGGGGCCTCGAGGGAGCGGGTCTCCCAGGTCACGCCGTGGTAGGTGAGGGTGCCGCCGCCCGGCGGGTCCACCCGGAGGTCCGTGGCCGGCGCCCAGGCCCGCCCCGCGAACACCATCATGCCGCTGCGCGGGCTCGCCCAAGTGGCCGCCACGAGGACCACCAGGGACAGCCCCAGGCTCCAGAGCCACTTGTCCGTCATGCCCCGCCTCCCCCGTGCCTCTCCCTCCACCCTAGCAGCCGCGGCGGCGGTTGCCCGGCGCGTGGGGCGGGGGGTGGGAGGCCCCGCGGCCCCGTGGCATACTGGCCCCGCCATGCCCCCGTCCGGCCCCGACCGCCCCTGGCTGCTGGAGCGCCTGGCCGCGTACGCCCCGGCCGACGCCGGCGACCGTGCCCGCCACGCCCGCCTGACCGCCTTCGTGCGGGATCATGCCGACTGCCACAGCCGGGCCCGGAGCGACGGCCACGTGGTGGCCTCCGCCTGGCTGGTGGACCTCGACGGGGGCCGGGTGCTGCTGCACCACCACGCCCGGCTGGACCGCTGGCTCCAGTTCGGCGGCCACGTGGACCCCGGCGACGCCAACGTCCTGGAAGCCGCGCGCCGGGAGCTGATGGAGGAGTCGGGCCTGGCCGCCGAGCCGGTGAGCGGGCGCGTGTTCGACCTGGACGTGCACGAGATCCCGGCCACCGCCGCCGAGCCCGCCCACCTGCACTACGACGTGCGCTTCGCCTTCCGCGCCCCGGCGGGGGCCGTCCCGGCGGCGTCGGCCGAGTCCCGCGCCCTGCGCTGGGTGCCCCTCGCCGAGGTCGCCGCCCTCACCGCCGAGGCCTCCGTCCTGCGCATGGTGGCCCGCACCGCCGACCTCCCCTCGTGACGCGCGCCCCCTCGCGCGCAACGCCCGGCGGCGATACACTAGTCCGTTCCGAGCGGTAGTCAGCTTTCGCGGGGTAGGGAGCCGGACGTGTTCAAACGCTTCGTCATCGTCGTGCTGGGTCTGGTCCTGGTGTTCGGCGGCATCTTCGGGTGGAAGGCCTACACGGGCAAGAAGATGGCCGCCATGATGTCCGGCCCCCGGCCCCCCGCCGTCATCGCCTCCGCCGAGGTGGAGGCGGCCACCTGGGCACCCTACCTGGACGCCGTCGGCAGCCTGGTCGCCAGCCAGGGGGTGACGGTCAACAACGAGGTGGCCGGCCAGGTCCAGGCGTTCCACTTCCAGTCCGGCGAGCGGGTGAAGGCCGGCGACGTGCTGGTGCAGCTCGACGACGCGGTGGACCGGGCCGACCTGGAGGGCCTGCTGGCCCAGCGCCGCCTGGCGGAGATCCAGTTCGACCGCACCGAGCGCCTGTTCAAGGAGGACCAGGCCGTCCCCCAGGCCGACTACGACGAGGCCCGGGCCCGTCTCGACAACGCCCGCGCCGCCGTGGTGGCGCGCCGGGCCCTCATCGAGAAGAAGCGGGTGCGGGCCCCCTTCGCCGGGCTGCTGGGGATCCGCCAGGTGAACGTGGGGCAGTACCTCGCGCCGGGCTCGGCCATCGTGATGCTCCAGGCCCTCGACCCGGTCCACGTGGACTTCTCCGTGCCCGAGCAGGAGCTGCCCCGCATCGCCACGGGGCAGTCGGTGGAGGTGACGGTGCGGGGCTACCCGGACGCCGCCTTCACCGGCCGCATCACGGCCGTCAACCCCGGCATCGACGCCGCCACCCGCAACGTGCGGGTGCGCGCCACCCTGGCCAACCCCGACGGACGCCTGCGCCCCGGCATGTTCGCCCGGGTCCGCACCCTGCTGCCCGAGACCCGCGACGTCCTCACCCTGCCCGACACCGCCGTGATGTACCAGCCCTACGGCGACTCGGTGTTCGCCATCCAGGACAAGGACGGCGCCCAGGTGGTCGAGCGCCGCCAGATCGTCACCGGCGAGACCCGCGACGGCCGCGTCGAGGTGGTCAAGGGCCTCGAGGCCGGCCAGCAGGTGGTGGCCGCGGGCCAGGTGAAGCTGCGCAACGGCCAGCCGGTGCGCGTGGACAACACGATCGCCCTCGCCCCCGCCGTCACCGGCCCATGAGCTTCACCGACATCTTCGTCCGCCGGCCGGTGCTGGCCAGCGTGATCAGCCTGCTGATCCTGGTCCTGGGGCTCAGGTCCGTCTACTCCCTCCAGCTGCGCCAGTACCCCGAGACCCAGTCCACCGTCGTCACGGTCACGACAGCCTATCCGGGCGCGGGCGGCGACCTGATCAAGGGCTTCATCACCGTCCCCCTCCAGCAGGCGATCGCCGAGGCGGACGGCATCGACTACCTCTCCTCCCGCAGCAGCCAGGGCCTGTCGAGCATCGAGGCCCACATGGTCCTCAACTACGACCCCAACGCGGCCGTCTCCGAGATCCAGGCCAAGGTGGCCAGCCGCCGCGGCGTGCTGCCCTCGTCCGCCGAGGACCCGGTGATCACCTCCACCACCGGCGACACCACGGCCCTGATGTACATGGCCTTCTGGAGCACGGACATGAGTCCGTCCCAGATCAGCGACTACCTGCTGCGGGTGGTGCAGCCCAAGCTCCAGGCCGTCCCCGGCGTGGCCAAGGCCGAGCTGATCGGCAACAAGACCTTCGCCATGCGCATCTGGCTCGACCCCAAGCGCATGGCGGCCCTGAACGTCACCGCCGACGACGTGGCCGACGCCCTGAGGGCCAACAACTACCTGGCCGGTGTGGGCCGCACCAAGGGCGCCTACGTGGGCATCGACTTAGGCGCCAACACCGACGTGAGCGACCCGGAGGACTTCCGCCGCCTCGTGGTGCGCTCCGACGGCGGCACCCTGGTGCGGGTGCGGGACGTGGCCGACGTGGAGCTGGGCTCGGAGGACTACGACTCCACCAACTGGTACAAGGGCGAGCCCGCCATCTTCGTGGGCATCCGCCCCACCCCCGGCGCCAACCCCCTGGACGTCGCCACCCGGGTCCACGCCCTCATGCCCGAGCTGCGCAGCCAGCTCCCGGCCGGGCTCCAGGCCCGCATCCCGTACGACGCCAGCGAGTTCATCCGCGACTCGATCCGCGAGGTGTTCCGCACCCTGGCCGAGGCGGTGCTCATCGTCCTGTTCGTGATCTTCCTCACCCTGGGCTCCATGCGGGCCGCCATCGTCCCGGCGGTGGCGGTGCCGCTGTCCCTGGTGGGGGGCGCCTTCGGCATGCTGCTGATGGGCTTCTCCATCAACCTGCTCACGCTGCTGGCGATGGTGCTGGCCATCGGCCTGGTGGTGGACGACGCCATCATCGTGGTGGAGAACGTCCACCGCCACATCGAGGAGGGCGCCACCCGCTTCCGGGCCGCCCTCCAGGGGGCGCGCGAGCTGGGCCTGGCGATCATCGCCATGACCACCACCCTGGTGGCCGTGTACGCCCCCATCGGCTTCATGGGCGGCCTCGTGGGCACCCTGTTCACCGAGTTCGCCTTCGCATTAGCGGGCACGGTGATCATCTCCGGCATCGTGGCCCTGACCCTCTCGCCCATGCTCTCCTCCAAGGTGCTCAAAGGCCCCGAGGCCAAGCAGGGCCCCTTCGAGCGCGGCGTGGAGCGCTTCTTCACGGCCCTGGCGGACCGCTACCAGCGCCTGCTGCACAACTCCCTGGACTACCTCCCGGTGACCGCCGCCTTCGCCGTGGCGGTGCTGGTGTCGATCTACTTCATGTTCGTCACCGCCCAGAACGAGCTGGCCCCCACCGAGGACCAGAGCATCCTGTTCTTCCAGGCCACCGCCCCCCAGACCGCCACGATCGATTACGACCGGGCCTACGTGCGCCAGATCGAGGACGCCTTCGAGAGCACCCCCGAGTTCAAGGAGAGCTTCTTCCTGATCGGCCTGGGGGAGCCCAGCACCACCTTCGGCGGCTTCAAGATGCCCCCCGTCTCCGAGCGCGAGCGCTCCCAGTTCGAGGTGCTCCCCGAGCTCCAGGGCAAGCTCGCCCAGGTGGCCGGCCTCCAGATCGCCGTGTTCCCGCGACCCAGCCTGCCGGGCGCCGGGGGGGGCCTGCCGGTGCAGTTCGTCATCACCACCGACGCCGGCTACGAGCGCCTCGACCAGGTGTCCGACGAGCTCCTGGGGCGGGCCATGCAGAGCGGGCGCTTCATGTTCCTGCAGAAGACCGTGGAGTTCACCCGCCCCAAGACCGACATCCTGGTGGACCGGGACCGGGCCGCCGACCTCGGTATCCGCATGGAGGACATCGGCCGCGACCTGGGGACGATGCTGGGGGGCAGCTACGTCAACTGGTTCAGCCTGGAGGGCCGCAGCTACAAGGTCATCCCCCAGGTGGCGCGCTCGTTCCGCCTGGACGACCGCATGCTCGACGGCTACTACGTCCGCGCCGCCTCGGGCGACCTGATCCCCCTGTCCACCCTGGTCCACTTCGCCGACCGGGTGGAGCCCAGCCAGCGCACCCAGTTCCAGCAACTCAACGCCCTCACCCTCCAGGGCGTCATGGCCCCCGGCGTGTCCCAGGGCGACGCCCTGGACTACCTCCAGGGCCAGGCCCGGGATCTCTTCCCCCAGGGCTTCGGCTACGACTTCCAGGGTTCCTCGCGCCAGTACGTGCAGCAGGGCAGCGCCCTGGTGGTCACGTTCTTCCTGTCGCTCCTGGTCATCTACCTGGTGCTGGCGGCCCAGTTCGAGAGCTGGCGGGACCCGGCCATCATCCTGGTGTCCGTGCCCATGTCCATCGCGGGGGCCACGGCGTTCCTGACCCTCGGCTTCGCCACGGTCAACATCTACACCCAGGTGGGCCTGATCACCCTGATCGGCCTGATCGCCAAGAACGGCATCCTGATCGTGGAGTTCGCCAACCAGCTCCAGGTGCGCGAGGGTCTGGACAAGCGCGCCGCCGTCGAGCGCGCCGCCCGCATCCGCCTGCGCCCGATCCTGATGACCACCGCCGCCATGATCGTGGCCATGTTCCCCCTGCTCACCGCCAGCGGCCCGGGGGCGGTGAGCCGGTTCGACATCGGCCTCGTGGTGGCGGCGGGGCTGGGCATCGGCACCCTGTTCACCCTGTTCGTGGTGCCGGCGGCCTACGTGCTGTTCGCCCGCGACCGCCACGCCGGGCCGGGGGCGCCGGGCGAGGGCGGCGACGAGGAGGCCCTGCCCGAATCCCGCACCGCCGACGCCCCCGAGGCGCCCGTGGGGGCCTGACCCGAGCCGGTGGCCCCGGGCACCCGGCAGCGGACACCCCTCCCGCGCCCCGCGCGCCGGGCCTGGGCCCTGGCCCTGCTGGCGGTTTGTCTGCTCGCCCCGGCGGGCTGCAAGCTCCCCTGGGGAAAGGGCGACGACGGCCCCGTCACCGTGTCCGGCACCGTGGAGGTCCACGAGGTGCCCCTCGCCTTCCAGGTGCCCGGCCGCATCCAGCGCCTGGGGGCCGACGAGGGCGACCGGGTGGCCGCGGGCGACGTGGTGGCGGAGATCGACCCGGCCGACCTGGAGGTGGCCGTGGCCCGCGCCCGGGCCGAGGCCGCCGCGGCCGCCGCCGCCCTGGCCGAGCTGGAGGCGGGCACCCGGGCCCAGGAGCTGAAGGTGGGCGAGGCCGACCTCGCGAGGGCCTCGGCCGACCGCGCCCTGGCCGCCACCGAGCGCGAGCGCCTGCGCCAGATGGTCCCCCAGGACGCCGCCCCCCAGGCCGACCTGGACCGGGCCGAGCGCCAGTACGCCGTGGCCGTGGCCGCCGAGGCCCAGGCCCGGGAGCACCTGGCCCTGCTCAGGGAGGGCCCCCGCGTCGAGGAGATCGACCGCGCCCGCGCCGAGCGGCAGGCCCGCGACGCCGCCGCCCGGGCCGCCGACCGCGACCTGGGCCACGCCCGGCTGACCAGCCCCGCCGCCGGCGTGATCACCGTGCGCATGGCCGAGCAGGGCGAGGTGGTCGCCCCCGGCCAGCCGGTGCTGCGCCTGGCCGAGCTGGACCGCCCCTGGGTGCGGGCCTACCTGGCCGAGCCGGACCTGGCCCGGGTGCGCCTGGGGCAGCCGGCCACCGTGCGGGTGGACGGCGTGCCGGACCGGACGTTCAAGGGCCGCCTCGCCTTCATCGCCGCCGACGCCGAGTTCACCCCCAAGGTGGTGGAGACCCGGGAGCTGCGGGTGGACCTCGTGTACCGGATCAAGGTGGAGGTGGAGGACCCGGACGGCCGGCTCAAGGTGGGCATGCCTGCCGACGTGACCCTGGCCGCCCCGGCCGTCAGCCCGGCGCCCGTTCCGTCCCGGTGACCGGGCCCCTGATCGAGGTCCGGGACGTGGGCTTCGCCTACGGGAGGGCCCCGGCGCTCCAGGGCATCACCCTGTCCGTGGCGGCCGGCGAGGTGTACGGCGTGGTGGGCCCGGACGGGGCGGGCAAGAGCACCCTGCTCGCCCTGGCCATCGGCCAGCTCAAGCCCGCGTCCGGGTCGATCACCGTGCTGGGGCGGGACCCCGCCGACCCGGCCCTGCGCGACGACATCGCCTACATGCCCCAGGGCTTCGGCCTCTACATGGACCTGTCGGTGCAGGAGAACCTGGATTTCTTCGCCGACCTGCACGGCCTGGCTCGGCCCGAGTCGGAGCCCCGCATCCGCGACCTGCTGGCCCGCACCGGCCTGGCGGGCTTCGAGGGGCGCCGGGCGGGCCACCTGTCGGGGGGCATGATGCAGAAGCTGGCCCTGGCCTGCGCCCTGGTCAGCCACCCCAAGGCCATGTTCCTCGACGAGCCCACCACCGGCGTGGACCCCCTCTCGCGCCGCGCCTTCTGGGCCCTGCTGGACGGGGTGCGGGCCGACGGCGTGGCGATCCTCTACGCCACCGCCAACATGGACGAGGCCGAGCGCTGCGACCGGGTGGGCGTGCTGGAGGCCGGGGCGCTCACCCACCAGGGGCGCCCCGCGGAGCTGGTGGCGGGCGCGGCGGAGGCCCTCGTCTCGGTGCGCGGCGCCGGAGTGCGGAGCCACCGCGAGGCCATCCGCCGCCTCCCCGCCGTGCGCCGGGCCTTTCCGGAGGGGCCCGCCCTCAAGGTCTGGCTGGTGCCCGGGGCCACGCCGGAGGCCTTCGCCCGGGACCTGGAGGCGACCTGTCCGGGCTGCGACGTGCGCCCCCTGGCCCCCGGCCTGCACGACGTGATCCTGCGCGACCTCTCCCTGGCCCGCGAGGTCCCCGCCCGTGCCGGCGCCTGAGGCCCCTGCCACCCCCGGCGCGCCGGTCACGGCGCCGGTGATCGAGGCCCGGGGCCTGACCCGGCGCTTCGGCCACTTCACCGCCGTGGACGGCATCGACGTGGGCGTGGGGCCGGGCGAGGTCTTCGGTCTGCTGGGCGCCAACGGGGCGGGCAAGACCACGGCCATCCGCATGCTGTGCGGCACCCTTCCCCCCACCGCCGGGAACGTGCGCGTGGCGGGCATCGACATGACCCGCCATGCCCGCCACGCCCGCGGCCGCATCGGCTACGTCACCCAGCGCTTCACCCTCTACGACGACCTGACGGTGCGCGAGAACCTGCGCCTCCAGGCGGGCCTCTACGGCGTCACCGGGGCCCGCCGCCGGGAGCGCATCGACTGGGCCCTGGCCGACCTCTCCCTGGCCGACAGCGCCGACACCCCGGCCCGCGCCCTGCCCCTGGGCTTCAAGCGCCGCCTGGCCCTGGGCGCCGCCCTGCTGCACGAGCCCGAGGTGCTGTTCCTGGACGAGCCCACCTCGGGGGTGGACCCGGTGGCCCGCCAGCACTTCTGGGAGCTGATCTACACCCTGGCCGAGGGAGGCATGGGGATCCTGGTGACCACCCACTACATGGACGAGGCCCTGTTCTGCGACCGCCTGGCCCTGATGCACGCCGGACGCATCGTGGAGGAGGGGACGCCCCCCGAGCTCCTGGCACGGCCTTTGGCCACCCCCATCCTGTCCCTGCACACCCCCGACTGCGACGCCTGCGCCCAAATCCTGATGGGGTGGGACGAGGTGCGCGAGGTGGTCCCCCGCGCCGACGCCCTCCGGGTGCGGCTGGCCGCCGGAGCCGACCCCGACGCCGTCTCGGCCCGCATCCGGACCGAGGCCGCCGCCCACGGCGCCCGCGTCACCGCCTTGGGGCCCGCCGCCCCGGCCCTGGAGGACGTGTTCGTCGCCGTGCTGGAGGAGGCGGAGGGAGACGGGGAGGGGGCGCCGTGACGCGCGGCCTACTTGTACCGCTCCAGGAACTCCTCGCGCCGCCGCTCCCGCTGCGCGCGCTCCTCGGGGGTGAGCCGGCCCCGGTACCAGCGGTGGTCGTCGCTCGCCAGCACCTGGTTGATGCGCTCGCGCAGCGCCTTGGCCTCGGCCGCCGCCGGGCCCTCGGCGTGGTCGCGCGCAATCGCCTCGAGCTCGGGGATGAACTCGGTGTAGAAGTTGCGGGCCAGCTCGTAGGTGCCGTGCCAGTGGGTGTAGTCGGGCGCCTGCATGGAGGCCGCGTGGCGCGCGCGGCGCCCCTCGTGGTGCCACAGCTCGAACCACACGAAGTCGATCTTCTGGCCGAAGGCGGCGTAGGAACCCCCCCGGACCTTCTTCAGCACCGCCGTGGCCGCCTCGTAGAGCGCCTCGCCCGGCGTGGCGAACTTGCGGTCGTAGAGCGCCAGGAGGGCCTCGTACTGCTGGAAGAAGCCGTCGGTGAAGTCGCTGGCGTGGCAGGCCTGGCAGACCCGCTCCATGTCGGCGCGGCGCTGCTCGCCGGTCACCTCGGCCGACGGCAGTCCCCACTTGCGGTCCGTGACGTGGGCCGGGGTGGGGTGGACGGGGCGGTTGTTCCACCGGATGCGCAGCCCCACGTTGTGGGTCGCGGGCAGGCCGGGTGCCGCCGACATGTGGCAGGTGGCGCAGGTGGGCGCCGCCGAGTAGTCCTCCCCCACCACCCACTTGGCCGAGTCCAGGTTCATCCGCTCCCGGTTGGCGCGGTAGCTGATGCCGTGCTTCGACTCGTTGTAGATCTCGATCTGCGGGTGGTCCGGGCCCATGTGGCACTTGCCGCAGGTGTCCGGTTCCCGCGCCTGGGCCGCCGAGAAGCCGTGGCGCTGGTGGCAGGCCGTGCAGCTGCCCTCCGATCCGTCGGGGTTGATGCGGCCGATCCCGGTGTTGGGCCAGGTGGCCGGGTCCAGCCGCCCCGTCGGGCGGCCCGGGTCGTCGTTGAGCACGCGGACCTCGCTGCCGTGGCATTGCCAGCAGCCGTTCACGGCCGCCGCCGAGACGCCCTCAGGGAACGACGCCGTCACGAAGCCCCGGTCGCCCTCCACGACCTCCGCCAGCACGTTGTCGAGGGAGCCCAGAATGCGGCCCGCCTTGGCGTGGTGCGACTCGGTGAACTGGCGCACCTGCGCCGGGTGGCAGCGCCCGCAGTCCTTGGGCGAGACGATCACGGCGATGGTGAAGCCGTTGTGGTCGAAGGCGTCCGCCTCCCCCGGCGCGGCCCGGTGGCACTCGTAGCACCCGACGTCGGCGCCGAAGTGCCGGCTGCGGCCCCACTCCTGGTAGATGCCCGTGTGCCGCCCGGCGTGGCACAGGACGCACTGCCGCGACGCCGCGGACAGCCCGCCCGCCGGCGCCGCGGCCGGTTCGGCGCCCGCCGCGGACAGCCCGCCCGCCGGCGCCGCGGCCGGTTCGGCGCCCGCCGCGGCCGGGCCGGCCAGCAGCGCCAGCAGGAGCCCCCATCGGATCCAGCGCGTGTGATGCATGTTCCCCTCCCCGTTGCGGTTGCCCGACTCCCTCATCGGCCCGCCCCGGCGGCCGCCTTGACCTCCGGCCGGAGGGGCGCGCCATGAGACTTCAGCACGTCCGTGCCATGGCCCGCAAGGAGACCTGGCACCTGCTGCGCGACCCCCGCAGCCTGGCGCTGATCCTCCTGATGCCCACCATGCTCCTGTTCCTCTTCGGCTACGCCATCCGCCTGGACATCACCGAGGCCCCCGTGGGGGTGCTGGCCGAGGCCCCCGACCACGTCACCGAGGACCTGGTCCACCGCCTGGACGCCAGCCACGCCTTCCACGTCGCGGCCCGCTTCGGCGAGCGCCGGGCCCTGCGCGAGGCCCTCCAGGAGGGGCGCCTGTGGGCCGCGGTGGTGCTGCCCCGCACCTTCGCCGCCGACCTGGACGCCGGCCACGCCACGGTGCAGCTCCTGCTGGACGGGGTGGACGCCAACAGCGCCCGCCTGGTGCGGGGCTACATGGACGCCCTGGTGGCGGACTTCGCCCGCGCCCGGGGCCACACCCCCCCCATCCGCATCGAGGACCGCACCTGGTTCAACCAGGCCCGCGAGAGCCGGGTGGCCATCATCCCCGGGGTGATCGCCGTGGTCATGGCGGTGATCGGGGCCCTGATGACGTCGCTCACCATCGCCCGCGAGATGGAGTCGGGCAACCTCGTCATGCTCCGCACCACGCCCCTGACCCGGGCCGAGTTCCTGGTGGGCAAGCTCGCCCCCTACTTCGTCATCGGCATGGCCGATTTCCTGGTGGCCACCCTCACGGCGGTGTGGGTGTTCGACGTGCCCTTAAGGGGCTCGGTGCCGGAGCTGACGCTCGTGTCGGCCCTGTTCCTGCTGTGCGTCATGCTCCAGGGGGCGCTCATCTCGATCACCGCCGGCAACCAGCTCCTGGCCAGCCAGATGTCGCTGATCAGCACCTTCCTGCCCGCCTTCCTGCTGTCCGGGTTCATCTACGCCATCGAGAACATGCCCGCGGTGCTCCAGTACATCACCCTGGTGGTCCCGGCCCGCTACTACGTGGCCCTGGCGCGGGTGATCTTCCTGAAGGGCATCTCCCCGTTCCTGCTGTGGACCGAGGCCCTGGCCCTGGCGGTCATGTGCCTGCTCCTGGCCCGGGCGGCCCTGGCCCGGTCCCGCAAGCTGGGGCTCCTGCCGTGAGGGGCCCCCTGGCCGGAGCGGCGCGGCTCAAGGCCCTGCTCGCCAAGGAGTTCCTCCAGCTCCTGCGCGACCCCCGCATGCGCTTCTTCGTGATCGTGCCGCCCCTGGTGCAGCTCATCGTGTTCGGCTACGCCGCCGTTTTCGACGTGCGCCACGCCGACGTGGGCGTGGTGGACGAGGCCCGCACCGCCACCAGCCGCGCCCTCCTGGCGGCGGTGACGGCCACCGGCCACCTGGTGGCCCGGCCCTTCGACACCGCCGAGGCCGCCGCGGCCGCCATGGACCGCAACCGGGTCCGCGCCATCATCCACTTCCCGGCCGACCTGGACCGCAGCCGCACGGTCCAGCTGATCGCCGACGGCACCGACTCCAACAGCGCGCAGATGGTCCTGGGCCAGGTCTCCCAGGCCCTGGTGCGGGGGGCCGCCACCGAGCTGCGGGCGGCGCCCCCCATCCGGGTGGAGGAGCGGGCCTGGTACAACGCCAACCTGGACGACCGGAAGTTCTTCGTGCCCGGCATCGTCGGCACCATCCTGCTGGTGAGCACCATGAGCCTCACGGCCATGACCGTGGTGCGGGAGCGGGAGCTGGGCACCCTGGAGCGCCTCATGGTCACCCCCCTGGGGCGCCTGGAGTTCCTGGTGGGCAAGATGGTGCCCGTGGCGTGCATCGGGCTGTTCGACGTCGTCCTGGTGATCGGCATCGCGGTGCTCTGGTTCCAGGTGCCGTTCCGGGGCAGCCCCCTGGCGCTCCTGGCCGGGACCGTCCTCTACCTGATGAGCACCCAGGGCCTGGGGCTGCTGATCTCGAGCTACGCCGGCACCCAGCAGCAGGCCATGCTGCTGTCGTTCTTCGTCATCATGCCGGCCATCATCCTGTCGGGGTTCGCCTTCCCCATCGGGAACATGCCCCGGGGCGTGCAGCTCGTCACCTGGCTCGATCCCCTGCGCTACTTCCTGGTGGTGGTGCGGGACCTGTTCCTCAAGGGCGGCGGGGTGGCCGACCACCTGTTCGGCTTCGGCATGATGGCCCTGCTGGGAGCGGCGGCCCTGGCCCTGAGCGTGTCCCGGGTGCGCTAGCCCTCGCCGGGCCCCTTCCCCCCGCCCCGGCGGCGCCGGAGCGCCCGGTAGAGCAGGCGGACCGCGAGCCCCACCGCCAGGATGGCCCCCACCGCGGCCGCGTCCAGCCCCCGCACCCGATGCACCAGCGCCTGCGCCGCGGCCCCGAAGAAGTACCCGGCGGCCGTGAAGGCCCCCGCCCACAGGGCCGCCCCCAGGGCGTTGAGGCCCAGGAAGGCCCCGTGCCCTGTGCCCCCGGCCCCCAGGGCCAGCGGCGTCGCGGCCCTCAGGCCGTACAGGAAGCGGTAGGTGAGGGCCAGTCCCAGGCGGTGGCGCGCCAGCAGGGCCTCCACCCGCGCGGCTCCGGGCGCCCAGCGCGGGTGGCGGGCCAGCAGCCCCGCCCCGAAGCGCCGCCCCAGCAGGAACTTGCTGTAGCCGCTTAAGGTCGCCCCCACGAACGCCGCCAGCGCGACCACGGGGGGCGAGAGAAACCCCCGGGCGGCGGCGTAGCCCCCCAGCACCAGGACCGTCGGGCTGTCCAGGAAGGCCCCCAGCAGGACCCCGGCGTGGCCGTATGCCTCGACCCAGTCTTCCATCCCCGGCGCCAGCCTAGCAGACGCCGGAAGGAGGGGGGGAAGGGGGGAGGGGGGCGAGAGGGGAAGCCGGGGGCGCCGCCGGGGCGGCGGCCCGGCCAGGGGCGGGCCGGGGGCGTGGGCTTCCCCCGACCCGCCTGGCCGCCACCAGCGGAGGACAGGGATGCCTCTGGCGGGCGGACCGGTCGGGCCGCGCCCGCGGGCGGCGGGGCCCGGGGCGGGCGACCGGCGCCAGTGTAGGGAGGCCGTGTGAGGGCCCGATGAGGGGGAGGTGTGAATTCCGAAAAAGGGCCGGCTCCGGCGGGAGCCGACGGTAAAGTCCGGGGCCGTTCCTGCCGTAAAGACCTTGTCGGATCGACCTCGGTGCGCGATGGGTGGGCCGCTTGGCAGGCGGCGCGAACGGCCGATGGGTTTCGGGAGCCGCACGGCGCCATGGAATCCACGGTTTTGCCGGACGGGACGCTTCCCGCCCGTCTGGCCAACGATGCCAGTACCCGGTGGATCTACGACCTGTACCGCATCGGGCAGTCGGTCGCCCGGGTGCCGGCGCGGGACGTCCGCCAGCACATCCTCGAGCACATCATCCAGGGCTTCTCGGCCGCCTCCGGCTGCTTGGCGGCCACCGGCCCCGAGCCCGAGCGCCTGACCATCGTGGCGGCGGTGAACCTGCCCGCCCAGGTGTTGGGCCGGGTGCTGAAGTTCGGCGAGCGCATCCTGGGCCGGGTGGCCGCCGCCCGCGAGCCCCTGCTGCTCAACGGCGACCTCTCCGACGACCCCCGCCTGGACGGGGACCCCCACCCCGGGAACCGCCCCGCTTCCGCCCTGTGCTGGCCCCTGGTGGTGGAACGCCGCCTGCTGGGGGCCGTCACGATCAACCGCACCGCCGACCGGGAGCCGTTCGGCCCCGCCGACCTGGAAGAGGGCCGCCACCTGGTCAACGCCATCGCCCTGGCCGTGGACAACGCCCGCCTCCACGCCGCCCGGGCCGAACGCATCGCCGAGCTGGCCCGGGTCAACGCCGAGCTGGCCGACGCCAACCACGCCCTGGAGATGGCCCACGCCCAGCTGGTGCAGCGGGAAAAGCTGGCCTCCATCGGCCAGCTCGCCGCCGGGGTGGCCCACGAGATCAACAACCCGGTGGGCTACGTCAACTCCAACGTCACCACCATGCGGGGCTACCTGGACGGCATGTTCCGCCTCATCCGGGCCTACGAGGAGGCCGAGGCCGCCCTCGCCGCCGACTCCGCCGCCCTCGACGCCGTGGCGCGGGTCAAGCGCGAGGTGAAGCTCGACTACCTCAAGGACGACGCCCGCTCCCTGCTCGACGAGTGCGGCGAGGGCCTCGAGCGGGTCAAGCGCATCGTCCAGGACCTGCGGGACTTCGCCCACGCCGGCGAGGGGGAGTGGGAGTGGGCCGACCTCCACAAGGGCCTCGACTCCACCCTCAACATCGTCCACAACGAGGTGAAGTACAAGGCCGAGGTGGTCCGCCAGTACGGCGATCTGCCCCGGGTGCAGTGCCTGCCCGGCCAGGTCAACCAGGTGTTCATGAACCTGCTGGTCAACGCCGCCCAGGCCATCGAGGCGCACGGCACGATCACGGTGCGCACCGGCGCGCGCGGCGACGAGGTGTGGGTGGAGGTGGCCGACACCGGCGCCGGCATCCCCGAGGCCAACCTCGCCCACCTGTTCGACCCCTTCTTCACCACCAAGCCCGTGGGCCACGGCACGGGCCTGGGGCTTTCCCTCTCCTACGGCATCGTGGACCGCCACCGCGGCCGCATCGAGGTGGACAGCCGGGTGGGGGAGGGCACCACCTTCCGGGTCACCCTGCCGGTGCGGCACGCCGCCGCGCCGGAGGCGCACCCGACGGCGATGCCGTGATCCCGGGCAACCTCAGCGGCAACGAGGCCTTCCAGTGGGCCTGCGAGCTCTACCGCATCGGGCGCCGGTCCGCCGGCGCCACCCCCGGCGACGTGCTGGGGCGCACCCTGGAGCACCTGGTGGGCGGCTTTCCCGCCTCCGCGGGATGCCTGGCCACCACCGCGCCGGACGGCGCCGACCTGACCATCGTGGCGGGGGTGAACCTGCCCGCCGGGGCGGTGGGGACCGTGGTCCCCTTCGGCCGGCGGCTGCTGGGGCGGGCGGCCGCCGAGCGGGTCCCCTTCCGGCGCGACGGCGACCTCTCCGACGAGCCCGGCCTGCCCGACGGCAGGGCCGGCCGGCCCCTGCCGGTCTCGGCCCTGTGCTGGCCCCTGGTGGCCGAAAGCCGGGTGATCGGGGCCCTGTGCGTGGCCCGCGGCCGGGGCGAGCCCCCGTTCCGCGCCGACGACCTGGGGGACGGCGCCGTGCTGGCCAACATGATCACCCTGGCGGTGGAGAACGTCCGCCTCCAGGCCGGGCAGGACGGACGCATCGCCGAGCTGGCACGCCTCAACGCCGAGCTCACCGACAGCCACCGCCGCCTGAAGGAAACCCAGGCCCACCTCGTCCAGGCGGAGAAGCTCGCCTCCATCGGCCAGCTCGCCGCCGGGGTGGCCCACGAGATCAACAACCCGGTGGGCTACGTGGGCTCCAACATGGCCACCCTGGGCGCCTACGTGGGCGACCTGCTCCGGGTGCTCGACGCCTACCAGGCCGCCGAGGCCGCCGTGCCCGAGGCCGCCCAGGCCCTGGCGCCGGTTCGGGGCCTGGAGGACCAGGTGGACCTGGCCTACGTGAAGGACGACGTGGGGGCGCTCATCGCCGAGTGCCGCGAGGGACTCGAGCGGGTCAGGCGCATCGTGCGGGACCTCAAGGAGTTCGCCCACGCCGACGAGGGCGCCTGGGAGCGGGCCGACCTGCACCGGGGCCTGGACGCGACCCTGGGGCTGGTCCGCAACGAGATCAAGTACACCGCCGACGTGGTGCGGGACTACGGCGACCTGCCCCTGGTGGAGTGCGTCCCGTCCCAGCTCAACCAGGTGTTCATGCAGCTGCTGGTGAACGCCGCGGGGGACCTCGCGGACGCGGCCGCCGCCGAGGCCCGGGGCACGATCACCGTGCGCACCGGCACTGATCCCGGCACCGCCTGGGTGGAGGTGGCCGCCGCCGCCCCCGGCGCGCACCGGGAGCGGACCGAGCCCGGCACCGGCCGGGGCTCGGCCCTGGCCCGGGACATCGTGGCCCGCCACGGCGGCACCCTCGAGGAGGGCCCGGACCCCGACGGGGTCCGGGTGCGGCGCGTGACCCTGCCCTTGAGCCGGGCGGGGGGCGCGGAGGCGGACGGCGGTGGGGTTTCGTCAGCGGCGGATGGGCCGAAGGGCCCGACGCGAAAGGAGGGACCGTGAGCAGAATCCTGTTGGTCGACGACGAGGAGAACATCCTGCGCGCCCTGCGCCGGTCCCTCGCCCGGGAGGAGTACACGATCGAGGACTTCTCCGAGCCCGCGGCGGCCCTGGCCCGCGCCGAGGTGGTCCCGTTCGACCTGGTGCTGTCCGACTACCGCATGCCCCAGATGGACGGGGTGGCGTTCCTGACCCGCTTCAAGGCCCTGCACCCCGACGCGGCCCGGATGATCATCAGCGGCCAGGCCGACCTGGAGGGCCTGCTGGCCGCCATCAACGAGGCCGAGATCCAGCGCTTCATCAGCAAGCCGTGGGAGAACTACGACCTGCGCACCTCGATCCGCCAGGCCCTGGCCCACCGCGAGGTGGTGCTCCAGAACCGCCGCCTGGCCGACCAGGTGCGCCGCCAGCAGGTGCGGCTCGACGAGCAGGGCCGCCTGCTCGATCGGCTGGAGCGGGAGTTCCCCGGCATCTCCGAGGTGCGCCGCACCGCGGACGGCGCCGTGGTGCTGGAGGAGTAGGCGCCATGGCCGAGCTGGACACCGGGCACGGGCGGCTGACGGTCAAGCTCGTGTACTACGGGCCCGCCCTCAGCGGCAAGACCACGAACCTGATGGCCCTGCACGACCGGCTGCGTCCGGAGCTCAAGGGCGAGATGATGACCCTCGACACCCGCAACGACCGCACCCTGTTCTTCGACCTGCTGCCGGTGGGGTTCCGGGCCCCCTCGGGGCTGCTGGTGCGGTTCAAGCTGTTCACCGTCCCGGGCCAGGTGGCCCACGACAGCACCCGCAAGGCCGTGCTGTCCCGCGCCGACGGGGTCGTGTTCGTGGCCGACTCCCAGCGCACCCAGGGGATCAACAACGCCGAGTCGTTCCAGAACCTGGAGGACAACGCCCGCCGGGTCGGCCTGGACTTCGGCCGCCTGCCCCTGGTGGTGCAGTTCAACAAGCGCGACCTGCCGGAGATCTTCACCGAGGCGGAGGTCCGGGCCCGCTGGGCGGAGAGCCCCTGGCCCCTGGTCTTCAGCAGCGCGGTCCGGGGCGATGGGGTGGTGGAGACCCTGGCCGCGCTGCTGGAGCGCCTGTTCCCGGTGCTGGCCGCCTCCCACGGGCTGGAGTCCTCCCACGGGGTCACCCGCGAGGGTTTCGTGGCGGCGGTCCTGGGCGGGATGGCGGCGCCGGTGGAAGGGGGGGCGTGACATGGAGCCCGAGGTCCCCGAAGCCGCCCTGGCCGACCGCCCCTTCGACCGCGACGCCGGGCTGGCCGACCTGCTGGCGGCGCCCGAGCGGGAGCGCCTGCACCGGGCGCTGGCGGCCCTGCTGGTCGGTCGGGTGCGGGTGCGGGACGCCCGCGGCGAGGTGGTGCTGGGCGACCCCGGCGCCTGGGACGGCCCCCAAGTCCCCGTGGCGGGCGAGCTCGAGCCCGCCGGCACCCTCCAGGCCGAGGGGGCGTCCCCCGAAGCCGTGGCGGCGGCCGCCGACCTGATGGCCCAGGTGGTGGCGGCCGCGCGCCGTTACCACATGACCGCCGACCTGCACGTGGACACGGTGCGGGAGGACTACCGGGTGCTGGAGGCCAAGCACCGGGCCCTGGCCGCCGCCGAGGCCCGGGAGCGGGAGCTGATCGCCACCCTGGAGGCCCGGGTGGAGGCGCAGGTGGCCACCATCCAGTCCGCCCACCGTCAGCTCTACCAGGCGGAGAAGCTCGCCTCGGTCGGGCAGCTCGCCGCCGGGGTGGCCCACGAGATCAACAACCCCATCGGCTTCATCCGCAGCAACCTGCGCTCCGCCCAGGACTACGCCGGCGCCCTGGGCAGCTTCGCGGCCGTGCTCCACGGCGGCGCCGCCGACCCCCTGGAGGCGTGGCGCCGGGCCGATCTGGACTTCCTGGCCACGGACCTGGCCGCCGTCCTGTCCGAGTGCCTGGAGGGGGCCGACCGCATCGCCGCCATCGTGGCCGATCTCAAGGGCTTCTCCCGCCTGGACGGGGAGGGGGAGGAGCCCACCGACGTGGGCGAGCTGCTGGAGCGGGTGGGCAAGCTGGGCACCCTCGCCCCCGGCCGCCGGGTGGCGCTCGAGTACGACCTGGCCCCGGGGCTCCCGGCCGTCACCTGCGACCCGGCGCGCCTGGGCCAGGCCTTCCTCAACCTGCTCACCAACGCGTGCCAGGCCAGCGAGGACGGCGGCCGGGTCCGCCTCGCCGCCGGCCCGGCGGAGGGCGGCGTGCGGGTCACGGTCTCCGACGCGGGGCCCGGCATTCCGGCGGACGTGCTGCCCCGGGTGTTCGAGCCGTTCTTCACCACGCGCCCCGTGGGCCAGGGCACGGGCCTCGGCCTCACCGTCTGCCGCGACACGGTGTCGGCCTACGGCGGCCGCATCGAGGTGGACAGCCAGCCGGGACGGGGCACGACCTTCCGCGTGTTCCTCCCCGCCGGGTGAGCCCGTGTCGCGCTACGCCTCCCTGTTCACCGACGCCCCTGCCCCGCAAGGGGGCGCCCCCGTCCCCGCGGAGGACGCCCGCTACGGCATCCTGCTGGTGGACGACGAGCCCAACGTGCTCAAAGCCCTCTCCCGGGTGTTCCGGGAGGAGAACTACCGCGTCCTGACCGCCCCCAACGCCGCCGAGGGCCTGGCCGTGCTGGCCCGCGAGAAGGTCCACCTGATCATCTCCGACTACAAGATGCCGGGCATGACCGGGGCCGACTTCCTGGGCCGGGTCAAGCAGACCCACCCGGATACGATCCGCATCATGCTCACCGGCCAGGCCAACACGGGCGCCGTGATGGGGGCCATCAACGAGGGCGCGGTCTACAAGTTCATCCTCAAGCCCTGGGACGACGACGACTTGAGGGTGACCGTGGCCCTGGCCCTGGAGCAGCACGACCTGATCCAGAAGAACCGGCTGCTCAAGAAGGAGAACGTCAAGAAGAACAAGGAGCTCAGCGCACTCTCCCGCCTGGCGGTCACGCACCGCAGTCAGCTGGCCATCCTGCTGCACAAGCACGGCAAGCTCACCGACCAGCAGACTCAGAGCCTCTACAAGCTTCAGCAGGCCCGTCACGTCCCCATGGTCCAGCTCGTCCTGGAGCGGGGCTGGGTCAGCGAGAAGGACGTCCGCGCCGTCCTGCGCCGGGAGCACCCGATCGACGAGGTCGCGCTGCCCGAGTTCCGGATCGAGCCGGCCCTGCTGGACCTGGTGCCCATCTCATTCTGCGAGCGCCAGCTCGTGCTGCCCCTCAAGCTGGACGGGCGCCGCCTGCTGCTGGCGGTGGCCGACCCCACCGACATGGGGCTGATCGACGACCTGCGCTTCCTCACCGGCCTGGAGATCCAGCCGGCCCTGGCGGGGGCGCAGGAGATGGAGGCCAAGCTCGCCGCCCTGCGGGGCGAGGACGGCGCGTCCTTCAAGGAGCTGGAGACCCTGGTCGCGGGGGCGGACCCCTACGAGAACATCGAGATCGTCCTCGAGGACGAGGACCAGGCCTCCCTCGAGGAACTCCTCCGGGGCACCGAGGAGCCCCCCGCCATCCGCCTGGTCAACGCCATCATCATCGAGGCGGTGCGTCTGGGGGTCAGCGACGTCCACGTCCAGCCGCGCACCAAGAGCGTGGTGGTGCGCTACCGCATCGACGGGGTGCTGCGGGACAAGATCCACATCCCGACGAGCCTCCAGACCTCCCTGGTGTCCCGCATCAAGGTGATGGCCGAGATGGACATCTCCGAGCGGCGCCGGCCCCAGGACGGCCGCATCACCGTCAAGACCCCCATGCGCATCGTGGACATGCGCATCTCCACCCTCCCCACGATCAACGGCGAGAAGGTGGTCATGCGGATCCTCGACCGGGGCGCCGCCATCTTCAGGATCGACGAGATCGGCTTCCCCCCGAAGGCCCTGGACCAGCTGCGGCGCCTGATCACCAAGCCCCAGGGCATCATCCTGGCCACCGGCCCCACCGGCAGCGGCAAGACCTCCACCCTCTACGCCCTGCTCCAGCACGGCGCCACCCCGGAGAAGAACTACGTCACCATCGAGGACCCGGTGGAGTACTACATGGACTTGGCGGGCCAGGTGCTCATCCGCGAGAAGATCGGCCTCGACTTCGCCACGGTCCTGAGGGCCATCCTGCGCCAGGACCCGGACGTGATCCTGCTGGGGGAGATCCGCGACCTGGAAACGGCCGAGGTGGCCTTCCACGCCGCCCTCACGGGCCACGTGGTGTTCTCCACCCTCCACACCAACTCGGCCGTGGCCACCATCGCCCGCCTGGTGGACCTGGGGCTGAAGCCCTTCGTGCTGGCCTCGGCCCTGGAGGGGATCGTGGCCCAGCGTCTGGTGCGCCGCATCTGCACCGAGTGCCGCGAGCCCGCCGAGCCCGATCCCGCCGTCTTGGCCCTGCTGGGGCCCCTCTTCGCCGGCGGCGGGATTCCGGCCTTCAAGGGCCGGGGCTGCCGCACCTGCGACCAGACCGGCTACCACGGCCGCGCGCCGATCTTCGAGCTGCTGGCCCCGGACGACCGCCTGCGGGACCTGATCGGCCGCGGCGCCCCCATGCTCGACATCGACGCCGCCGCCCGCGCCACCGGCACCGGCACCCTGCTGGAGGACGCCCGCGACAAGGTGGCCGCCGGCATCACCACGCCGGAGGAGGTGCTGCGGGTCCTGGGGGCCCAGGTCCACGTGACCGAGGGGCCCCCTTAGGGCGGCGGCGCCCAGTTCTGCACGATGTAGTAGGCGCCCCAGGCCAGCAGCCCGGCCGCCACCGCCCACAGCCACAGGGGCACGCGCCCCGTGCGCTCCCGGATTCCCGCGGCGCGGTACTCGTGGATCTCCTCCGTGCCGCCGGTGTCGTCCCGTTCGTCCTCGGCCATGGTGGTCACCCTCCCGTCCGGCCGTCGCCGTTCCGGGCCAGCGCGGGGCCCGCCGGCGCGAGGCCCCGCACCACCTCGGCGTCGATCGCCCCCCGCGCGGCGGCGCCCGACAGGTCGGCCCACAGGCGGCGCCGGGCCGTGTCGGCCTCGTCGGGATCCAGCCCGTCGGCCTCCAGCTCCGCCAGGTGCGCCTTCACCCGCAGGGATTGGACCCAGTGCACGATGTCCCAGGCCTCGTCCGGCTTCATCTGCGCGCCGAACACCGGCATCTGGGTGCCTCCCACGCCGTTCATGATCGTCTTGAACAGGTGCGGCCCGTCGTGGCCCAGCTTCACCCCCCGGGGCACCCCGGCCGCCCGGGTGAAGTCGGCCGGGGGCTCCGGGTGGCCCCATGCGTCCGTCAGGCCCCGGGCGATGGGCCCGTCGCCCTTGCCGTCCCGGCCGTGGCACAGGAAGCAGCGCTGCCGGAACGCCTTCTCCCCGGCCCCGAGCCCCGCCACGGTCACCGCCGGCTCCGGCGGCACCTCCCGGGGCGCCCCGGGGGGCTCCCGGTCCCAGCGGTCGGAGAAGGTCTTGACGTACTGGATCACCGCCAAGCGCTCGTCGGCCGAGATGCCGTACCACGGCGGCATCGCCGTGCCCCACAGGCCGTGGCTGATCGTGACGAACAGGTCCGCGTCGGTGGGCAGGGCGTCCTTGCCGGGGGTGGAGTGGAACTTGAAAATGCCCTTCGTGAAGTCGCGCGGCTTCGGGGTCAAGAAGCGGGCCGCGGGGCCGTTTCCGTCCCCCTTCTCCCCGTGGCAGCCGACGCAGCGGCGGGCGTAGACCTGGCGGCCGAAGGCGACCATGTCGTCCGTGACCCGGGGGGCGTCCACCGGCGGGGCGGCCCCGCCCCCTAAGCGGGTGGGGACGAAGGTCTCGCGCCAGTCGCCGATGTCGGTGCCGAGCTTCTGCAGGTAGGCCACCAGGGCCCGGCCGTCGTCGTTGAGGGCCGGGGGGGCGTCCCCCACGGGCGGGTCGAACAGCCACGGGAAGCGCGGCATGATCGAGTCGGGCACCACCTGGCGCGGGTCCCAGTGGTGGGCCGCGTGCCAGCCGTCGCCGTACTTGCGCCCCACCCGGGTCAGGTCGGGCCCGATGCGCCGGGTGGACAAAAGGTGGGGCTGGTCGAACACGTACTCCCCGGCCTGGGACACCGGCCCCCAGCGCCGGTCCTCCCCGGTCACCGGCCGCACGTACTGGGAGTGGCAGTACCAGCACCCCTCCCGGATGTACACCGTCCGGCCCCGGTGCTCGAGGGGCGTGTAGTCCGTGGCCCGGATCGTCAGGCCCGTGGCCTGGTCCTTCACCTCCGGGGTGTTGGTCTCGGGCAGGATCGAGGGCAGGATGCCCTGGTTGAGCACCGCCAGGAAGAAGAACAGCAGCCCCGCCACCAGCACCACCCGCGACGGCGCCCCCACCAGGCCCCCCACCGCCCGCCCCGCGGGGCGCGCCGGGGTGGGCCCGGGCTCCGGGATCTCCGGCTCGGTGAAGGGCGCCCCGGCCCGGGCCGTGCGCACGAAGTTGACCACCATCAGCAGGATGCCGATGTCCATCGTGGCCCCCGCCACCGAGCGGACCATCCACCACGGCTTGAGCTCCCGCACCGTGTCCACGAAGTTGGCGCCGTACTCCAGCATGCTGCCCTGCACGAGGCCCTGGAACACGAGCCCCACGAACATCACCGAAAAGCCCGTGATCGTCAGCCACAGGTGCCAGCTCGCCAGGCGCGCGCTGAACAGGGCGCGCCCGGTCAGCCGGGGCCACAGGTAGTACATGCCGGCCACCGCCCACAGGATGAACGCCCCGAACACGGTGGCGTGGGAGTGGCCGATGACGAAGTCGTTGAAGTGGGTCAGCTCCTGGATGCGGCGCAGGGCCTCCACCGAGCCCTGGAAGCAGCCGAACCAGTAGAACACCGCCCCCAGCAACAGGAACTTGGCCGCGTAGGCGTCCGCGTCCCGCTCCCCGGCCACCTGGCCCCACCGTCCCATGGCGGTGCCGAAGAAGTTCACCGTCACCGTCCACACCGGGATGATCAGCATCATGCTGGTGACGATGGAGACGGTCTGGGTGTGGTAGGGGATCGGGGAGAACAGGTAGTGGTGGGTACCCACGAACGGGTAGAAGAACGCGATGGACCAGAAGCCCAGCAGCGACAGCCGGTGGCTGAAGAGGGCGTTGCGGGTCGCCAGGGGCAGGAAGTAGTAGATCAGCGCCAGTCCCGCCGGGGTGATCCACAGCCCCACCACGTAGTGGATGAACAGCCCGTGCAGGGCGGCGTTGTTGATGCCCGACATGGGCACGTAGGGCAGGATGAGGTTGCCCAGGACCAGGTTCAAGGTGGTCCACACGAAGGCCGCCATGGCGTACCACAACGACACGTACAGCCCCTTCTCCCGGCGCCGGAACACCGTCACCAGCAGCTGCCCCGTGAAGCTCACCAGCACCAGGGCCCGCAGCACGTTGAACGGCCAGGTGTACTCGTCGGCCTCGAAGCCCAGGTTGTAGCCGGCCAGGAACGACACGCTGCCGGCGACCAGGAAGAAGTTCCACACCCACAGCTGCCACCACCCCCAGCGGGCCTTCGCCATGGGCCGGCCGCACAGGCGCGGCACCACCCAGTAGAGCAGGCCGATCACGGCGGTGGAGAAGGCGCCGAAGATCACGCCGTTGACGTGCACGGGCCGCAGCCGCCCGAAGGTCAGCCACGAGGTCGTGCCCAGGAACTCCGGGTTGTGGAACTTGATCGAGACCAGCAGGCCCACCAGGGGGAAGACCGTGAGCCAGACCAGGGCGGACCAGAGCCAGGCGCGCACCAGGGCGCGGTCGACGAGCTCCGGCGTCTCGGGCGGGGGGGACGGCGACATGACAAACCTCCCTGCGAAGGGCGGGCGGGGGCGGATCGGGAGACGCAGGGAGCCGCGGGCGCGGGCGCGAGGGGGGACCGGGCGCGGCGGACAGGTTTGAAGCTAACAGAGGTCCCGGCACTGCGACAGGGCGCCCGCCGCCTTTTTTCGCCCCGCCGGGGGCGCCGGCCGAAAAACCCCGTGCGTTTGCTGCCTTCCGAGCCCGGGTGCTATCTTTGGTGGGCCGATTGCGACGGGGCGGCGGCGGGCCGGACGGGGGCTCCTCGGGGGAGGGGGCCGAAGCCCGCTGCCAGGAGGAGAGGGAGTCCGGACGTACGGCGCGTGGGGGAACGCGTTCCGGCGCCCATGGAAGGCCGCATACCAGGGAGGGGCGGTCCGATGGCGTTCAGTTTCGACGCGAGCCATGGAACCACGTTCCTGTACAACAAGGGCCTGGTGGGGAACGTGACGATCATCCGTGGGCAGGAGCAGGTGACGGTCCCGGCCGCCGACCTGCTCGAGTTCCTCGGGATCCCCGAGAAGGGGGGCAACCTGCCCGCCTACCTCGGGCGGCCTCCCGAGGCCGGCAAGGGCACGACGGACCGGCCGGCCTGAGCGGTCCCCGCGGGCCCCGCCCCGCCCCACGGCCCGGTTCCCCCGCCTTCCCAGGCGGGGTGGCGTCGGAGTGTCCGCCGGGCCGGACCCCCGCCCCTGTGTGCATGAAGACCCCCTACCGCACCGCCCCCCTGGCCACCCCCGGCAACCCCCCCGGGCTCCCATTCATCATCGGCAACGAGGCCGCCGAGCGCTTCAGCTTCTACGGCATGCGGGCCATCCTGGTGGTCTTCATGACCGGCCACCTCATGGCCGCCGGGGGCCCGGCCCCCATGGACGAGGCCGAGGCGAAGGGGTGGTTCCACCTGTTCGTCGCCGCCGTCTACGTGACGCCCCTGTTGGGGGCCCTGGTTTCGGACGGCCTGGCGGGCAAGTACCGCACGATCATCGCCCTCTCCCTCGTTTACTGCCTGGGGCACCTGGCCCTGGCGGTGGACCACACCCGCCTGGGGCTCGCCCTTGGGCTGGGCCTGATCGCCCTGGGGGCGGGGGGCATCAAGCCGTGCGTGTCGGTCCACCTGGGGGACCAGTTCGGCCGCACGAACGCCCACCGCCTGCCGGCGGCCTTCGGCTGGTTCTACTTCGCCGTCAACCTGGGGGCCTTCGTCTCCACCCTGGCGACCCCGTGGCTGCTGGCGCACCGGGGCCCCTCGGTGGCCTTCGCCGTGCCGGGGGTGCTCATGGGGATCGCGACCGGGGTGTTCTGGGCCGGGCGCCGGCGCTTCGCCCACGTCCCCCCCGGCGGCCGCGCCTTCGTGCGGGACGCCCTGAAGGGCGAGGGCCCCCGGGCCCTGGGGCGGCTGGCCGGCATCTACGCCTGCGTGGCGGTGTTCTGGTCCCTGTTCGACCAGATCGGCTCCGCCTGGGTGCTCCAGGCGGAGCACCTGGACGGCCGCGTGTTCGGCGTGACGATCCTCCCGGCCCAGATGCAGGCCGCCAACCCGTTGCTGGTGATGGTCCTCATCCCCCTGTTCGCCTACCGGGTCTATCCCGCCCTGGGGCGCCGCATGGACCTCACGCCCCTGAGGCGCATCGCCATCGGCATGTTCGTGGCGGCGGCGGCCTTCGCCGTCCCCACCGCCCTCCAGGCGGCCGTGGACGCCGGGGCCCGGCCCGGCATCCTGTGGCAGCTCGTGGCCTACGTCCTGCTCACCGCCGCCGAGGTGATGGTCTCCATCACCTGCCTGGAGCTGTCCTATACCCAGGCGCCGCCCCGCCTGAAGTCGCTCGTCATGGCCTTCTTCATGCTCTCCATCGCCGCCGGCAACCTGTTCACCAGCGGGGTGAACTTCCTGATCCGCCGCCCCGACGGCACGGCGCGCCTGGCGGGGGCCGACTACTTCCTGTTCTTCACCCTGCTCATGCTGGTCACGGCAGTGGGCTTCACCTGGGTGGCCCGCCGCTTCCGGGGCGAGACCCACCTCCATCCCCAAGTTCCCCCTGGCGTTCCGTCCGGCCCCGCGCCCGGCGGGGCGTCTGGCGACGCCGGGAGGGGTGAGGTACCCTAGGGCCGCGCGCCCTCGGGGGGCCCCGGGGCGGGTGGCGCAGGGGGACGCCGGACGGGGGCCCGACCGGAGGGGTACGTGACCGAGGAGGCGCTCAGGCAGACCGAGACGGCGCCCATCGGCGAGATCGCCGAGGTGCAGGGCCCCGTCGTGGTCATCGCCTGCCGCCGCCTGCCGCCCCTGCGCCAGGCCCTGTGCGCCCGCCTGGACGGCGACACCTGCACCTTTGAGGTGCACCAGCACCTGGACGAGCGCCACGTCCGCGCCATCGCCCTCCACGCCACCGCGGGCCTGCGCCGCGGCCAGCCCGTGTTCGACACCGGCGACCCCCTGCACGTGCCCGTGGGCAAGGGCTGCCTGGGGCGCATGCTGGACGTGTTCGGCGACCCCCTGGACGGGGGCGAGCCCCTCAGCCCCGAGGCCTTCCGCAACATCCACGCCCCCCTGGCCCTGCAGGACGCCGTGGGGGCCCAGGGCATCCTGCCCACCGGCATCAAGGCGATCGACCTGCTGTGCCCCTTCGTGCGGGGCGGCAAGACCGGCCTGTTCGGCGGCGCCGGGGTGGGCAAGACCGTGCTCATCATGGAGTTCATGCACGCCGTCGCCGCCCTCCACGCCGGGGTCTCCGTGTTCGCCGGGGTGGGGGAGCGCATCCGCGAGGGCCACGAGCTGTGGCGCGAGCTGGACGCCGCCGGGGTGCTGCCCAAGAGCCTGCTCGTGTTCGGCCAGATGGACACCTCGCCGGGGGTGCGCCTGCGGGTGGGCCTCACCGCCCTCACCTACGCCGAGTACCTGCGCGACACCCTGGGGAGCGAGGTGCTGCTGCTGATGGACAACGTGTTCCGCTTCGTCCAGGCCGGCAGCGAGGTCTCCAGCCTGCTGGGGCGCATGCCCGCCACCGTGGGCTACCAGCCCACCCTGGGCACCGAGGTGGCCGAGCTGGAGGACCGCATCACCTCCACCCCCCACGGCTCCGTGACCTCCGTGCAGGCGGTCTACGTCCCCGCCGACGACATGTCCGACCCGGCGGTCGCCACCATCCTGGGCCACCTGGACACCACCGTGATCCTGTCCCGCGCCCAGGCCGGCCAGGGCTTCTATCCGGCGGTGGACCCCTTGGCCTCGGGCAGCAAGTTCATGGACCGGGAGACCCTGGGCGAGCGTCACTACCAGGTCGCCGACGGCGTGCGCGCCCACCTGGCCCGCTACCGCGAGCTGGAGGACATCATCGCCATGCTGGGCATGGAGGAGCTCTCCGAGCAGGACCGCCGCATCGTCATGCGGGCCCGGCGCCTGCAGCGCTACCTGACGCAGCCCCTGTTCGTCACGGCGGGGCACACCGGCATCGAGGGCGTGTCCGTGCCCCTGGAGCGGGTGGTGGACGACTGCGACGCCTTCCTCACCGGCGTTCACGACGCCGTGCCCGAGGAGCGCTGCTACATGCGGGGCGCCATGGAGGACGGCGGGTGACCGGCTTCACCCTGCACCTGGCCGACGCCACCCGCTCGGAGCGGATCGAGGGGGTGACGTCCTTCGTGGGGGTGGACCACTCCGGCAGCTTCGGCATCCGGCCCCGCCACCGCCGCCTGGTCACCTGCCTGGTCTTCGGCCTCGCCCGCTTCCGCACCGGCGAGGCGCCGTGGCAGTACCTGGCCGTGCCCGGCGCGGTGCTGCGCTTCTGCGGCGACCAGCTCGACGTGTCCACCCGCCGCTACCTGGTGGACACCGACCTGGAGCGCATCAGCGCGGGGCTCGAGGACGTGCTGCTGGCCGAGGAGGCCGAGCTGGCGGCCCTCAAGGAGAGCCTCAGGCGCATGGAGGAGGCCATGCTCAAGCGCCTCTGGCAGCTCAAGCGGGGCGGGGAGGGGACACTGCCGTGAACGACCTGCGCAAGCTGCGCACCAAGGTGGAGCGCCAGGTGGAGCGCATGCGCCAGGCCGAGGCCGACCGCCCCACCCTGCTGGCCCAGGCCGCCTTCCTGGGCACCCTGGGGCTGCTGCTGGCGATCCCCGTGGTGGGCGGGGCCTACCTGGGGCGCTGGCTCGACGAGCAGCGCCCGGGCTACTCGGTGGCCTGGACCTTGGGGATGGTCCTGGCGGGCCTCGCCGTGGGGGTGGTCAACGTGTGGCTCTTCATCCGGAAGCGGGTCTAGGCGGTGCAGGACGTGGGGCTGGGCGTGGAGGGCCTGTTCCGGGTGGGGCCCGTGGCCCTCACCGAGACGGTGCTCTCCACCTGGGGCCTGATGGCCGTGCTGGGGGCCGCGGGCTGGCTGTTGACGCGCCGCCTGGAGGAGACCCCGGGCGCGCTCCAGACCGCGGTGGAGGGGGTGGTGGGGGTGATGGACGACGCCGTGCGGGCGGTGCTGCCGGAGGCCCACGCCCGGGTGCTGCCCTTCGTCGCCACCTTGTGGGTCTACCTGGTGGCCGCCAACCTGCTGGGCCTGCTGCCCGGCCTGCACTCCCCCACCCGCGACCTGTCGGCCACCGCCGCCCTGGCCATCCTGGTCTTTCTGTCCGTGCACTGGTTCGGCATCCGCGCCCAGGGGGTGCGGACCTACCTGCGCCATTACCTGTCGCCCTATCCGCTCCTGCTGCCGTTCCACCTGCTGGGGGAGGTCACCCGCACCGTGGCCCTGGCGGTGCGCCTGTTCGGCAACATCATGAGCCTGGAGATGGCGGCCCTGCTGATCCTGGTGCTGGCGGGCTTCCTGGTGCCGGTGCCGATCCTCATGCTGCACATCGTCGAGGCCCTGGTGCAGGCCTACATCTTCGGCATGCTCGCCCTGCTCTACATCGCGGGCGGCATCCAGTCCCAGCAGGCGCATCAGCGCCCGAGCAACCCCGAATAGGAGCCGCCATGTCCGACATGACCTGGTTCACCTCGATCTCCACCGCCGCCGCGGCCCTGGGGATCGCCATCGGGGTGGTGGGCCCCGCCATCGCCATGGGCCGCGCCGTGGGCCAGGCCCTCGACGCCCTGGCGCGCCAGCCCGAGGCGGAGCGGTCCATCACCCGCACCCTGTTCATCGGCCTGGCGATGATCGAGTCCCTGGCGATCTACTGCCTGGTGATCGTGCTGATCGTCCTGTTCCGCAACCCGCTCCTGGAGTACCTGTCCCGCTAGGCGGGGCGGCCGGGCACCTCTCAAGCGCCGGAGACGCCGTTGGATCTCGACTGGACCACCTTCGCCCTCGAGGCCGTCAACTTCCTGGTCCTGGTGTGGATCCTGAAGCGCTTCCTCTACAAGCCCGTGCTGGATGTGATCGCCCGCCGCCGGGCGGCCATCGAGAAGGCCCTGGCCGAGGCCCGCGCCCGCCACGCCGAGGCCGAGGCCCTGGAGGGCGAGTACCGGGAGCGCATCCGGGCCTGGGAGCAGGAGCGCCGCGACGCCCGCGACGCCCTGGCCCGCGAGATCGCCGCCGAGCGCGCCCGCCTGATGGAGGGCGTCCAGGCCGCCGTGGAGGAGGCCCGCCGCAAGGCCGACGTGCTGGAGGAGCGCTCCCGCGCCGAGGAGCAGGCGCGGCGCGAGGAGGCCGCCGTGCAGGCCGGGCTGGCCTTCACCGCCCGGCTGCTGGGGCGCCTGGCCGACGCCGACCTGGAGGCGCGCCTGGTGCGCATGGCCTTGGAGGACCTGGGGGGGCTGCCCCCGGAGCGCCTGGAGGACTTGAAGGAGGCCGTGGCCGCGACCGACGCCGCCCCCGTGGTCACCACCGCCTTTGCCCTGCCCGAGCCCCTGCGCCGGGAGGTGGCGGCGGCCCTGCGGCCCCTGGTGGGCGACCGGGCCGAGGGCTGCGCCTTCGCCGAGGACCCGGCCCTGGGGGCGGGCCTGCGGGTGAGCGTGGGGCCGTGGGTCCTGAAGGGCAGCGTCAAGGACGAGCTGGAGTTTCTGGGTGGCGCCGCAGGCCCCGCCGACTGAGCGCTCCCTGCCGGGCCCCCTGGCCGCCCTGGGACGGCGCCTCGCGGCCTACCGTCCCGGCCTGCGCATCGCCGAGCAGGGCACCGTGGAGTCGGTGGGGGACGGCATCTGCTGGGTCCGGGGCCTGCCCTCCGCCGCCATGGAGGAGCTGCTGGCGTTCGCCGACGGCAGCCGGGGCGTGGTGTTCCACCTGGCCGGGGGCCGCCTGGGGGCGGTGCTGCTGAGCCAGACCGACGCCCTGTCGTCCGGCACCGGCGTCTACCGCACCGGCCAGGCCCTGGGGGTGCCGGTGGGGGACGCCCTCCTGGGGCGGGTGGTGGACCCCCTGGGGGAGCCCCTGGACGGCCGCCCCGCCCCGGCCTGCGAGGCCCGCCGCCCCCTGGAGTGCCCCGCCCCGCCCATCACCGAGCGCGACTTCGTCAGCCGCCCCCTCTTCACCGGCCTCAAGGTGGTGGACACGATGATCCCCATCGGCATGGGCCAGCGCGAGCTGATCATCGGCGACGCCGGCCTGGGCCGCAGCGCCCTGGCCCTGGACGCGGTGATCCACCAGCGCGGCCGCGACGTGCGCTGCGTGTACGTCCTCGTCGGCCAGAAGCGCTCCGCCGTGGTGAGCACCCTGGAGACCCTGGCCCGCCACGGCGCCATGGAGTTCACCACCGTGGTGGTGGGGGAGGCCAGCGCCCTGCCGGGCCTGAAGCACCTGGCGCCCTTCGCCGGCTGCGCCGTCGCCGAGCACTGGATGCACCGGGGCTGCGACACCCTGGTCGTCTACGACGACCTCTCCACCCACGCCGCCACCTACCGCGAGCTCTCCCTGCTGCTGCGCCGCCCCCCGGGGCGGGAGGCCTACCCCGGCGACATCTTCTTCCTCCACGCCCGCCTGCTGGAGCGGGCCACTTGCCTGGCGGCGGAGCAGGGGGGCGGCAGCATGACGGCGCTGCCCATCGTCACCACCCAGCAGGGCGAGATCGCGGCCTTCATCCCCACGAACCTGATCTCCATCACCGACGGCCAGATCTACCTGGACGACCGCCTCTTCGCCTCCGGCTTCCGCCCCGCCGTGGACGTGGGCCGCAGCGTCTCCCGCATCGGCGGCAAGGCGCAGCCCCCCGCGATCCAGACCGAGGCCGGGCGCATGAAGCTCGACTACCTCCAGTTCCTGGAGTTGGAGGCCTTCACCCTGTTCGGCGCCCGCCTCGAGGCCGGGGTGCGCGAGAAGCTGCGGCGGGGCCGCCTGCTCAGGGCCCTCCTCAAGCAGGACCGCCTGAAGCCCCTCGCCCCCGAGTTCCACCTGGCGTGGCTCGTCGCCTTCAACGACGGCCTGCTCGACGACGTCCCCCCGGAGGACGTGCCCGCCGCCCTGGAGGCCCTGGAGACGCGCCTCGCCGAGGAGCCCCTCACCCTGGACGACGAGCGCCGGGTCTGGGCCGAGGCCGTGCGCCGCTGGCTCGGCGTCCCCGCCGGAGACGAGGGCACGGGCGAGCCGGCCCCGGAGGCCGCCCCCCCGGAGGGGCAGGCACCGGAACCGGAGGCGCCGGAAGGGGAGGCACCGGAGGGGAAGCCGCCGGAAGGGAAATCCGCGCCGTGACCCGCCGCCGCGCCATCACCGGGCACCTGGAGACCATGGGCGAGATCCGGGGCATCATGGCGGCCATGAAGAACATGGCCCTGGCCGAGCACCGCAAGGTCGGCCGCCGCCTCGAGGCCCAGGGCCGCGCCCTGCGCGGCATCGAGGCCGCCGCCGGGGACTTCCTGGCCTTCTATCCCCAGCCCGCGCCGCCCCCGGAAGCCCTGGCCCCGGTGTGGCTCGTGGTGGGCTCGGAGCGGGGTTTTTGCGGCGACTTCAACGAGGTCCTGGCGCGGGAGGTCCTGGCCCGGGCCGAAGGGGAACCCGGGCCGGCCCCGGTGCTCCTGGCGGTGGGCTACAAGCTGGGCCTGCGGCTGGACGGCCGCCCCGGCGTCGCCCGGCTGCTGGACGGCGCCGGTGTCGCCGACGAGGTGGGCGGGGCCCTGGCGGGCGTGGTGGCCGCCCTGCGGGAGCTGGAGGCGGAACGGGGCCCCCTGGCGGTCACGGCCCTGCACCACGACCCGGAGCGGGAGCGGGTGACGGCCCGGGCCCTGTTCCCCCCCTTCCAGCCCCCACCGCCCCAGCCGCCGGCCCCGGACGCCGGCTACCCGCCCCTCATCCACCTGGCGCCCGAGGACCTGTTCGCCCGCCTCGTGGACCAGTACCTGCTGGCGGCGCTGACCGAGGTGTTCCTGAGCTCCCTTCTGGCCGAGAACCAGCAGCGCATGCGCCACCTGGAGGGGGCCCTGCGGCGCCTGGACGAGCACCGCCGGGAGCTGGCCCTCAAGGCCAACGCCCTGCGCCAGGAGGAGATCACCGAGGAGATCGAGATGATCCTCCTCAACGTGGAAGCGGGGGCCTGACGTCGGCCCCCGCCCGGGCCCCGCCCGGGTGGTATGATCCGGCGGCCGGTCCCGGCCCCATGCTCACCGTCGTCACCCGCATCTCCTCCCTCCTGCTCGGGATCGGCGTCCTGCTGATCGGCATGGGCCTGCTGGGGACCCTCCTGGCGGTGCGGGCCCGGCTGGAGGGGTTCTCCGAGGGCACCATCGGCGTGGTCATGGCGGCCTACTTCCTGGGCTTCGTGGCCGGGACCTTCGTCTGCCCCGCCCTGGTCCGCCGGGTGGGCCACATCCGCGCCTTCGCGGCCATGGGCACCGTGGTCTCGGCGGTGGCGGTGCTGCACGCCCTGGCGATCCACCCGGCCGCCTGGTTCCTGCTGCGGGTGGTCAACGGCGTGTGCGTGGTGGGCCTCTACATGGTCATGGAGAGCTGGCTCAACGTCCTGGTGCCCAACGACCGCCGGGCCACCCTGCTGGGGGTGTACGCCTCCGTGACCCTGGTGGCCATGGGACTGGGCCAGTTCCTGCTGCTGGCCGCCCCGGTGGCGGGGTTCGAGCTGTTCGGCCTGGCGGCGGTGCTCGCCTCCCTGGCCCTGGTGCCGGTGGCCCTCACCCGGGTGGCGGAGCCGCGCCCGGTGGAGGTGCCCCGGGTGAGCCTGGCCCACCTGTGGCACGCCAGCCCCCTGGGGCTGGTGGGGGCGGCGGCCGCCGGGCTCACCAACGGCGCCTTCTGGGGCCTGGGGGCCGTCTATGCCCACCGCCTGGGGCTGTCGACCCTGGGGGTGGCGGGCTTCATGGCGGCCACGATCCTGGGGGGCGCGGTGCTCCAGTGGCCCGTGGGGCGCCTGTCGGACCGCCACGACCGGCGCCGGGTGCTGGCCGGGGTGTGCGCCCTGGGGGCCCTCCTGGCCCTGGCCACACTGGCGGTGGGCCGCGCCGTCCCGGCGGCCGTGGCGGTCCCGGCCTTCCTGTACGGCGGCATGGCCTTCACCGTGTACGGCATCAGCGTGGCCCACGTGAACGACTTCGTGCCGCCCGAGGAGAGCCTGGAGGCCGCCCGGGGCATGCTGCTGGTGTACGGCCTGGTGGCCACGGCGGGCCCGGCCCTGGCGGGCGTCGCCATGGACGCCTACGGCCCCGGGGCCCTGCCGGCCTCCCTGGCCGTGGGCCTGGCGGCGGTGGCCGGGTTCACCGTGTACCGCATGGGGCGGCGCGGCGGCCTGCCGGTGGCGGAGCAGGGGGCCTACGTGCCGTTGATGCGCACCTCCCAGGCCGCCTTCGACATCGACCCCCGGGTCGAGACCGCCCCCCCCGAGGTCCCGGGCCCCCCCGACGGGACGGACGTCCCCGGCGCGGCCGGCCCGGCCTGAGCCGGTCCCCCCGGGCCCGCCTTGCCGCCGCCCCGGGGGCGGCGTAGACTGACTTCGACGGCTCCCCCGCACTCCCCCATGGCCATCGAGGCGTACCACTTCGGCCGCATCCGCATCGACGGGCAGCGCTACACCGCAGACGTCATCGTGCGCCCCGGCGTCGTCCGGGCCGACTGGCGCCGCCGGGAGGGCCACCGCCTGGACCCGGACGACCTGGCGGACATCCTCGCCGACCCCCCGGAGGTCCTGGTGATCGGCACCGGCTGCTTCGGCCGCATGGCCGTCCCCGACGAGACCCTCAAGGCCCTGGAGGCCCGCGGCATCCGCCCCCTGGCGATGCGCACCGGCCAGGCGGTGTCGGCCTTCAACCGCCTGGCCCGGGAGCAGGCCCGGGTGGCGGCGGCCCTGCACCTGACCTGCTGAGGACCCCCGCTCCCGGATGGCGCCCCGCTACGCATCGACGCCCCGCCCGACTACACTGGAGGGAGGCAAGCGCCGCCCCGGCGCGGGGGACGGGACGGCCACCGGGCGCGTGAGGCGTTGATGTTCGGCTTTCGCTGGCTGCCCTGGAAGTTCGTGCTGCGGCGGACCGCCCGCGCCCACGGCTTTTTGGACCCGATCGCGCTGCTGTCCCACCTGCGGCGCCTCACCCAGCCCTCCGAGGTGGCCGAGCCGGTGGAGCTGCTGCGGGCGGGGCTGGTGCTCCACGCCCGGGGTCTGGTCAACAGCCGGGTGATCCAGCACAACCTGGACTGGGTGTGGCCCTACTGGGTCGAGCGCCAGTTCGACCCCGCGGACCCGGCCTTCGTGCCCCGCGCCTTCTCCATCACCCACATCAACCTCACCCACCGCAACTGGACCGCCCTGGGGGTGCCGGACCTGGACGCGCTGCCCATCGTGGACCCCCGGGGCCTGGTCACCCCCCGGCTGGACGGCTGGTCCCTGGACGCCTGGATCGTCACCGCCGACGGCCGCACCCTGCTGCCCTCCCGCGCCCCCGGCGCCGTGCAGCGCCTGGACCTGGGGGCGGACGCCTTGAGGGTCGTCACCGAGAGCCGGGACGACGGCCTGTTCCTCACCACCTGCGGCGAGGTGGTGGAGACCCCCCGGGGCTGGGCCTGCCGCCTGCGGGTCAGCGCCCGGGCCGGGGCCCCGGCCTGGGCCGTGGTGGCCCTGCGCCCGTGCAACCCGGAGGGGATCAGCTTCGTGCACCAGGTGGTCCTGGCGCCGGACCGCACCACCTGGCTGGTGGACGGCCACCCGGCGGCCCACTTCGCCGCCCCCGTGGAGCGCCACCACGTCAGCACCTACCGCGAGGGGGACGTCCACATCCACCTGCGGGACCGGGAGGAGGGGACGGGGGCCACCTGCGACGTGGGGCTGGCCACGGCGGCGGCCCTGTTCGCCCTCCCCCCCGGCGCGCCCCGGGACGTGACGGTGGACGTGCCCCTGCCGGCCCCGGAACCCGGCGCGCCCCGGCCGGTGACCTGGCACCGCGCCCTGGAGGGCCACTGCGCACTCAAGGTGCCGGACCCCCAGGTGCGCTTCCTGTACGAGTCGGCCCTGCGCACCCTGGTCCTGCACGCCCCCGGCGACGTCTATCCGGGGCCTTACACCTACAAGCGCTTCTGGTTCCGCGACGCGGCCTTCATCATCCACGCCCTGTTGTGCGCCGGGCTCACGGGGCGGGCCGAGCGGGCCCTGGACCGCTTTCCCGGCCGCCAGACCGCCCTGGGCTACTTCCACTCCCAGGACGGGGAGTGGGACTCCAACGGCGAGGCCCTGTGGATCATGGAGCGTTTCGCCCGCCTCACCGGCCGGCCCCCCAAGGTCCAGTGGCGCGCCGCCATCCGCCACGGGGCCCAGTGGATCGTCAAGAAGCGCCTGAAGGACGACGGCGGCCCCCACGGCGGCCTCCTGCCCGCGGGCTTCTCCGCCGAGCACCTGGGGCCCAACGACTACTACTACTGGGACGACTTCTGGGGCATCGCGGGCCTCGAGTCCGCCGCCCGCATGCTGCGCGCCACCGGGGACGGCAAGGAGGCCGCCGCCCTGGAGCGGGAGGCGTCCCACTTCCGCAAGGTGGTGGACCGCAGCTTGGGCGCGGCCGCCGAGCGCCTGGGCCGACACGCCATGCCCGCCGCCCCCACCCGGCGTCTGGACGCCGGGGCGGTGGGCTCCCTGGTGGCGGGCTACCCCCTCGGGCTGTTCCCCCCCGACGACCCCCGCCTGCGCGACACCACCGCCTACCTGCTGGAGGACTGCTTCGTGGGGGGCGGCTTCTTCCAGGACATGGTCCACTCGGGCGTCAACGCCTACCTGACCCTGCACGTGGCCCAGGTGCTGTTGCGGGCGGGAGACCCGCGCCACGAGGAGCTGATGCGCCACGTGGCGGCCCTGGCCAGCCCCACCGGCCAGTGGCCCGAGGCCATCCACCCCCGTACCGGCGGCGGCTGCATGGGCGACGGCCAGCACGTCTGGGCCGCCGCCGAGTGGGTGATGATGGTGCGGGCCCTGTTCCTGGCCGAGGAGGACGGCCGCCTGGTGCTGGCGGCGGGCATCCCGGCGGCGTGGCTGGAGGCCGGCGAGACCCTGGTGTTCGGCCCCGCCCCCACCGCCTTCGGCACCGTGACCGTGAAGGTGCGGGTGGAGGCCGAGCGGGCCACGGTCGCCTGGCACGGCTGGTGGCACGGCGAGGCGCCCCCCGTGGAGGTGCGCCTGCCCGGCTACGGCCCGGTGCACAGCCCCGGCCGGGCCGAGAAGGTCAACCTCGACCGCCAACAGGCGCCATGAGGGTGGTCGCGCCATGAGGAACGTCGCCCCGTGAGGATCGTCATGATGACCAACACCTACACCCCCCACGTGGGGGGTGTGGCGCGGTCGGTGGCGGCCTTCACCCAGAGCTACCGGGCCCGGGGCCACCGGGTCCTCGTGGTGGCGCCCATCTTCGAGGGGGCCCCCGAGGACGAGCCCGACGTGGTGCGCATCCCCGCCATCCAGCGCTTCAACGGCAGCGACTTCTCCGTGGTCCTTCCGCTGCCCGGCTACCTCAACGCCCGGGTGCGCGACTTCGCCCCCGACGTGATCCACGCCCACCACCCCTTCCTGCTGGGGGCCACGGCCCTGCGCCTGGCCCGGGCCCACCTGAGCCCCATCGTGTTCACCCACCACACGATGTACGAGCAGTACACCCACTACGTGCCGGGCGACTCGCCGGCCATGAAGCGCTTCGTCACCCGGCTGTCCACCAGCTTCGCCAACCTGTGCGACCGGGTCTTCGCCCCCAGCGAGACGATCGCGGCCGTGATCGCCGCGCGGGGCGTGGAGGTCCCCATCGACGTGGTCCCCACCGGGGTGGACACGGCCCGCTTCCGCACCGGCGACGGGGCCGCCTTCCGGCGCCGGATGGGCATCCCGGAGGACGCCTTCGTGGTGGGGCACCTGGGGCGCTTGGCCCCGGAGAAGAACCTGGGCTTCCTGGCCGAGGCCGCGGCCCGCTTCCTGGAAGGGGAGCGGGGGGCCGGGGCGTGGTTCCTGGTGGTGGGCTCGGGCCCCTCGGGGCCGGCCATCCGCGACCTGTTCCGGCGCCGGGGGCTGGCGGACCGCCTGGCCGTGGCCGGGGTGCTGGAGGGGCAGGACCTGGTGGACGCCTACCACGCCATGGACCTGTTCGCCTTCGCGTCCTTGAGCGAGACCCAGGGCCTGGTGCTGGCCGAGGCCATGGCGGCGGGGGTGCCGGTGGCGGCCCTCGACGGCCCCGGGGTGCGGGAGGTGGTGGAGGACGGCGTGAACGGCCGCCTGCTCGCGGGGGCCGACCCCCCGGACCTGGCGGACGCCCTCGCCGCCCTGCGGGACTTAGGCCCCGACGCCCGGGCCGCCATGCGTAAGGCCGCTCTGCGCACGGCGGACGCCTTCTCGGAGGACCGCAGCGCGGAGCGGGCCCTGGCCGTCTACGACCGCCTGCGGGGCCGGCCCCACGCCCACAGCCCGGAGGCGTACGACGTGTGGGACACCACCCTGCGCCGCATCCGCACCGAGTGGGAGATGCTCCGCGACCTCGCCGACGCCGCCGGCGCGGCCCTGGGGGGCGGGCAGGGGGAGGGCCCGTGATCGGACGCCTGGAGCGCGCGGTGCGCCGGGTGCGCCGGGTGCTGTCGCGCAGCGAGTGGGCCATCCGGCTGCTGCGCCTGCCGGTCTCGCACCGGCCCCCCACCGCCCCCGGACTGGTGATGATCCAGATCGACGGCCTCTCCCACACCCAGCTCGGCCTCGCCCTGGAGCGGGGTGAGATGCCATTCCTCAAGCGCCTCCTGGGCCGGGAGGGGTACCGCCTCCACGTCCACTACGCCGGGGTCCCGTCCAGCACCCCGGACGTGCAGGGGGAGCTGTTCTACGGCGTGCGCCGGGCGGTGCCCGCCTTCAGCTTCCGGGACGCCAGCGGCGAGATCGTGCGCATGTTCGACCCGGGCCCCGCGTCCCGCGTGGAGCGCGCCCTGGCGGAGCAGGGCGAGCCCCTCCTGGCCGAGGGCAGCGCCTACGCCGACGTCTACACCGGCGGCGCCGCCGAATCCCACTTCTGCCCGGCCGCCATGGGCCTGGGCGACCTGATCCGGGCCGCCAACCCCTTCGCCCTGGCACTGCTGCTGATCAGCAACCTCTACAGCTTCCTGCGCGCCGCCGTGCTGCTGGTGGTGGAGTTCCCCCTCGCCCTGGCGGACGCCGTGCGGGGCTCGATCGGGGGCCGCTCCCTGGGCAAGGAGCTCAAGTTCGTCGTCACCCGGGTGCTCATCTGCATCCTCATGCGCGAGCTGATCGTGATCGGCGCCAAGGTGGACGTGGCCCGGGGCCTGCGAATCGTCCACCTCAACCTGCTGGGCTACGACGAGCAGGCCCACCGCCGGGGCCCCTCGTCGCGCTTCGCCCACTGGGCCCTGAAGGGCATCGACGACGCCATCGCCCGCATCTGGCGCGCCGCCCGCGCCTCGGACCGGCGCGACTACGACGTGTGGGTCTACGCCGACCACGGCCAGGAGGAGACGCTGCCCTACGAGAAGCACCACGGCCGCCCGGTGCACGACGCCGTGGTGGAGGCGTTCGGCCGGGCGGGGGAGGCGGTCACCCTGGCGGACCGGGACCTGGCGGGCATCCAGCTCCAGCGGGTGCGCCTGTTCGGCGGCCGCCGCAGCCACCGCCTGGCCCCGGCGGCGGCGGCCTCCGGCCCCGGCGAGCTGGCCGTGGCCGCCATGGGCCCCATCGGCCTCGTGTACTACGACCGCCCCCTGGACGACGCCCTCAGGGAGCGCATCGCGGGCGAGCTCGTGCAGCATGCCCGGGTGCCCCTGGTGCTCACCGCCGAGGCGGACGGCACGGCCCGGGCCCACACCGAGCGCGGGGTGTTCCACCTGCCGGAGGCGGCCGCCGAGGTGCTGGGCGCCGACCACCCCTTCCGGGAGGAGGCGGCCCGCGACCTGGCGGCCCTGGCCCACCACCCCCAGGCGGGCGCCTTCGTCCTGTCGGGCTGGCGCACGGAGGGCACGCCCTACACCTTCCCCTTGGAGAACGGCTCCCACGCCGGGCCCGGCCCGGAGGAGACCCACGCCTTCGCGCTGCTGCCCGACGACGCTCCCCTGCCGGCCCGGAACCGCGCCCACCTGACCCCCTCCGACCTGCGCGCCGCCGCGCTCGACCACCTGGCGCGGCGCCCGGTGTCGGCCTCGGCCCGGCGCGGCACGGTGGAGGCCGACACCCTGCGGATCATGACCTACAACGTCCACAGCTGCATCGGCATGGACGGCCACCACGCCCCCGAGCGCATCGCCCGGGTCATCGCCCGCCACCGTCCCGACATCGTGGCCCTGCAGGAGCTGGACGTGGGCCGCTCCCGCACCGGGGGCATCGACCAGGCCCACCGCATCGCCCAGCACCTGGAGATGGACTGCCACTTCCACCCCGCCCTCCACATCGAGGAGGAGCGCTACGGCGATGCCGTGCTCACCCACCTGCCCATGCGGCTGGTGAAGGCCGCCCCCCTGCCCGGGATCGGCGGCCGGCCGCGCCCGGAGCCCCGGGGCGCCATCTGGACGGCCATCGAGGTGAACGGGGTGGAGCTGCACCTGATCAACACCCACCTGGGGCTGCGCGAGCGGGAGCGGCGCCGCCAGGTGGAGGCCCTCCTGGGCCCGGAGTGGCTCGGCCACCCGGACTGCGCGCCCCCGGTGGTGCTGTGCGGCGACTTCAACGCCCGCCCCGAGTCCGCCGTGTGCATGCACATCCGCGGCCGCCTCCACGACGCCCAGGGGGCCCTGGAGGGGCACCGCCCCCGCCACACGATCCCGGGCCGCTACCCCTTCGCCCGCATCGACCACGTCTTCGTGGACCCCCGGGTGGAGGTGGTGGACGTCCACGTGCCCCGCGCCGACCTGGAGCAGGTGGCCTCCGACCACCTGCCCCTGATCGTGGAGGTGCGCCTGCCCCGCCCGGCGGATGACGCCGATGCCGCGCAGGGCGCCGCCCTGGCCGGGGCCCGGCGCGGGACGGACTAGCTCCCCCTTTCGGCCCCCGGTGGTTGGTGCGGGGGTGCGCGAACCCCTATCATGGTGGACCTGCCGCGGCCCCCTTGTCGGGCCCGGCCCGTACACCCGAACCCGACCCGGACCCGACATGGCAGCCAATCCCCCTTCCGACAGCGACGTCGCCGCCGGCATTGCCGACGACCTGGGCGACCGCCACAACGCCGACCCCCTCTACCGCCTGCGCCACTCTCTGGCCCACGTCCTGGCCCAGGCCGTGCTCGAGATGCGCCCCGGCTCCACCCGGGGGTTCGGGCCCCCCATCGACAGCGGGTTCTACTACGACTTCGTGCTCTCGGCCCCCATTACCCCGGACGACTTCCCCGAGCTGGAGAAGCGCATGAAGCGCATCCTCCAGCAGAACGAGAAGTTCGAGCGCGAGGACCTCGCCATTCCCGACGCCCTGGCCCGCCTGGAGCGGATGGGCGAGCCCTACAAGGCCGAGTACGCCCGCGAGCTGGCCGCCAAGCACGGCCTGAGCGAGCTGGGGTTCTACACCAGCGGCCCGTTCGTGGACATGTGCGACGGCCCCCACGTCGAGCACACCGGGCGCATCCCCAAGGGGTGCTACAAGCTGCGCTCCACCGCCGGGGCCTACTGGCGGGGCGACGAGCGCAACCCGATGATGACCCGCATCTACGCCTGGGCCTACGAGAGCCGGGAGCGGCTGGAGGCGGAGGTGCGGCGCTACGAGGAGGGCCTCAAGCGCGACCACAAGAAGCTCGGGCCCCAGCTCGACCTGTTCGCCATCGACCCGGAGATCGGCAAGGGCCTGCCCCTGTGGCTGCCCCACGGCACCGTGATCCGCGAGGAGCTGGAGAGGCTCGCCAAGGAGGAGGAGTTCAAGGGCGGCTACCAGCGGGTGGCCACCCCCCACGTGACCCTGGAGGGCCTCTACTACCGCTCCGGCCACCTTCCGTACTACCAGAAGGAGATGTTCCCCCCCATGCAGCTGGAGGAGGAGGGGGACGCGGGGGAGGGATCGGGCACCATCCGGGAGACCTATTACCTCAAGCCCATGAACTGCCCCCACCACCACCGCATCTTCGCGGCCCGCAAGCGCAGCTACCGGGACCTGCCCCTGCGCCTGGCGGAGTACGGGCAGGTGTACCGCTTCGAGGGCCACGGGGCCCTGTCGGGCCTGCTGCGGGTGCGGGGCATGTGCATGAACGACGCCCACATCTACTGCACCGAGGAGCAGATCGAGTCCGAGTTCCTGGCCGTGATGCGCATGCACGAGCGCTACTTCGGCATGCTGGGCATCACCGACTTCCACATGCGCCTGTCCCTGTGGGACCCGGACGACCCCAAGGGGCGCGAGAAGTACGTGGACCACCCCGACGCCTGGGCCCGCACCGAGGACATGGTGCGCAAGGCCATGGAGAAGTCCGGCCTGCCGTTCGTGGAGGTGAAGGGCGAGGCCGCCTTCTACGGCCCCAAGATCGACGTGCAGCTCCGCACCGTCACCGGCCGCGAGGAGACCTTCGCCACCAACCAGCTCGACTTCGCCGTGCCCCGGGCCGACCGCATGGACCTGACCTACACCGGGCCCGACGGCCAGGAGCACCACCCCTACGTGATCCACCGCGCCCCCCTGGGCACCCACGAGCGCTTCGTGGCCTACCTGATCGAGCACTTCGGCGGGGCGTTCCCCACCTGGCTGGCGCCGGTGCAGGTGGCCCTGCTGCCGGTGGGCGAGCGCTTCCGGCCCTACGCCGAGAAGCTGGAGGCCGCCCTGCGGGAGCACTACGTGCGGGCCGAGGTGGACCGCAGCGACGAGAAGCTCGGCAAGAAGGTGCGCGAGGCCGTCACCCGCAAGATCCCCGTGGTCCTGGTGGTGGGGGAGCAGGAGGAGCGGGACGGCACCGTCACCGTGCGCCGCTACGGCGTAGAGGGCCAGACCGGCATGACCTTCGCCGCGTTCCTGGAGGACCTCCGGGCCGAGATCGCCGAGCGCCGCCTGCGCCCGTCGGCCGACTAGCCCGCCGCCCCCTCAGGCGCCCCTTCGGCGCCCGAACGGCCACAGCAGGCGCCCCAGCACCAGGCCCGGCACCCGCGCCAGCGTCTCCCGGTAGGTGGTCTCGCCGGCCATCACGGCGGCCACGGCGTCGCACCCCTCCCGCCCGAGCCAGTGGAAGCCCCAGGTCGCGGCCCGGGAATGGTCGTACAGGATCCGGGCGAACCACCGGGCCGCCGCCAGCTCCGCCAGCAGGGTTTCGCCCAGGCGCCGCCGGTAGAGGGGCGCGGCGTGGTGCGGGTCGCCCCCGGTCTCGGCCAGGACCCGGGCCGCCAGGGCGCCGCTCGCCAGGGCGTAGGAGATGCCCTCCAGGGTGAGGGGGTCGGCCAGCCCGGCGGCGTCCCCCGCCAGCAGCACCCGCCCCCGCGCCAGGGGCCCCGGGCGGGGCGCCACCGGGATGCGGTGGCCGTGGGGCTCGACCTTGAGGGGCCGGATGCCCGATGCCTCCAGGTAGCCCGCCAGGGCCGCCTTCAGGTCCACCCGGCCCGGGCGGGTGGTGAGCACCCCGGCCGAGAGGTGGTCGCGCTTGGGGAACACCCAGGCGTAGCCCGCCGGGACCACGCCGAAGTCGAAGCGGCAGGTGTCCGCCCGCCCCGCCAAGTCGTCGGGCGCGACGGCCACCTCGTGCTCGATCGCCGGGATCAGGGCGGGGGGGCGCTCCCAGCCCGCCAAGCGGGCGGTGGGCCCCCCGGCGCCGTCCGCCGCCACCACGAAGCGGGCCCGCACCTCGCCCCTGGGCGTGGCCAGGGTCACGTGGCCGTCCCGCTCCGCGAGCCCCACCACGGGGCAGGCGGGGCGCAGGTCGGCCCCGGCCTTCGCGGCCAGCTCCGCCAGGCGGCCGTCCAGCGTGGCCCGCATCACGGTGCAGATGATGGGCCGCTCCCGCCGGGTGGGAAACTCAAGGCCCCGCCCGGGCAGCACCAGCGTCGCGGTGTGGCAGCGCCGCTCCACGGCGTCCGTTGCCGCGTCCGGCAGCAGGTCCAGGGCCCGGCCCACCAGGCCGCCGCCGCAGGTCTTGTAGCGGGGCAGCGGCGCCCGCTCCAGCAGCACGGTCGTGAGCCCCGCCCGGGCCGCCTCCCGCGCCGCGGTGGCCCCGGCGGGGCCGGCCCCCACCACGGCCACGTCCCAGGGGGCGTCGCGGCGCGGGGCGGGGGGGGCCGGAGACGGGTCCGGGGCGTCCGATGGGGCGGTGGCGGTCATCGTGGGGGTCAATGGGAGCCTCAGCGGGGGACGGAGCCCATTCTAAGGCGCCGGAGGGTGCCGCCCCAACCCCGGGGCGGGGGCGAAAACGCCGTCCGATCAGGAGGATTTGACATTGCGCGCATCCCGGGGGCATGATCCCGGCCCGCGTGTGTGTCGTTTGTCCCGCCCCGTTCTCCCACGGCCTTCCCCCGCGGGGCGGCGCTCCCCCCTCCCGCCTTTTCCCGCTTTCCGCGCCGACCCACTGGACTCTTCCGCCTCCGGTTGCGGGATAATGCGTCCGTGCAGGGCGGACGCCCCGAGGGGGCCCGCCGCTTCGAACGTCGCCGCGTGGCGCCCCGAGGGGCCTGGAGCCCCGGGACGGCCACGCCACCCGGACGAGGACAACGAGGACACCATGACACGGCTTTGGACCGCACTGGCGCTCGGAGGGCTTCTGGCGGCGGCGACCGCCGCCTGGGCCTCCGACATCAGCCCCGACCGCGCCCAGGCGCTCCGCGAGATGCTCGCGGGCACCTGCGCCAGCTGCCACGGCGCGGACCTGGGGGGCATGGTGGGCCCGCCCCTCACCGCCGACGCCCTGAAGGGCAAGGACAAGGACATGCTGGTGGACACCATCCTCAACGGCCGCCCCGGCACCCCCATGGCCGCCTTCTCGGGCATGGTGGACCAGGCCGACGCCGCGTGGCTCGTGGAGCACCTCCAGGCGGGCACGGCGCTGAAGTAGGCCCCGGTCCCCTCGGGCCGCGGGCGGCGGCGCTGCTACAATGGGCGGATGCGGGCGGGGGCACGGGTGCCCCCGGAGGGTCGGTCCGTGGCGGCCGGGGTGGGGATGACGAGGACATGCAAAGCGGCATGAAGGCCGAACTGATCCGGAAGCTGGAGGCGCGCGAGGCCGTCATCGGCGTGGTCGGGCTGGGCTACGTGGGCCTGCCCCTGGCCCTGCGCTACCTGGAGGCGGGCTACCCCGTGCGGGGCTTCGACGTGGACCCCGCCAAGCCCGACGCCCTGCGCGCCGGACGCAGCTACATCGAGCACGTGGACGTGCGCCCCTTCGTGGCGGCGGCGGCCCGGGGGCGCTTCGACGCCACCACGGACTACGCCCGGGTGGCCGAGTGCGACGCCCTGATCCTGTGCGTCCCCACCCCCCTGAACCGCCACCGGGAGCCGGACCTGTCGTTCGTGGTGGGGTCGGTGGAGGCGGTGGTGCCCCACATGCGGCCCGGCCAGGTGCTGTCCCTGGAGAGCACCACCTACCCCGGCACCACCGAGGAGGAGCTGCGCCCCCGCCTGGAGGCCGCCGGCCTGACGGTGGGGGAGGACGTGTTCCTCATCTACTCCCCGGAGCGGGAGGACCCCGCCAACCCCGACTTCTCCACCCGCACGATCCCCAAGGTCTGCGGCGGCGCCACCCCGGCCTGCCTCGAGGTGGGGGTCGCCCTCTACGGCCAGGCCATCGACCAGGTGATCCGGGTCTCCTCCACCCAGGCGGCGGAGCTGACCAAGATCCTGGAGAACACCTACCGGGCCGTGAACATCGCCTTGGTCAACGAGCTCAAGCTGGTGGCCGACCGCATGGGGATCGACATCTTCGAGGTGATCCGGGCCGCGGCCACGAAGCCGTTCGGCTTCACCGCCTTCTACCCCGGGCCGGGGCTGGGGGGCCACTGCATCCCCATCGACCCCTTCTACCTGACCTGGAAGGCCCGCGAGTACGGCGTCACCACCCGTTTCATCGAGCTGGCCGGCGAGGTGAACACCGCCATGCCCGACCACGTGGTCGGCAAGATCGTCCAGGCCCTCAACGAGCGCGGCAAGGCCCTGAACGGGGCCCGCGTCCTGGTGCTGGGCATCGCCTACAAGAAGAACGTGGACGACATGCGGGAGTCCCCGGCGGTGATCCTCATGGAGAAGCTCGAGGCCCTGGGGGCCGAGCTGGCCTACAGCGACCCCCACGTGCCCGCCTTCCCCCGCATGCGCCGCCACCACTTCGACCTGAAGAGCGTGACCCTCTCCCCGGAGGTCGTGGCGGCCAGCGACTGCGTGGTGGTGGCCACGGACCACGACGGCTTCGACTGGGACCTGGTGCGCGCCCACGCCTCCCTGGTGGTGGACCCCCGGGGCGTGTTCACCCCCGAGCCGGGCCGCATCTACCGGGCCTGACCAGCGGGCCTGACCGGCGGGCCTGACCGGGCCCCCGTCCCGGCGGGGGCCTTGAAGGGGCGGGGAGGGCCCCCTCGAAGGCGCCGCACGGCCGGGCCCCGCGCGGCCGCGGGGTCATTTGACAGATCCCGCCCCAGGCTCTATCGTTCACACGTTGAACGTTTGCGGGCGCGGGGACGGGGCCGGCGGGGCCCCGGGGGCGCCGCCGCAAGGAGGAAGGCAGCGTCGTGGCAGCAGGCAAGACCGCGCTCATCACCGGCATCACCGGGCAGGACGGCTCGTACCTGGCCGAGCTGCTGCTTCAGAAGGGCTACCGGGTCCACGGCATCATCCGCCGGGCCTCGTCCTTCAACACCCAGCGCATCGACCACCTCTACCGCGACCCCCACCTGCCGGACACCCGCCTGTTCTTGCACTACGGCGACCTGTCCGACGGGGCGGGGCTGCGCCGCACCCTGGAGGCGGTGGCGCCGGACGAGGTCTACAACCTGGGGGCCCAGTCCCACGTCAAGGTCTCCTTCGAGGAGCCGGTCTACACGGCGGACGTGGACGCCGTGGGCACGCTGCGGCTGCTGGAGGCGGTGCGGGACTACCGGGAGCGCACCGGGCACGAGGTGCGCTTCTACCAGGCGGGCTCCTCCGAGATGTTCGGCCAGGTCGCCGAGACCCCCCAGCGGGAGACCACCCCCTTCCACCCCCGCAGCCCCTACGCCTGCGCCAAGGTGTTCGGCTTCTGGCAGACGGTCAACTACCGCGAGGCCTACGGCCTGTTCGCCGCCAACGGCATCCTCTTCAACCACGAGTCCCCCCGCCGGGGCGAGACCTTCGTCACCCGCAAGATCACCCGCGCCGCCACCCGCATCAAGCTGGGCCTGCTGGACAAGGTCTACCTGGGCAACCTGGACGCCCGCCGCGACTGGGGCTTCGCCGGGGACTACGTGGAGGCCATGTGGCGCATGCTCCAGCAGGACGTCCCGGACGACTACGTGGTCGCCACCGGCCGCACCCACTCGGTGCGGGAGTTCGCCGAGATGGTCTTCGCCCGCCTGGAGCTGCCGTGGGAGCGCCACGTCGAGGTGGACCCCCGCTACTTCCGCCCCGCCGAGGTGGACCTGCTGCTGGGCGACGCCGCCAAGGCCCGGGAGCGCCTGGGGTGGGCGCCGAAGGTGGACCTGGAGGGCCTGGTGGCCATGATGGTCGACCACGACCTGGAGCTGGCCCGCCGCGAGCAGACCCTCGTCAAGGCCGGGCACGCCTTCGGCGGCCGCGTGCACCACGAGTGAGCTCCGTGCCGGCCGCCGACACCCCCATCTACGTCGCCGGCCACCGGGGCATGGTGGGTTCCGCCCTGGTGCGGCGCCTCGAGGCCGAGGGCTTCACGAACCTGATCACCCGCCCCCGCGCCGAGCTGGACCTGACCGACCCCCGCGCCGTGGACGCCTTCTTCACCGAAACGCGCCCCGAGGTCGTCTACCTGGCGGCGGCCAAGGTGGGGGGCATCCTGGCCAACGCCACCTACCCGGCGGACTTCATCTACGACAACCTGGCCATCCAGAACCACGTCATCCACGCCGCCCTCAGCCACGGCGTGCGGCGCCTGCTCTTTCTGGGAAGCTCCTGCATCTATCCCCGCGCGTGCCCCCAGCCGATGCGGGAGGAGCACCTGCTGACCGGCCCTCTGGAGCCCACCAACGCCCCCTACGCCGTGGCCAAGATCGCGGGCGTGACCCTGTGCGAGGCGATCAACCGCCAGCACGGCACCGACTACGTCGCCGCCATGCCCACGAACCTCTACGGCCCCGGCGACAACTACGACCTGGAGACCAGCCACGTCCTGCCCGCCATGATCCGTAAGTTCTGCGAGGCCGCCGGGCGGGGCGACGCCGCCGTGACCCTGTGGGGCACCGGCGCCCCCCGGCGCGAGTTCCTGCACGTGGACGACCTGGCCGACGCCTGCCTGTTCCTCGTGCGGGAGGTCCACGCCGAGAAGGGGACCCTGCCCCTGGTCAACGTGGGCTGGGGGAGGGACCTCTCCATCCGGGAGCTGGCCGAGACGGTGCGGGACGCGACGGGCTTCAAGGGCGAAATCCGCTGGGACGCGACCAAGCCCGACGGCACCCCCCGCAAGCTGCTCGACACGTCCAGGCTCACCGCCCTGGGGTGGACCCCCCGCATCGGCCTGGCCGAGGGCATCCGGCGCACGGTGGCGGACTTCCGGGCGGAGGCGGCGGGGAGGACGGCCCGGGCCTGACGGGCCCGGCCAGGCGCCATGGACCCGGCGAGCGCGCGCACCGTCGCGGTGATCCCCGCCCGGGGGGGCTCCAAGGGCATCCCGCGCAAGAACCTGCGCCCCCTGGGGGGCCGGCCCCTGCTCCGCTACGCCGTGCGCGCCGCCCTCGACACCCCGGGGGTGGACGACGTGATCGTCAACACCGACGACCCCGAGATCGCCCTGTTCGCCCGCCGCTTCGGGGCCCGGGTGCAGATGCGCCCGGCGGAGCTGGCGGACGACGCCGTGCCCCTGGACCCGGTGATCGCCCACACCGTCGCCGCCTACGAGGCCGAGACCGGCGCCCGGGCCGCGGTGGTGCTCACGATCCAGCCGACGTCGCCCCTGGTGAGCCCCGACGACATTGCGGCCGCCGTGCGCCGGCTTGACGACTCGGGAGCCGACACGGTGATCAGCGCCGTGCCCGACCGCCACCTGACGTGGCGCCGCACGGAAGGCGGCTTCCGCCCCAACTACGCCGAGCGGGTCAACCGCCAGTACCTGCCGGACGACTACCGCGAGACCGGCGCCATCGTGGCCTGCCGGGCGGCGCTCCTGCGGGAGCGCGGCACCCGGATCGGGGAACGCATCGAGCTGCTGGTCATGCCCCCGGAGCGGGCCATCGACATCGACACCTACCAGGACTGGGCGGTGGCCGAGTTCCTGCTGCGCCGCCGCCGGGTCGCCTTCGTGGTGGTGGGCAGCCGGGAGCTGGGCCTGGGCCACGCCTACCGCGCCCTCATGCTGGCCCACGAGCTGGTGGAGCACGAGCTGGCCTTCTACTGCCCCGAGGGCAGCGAGCTGGCGGCCGAGCTGATCGGAGGGCGCAACTACCCCGTCGAGGTGGTCCCCGCCGCCGGCGTCGTGGCCCGCCTGGCGGACGCGCCGCCGGACCTGGTGATCAACGACGTGCTCGACACCACCGCCGACTACGTGGTGGGCCTGAAGAAGCTCGGCTGCCGGGTGGTGAACTTCGAGGACCTGGGGCTGGGCGCCGAGGTGGCGGACCGGGTCTACAACGCCCTCTACCCCCACCAGCTGCCGCTGCCCCACATCCGGGTGGGGCCGCGCTACTTCTGCCTGCGCGACGAGTTCCTCCACGGCCTGGAGGGGGCGCACGCCGGCGCCCCGGACAAGGTGGCGCAGGTGCTCGTCACCTTCGGCGGCGTGGACGAGGCGGGCCTCACGGCCAGGGTGCTGGAGGCCGTCGCCGACGCCTGCCGCCACCGGGGCATCCGCCTGGACGTCGTGGCGGGCCCCGGCTACGCGCGCCCGGCCGAGCTGGAGGCCCTGGCCGAGCGCCTGAACGCCGGTGGCGCCGAGGTGGCCGTGACCTGCGCGCCGGGGGCCATGAGCGAGCACATGGCGGCGGCCCAGGCGGCGTTCTGCTCCGGCGGCCGCACCGTGTTCGAGCTGGCCAGCCTGCGCGTGCCCACCGTGGTCCTGTGCCAGAACGCCCGGGAGACCACCCACACCTTCGCCGACGCCGACAACGGCTTCATCAATCTGGGCCTCGGCGCCCGGGTGGACCCGGCCGAGATCCGCCGCACCTTCGAGCGCCTGGTGGACGACCCGGTGCTCCGGGGCGCCATGGCGGCGCGCATGGCGGCCCACGATTTTCGCGCGGGCAAGGCCGTGGTGGTGGGGGAGATCAAGGAACTGCTCGCCGCTCCGCGGCCGGAGGCCCGCCCGTGAGCGCTCCCCGGGTGTTCGGCCGACCCCTGGCGCCCTACGTGATCGCCGAGATCGGCGTGAACCACGGCGGCGACTTCGGTCTGGCCAAGCGCCTGATCGAGCTGGCCCGCGAGGGGGGCGCCCACGCCGCCAAGTTCCAGACCTACAAGGCCGGAAGGCTCGCCAGCCGCCACAGCCCCGCCTACTGGGACACGACGAAGGAGCCCGCCACCAGCCAGTACGCCCTGTTCCAGCGCTACGACACGTTCGGGCCGGCCGAGTACCGGGCCCTGGCGGACCATTGCGGCAAGGTGGGCATCGACTTCCTGTCCACCCCCTTCGACCTGGAGGCGGTGGACCTGCTGGACCCGCTGATGCCCGCCTTCAAGGTCGCCTCGGCGGACATCACCAACGTGCCACTGCTCCGGGCCGTGGCCCGGCGCGGCAAGCCGGTGCTGCTCTCCACCGGGGCCGCGACGCTGCCCGAGATCGCCTTCGCCGTGGACACGGTGCGGGGGGCGGGGGCCGAGGACATCGCCCTGCTGCACTGCGTCCTCAACTACCCCACGCCCTACGAGAACGCCGAGCTGGGCACGATCCGCGAGCTGATCCGGGTGTTCCCCGACGCCGCCGTGGGCTACTCCGACCACACCGTCCCCACCCCCGGCATGGAGGTGCTGCAGAGCGCCGTGCTGCTGGGGGCGAGGGTGCTGGAGAAGCACTTCACCCACGACAAGACCCTGCCCGGCAACGACCACTACCACGCCATGGACGTGGACGACCTGAAGCGCTTCTTCGAGGGCCTGGCCTTCCAGCGCACCGTGCTGGGGGGCGGCCGCAAGCGCGTGGACCGTGAGGCCCGGGCCCGGGAGCACGCCCGCCGCAGCCTGGTGGCGGCCCGCGACCTCAAGGCCGGCGCGGTGCTCGCCGAGGCGGACCTGGTGGCCAAGCGCCCGGCCCACGGCATCAGCCCGGTCCACTGGGACGCCGTGATCGGCCGCCGCCTGGCGCGGGACGTGGCCGAGGACGCCCTGCTGGCGTGGGAGGACCTGGCACCCGAGGCCCCGGAAGCCGGCTGACGGATGTACGTCCTGCTCCACGGCGCCCGGAGCAACGCCGGCGACTTCCTGATCAAGGAGCGCGCGGTGGCCCTGCTGCGCCGCCACCGCCCGGACCGGGAGCTGGTGGAGCTGCCCCGCTGGGAGCCGGTGGACGCCCACCTGGAGACGATCAACCGGGCCCGCGCCGTGATCCTGTGCGGCGGGCCGGCCTTCCAGGCGGACCTCTACCCCGGCATCTACCCCCTCACGGCCGACCTGGACCGCATCCGCCCCCCCATCATCCCCATGGCCTTGGGGTGGAAGCACCCCCGCGGCCTGTGGTCCGACACCTGGGACTACCGCTTCACCCCCGCCTCCCGCCCCCTGCTCGCGCGCATCGCCGGCTCCGGCTTCACCGGCGGCTGCCGCGACTACCACACCTTGAACGCCCTGGCCCACCAGGGGGTGACGAACCTCGCCATGACCGGCTGCGCCGCCTGGTACGACCTGGACGTGCTCGACAAGCCCCCCCGTGACGATTTCCCCGCCGCGCCGCCCGACAGGGTGGCCTGCTCCCTGGGCCCCCTCATGCACGGGGAGCCCAGCTTCCGTGCCGGCACCCTGGCGCTGCTGGAGGCCCTGTGGGAGCGGTTCGGCGGGCGCCTGGAGTGCGTGTTCCACCACCCCGTGGAGACCCACGACAACCGCCCCGTGCTGGACTTCCTGCGGGCGCGCGGCATCCCCCACGTGGCGATCGGCGGCGATGCCGGGCGCATGGTGGACTACTACGCGGGGGTGGACCTGCACGTCGGCTTCCGCGTCCACGCCCACATCCTGATGACGGCTGCCAAC
>Ga0210123_1000021_pt1 | contig 83592 bp, 71 predicted proteins | sample Muzzi_PWB_D2_FD_185535 | JGI IMG/M metagenome (GOLD analysis project Ga0210123, IMG submission 185535) | Wetland microbial communities from San Francisco Bay, California, USA, that impact long-term carbon sequestration - Muzzi_PWB_D2 (SPAdes) | ecosystem: Environmental > Aquatic > Marine >... | reverse complement strand
TTGCCGGAACCGGTTGTCCGTGCTGCCGGAGGAATTTCCAGACCTTGACCTTGAATGGCCAGAGTGAGGAATCCGGGGGGGTGTCAGTAGGGGTAGAAAATATATCGTGCCAAGTAAAGGCTTCGTTGGGATAAACAAACTTTGCCCCCAGCTCCAGCAGGGTCCAGACCGAGTCCCAGTCCTCACCAATTCCTGCCTGAATGATTAACGGTCTTTTTGATCTGTTACGGGCATCGATATCAGCGCCCTTGCCATGAAGATAACGGATGGCATCCAAGTCATGAACAGCCAAAAACCACACAATTATGGGGTCATCATCATTTAACAATGTATTTGGATCGGCGCCTGCATCCAGGAGCATGTCCAGTATTTGCGGATCACGTTTATAGGCGACAACAGCCCAGGTTACAGCATTGTTTCCTTCGGCGTCCCGCACATTCATATCGGCCCCCTGCCGCAGCAATTCGGCAACGGCATTTTTCCTCAAGTCGCCCACGGCCATCTCCAGCGGGGTTACCCCATACAGTCCGCGGGTATTGGGATTGGCCCCGGCCTTGATAGCCCTGACGATCCCCTCGGCGCTATCCTGCCTGATGGCCTGTTCGAGCATTTTTTCCGCATCGCTTCCCTGAAAATACTTTTTCTTCATAGTTGACTCCCTGGCTCCTGTAGCCATACCATTTGATAGAAATACAAAAAATAGCGAAAAAACAATTAGTATGCCAAGGGAGTATCCTGTTGCTTTTCCCATATCCACCTCTCCGGTCCATTCCATTTCTTGGGTAAGTCGGCATACACCGACTCAGTTTTCGGGACAATCATCAGTAAATTTTTGCAATATTTCCTGGTCGGCCTTTTTTGTTTTTTCCAGCCCGCCTATCACATTACCGATTTTGTGTTGGGCGAGCTTGCCAAGATTGGCTTCGTCTTTTGTCGCACCCAGAAGCCTGCCGGTAAGGCTCATCGAGTTAGGCAGGGTCTCTTCGCTGCCCGCACGTATGGGAGGAAAGAAGCGGAATGGTTCACCTTTGGCCTTTTTTGCCGCCGCATCCTCGATCCTGCTGTCGATTCCTTGCAGATAGTCCGCCTTGGCCTTGGAAAACATGGGGTCTGGGTCAACACAAGTGATTGGATCATGTTCAGCACTTTTGTTGTATTGGCTGGCTTCGTATTGGCACCACTCGTAAGCATTAACCGCCGGTTTCATCGCAGGATTTCGATAGACAATATTTATGGGATGGATTCCCGCCCCTTCCCCAGCCAATTCATTGCGCAAAAACCTGGCATTGTCAAGCTGCTTGCCAGGATCTGCGGTGTTGTTCATATAGGTCAGGAAATCACCTTCCGCATTGAAGGCCCTGGTTCTTGCTGCCAGGGGTTGAAAGGAACTCTGCCCGGTACCTTCAAGTGCATTATCCGGCAGGCCGGCACTATTAAATATCCGGACCTGGGAACCTGTTGCAAACAAGCCCGCGAACTGCGCCTGTCCCCCGCCTTTCGAGTAGCCGGCCAGATCGAATCGCACTCCTTTTTTATCAAGTGTTTTTGTAAGGTCTCGCATGGCGTTGTACTGCCTGGTGCCTAAGCCTTGACCGTTATCCGTGTTGGTCTGCCAGTCGGCAAGCGAATTCGGCTCGGTATCCCTGGGAACCAGGATAAGTTTGCCGTCCGCTTCGTTGCGGTACAGGCCCGCCCGGAAGCCTATTTTGTCATCACGGAGATCTCTATCCTGAATTGTCCCTCCCGGCAGGCCCAGCGCTCTGTTCAGCTCTGGCGCCGAATCCGGCAGGCGGGTGAGGCACTTCTTTTTTTGACGCTCTTCCTGTCTGCCCTCATCATCCGCCGCATCTCCCAGGGTGTTCATATCTTCCGCGGCATAGGCGGCAGGAAGCGCTTCCCGGTAACGGTTGAAACGGCTGAGTGTCCCTGACGTTATAATAGCCTCCGCCCTTTCCTGACAAGAGGGTTTTGCCTTCTCTGGCAGATTGTAAGGGGTCTCCGTGTCCAATTTCTCCGTGGCGGCCTGGTCTGCAGGTTTACCGGTAATCCTCTGCAGGGCGTGGGCAGTATCCCGTGCCAGCGCATCATCCTTTTCTTTTGCCGCGGCGCAAGGAGACGATCCACATCCCTGGATACCCGTTGCGGGTATATCCGGAAATATCATCGGCATTTTCTCCGTTATCGATTGTGTAGAGTTGAACGGCTGAACTCGGAAAATCGTAAGTAGCCATGATCGGACCAGAAACTTTGCATAAAAAATTCCGGGTCGGCCTGTTGCATGGCTTGCGGGAGCATCTCCTCCGGCGGCAGACCTTCACATTGGCAGACCAGGACAAAGGTCAGGGTAATAGCTGCCATTTTTTCACTGGATTTTACTCCCTCCCAGAACTTTCGCCACAGTATGTCCCATTTCCCGGGATCACGGAGTTGCGCCTGCATACTCTCATGCCGACAGCGTTCCACGAGAAAACAGTGCAACTTGTTAAAGAAATGATGCCGCGCAAGTTCATCGATCTGCTCTTGACGGATAATCAGCATATCTTGTTAACCTCAAATGAAAAAACTCGTATGATAAAGACTTTTTCAAATCAGCATTTACCTAAAATAAATGTCAGGAAGTGTTGTAACCGGAAATTTGGCGGATGGCAACAGAATTGTTGCTGCATCTATTTGAAAACCTGCCGGTATTACAGCTTTTTTTTCGACAGATTAGCTGGAGTCGGTGAAAATACTTCGGTATTGCAAATTCCCAGTGCCTTACAGATCCTGGTTTCGCAATCTTCTTTAGTGAACCGGTGAACTGTTACTATTATTTCCGTTCATACACTTTTCAGCGAGGCTGGAAGGATCTTGGGAATACCTTTGGAGTGACCAACGTTTCAAAGCAGGGAAAGCAGGAAACCATGCCGGCACGTATTGTTCAAGTACCGGCGTAACTATCGTAGCGTGATGCTGCGCCTATTCCGACCGGATGGTGGAACGCCTGACCGGTTCGCAGCTTAATCCCGCCTCGATCAGCTCATGGCATTGGGCGGTGGCACCGACAAAGGTATAAAACGCGCCGACATAGAGATAGTACTCACCGTTTGTCGTCCCCAGGACGTAAGGAATTACCCCAAGATCGCGGGTTTCGACAAACGCGCTCACCAGTTGGCCTTTATCCTGATATACCCCTACCCGGGCGGCGTAATAGGTCGGTTTAATTGGTTTATCAACCAATTTTTGTTGATCGAGAAAGAGCTGAGCCTCCTGGACAGACGAAAACTCGCCGGTAAACAGCCGGTAGCGGATGCCTGAGTCCCCCAGATCAACCTTAACCCAGTGGGCTGAAATCCCCCTTTGTTGGTAGTAGGGGATTGCCAGTTCTGCCGTGGCTCTTTCCACAAAGGTTTCCAGAAGAATTGAGAACGGATATTCACCCTCCGGTAAAATCGTTACCTCGAGTTCGATGGGAGTCGATGGGATGTTTTCCGGGGAGGGGGGAGGACTCGTTTGTTGCTGTTCGGTGGTGCTTTCCTCTGCGACAACAGCTGGGGGATTGTCGGCAGGGATATTTTCCTGTTGCGTTATTTCGGCTTCGGGGGCGGGGAAGGGTTTTTCAGGCGCAGTAGGCTCGGGTGAGGCTGTTGCTGCCGGTCTGTTAGTGACGGTTGTGCCGGCTGGTTCGCCGTTAGCGGCTGGGGCGGACAGGTCAATAGTTTTTGTCGGCGCTGATTGCCCCGAAGTGAGATATGGTTCCAGATCGACCGTGGCAAGGAGCACGACCAACCCGCAGATCAGGAGAAAAAAAACTGCAAATATTTTTTTCATCTGGTTTTGTATCTTTAGCATGATATTTGTCGGCAGAGGATATGGGGGAATTTTTACCACTTGTTCCCTGGAAGATCAAGCAACCGATTGTACGAATGATGGAAGTGGGTAATGGTGCCTTCCCGGCAGCAAAGCCGGATATCCCGATCCGTCCTGCCCGTGTTTTTGTCCTTCCTCCGGCATAGCCCAACTGCCCGTTACCTGCTTCTCATTCCTGTTGACAGAATTCACGAAAAGTTTATAACGTTTCAGCTTGCACTTTTTTAAACAATTATCCCTTATGGAGGCATATAGATGTGGCAAAATGTCAAAGCGGCTCCGGCTGACTCGATCCTCGGGTTGACCGAGGCCTTTAAGAATGACCCGAACGAACAGAAGGTCAACCTGGGCGTCGGGGTGTATAAAGACGAGGATGGCGAAACTCCGGTTTTGAACTGCGTCAAGGCGGCGGAAAAAATCCTGCTTGAAGGAGAAGGGACGAAAAACTACCTGCCGATTTCCGGTGATCCAGTCTATGCGGCAGAGGTCCAGAAACTGCTCTTTGGCCAAGCCTCGGAGGTCATCAGCAGCGGTCGTGCCGTGACCGCCCATGCACCCGGCGGCACCGGAGCATTGCGGGTCGGCGGCGATCTGTTGAAGAAATTTTATCCCGATGCCAGGGTGTGGATCAGCAATCCGACCTGGGCCAATCATAAAGGGGTTTTCAAGACCGCCGGTTTTGAGTTGACCGAATATGGATACTACGAGCCGGCGACCAAGGCGGTTGATTTTGCAGCCATGACGACCAGCCTGGAAAACATTCCGGCCGGGGACATCGTCCTGCTCCATGCCTGCTGCCACAACCCGAGCGGCGTCGATCTCAGCGCCGCCGAGTGGAAAAAGGTGGCGGCTATCGGCAAGGAAAAGGGCTGGATCCCTTTTCTCGATTTTGCCTATCAGGGCTTTGGTGAAAGTGTCGAGGCGGATCGCTGCGGCATTGAAGAGTTTGCCGCAACCGGCGTTGATTTTATCGTTGCCAGCTCCTTTTCCAAGAATTTCGGACTGTATAATGAGCGTACCGGCGCCCTGACCGTGGTCAGCCCGAGTGCTGCGGATGCGGCGGTGGCCATGAGTCACCTGAAGACCACCATCCGGGTCATCTACTCCAATCCCCCGGCCCATGGCGGACTGGTGGTGGCGGCAATCCTCAGCAACCCGGAGTTGCATAAACAATGGCTGGTTGAGCTGGCGGGCATGCGTGATCGGATCAAGGCCATGCGGGCAGCCTTGGTTGAAGGGCTTGCGGCACGTGGGGTGGCAGGGGATTATTCCTATATCACCAGGCAGCGCGGGATGTTTTCCTTCAGCGGGCTGTCCGATTCCATCGTAGACTGGCTGCGGGTCAACCGCAGTATCTATGTTGTAGGCGGGGGGCGGATCAACCTGGCCGGCCTGACCAGGTCGAATATCGACTATGTCTGTGATGCTATAGCCGAGGCCTTGCGGGCATAAGCCAAATCCCGCTGGACAATGACACGGCCGACGGTGAGGTTCTCACCGCCGGCCGTATCTGTTTCCATCTTGCCTGTCAGGCCAGTTCCTGCTGGGTTCTGTTGATGATCTCTTCCTGGTGTTCGCGGTCAAGATCGACAAAATAATCGCTGTAGCCGGCCACCCGGACCAGCAGGTTGCGGTACTGATCGGGATGCTCCTGGGCTGCGCGCAGCGTCTTGGTATCGATGACATTGAACTGGATATGGTGGCCGCCCAGGGTGAAATAGGTGCGGATCAGGCCGCCCAGTTTCTTCAGGTCCTGGTCGGAGGCAAGCACGCTCGGCAGAAAACGCTGGTTGAGCAGGGTTCCGCCTGATTTCATCTGATCCATTTTGCTGAGCGACTTGATTACCGCCGTCGGCCCGTTGCGGTCGGCCCCATGGGAAGGCGAGGTACCGTCGGATTCGGGCAGGTGGGCAAAACGGCCGTTGGCCGAGGCGCCAAGCATTTTGCCGAAATAGACATGGCAGGTGGTCGACAGCATATTCAGGTGATAGATCGTTCCCTTGGTATTGGCTTTGCCGTCGATGGCGGCAAAGAGGGAGTCGTAGACCCTCTTCATGATATCATCGGCCCGGTCGTCGTCATTGCCGTAAAAAGGCGTTCTGTTCCAGAGTCTCAGGCGTAACGGTTCTTCACCCTCGAAATTATTTTTCAGGGCGGCGAGCAGCTGCTCCATGGTCACCGTGCCGTTGTCGTAGACATGGGTCTTGATCGCCGACAGGCTGTCGGTCACCGTGCCTATCCCGCAGCACTGGATATAGTTGGTATTGTAACGCGGTCCGCCATTGTAATAGTCCCTGCCCTTTTCAATGCAGTCGTGAATGACCACCGACAGAAAGGGTGCCGGCGAGTATTTGGCGTACATTCGCTCGATATAGTTGTTGACCCGGATCTTCAGGTTCACCACGTGTTCCAGTTGTCTGGTGAAGGCCGCATACAACTCCTCATAGCTGGAAAAGCCGGCTGGATCGCCGGTGGCAATCGAGACCTTTTTCCCGGTCAGCTGATCGACGCCGTTGTTTAAAGCAAGTTCCAGTATCTTCGGGACATTGAGGTAGCCGGTGAGGATATAGGCCTCCTTGCCGAACGCGCCGGTCTCGATGCAGCCGCTGGTGCCGCCCTCGCGGGCATCTTCAACACTTTTGCCGACCCGGACCTGTTCCATGACCACTGCATCGCTGTTGAACACCGATGGATAACCGTACCCTTTGCGAATGACCCTGGTTGCCGCTTTCAGGAATCGCTCCGGTGTCTTGTTGCTGATATGGACACTGGGCTGGGGTTGCAACAGATGGAGTTCGTCGGCAACCTCAAGGCAAAGAAAAGACACCTCGCTCGTCGCATCGCCTCCAGCCCTGTCCAGGCCGCCGAGATTAATCTGGGTAAAATCGTTGTAGGTGCCGCTTTCCTTGGCGGTGACGCCGACCTTGGGCGGGGCGGTATGGTTGTTGACCTTGATCCACAGGCAGCTGAGCAGCTCCTTGGCCTTGTCGCGATCGAGCAGGCCGTCGGCCAGATCCCTGGCGTAAAAGGGCTGGAGGTGCTGATCCAGATGACCGGGGGTCATGGCATCCCAGCCGTTCAGTTCGGTAATGGTGCCGAGATGGACGAACCAGTACATCTGCAGGGCCTCGTAAAAAGTCCTGGGTTTTTCGGCCGGCACCCGCCGGCAGATCGCGGCGATCTGTTCCAGTTCTGCCCGCCGTCCCGCATCTTCTGTCTCTGTCGCCATCTTTTCGGCAAGATGGGCATGGCGATTGGCAAAGATAATCGCTGCGTCACAGGCGATAGCCATAGCCTGAAGCTGTTCGGCTTTATCCGATGCCTCCGGGTCGAGCTGGTAATCGAGGCGGCCCATGCGCTCGGCAATCCGCTCTTTAAAGTCGTTCATGCCCATGGTGTAAATGGTACCGTCAAGAGCGGTATGCCCTGGGGCCCGCTGTTCCATGAATTCGGTAAACAGCCCGGCTTCATAGGCAAGGCGCCAGTCTTCGGGGATTTCGCTGAAGATGCGATCGCGCATCGACCGTCCCCGCCAGTACGGGATAACTTCCTCTTCATAGAGGAGGATGTCCTCTTCCGCCACCCGGTAGCTGGTCATTGCCCGGCTGTTTAAAATCCTCAGATCCTCCGCACTGTGGCAGGTCAGTTCCGGAAAGGTCGGTACCACCTTGGGGGCCGGGCCCCTTTCGCCGACGATCAGCTCTCCTTCCCCGATATAGATACTTTTGTACTGACAGAGATGCTTGAAGCAGAGGGCGCGTAGCACAGGTAGAGAATATTTGCCGCTTTTCTCCTGGTAAAATTCAGTTTCCAGCAATGCCCTTTCAATAGAAATAGATGGTTTTGTTTCAAAACTTGCCTTACGCAGTGTGGCAATCCGGCTCTTCATCTTATCCTCCGATTCGGACATCTGATATGTATTCATGGAATAGCCGGACCGTCCTGGTAAGCTGTTCCTGGGTCGGCACGGTGAAATATTTTCCCTTATACTCCAGGCCCAGTTTTTTGTATTTGGCAGTTGCCGACGGGTGGTAGGGCAGAACATCCAAGCCCTGAACTCCCCCACAGCCGGTGATATAAACTCCCGTTGCCCTGATATTTTGTTCAGTGTCATTAAAACCCGGGATGAACGGCATGCGGATCCTGATTGCCCGGCCGCTCTTTGCCAGTACTGCGAGGTTATGTAAAATTATATCATTGGCGACCCCGGTATAGAGTTTATGCTGCACATTGTCCATGTGTTTTATGTCATAGAGAAAAAGATCGGTGTGCTCGGCTATCTGCAACAGGGTATCAGTGAGGGCAAAACCGCTGGTGTCAACGGTCCTGTGGATGCCAAGCTCCCCGCATTTCTGGAGCAGGGCAAGCAGGCTTACCGGCTGGGAGAGGGGTTCTCCGCCTGAGAAAGTGACCCCCCCACCGGACTGCTCATAAAAAGGGAGGTCCTTTTTGATCTCGATCATCAGTTGTTCGATGGATATTTCCCAGCCGGTCAGTTCGTGGGCCAAGGCAGGACAGTTTTCGACACAGGATTGACAACCGCTGCACAAGGCTGTGTTTCGTCGGACACCCTCGGCGGTGAAATGCAGAGCTTTGTCCCGGCAGTTGATGATACACGCCTTGCAGCCAACGCATTTATCGGTGTTTGTGACGACACGGGTGTTAAAATCAATGCCTTCCGGATTGTGACACCAGTGGCAGGTCAGGGGACAGCCTTTGAAAAAAATGGTCGTCCTGATATTCGGACCATCATGGAGTGCGTAGCGCTTGATGGAAAAAATAGTTGCGTTTGTAGTGTCCATAGGAGATGTTAACAATAAATCTCATTCTCATGCAATAAAATTGTTTCCATCTGACCGAAGTTTGGTCTAAAACAATCGATCTCCTAAGGAACACAATCGGCAAAATAGTAACATATCATAAACTTAATGTATGTTGTTTCCGTCCGTTGTAAAGAGGCAAGTGCGGCTAGTCAGCAAGCTGCGGTAACCACTCTGTAACACTTCTGTGCCATCTGGATCATGAAAAGGATAGGATATTTGAAGAGCGGTTGAAAAATTACCCAAAAAAATGTTAGAAGGTGGGGAGCATGCTGATGGCATAGGTTGAATAAAAGCAGCGTCGCACAGAGAAGAGACCGGAAGCCGGTTGCGAAACGAATAAAATGTTCTGCATCACACGTGAAGAGAGAACGGGAGATAATACTATGAAAATGCTGATTGTGCTGGGAAGTCCGCGAAAAGGGGGAAACGGTGAGACCCTTGCCGGTAAAGTCGCTGAAGCCGTCGAACAGGCTGGGAGCACGGTGCAATATATTCGACTGAACGACTTGAACATTCGTCCATGCCAAGGTTGCGGCGGCTGCGATAAAACAGGAAACTGCGTCATCAAAGATGACATGACCGATGTCTACAAGGCAGTCGATGAGGCCGATCGAATAGTGCTGGTCAGTCCGGTCTATTTCTACGGTCTCTCCGCTCAATGCAAAGCCTTTGGAGATCGGCTTCAGGCCCGCTGGTCGCGGAAATATAATCTGCATGAGAGATTTCGCCAGGACGAAGGCCGGAAGGGTTACCTTATCTCCACAGCCGCCACCAAGGGACCAAAGATCTTCGACTGCAGCATCCTGACTGCCCGGTATATCTATGACGCGATAGATGTGCAATATGGTGGAGAGCTGGTGGTAACAGGGGTCGACAAACGTAAAGCGGTCCTTGAGGTTCCGGATCAGATGACTCTCGCGTCGCAGTTCGGCCGGGATATTGTCGAGGGTCACATCTAAGCTTTTTCTCATGGTGACCGGGCGGCCCTGGGCCGAATCAGAACCCAAACCCCATTTGCCGCCTATTTTTGTCCTGGATGTTTTATTGTCTTGCATCAGACAAAAAGTGTTCCTACTATACGGATCAGGCCTCTAGTGGCTGGAAATCATTCGGAGAAACCATTATGTTGCCGGCAGGTACGACAGGTCGGCAATACATCCGCAGCCCGAAGAATGATTACAGCTGAAACCAAACGTTCGACTATAAAGAGTTCTCTATGAAGATATCAAAAATCATGATTTTTGTTCTGCTGTTATCGTTCCTTGGTGCATCGTCTGCACTGGCCGAGATGTCAACGCAAGTAGGTGTCGGCTACGGCAAACAGTTTCGCGACGATAAGGACCTGGAACAATACGAACTTTTCTGGCGGCATCCGCTTCCTTATTCGACGACCCTCTGGGACAGCTGGAATGTTTCGACAGACATAGAACTGGGACTCGCCCTGCTGCGGGAAGCGAATTCGGACAAATCCGAGACGGGCAGGTTCTCGGTGATGCCTCAGGTAATACTTAGCCCCAGCGACATGGTCAATTTCATCATTGGTTTCGGCGCCGGCTTCATGGTGGGCGAGACAGAGTTCACCAAACATGACCTGGGGGGACCATTTCTGCTCAATTCGAAACTTGGAGTGCAGCTCGTGTTAGGTGGACACTGGGGGTTGGAATATGATTTCTACCATCAGTCCAATGCGGGGATCTACGACCACAATGCCAGTCTCAATATGAATCAGCTGTCCCTGAGCTATAATTTCTAATCCCGGCAGGGGGGCACTGAAAAGGCGCGAAGTGAAATAATCGGCAAGGCACTACGGCACTAAGGGCCTGTCAGCCTATTCGCCGGCGAAGAACTTCGGACATTGCCTCCCTGGTCAAGGGGACTGGATTGTACTTATTCCCCGTTTTATCCACTATCCGGTCAATATCGGCGGTTGTCACCCCAAAGTCGCTGAGTTTAGGCAGATTCAGTTCGACGGCGAGCCGTTCCAGCTCGGCAATGAAATAATCCTGATACCAGGCGTCGGGTTTGCTTGTCCGCTCACTGAATATCTTTCCAAGCTCTGCGTACTTGGCAAGAGCAGGAGTTGCGCCTCCTGCCTCCCGCAGACCTTTCAGGGTGAGGGCGTTGGCCGGCGCCATCAGTGTCCCGCAGACCACCCCGTGGGGGATGGTGAAGAGACCGCCGACAGCAGAGGCGAAGCCGTGGACTGTGCCTAGGCCGCTGTTGCCGAGGACGATGCCGGACAACAGTGCTGCGTAGGCAAGATCGGTTCTGGCCGGGAGGTTGTTCCCGTCAGCGCAGACCGGGCCCAGGGATCTACGAACCGCTCGAATCCCGTTCAGGGCCAGTGCATCGGTAAAAGCCGAGCCGTGGGTGGAAAGATAGCCCTCAACCAGCTGGGTGAAGCAGTCCATGCTGCAGGCCACTGTCAATTCTTTTGGGCAGGTCAGGGTCAAGGCCGGATCGACCAGGGCAAGGTTGGGGATGAAATTATCGTGCCGGAGCGAACATTTAAAACCCCGGCTGCCGACGGAACTGAGCACCGCATTGCCGGTTGCTTCGCTGCCGGTCCCCGATGTTGTCGGAATGGCGATGAAAGGTAGTTTCCTGCCGCTGGGTTTTGCTGATCCGACCCCTTCGAGAAAGCGACTGACCTCTCCCCCTTCAGCCAGCATGGCCGATAGAGCTTTGCCGCCGTCAAGGGTGGAACCGCCACCGATGGCGATGACCAGGTCGATCTCCGCACAAGAGGGGTCGGCGACGATGGCATCGATCATCGCCGGGGAAGGCTCCGAGTCAATATGGACAGTTTTTGCCCGGATATCCAGTTCTGTCAGGACCTGCTGAAGCGAGTAGTAGTGCTCCGTCGCTGCAAAGGAACTGCGTCCGAGCACCAACAGGGGTTTGGTTCCAAATCGCCCGATGACGTTTTTCAGCTCCATCAGCCTTGCAGCGCCGAAAATAATCTGGGGCACCATCTTGAGATTGAATGGGGCAATCACTTGCTCACCGGGGGACTTTTCGTGAATCGGGGCCATTTGCATTTGTCAATTGCGCCTGCGTCCTGGCGACCTCCACCAGGGTCTCCAGGCGAACCAGTCGCCGGTCATGGTCTCGCAGTTCACCGGCAATTTCGGTAAGGGCACTCCCGGCGCGTTCCACCTTGCCGGTCAACAGGAGAACTTCCTTCATTGCCGAGATCACATCTTTTAGGGTACTCATGCCGCCTTCCTGAGCTCGGCCAGTATCCGATCGGCATCGTCCAAACCTTTTTCAAGGGCAATTTTAGCCCTGGTGGTTGCCTCATTCACTTCACTCACTAGAGCGGACAACAATTCTTCCTCTTTGGAGTCTGTCGCTTTGCGCTGGCAACGCTCTCTTACCAGCTGCGAGAGACTTACCCCTTCCTTTTTGGCCTCTCTGGTCAAAAAGGCCTTAAATTCAGGGGTACCCAAAATGGTGATCCTCTCCGTCTTAACAGACATGGCGTAACCTCCGTTGCTGTGGTTAACATTATAATGCTAATTATAATGCTGCCGATGTTGATTGCAAGACAATAGTGCTGCGGTCTGTTGTCAAAGGAGCGATGCAATGGTCGGGGAAGTACAGCAATTACTACTGCTTCACCCTGATGACCTGATCTTGTCGGCTTGGGGCCGATCAAGCTCCGTTTTCTCCATTAGAAATCAGGTGTCTCGGCCAGGAGATTGTCCATGACCTGCAGTATTTCAGTGAAATTGTAGGGCTTAACCAGCGAGGCACGAAATCCGAAATGAGCGTAATCAGCCATGATCGGGTCATTTGAGTAACCGCTCGAGACAATCAGGCAGGCCGTCGGGTCGAGGTGGAGAATCTGTTGCGCCGTCTCCTTGCCACCCATCCCATCCGGTATGGTCAGGTCCATAATGACTGCAGCAAAAGGCTCATTGGCACTTATCGCCGCTTTGTAGAGAGCGATTGCCTCCAGGCCGTGGCTGCATTTTTCCACCGTACAACCTACCTCACTCAGCATACCGGAAGCCAGCTCTCGAATGATTTCCTCATCGTCCATCACCAGAATCCTGCGACCGGAGAATTTCGCTTTTTTCAAGTCAGATGTTTGCAACTCGGTTTTATCTGCTTTTTTATCGCTTGCCGGCAGCAGGATCTCGAATGTCGTGCCGACGCCGACTCTGGAAGAGGCACTGATATGTCCACCATGCTTGCCGATGATCGAGTGGGCCGATGCCAGTCCAAGGCCGTTTCCGGACACCTTGGTGGTGAAATAAGGGTCGAAGATCCTCTTCAGGTTCTCATCCGAAATGCCGCTGCCCGTGTCGGTGCAGGTAAATCTGACATACTCGCCTGGAGGCAGTGACATAACATTTGCCTCATCGAGATGCATGTTATCCGCTTTGATGGTAATGGTACCGCCTCCGGGCATGACCTGGGCGGCGTTGATGATAATGTTATTGAAGACCTGGCATATTTGCCCTTCATCGACTTCCAGGTCGTGCAGGTCAGCCGGGATGTCGATGACGCTCAGGACATTGGAGCCGCTCAGGACAAGCGAGGCGGATGATTCAATGATTTGCGCGGCGGAAACGAGTTTTTTTATCGGTTGACTGCCTTTGGCAAAGGTGAGTAATTGCTGAGAGAGGTCGGTGGCCCTTTTGGTGGCCTGTTCAGCCCGCAGGAGTATTGCCGCTGCTCTGTGGGATTCATCGAAGTTCATTCGGGCCAGGGAGATATTGCCGAGAATGCCGGTGAGGATATTGTTGAAATCATGGGCGATTCCCCCAGCCAGTACACCAAGTGATTCCAGTTTCTGGTTTTTCAGTTGTTCGTTTTGCAGCTTACGCTGCTCCGAGATATCGCGGGCAATGGAGTTGATCTCGAGAATCCCTTTGACATTGTAATGAAAGTTGATGGTCCAGAGCATGTCATGGACATCACCGGTCAGGCTCTTTTGCCGATTTTCATACGTTACTGAGTCGATATCGTTCTGGACCCACGCATTAAAGGCGGCCATGGTTTTCTCTTTATCGTCGGGATAAACGAAATCAAAGGCCGACTTGCCGATACAATCTTTTGCGGAACAGCCAAAATAGGTCTCGGCATTATGGTTCACATAGAGAAATCGTCCCTCGGCATCGACCTGGGTCACGAGATCGCTGGTACCTTCAACGAGTTCCCGGTATCTGGCTTCGCTTGCAAGAAGCAACTTGTCTGCCTGTTTCCGTTCGTCAATATTTCGAACCGTGACTATGACCCTTTCATCGTTGCCGATAGTGATAGGCCGCATTTTGACTTCAACCCAAAACAATTGGCCGGCTTTATTTTTGGTATGCCATTCGAACTGCTGCTGCTCCCCCGCCATGGCTTTTTTCAGCCAAGCCAAAGCGTCGTCACGGCTATAAGGCGGCACTCCGGAACCGAACCTGGCAACCTCGGGATCGAGGGCTTCCGCATGGGTATACCCATACATCTCGCACATGGTCTGGTTGACATCGATGATTTTGCCCGATGGTGCCTCATGGATAAAGATCGCCTCGTTGCTGTTGTCAAAAATTGTCCGAAAGCGCAGCTCGCTTTTCCGCAACAGCTCCTCCTGTTCGATCCTCGCCTGTATCTCATTCTGGAGAGAGGCGGTCCGTTGACTGACCAACTTTCTTAACATCCAGACCCAGGAGAAGAGTCCGGCGAAGATGATCATCATCAGGATGCTTCCCGTCCAGAGATAGCGTGCCATTCCTCTGCTCAGGATTGGCGACCCGTACCACCGCTTCTCGATTTTATCGTATTCAGCCTGGGAAATTTTGGCAAATCCCTCCTCGACAGTGCGCAGGAGAGCCCGATTACCTTTATGTACCGCCCTGTGAAATTTGCCGGTGTACAACGGTTTGGTCTCACGGAATTGATCGTTTATGCCAAATTTATAGAGATAGTAATAGGTCGGGGGTTTATCGATGACGAAGACGTTTATCTTATGGTCCCGTGCCGCAGCGACAATCTTCCCGTAGGTATCGAATTCGATCAGGTTGTTTATGCCGTGCGAACGCAGGATTTCAATGACAGTGTCGCCCCGTTTTACCGCAACAACAAAGCCTCTCAGATCGTTTACACTGTGGATGCCAGAGATATCCGAGCGAAAGGTAATCGGTATTTCAAGCTGTGCATACGGTTGTGAGAAATAATAGATCTGCTCGCGTTTTGTATTACGGAAGATGGTGTCGATGACGTCAAAGTCGCCGGCCTGCATGTGGCGCTGAGCGTCGGCCCAGTCCATGGCCTTGAGTTCTACGTGGATGCCGGTTTTCTGCTCCCAGAGCTGCCATTGATCCGGCAGGATGCCCTTGAGGTGGCCATCTGTATCCATGAAAATATACGGGGGATAATCGTTGTCCATGACCACGCGAATGGTATGGGGAGACGTGTCAACGGAAGCTGCCGGGGCAGACCATGCGGGGAAGGGGATGAGTTGCAGGGAGGCGACGATCATGCACCCAAGCCATATCAATATGTTGTCCCGGATATTCTTGATCATTTTGACATGATATCGCAAAGAGTGACTTAATTTCAAACTTTATAGGTCACATGCATCATGTGCGATCGTCGGCGCATTTTTTTCGGAGTATCGTTTCGGGGAAATATTGCGGCTTTTACAGATCGCTACGCATTATGGATTGAATCTGTAGCCGGTTCCCCAGAGGGTCTCGATATAGGTAGGATGAGACGGATTCGCTTCAATTTTCCTGCGAATCTTCTGAATATGTACGGCTATTGTCGCGGTATCTCCATAGTAATCATCTCCCCAGATGGCCTCCAGCAGCCGCTCTTTGGTGAAGACGATGTTCGGATGGGAGGCCATGAACAGGAGTATTTCGTATTCTTTCGTTGTCAGTTGCACTTCCCTGCCGTTGACGTAGACCTGGTGGGAGGCGGTGTTTATTTCCAATCCCCTGAAGAGTATCGTCTCAAGATCGCCGGCGCTTCCTTTGAGCCGCTCGTACCTGTGCAAATGTGATTTGATGCGGGCCATGAATTCCGCCGGGCTGAAAGGTTTGGTGAGATAATCGTCGGCCCCGAAATCCAGCCCCCTGATTTTATCGATATCTTCGTTTTTTGCCGAGACGACAATGACCGGGATCTCCAGTTTCCTGCGTATTTGCCGAATGATCTCAAAGCCGTCTTTGCCGGGCAGCATCAGGTCGACAACGATAATATCGAACCGGCCGGAAAGCGCGAGTTTCAAGCCGTCTGCCCCGTCGCTGACAATCTCCGTCTGGTAGCCGTTGAGCTGGAGATAGTCTCTCTCCAGTTCGGCAATATCCAGGTCATCCTCGATGATCAATACTTTCTTCATTGCTCCCCCCACTTTCAGGCAGGATGATGGTAAAGCACGTTCCTTCGTCCCTGCGACTCGTTACGGTGATTTCCCCACCGTGGGCCATCACCAGTTCCCTGGTAATGGCCAGGCCCAGGCCGGTCCCTTCGTAATTCTTGGCCCTCTCCCTGTCGATCCGGTAGAAACGTTCGAAAATATGCGGCAGTTTATCTGCAGCGATGCCCGGCCCATTATCCCCTATTTCTATGGCAATCCGTGAATTTTGCCTAGATAATTTTACCTGCAGGGACAGCCCGTGTTCCGGTCCATGGCTGATCGCATTGCGGACTATATTGTCGATGGCCTGGAAGAAGCGCCTGCCATCCAGAGAGACAAGCGGATCCCCGACCAATTCGTTGCAAAATCCAAACGCAATCTCCCGATCTCCCAGCTCAAGTTGGTACTCCTCCATCAGATCGGCCAGGTACCTGCCGATGGATACCTGCTCAAAGTGAAAGTCCAGTTTTTGCATGTCCAGCTTGGAGAACAAAAAGAGGTCGTCGATGAGCCGGTTGAGATAATCGACGTTATGATGGATGATTTTCAGATACTTGTCCCGCTGTTCAGCGGACTCGACCGGGCTTTCCAGCAGCGCCTCTATATATCCCTTAATCGAGGTGATGGGGGTTTTCAGATCGTGGGAGATATTGGCAATCAGGGTCTTCCTGTTTTCCTCGTATTCGGCCTTCATCTTCTCGCCCTGTTGCAGCTTGCCGGCCATTTCGTTAAAAGAGGCGATCAATAGCCCGAGGTCATTGGGAATATGACACGCAACCCGCACGTCATAATTGCCCATGGCGATCTTTTCCACTCCCTGCCTCAGCTCCTCAATGGGCACAATGATTCTTTTTTCCAGGCGCAGCAGAAAGATGAACTGGACTATTTCCTTGATGACAATCAAGACAGCAAAGCAGATTCCTACCGCCTTCATGCCGGCCCAGCTGAACAGCAGATAGAGAATGATCAGGTTGAAAAGGAGGACCGCGGGGCGGGCATAGCGGAACCAGCGATGATACCGGATAAATTCACGGCGATGCCCGTGGATATGGTTATGGAATTTCTTCAGGGATTCACATCGTTCCGTGTCGGTTCGTTTCGTCCATCGGTTGCTGTAACAGCGCATACTGCATACCCCAAAGCTTAAAAAAATTATGTCAGGGACGTATGCTGCAGCAGCATACGTCCCATTTATTTTACCAGGCAAACTGTAATTCCGCAGCAGCTGCCATCATATGCGCCTTACTCTCTGCGTCTTGCATGCTGCCGTCGAGGTTGACGGTCAGTTTTTCTATCACATGCTTCTCGTTGACCGTAACTGTCAGGAGGCCATGCCGCATATCAATGTTCCGGCACTCCTGCATGGAGCAGAAACCGGGGTGGCGGGCATGCTTTTGCTGTATCTTCTCCCGCAGCAGGCTTTTTACTTCGTCGGGGACCTCATTCAAATCCAGGGATATTACCGCTGCCCCGTCCGGCTGATCCTCAACCTTCATGCTGCTCAGGATACCGAGGACTACGGAAATCCGGTGAAACACTCCCTTAAACCCATGGGAACCGGCAGAACCGTGATGGCCATGGAATGCCTTCCGCATCATACACGGACCGTGATGGCCATCCTTTGCCATGTTGAATTCGGTGGTGCTTTCCCTGGTCAGATCTTCGCCGTTCATGTTCATCTTTGATGAAACATTGGCGGTGACTTTTCCTGCTTCGTCCTTGGCGAACTTGTTTCGCAGGGAGAATATCGTTTCCTCATCTCTCTGGACATCGACTGTAGCAACGCCGTCGATCTTCGCCATGCTCTTCATGGTTCTGGCCACATCGTACAACAACTTGATCTTTTTCATAACAGTAATCTCCTTGGCTGTGAGCTTCCGGCAAAAGTTGAAAATTATAGTCCATCCCTGGCCTTAGGAACAGGGATGGCTGATGACCTCATCGGATGTCCTGGCACCGGGAATCATTGCGCCACTGACTGCTTCTTCTGCCGGAAGCTCTTTTGATGCGATTACTATACGAAAGGATCCTAAACTGGTTCTAAAGAGGATATAAAGATTTTATAAAATTACCTAAAGCCTTTATAACGGAGGTGTGGCAGGTCAAGCTGTGAAAGCATTTTACAACTCAGCCGTGCATACGGCCGTCGCTCTGAAGAGACATCAGAAATTTCTCACGAGAAAAACCTGCTGAATCAAGAATGAACGCCGAAGATCACTGTGCCGGTTGAATTTCTATTTGAACGGCGTTGGAACGCTTCCCGGCAAACGATACAGTCACCTCATAGCTTCCGGGACTGAGTTTTGTCGGCAGGTATTTCTGGGCGTCAATAGTAAAATAGCCGCCGGTTGAAACACCTTCGAAGGATTCGCGGCTGGGACGTGGCGCACCTGGCGGTGGCGGGACAAGCGGTTCATTTTCTCCCGCCTCATCAACCACTCCGGATATAACCGCATCTGAATGAATCCGACCGGCATGAACTGTCAGAGGCGGGCCGTCCATGGCATCGAGCACCGGGACGAGATAGTAGCCGCAGACCGGCACCACCGGACGTTCTCCCGCCTTATAGGTAATGTCGTGTCGGGGTGCCGAAATAATGACGCCGTCCCAGTCGGAAGAGGGGACGGCCGGGGTGCAGGGTGATTGTTCAAAGGTGCCCAGTGATACACCCTTTAAGTAAGCCTCTGCCGTTGCCTGGTGAGAGGTCTTCGGATCTTGTCTGTTTTCAGAACCCTGTGCCTGGATAAAAGAAGTGCAGCCAAAGCAGAAGAGGATCAGGGTGGCCGCTAGGGAAATGGCTGTGTATTTTAACACTGTGCCTCGTTAAATAAAATTTTCATTAAATTCAGATGCGTTGCAGTATCTTTAATACCATCCTGTTTGAGGTGTTATTTCGGGGCCGCAATATCAATCCGGATGGGGTTTGAAGTTGCATCCGCATATGAAACCGTAATCTGGTAAGTTCCTGGAGACAGCCTGATTTGCAGGTATTTTTGGGCGTCGACGTTAAAATATCCACCGGTTGAAACACCCTCGAACAACTCCCGGCTGGGGCGTGGCGCATCCGGAGGTGGCGGTACAAGCGGTTCATTACCTCCTTCCTCAACGATTTCTCCTGATATACTCAAATCCGAATCAATGCGCCCGACATGAACTGTCAGCGGGGGGCCGTCCATGGCTTTCAGTACCGGAACCAGATAGTAGCCGCAGATGGGCAATATCGGCAGCTCACCACTTTTCGGGATGACTCTTTCCGGTCCTGAAATTATAATACCTTCCCAGGTGGATGACGGAATTTCAGGCGAGCCCGGAGTCTGGTCGTAGGTTCCCAGGGGAATATCTTTGTAAAAATCAGGGATGAAGTCCATGGATTTTGCCTCCTGCGATTACCATCCAGAGTTTATATCAAGTTTTTTAACGGCTTTTTCACAGTTGGAACAAAAAGCCGTTTTTTCATTTACCGAACCAAAAATGACACATTGAGACGCGTTCAGGTTTGCAGTGGTACTGTAATTTGTTGCTCCGGCAGCGCATCCTTTATAACAATGATCGCCTGCATGACCTTTGCCGGAATAATGCGTCGCAACTTTATCCGGCAGGATACCCGAACCGTTGGCTACCATGCCGACCTTGTGACCTATTTCATGAATAACGGTGCATTTCTGACACGACTCGCTCTCATTGCTCCACCAGGAACGCGTACAGACACAGATTTGATTTGCTCCTCCAAGAGCCACGCCGCCACGCATCCGATCAACGACGTTGACTTTTACCTCTATTTTACCACGACCTGCCGCCAGTCCTGTAACATCAATCTCCACTTGATTCCAGTAATTCCCAGTACCTTTGTGGGAAACCTTTCCCGCCGGAATGGTTGTAACCCCGCCGCCATCTTTATGGAATTTGGCTTCGACAAACCAGCCCTCTCCGGAAACTATATCATGCCATAAGTAGCGGGTGTCCACTGTATGGGGAGACAGCAGACCCCGGGCCGTCACCGGAATGACGACTTTGGCCTTGCCCGGGCCGACGTCTACGGGCTGTTTGCTCAAGGTTACATTGGCATTTTTGACGGCCAGATGATCGGTATAAGCGATAGTCAAAAGATATTTCTTCTTGGCTTTTGCTGCTGCGTTGGCATCAACCGCCGTAGTTACATTGGTTGAAAGGGTACTGCTGTCAGTATTGTTGGCATCGATGTTCGATTGATGGGCGATGGAAAGTGCCGGAAGCTTTTTAAGTTTCATATGATGCTTGGCGTATTCACTTTCCACTGCAGTCGTTGAAGAAAGAGCTGAAGTGAGACCTGTCATTTTGGCTTCGAGGTAATAAAATAACCGTTTGGTGGTCAAGGTTCCCGTGGTCACCTTTTTGCCTTTTTGATCTTTTGCTTCCGCCGTAAATTTGAATCCGCCTCCTGCAACCAACTGAAAATCCCCGTCAATGATCTTGGAGCCGTCGGCATCAGTTGTGAAACTTTTTTCTGCCTCGGTGTATTTAAAGTTAGGATTACGACTTTTTTCAGAAGTAGAGTAGGCTGCAGTGCCCGTGGGTGGCAGAAGTTTAACCTTAAAGGAATGCGAACCTTTTTTGTCAAATTTCACCTTCAGCCTTGGTCTCATGCCCAATCGATCTTTATTCTTTATCTCGTCGTTGTTAACCCATTTGTCTTCTCGCGGCAGATTCACCCATTGATCTGCACCCGCCACCGTTTTGTCATCACCGCCATCCAACCAGGCGATGGAGACAATATGAGCTTCTTCCTTGGGGCACGGTTTGGCAGGATCGCCTATTTTCTTGTCGCCGGCTTTCTTTTTTGCGATCGTGGACGCCTTATCAGGTTTTGAGCATATTCCCATTGCGTTGTTCCCAGATTGATGGCGTCGTAAAAACTACCCAAAGGGCATAGAAATCTTCACCTTCTTCGTTGCCACAAATTTTCAATCATTTCGAAGTACCTCTTGTACGTCGAAATGATTGAAAATTTGCGCGCCTCGAATCTGAAGTTTTTCGAAGTCTGCGCTTATCTACTTAGCCATCTCTAGTTTTAAGGTTTTTACGAGTTTGTACAAATTATCTATGTTGAGAGACGGATAGCCTCGAACAGTCTGTCGAGGTAAAGCTCTGCACTCTCTGTTAGAAATCTTGACTGTTCGGAGGCATCGGCCTGTTCCGAGAGAACGGCGGTTTGCCCGGAAACAGTATTCATAATCAATGGATCATGATAGAAGCCGATACCTGCGAGAAAGGCAAGGATGACATACAGTGCCTGTGCTGCCGGCTGTTCAAATTTATCGAGCTGCGCACGTCTGAGTGATTCGATGCAGAATGATACCAGGGTGTCCCGGGTGTGAGCGGCATATTTTTCCGGATATATGGCTTTGAGCGTCTCAACTAGATCGGATGGATTTGTCGAGGTTGTTTCGCTTCGCCGGGGTAGTACCTTGAGTAGCTTTGCGGATGCCCTAAGAAGGTTGCCGGCGTCGGGCCCCCTCGTCCGATCGAGATATTCCCAGGCACGATCATAGAGAATGTCATGACGTTGAATGAGGTCTTCGATTTCTGAATCGAAGAGGGGGGCGGATATCTCCGTGTAGAGTGGATTTTGGCAGAAATGAGACCCCAGAAGAATCAGGTGATCTGTATAGGACTGAACCGTCGCTTCCGTATCGAAACCCAACGATTGAGCTTCTTCGATACCGGATTCGATAAATTGGTCCAGAGCACCATCATTTGCGAGAGATATCTGCAGAGGAAAAAATTCTTTCAGATGCGTCTTCAACCGCATCTTGAAGCTGATTTTTTCATATATAGCCAGATGTTGAAGCTGTTCTTTCCGAATGATGAGCATTGCTTCGTAGCCTTTTCAGTAGATGGAGGTTAGATCAACCGCTTTTTTGGCCAATCGCAACACCAAAAATGGGCAAAACCTTAACATATGACATCGAGAAAATATGCTGCAAAAGACCCGTTTCGCGGTGCAGTTCATAGGGAACTGCCTGAAATCAGACTTCTTTCAGATAACTTGTTATTTGTATATCTGTCAATCAAAATAACAGAATGCTCCATGAACCAGCCGGAAGGTTGACAAGCGAAAACCAATACTTAATAATTGTTATTAATAACGAACTGCTATCCTGAGACAATGATTATAAATTCATCCAATAATGTGCCGGAGATACGTCTGCAACAGATGATCGAAAGGCTTAAAGCAAGTGATTGCCGTATCACACCGCAGCGTTATGCCGTGTTGAATGTTCTCGCCAAGAGTACTGACCATCCCTCTGCAGAGAGTATTCATGCGGAGCTTATCAATCATTATCCGACGATGAGTCTGGCTACCGTTTACAAAACAATCAACCTTCTTAAGCGGGAAGGGGAGATACTTGAACTGGAGTTCAGTGATCTCGGCAATAGATACGACGGCAACAAGCCATACCCGCATCCCCACGTGATTTGTTCTGAATGTGGGAAAATTGTAGATCCATCACAATTGGATTTGGATGCAATCACCAACAAGATGATGGCAGAAACCGGATTCAAGATATTGACGCATCGCCTCGATTTTTATGGACTTTGTCCGGATTGCCAATAGCTGATAACTTTTTTGGGCCCAGAATGGAGAATCGTTCTTTGTTGATAGTTACAGTCAAAATCCTTTTGGTATCAGGAGCCAGGCATAACCAGGATATGCCGGAGGCAAGCCGCTAAAAGAAAAACAACAACCCGATAGACAAGACGTGAACATCTGTTCCTGGGTTGCCTGCCTGCCAAAGGTTTTGTATTCATGGAATACTTTTCCGGCAAACATGGCATTACTCGGTATTCCTCGGTGTATTCGCAGCAGTACAATCGTTCATTTCACACAACAATGGGGGTAATATTATGAGTGGTAACAGTAAATGTCCGGTAACGGGCGCAGGTAACAAACCCACTGCCAGCCAAGGGAGATCGAACCGGGATTGGTGGCCGAAGCAGTTGAATCTGGATATCCTGCGGCAACACAGCTCCAAAGCCGATCCGATGGGCAAGGATTTCAACTACGCTGAAGCGTTCAAAAGCCTCGACCTTAACGCTGTAAAAAAGGATCTGCACGCTCTGATGACCGACTCACAGGACTGGTGGCCGGCGGATTACGGCCACTACGGTCCCATGTTTATTCGCATGGCATGGCACAGTGCGGGTACCTACCGTACCGCAGACGGCCGCGGCGGCGGAGGGACCGGCAACCAGCGCTTTGCGCCTGTGAACAGCTGGCCCGACAACGTAAACCTGGATAAGGCGCGCAGGCTGCTCTGGCCGATCAAGAAGAAATATGGCCGGAAAATCTCCTGGGCTGACCTGATGATTCTCACCGGCAATGTCGCCCTGGAATCGATGGGTTTCAAGACCTTCGGTTTTGCCGGCGGACGTGAAGATATCTGGGAGCCGGAGAAGGATATCTATTGGGGGACTGAGGATACCTGGCTTGGCGACAAGCGCTACTCCGGGGACCGGGAACTGGAAAATCCTCTTGCTGCGGTTCAGATGGGGCTGATTTACGTCAACCCGGAAGGGCCCAATGGCGAACCGGATCCGATCGCCTCCGGCCGTGACGTTCGGGAAACCTTTGCGCGTATGGCAATGAACGACGAGGAGACGGTCGCTCTTACCGTTGGCGGCCATACCTTCGGCAAATGCCACGGTGCCGGAGATGCCGCTCTGGTCGGGCCGGAACCCGAGGCCGCCGGTATCGCCGAGCAGGGTCTTGGCTGGAAGAGCAGCCACGGTAGTGGAAAGGGTGGAGATCAGATCGGCAGCGGCCTGGAAGGTTCATGGACGCCGACCCCAACCCAGTGGGACACCAGCTATCTGGACATGCTGTTCGGCAACGAGTGGGAATTGACCAAGAGTCCTGCCGGTGCCTGGCAGTGGACGCCGAAGGAGCCTGCAGATGGCAACATGGCTCCGGCAGCGGATAATCCGTCGAAAAAGGTGCCGATCATCATGACCACCGCGGATATGTCGATGCGGATGGATCCGATCTATGAGCCTATTGCCCGGCGCTTCCATGAACACCCGGAGGAACTGGCAGACGCCTTCGCCCGGGCCTGGTTCAAACTGACCCATCGCGACATGGGCCCCCGAGCCCGTTATCTCGGCCCCGAAGTTCCGGCAGAAGAACTGATCTGGCAGGATCCGATCCCCAAAGTCGATCATGCCTTGATCGATGATACTGACATCGCCTCGCTCAAGGCCAAGATCCTTGGCTCCGGTCTGACTATCTCCGAACTGGTTACAACCGCCTGGGCATCGGCCTCGACGTTCCGCGGTTCCGATATGCGTGGCGGTGCCAACGGTGCCCGCATTCGTCTGGCACCCCAGAAAGATTGGCAGGTCAATCAGCCGAATCAGCTGGCGAAGGTGTTGGAGACACTGGAGGGTATAAAGAGCGGGTTCAACAAGACGGTCTCCATGGCTGACCTGATCGTCCTGGCGGGCTGCGCGGGTATCGAACAGGCGGCGAAAAATGGCGGCCACGATATAACGGTACCGTTCCGGCCGGGCCGCATGGATGCCTCACAGGAGCAAACCGATGTTGAATCTTTTTCCTTTCTGGAGCCGGAAGCAGATGGTTTCCGCAATTATCTCAAGACCAAATATACCGTCTTGGCCGAGGATATGCTGGTCGATCGGGCACAACTACTGACCCTGACCCCGCCTGAGATGACGGTTCTCGTTGGTGGCATGCGCGTCTTGAATACTAACTGCGATCAGTCCCGAAACGGGGTCTTCACCAACCGAAAGGATGCGCTGACCAACGACTTCTTCGTCAATCTGCTTGATATGGGTACAACCTGGAAAGCGGTTTCTGAAGACGAAGATTTGTTTGAAGGCAGCGACCGGGTAACGGGCGAAGCCAAATGGACCGGCACTCGTGTCGACCTGATCTTCGGTTCAAATTCCGAACTCCGGGCCCTCGCTGAGGTTTATGGCAGCGAAGACTCGCAGGAAAAGTTTGTTCGTGACTTTGTGGCGGCCTGGAACAAGGTAATGAACCTTGACCGCTTTGACCTCGGCTGATGGCAGCAAAAAAGTCGCTAAAGAGGATTTCTAAAGAGTGCTCTGGACTGAAAACCGGATAATCGGGCAGGGATTATCGCTGCAGATTTACGGATGTTTTGCTTTCGAGGAAGCCTTAGTAACAGAAGAGCGCGGCGTTTCAGATTATCTTGGGACGCCGCGCTTTCTTTTGCCATTTTTATACTCTTTTTGTTCAAACTTGTATTGGCTCTGCCTCAAGAACAATGGCGAATCTCCGAAACAGGATATTTCACAGATTCATTCTGATTCGTAATTCAACATTGTTTGGTCAATATAATAGCGATCAAATAACGGCAGACTTGCTCCACCCAATGCTCGGGCAACCGGGCCGAGGGAACCTTCTTCTACTTGAGGAGGTACAATACCCTGCAAATCAAGATGGCCGATTTCCAGTCCGGTCATCTCCACAAGTTTTGTGCGAATGGTCGGGGAAAAACAGCCGTCGATGAGTACCGCCTGAAAATCAATTATCGTCGCTGCCGCAATAGTCGCATGCGCCAAACCCCTCGCTGCTACCTGCATCCATTGTTCTGCTTCTGTTTCCAGATCTGCCCATTCACCATCAGATAACCATAGTTGTGAAGGGTCCTTACCTTGAGCGACCAGTTCACGCTCAAGCATAAAAAGGGAAGCCTGGTCGATAAGCTGCACAGTTGATCCGTTAGCCCCTGGAACCGGCATTGAACCGAGTGCCGCAGCGTTTCCGGTTCTTCCCGTATAAAGACTGCCATTTAAAACGATGCCACCGCCGGCAAATGTGCCAATAAAGAAATAGACGAAATCCTTTAGATGCTTGTGCTTGCCAAAAACAAGCTCCGCTCCGCAGGCGGCCGTTGCGTCATTTTGAATATAAACCGGCCAGTGGTAGTTTTTTGAAATAGATTCGCGTATGTCATATTCACGCCACCTGTCCATTTCGGCGGCTTTCGCTCCGACTTCGTCCGCCCAGTTCCATAACTGAAATGGGATAGCGATACCAAGCCCGGCGATTCTATCAGTTTTATCCCCAAGCGATGAAATAGCTTTTTCAATAGCCGTTTTGGCAAACTTTTCAACATCGTTTGGTAGAGGAAAACTGTACGTTGTTCGATGAAACGCAACAACTGCGCCGAGAAAATTGGTCATTACCAGTTCGCAGCTTCGTCTACCAATCTTCAGACCGAAAAAATACCCGCCGTCCTCATTAAGTGACATTGGCACAGACGGCTGACCTACCCTGCCTCGAATAGGCTCGCCACGAACAAGGAGCTGATCTCTCTCTAATTGACGCATTATCACAGAGACCGTCTGAGCAGAAAGACCTGTCATCCGCGTTATTTCGGCCTTCGACAGGCTGCCGTGCAATCGGACCAAAGAGAGGACAAGTTTCTCATTGGAAATACGCACACCCATCTGATTAGAGACCCTGTGCAAGGTTTTTGAAAACGAGCTGTTTGCCCCCATTATTTGTTGTTTCTTTGACAATGGATCTCCTGGATTCCTAAGGTTGACAAACTCGTAAAAACCTTGATATCAGCAATGGCTAAGTAAAAGACTTCAGAAGGTGAGGTGTATTTACGACGCCATCAAGTTTAAACCATGAAGCTTTTTATATCGTGTAATGTAATGCAATTATGCTTGATCACCAATTGTTAGTCAATAATTAAATCAAAGTGAATTATATATTGACAAATTTTTTACGATCGTGTCTTCTTTATTTACCTTGGGGGGTAAATTCTTCTAACAATGGTCGTATTTGAAGACAAACCAAAAAAATCGTAGTCTTTCCCTTCATAAACTGTCAAATTATGGGAGGTCCATCATGACAAAGCTATCCAGGATAAAATCTGTATTGTTTGGTGTTGCTGCTCTGGGTTTTATAACAAGCCCGGTTATGGCCAAGGATATTGGCGCCTGTCTGATCACTAAAACGGATACGAATCCATTTTTTGTGAAAATGAAGGAAGGCGCACTGCAAGGGGCAAAAGCAAATGGAATCGATCTCATGACGTTTGCCGGCAAGATAGACGGTGATGTCGAAACACAGGTTGCCGCCGTTGAGACCTGTATCGCTTCCGGAGCCAAGGGAATTTTGATTACTCCATCCGATTCCACGGCTCTTGCTCCGGTTATCGGCAAGGCGCGAAAGGCGGGCCTTCTGGTCATTGCTCTCGACACCCCCTTTGAACCTGCCGACACTGCGGATGCCACCTTCGCCACCGACAACTTCAAAGCTGGTGAGCTTATCGGACAATGGGCTGCAGCAAAACTTGGAAAAGATGCGGCAAATGCCAAGATTGCCCTGCTTGATCTCAATCCCTCTGAAATATCGGTCGATTATCTTCGTGACCAGGGATTCTTGAAAGGATTTGGTATTGATATTAAAAATCCGACTGATATTGGTGATGAGACAGATCCCCGTATTGTTGGCAACGATGTCACCAATGGCAACGAAGAAGGTGGCCGCACCGCCATGGAAAACCTTCTGCAGAAGGATCCTGACATCAATGTTGTCTATACCATAAATGAACCTGCGGCTGCGGGTGCCTATGAAGCTTTAAAAGCCGCGGGTAAGAACAAAGGTGCTATTATCGTTTCAGTTGATGGTGGTTGTCCGGGCGTTCAAAATGTAAAGGAAGGCATAATCGGAGCGACATCTATGCAGTTTCCATTGCTTATGGCTTCAAAGGGTATCGAAGCAATTAAGATGTGGGCGGAAAAGGGTGTAAAGCCTGAGAATTCTCCAGGATTGGATTTCTATAACACCGGCGTTAAACTCATTACCGATGAGCCTGAAGAAGGTATCGAGTCGCTTCCCTCCGATGAAGGTTTAGGTAAGTGTTGGGGGTAACCTTTCGGAAAAATCGAGATTTTGAGTGGTTGACACGCGTTGACCACTCATTTACGGTTTGCTGCCATCGTCGGAGCCTGACTGGCTGGAAAAGGTCCGCAGAGGTATAACCTCAGTAAATCTAAACCCGATAAACGGAACTCCTTTTAGTTCCTCTTTGGGCGGGATAGGCGCCTTCGTGAAATTCATTCTAACATACCAAATGAATTTCCAGGCAACCGTTGATACCCCACACGGGGGTGTCATTGCCTTACAGATTGATTTTTTGCCAAAAAACAAGAAATCAATCTGTCTAACGGCACAAAAGAACATACAATCTGGTTTCAAGTGTGTGGAGGAAGATTGATGGGCAAGGAGAAACCAACCCGGACGGACTATGATTTTGAGCAGGCCCTGGATAAAAGCGATACGTCAATTGCTGCCTTTGAGATGAAACGCCAGAGCATGGTAGACCGGGTGCAGCATTTCCTGCATTCATATCCGACAATGGTGCCCGTAATTGTCCTTGTCCTCAGCATTATCAGTTTTGGTTTCATCAGTGGCGAGCGTTTCTTTTCGCCGTTCAACCTGTCTCTTATCATGCAGCAGGTATCAATAATCGGCATTCTGGCAGCTGGACAAAGCTTGATCATCCTCACCGCCGGCATCGATTTGTCTGTGGCGGCAATTATGGTGTTTATGTCGGTCATTATGGGGAATCTTGCCATTAATTTGGGTGTGCCGTCATTTCTTGCCATTCTGCTCGGCTTTACCGGCGGGACAGCTGCAGGAATGATGAACGGTTTGTTGGTTACTCGCCTGAAACTTCCTCCTTTCATCGTCACACTCGGTACCTGGAACATTTTCTTCGCGCTCAATCTGTGGCTATCCGGAGCACAGTCTATCCGTAGTCAGGATATCGATAAAAAGGCTCCGCTGCTTAAATTTTTCGGCACCAATCTGTCAATCGGCAATGCCCAGCTGACCTATGGCGTCATACTGATGTTCGTTTTGTTCACCGTGCTGTGGTATCTCCTGAATAAGACCGCTTGGGGGCGGCATGTCTATGCCATTGGCGATGACAAGGAAGCTGCCGAATTATCGGGTATTCGCACTGACCGTACACTCGTCTCGGTCTATATGCTCGCCGGTTTCGTTTGTGCAATTGGCGCTTGGGCGTCGATCGGTCGTGTTGGATCGATTTCGCCGCAGAGTTTTTACGAAGGCAATCTCCAGTCAATTACCGCTGTTGTCATTGGCGGAATCTCTCTTTTCGGCGGGCGTGGCTCAATCATGGGACCGCTGATCGGCGCCGTAATCGTCGGCGTTTTTCAATCCGGCCTTAGACTGGCAGGAGTTGATGTGCTCTGGCAAGTATTTGCAATCGGTTGGTTAATTATCATTGCAGTTGCAATTGATCAATGGATAAGGAAGGTGGCATCATGAAGACGGAACCTATTCTCACAACACGAAATGTGGTCAAACGATTCGGGCGCGTTACTGCACTGGATCATGCGAATCTTGACCTATACCCCGGAGAAATTCTCGCGGTCATTGGCGACAACGGGGCGGGCAAGTCAAGTCTTATCAAGGCAATCTCCGGTGCAATGCAAATCGATGATGGCGAAATCCGCCTTGCAGGCAAGACTGTCAACTTTTCTTCCCCGATGGAGGCACGTGCGGCGGGAATTGAAACTGTATACCAAAATCTGGCCTTGTCACCTGCGTTGTCGATAACCGACAATATGTTTATGGGAAGAGAGATCAGAAAGGCCGGTCTCCTCGGTAAATATCTCAGGATGCTTGATAACAAGGAAATGGCGCGTATCGCTCGAGACAAACTCTCGGAACTTGGTCTGATGACCATTCAGAACATTAACCAGATCGTTGAAACCCTTTCAGGTGGGCAGCGTCAAGGGGTTGCTGTGGCCAGAGCGGTTGCCTTTGATTCAAAAGTCATCATTATGGATGAGCCCACCGCCGCACTTGGCGTAAAGGAATCGCGCCGTGTTCTGGATCTGATTCTGGACGTTAAGTCACGCGGCATACCGATTATCTTGATATCACACAACATGCCCCATGTCTTCGAGGTAGCGGATAGAATCCATGTTCACCGCTTGGGCAGGCGGTTGTGTGTCATTGATCCGAAACAGTACACCATGTCCGATGCGGTGGCCTTTATGACTGGCGCTAAAGAACCATCGGAAGAGGATGTAGCCGCTTGACTTAAAGAAATGAGGAAATGCATTAGGCGGCATTTCTCCGGAGAATCGCCCTCCCTGATCGTTGCTTCACAGTCGGGACATTGCTTCCTTTCTGCATTGATGTGGCCAATAATTTTCTCCCCTCCCCCTCCCGCCTCCCCTTGCCCACCAACGGAAAGTGATTGAAAGAACTCCGAACGTCTATTTCAAGACCAGAAAAAAATAACCGTTCATCCGGTGCTTGAAGAGCGTGTGGGCAGGCCCTGAGCTAGAATTGGTTTTTGGAAAGGGGCCTGATCGGACGAAGATGGGGTGCTGGTGAGAACGATTACGACAAATCAACGAAGGCCACCCGTACAAATGGTGGGTTTTTCAAAGTAAAATTGGGAGAGGAAAACAGTTGCATAATCTAACAATAAAGAGTAGTGTTGTCTCGATTGAATCGATTAACCTCAAGAGAGGCACCGGGCTGCCATCTCCGGACATATCCTGTTCGACGGATGCCGTCATGCACTGAATGCCTGAAAGGAAATATCCTGTCCTCCGGAGGAATCGACCTTTTTTGCATTGAAAAAAATCCCATGGATGACCTGAAGAGAAACCTGTTTTGCATCAGTACCCTTTTCGTATTTCAGTCTTCAGCTCTATTCACGGCTCGATGGCGTGGAATGCCAGGGCCTGATTGAGATGCTTGATGGGAACCACACTCCATCTCTGCCAATAGCTGGGGGATGAAGGTTTTGGGATTGCCGGGATAACTATTTTAAAATGTAACGTACTCCACGTCTGCAACGGTTTTTTCAGTCGACTGTATGCCGTTCTGATATTGTTCTCCGATTTTAGTAGCTCATGACACGGATAGTAACATACCCAATGAACAAAGCAGCGGTTGAACTGGCTAATAAAGCAGTGCCTTTGGCGACCACCCCTGCTGAGAGGAAGGCCTGGATGGATGCCTATATCGAAGCCGGTGGCACGTATAAAACGCTTGGCATCAAACCTGTTTCTATTGATCCGTATCAACAGGCAAAGAAGCTCTCCCAAAAAAATCAAATTGCAAGCAACCCTCAGGCAGTCCCGGGAATACAAAAACCATATGTAACGTAACTTCCTGCCCGGCCGATGCTCTTGTGGTCTCCGAAAAAGGTCGGAGTTACAAGCTGGAATTGACGAGCAAGAAACCTACGGCAGTCCCTGGAAATCCTGGTAATATTTTGCAGGTCATCGGCGGATGGGATGAGACATCCGCTGTAGCGATACATTTCATGACCAAGCGGTGTTCGCGACGGGCTTCTGTCCCCTGTTCCTCGGTTCGGGTCATAGGCGGAACCATCGATCGGACGATTTCTCCCGGTTCTGGGACAGTAAAGGTGTATTGCAAAAAACCAGCTGAACATTGGGTGGAGCGAATTCCGCTGGTATATTTTATTGTTCATCTTCTTTTTCCTAATAAAATTGAGTCAGAGACCTACTCGGTGGATACCGAAGGTTGCAGCAGTCATAAATCATTACATGCCCGGATAGAGGCCTTTCCCCATATTTGCTGGGAAGGAGGGGTCACCTTGAGTCTTGGGGCTAAAATGACCGGCAAGGATGATGTCAAAACGGTTCTGGGCCTTAATGGCGACCTTTCAGTGGAGTATGGCAGCAAAAAGTATTCACTTGAAGCAGAAACCAGTGACTCAACCAAAGATGAACTGGGCAATCGAGGAATTGAAGGCTTGATAAAAAAGGGGTATGCCCTGATCGAGGGGGCCTCTTTCCTGAAAAAACTCAAAGACTATGCGGCAGGCAGAATTCATGTTCCCGGATCAGGCTACAGGCCTCAAATTTCCTGTACAGTAGCCTGGCCCAGCATGAAGGTATCCGGGAAGGCTGAAGATGTTGAAATAAAAAATAAATACATGGTGGTTCAGGAAGTCGGATTTACGATTTCCGTTGTTTTTTTCACCCTGGAAGTTAAAGGAGATGTTCTCGATTTCATCGCCTATTTCTATTGTCCGGCCCTGTATAAGATAAAGGCTGCCGCGCAGGAAGGGGTAAAATCCGAATATGGAGAATTAAAAGCAGTAATAGCAATGGAGATAAGCGGCGAAGTTGCAATCAAGGGTGGTCTGGAATACAAAGAAAATATCTAGAACAAGAGTGTTACCGGATCAATCAGTGCTTTCGGCGGTCTTGGTTTAATAGGAAAAGTATATGTAGAAGGGCGGGTGTGGAGGGTCTATGCCGGCGCAGGTGCAAATGCTTCGCTAATGAGTCAGAAGAGTGTCTCGGAGAAATCCGGATTTACAGGTACCTTGAAGCCTGTGATATACGAAGAAGGCAAGGGATTTGACTGGAGCGGGAGCATTGAGTTCAATGGTCTGGCCTTTTATTATGCTGTGTATGTTTATTATGGAACAAGGTCATTGAAGACAGAGAACTCAAATAAGGGTAGTGGTCGGGGCCGTGGTCACGATGATAATACGGACGATATAAAGGAAAAAAAGGAAAAACTTGTTAAGGGTGCCGATCTGCTGCAACCGTGGTGCTATCCAGAAGAGCACAACGCCTGATCGACTGCAAACATTGCTAATATAGCAGGAGAGAAGACTATGTTAAAAGTATTGTTCATTGTATCGAATTTCCTGATATTCTTATTGCCTACTGCTTCCATCGCCAAAGGAGGAAACAACGTGTTGCTTGAAAAGCCATATTTTACCATCTATCTGGAATCGGTGAGTATTCGTGCTGTTGTTGAGTTCAACCGTCAAATGATTTCAACCGAAAGTGGACAACCAACTGAAGTCGAACTACCGGTAAACCATCTGATTAAGGCTGGCGATAATGAACTTACGATTATATTGATTGCAAACGACAAGAAGAACAAGAACTATCTGGAGAATTCACAAGTTAAGGTGAGCCTGCGTGTCAGACCATCCGGTTCGGATCCTAACCGAAATTTTACTCTTGCCACTCTGGAGTTCACAGGAGCAAAGATAGATGATGGAACGGAGATAGAGGGAAGCTCACCCGCAATGCGGTTAAACTCCACAAAGGAATTTGTTGCCGACCCAAATGGTGATATCGCGATCAGCGAGGCTCATATTAAGAATTTTCAGACGATAGGGGATGTTGTTTCTAGAAAAGTTACCTTGTCGGCACTTGGGTTGCCCAGGTGGGCTTTTTTTGATAGCGACAATATAACTAATATTAAAAGTGATGATATAGATGGAGCTATTGATGAAAACCTGGACAAAAAATTAATCCATCAGATGCTGCCAATCTATGAAGCTATCTATAATGCAATAAAATCGAAAAACATCGAGCCGATTCTGCCTTTGTTTGATGAACGAAACAGAGAGTACGATGCTGCTTTTTATCGAAAACCAGGGACAACGGCCAGAATGCTGGCGAAGGATCTGCAAGAGTCTGCGACTGATCCGGACAAAAAGCTTTTTCCAATAACATCAGACAACACTTTATCTCAGGTGTATGACAATGATAAGCTCGCAAGATTAAGAATGAACAATCGGGATCCGCTGATTGCATTGAATTTTGTCGGTGGAGGTTCGGAATACTACGATATCATTCTGCGCAAACAGAATGGGAGATGGATCATTACTCGATAGCGTACGGTTAAAATTATTGGATGTATCGTTATAAATATCTCGTGTTCAGATACCGCTTAGGTGAAAAAATTTATGCTGATAATCCGCAAAGAGCAGTTGGAGGCCTTTTCAAAACAACGAGAGGAGAGCTTCGTCAAGGAATTGGTCCGATATGTGAAAAAGGAGTTTGCTGAGGAGACGGGTGAAGCTGCGGATGAGGATATCGATGCCATTTCCCGGCAGGCCATCTCCAGGGCACGAGGGTACGGGATAACGGAACGTGCCGACATATGCCGCTTCTTGAATTTTATGTTTATCTATGGATTTGAGTTTGACGAAGACCTTCCATGGGCGAGGGAAATCCTGAATACTCCTCATGACCGGAGTGGGACCATTAAAATGCTGGAACTGCATGAGACGGCAATGCTCGATCAGGAATTAAGAAATTAATTACCAGCGGCTAACCATTAATTATTGAATACGTTCGATAGCCTTGATCAGGTCAAGGCTTTATTGGGATATAGAAATTTTGTTTTTAAATTAATCCGTTATATTTTCGCACTCTCTCCATGCGGCGAAGTATTTTTTGAGGATTTTTAAAATAATATTCCTCAACTTCGACATGGATTCCATCTGATGGATCAAATACTTTCTGAAGTGCTGCCAACCTTCCATTGCCTTCATATGAAATGAAGGATTTATCTGATTGTTTAACGACTTTTATCCACGAAACAGAAGGCAAATACTTAGCGAGTATTTCTCTTGATATTGTTTTTTCTTGCAATAGGTGGTCCTTTGCCTTCTGTAACTTGTTTCTTCGTTTTTCTGTGTTGGCAATTGCGCTCTCTCGATCTATTGCATGAATCTGTTTTAAATGAAATAGTGGGACTAAAATAAATGACGAGTGTGTCTTTTTACGATGAATATCCAAGACTACTTTAGCCAGTAAGGCATCTTTTGTTTCTAGATCTTTTACTTCAGATTTTTTTTCCAATAAATACCTGATAAATTTCTTAATCTGAGTCAACATATATTAGCCCATAAGAGTCCGGCTCACAGGTCACGCGTCAAGAACAGGACCCCTGTTCGGAGCGTTTGAAGAATTTATAGTATTTCACTCGAGTTACGAGTTCGAATTATTCCATTTGTAGGGGTCAAATTTTCCCACAGCCAGTTGTGAAACGTAATATTTTCCCTTGCTTTAATAGTGGGTCGGTCAGCAGTAGTATGACAGTCTTTAACAATTGTTATATTAAAATCTTTAACGAGCGCTGAATGTACGGTTGCATTTACACAAAAGTCGGTTGCGCACCCTGTAATATACAAATGATCGATTTTTAATTGTTCCAACAAAGTTGACAAATTTGTTTTATAAAAAGAATCGTTGGCTTCCTTTTCTATATAGAAATCAACAGCTTCTTGTCTCAGTTCAGATAAAATTTTCCAATCTTCAGTACCTGAATGTAAATAATTTTCCTTTGTTCCGTCGTGTTGAATAAATAGTACTGGTTTGTGATTTTGTCTAAAAAAATCAGCGACCTGATTTATTCGTTCAACTACTCCGACTTCATCATGCCTTTTGGATAATTTGAACGAACCAATTTGCATATCGATGATCAATAGTGCTTCCATTTCTTCTCCTTATCTCTGTCCCTTTCAGCTAAAAATCGATTTATCGGTACAAAGGAACCGTTTTCATCAGGGCGATCTATTCGAACTACGGCAATATCGCCTCCTGTCCAGATCTGCCGCTGATCAGGGGACGAGTTTTCTCAAACGAAATTCAGTTGAAGTGATGTCGTTTTCGTTCCTTCATTGAATGGCGGCTAAAAAAACGGTATGCTTTACCATCTTGCAGGCGCTCGGTGTCGCTGGACACTAGTCAAAGAAGGCGTGCAAATGTTTCCTTTCCACTGGCATTGCTGCGGGTTGTGGCGATGTCAGTGCTCATGACTTTTTCTGTTCGACGATTTGGAAATTCTCCCAAGCAGACAATGCCCCGACCAGGCTTACCGCAACCGAATAATGGCCTGGCTCCAGGGATAGATTGGGCAGGGAAGTCAGGTTTACATTGAAATAGCCGTAATCGACAAAGTCATCGGCAATTGAAGAAGCTGATGGCGGCATGGTTGGTGGCATTACGCTTGGGTCGACAATAGTCCTCAGCCATCCGCCTGGTTTATCGTGTCGAAGGATAATGATCATGATTCCCGTCAATGGCTGTCCGTCCGTGGCAATAATAGCGTTTTTATCAGCCCCGTACATGCCGCTCAGAATAACCGGCTCACCTTTAAAAAATGCACGACCGTTTTCGCCTTCGGTCAGGTTGATCGCTACTCCCGCACTGGTCAGGGAGGGAGAGTTCACAGAGGAAACAAAATTAGGGTAATCGGCGGTATTTGTCATTTTTCCGGTCTCCTGAGAGAACGATATATCTGCTGCGGTAGCCAAACAGAGCAGGGTTAACAGTATAACTCTCAGGCTTTGGCTTGTCGGTATCTTCAAGGCACTAAAATGTATCATCGTGGAAATTTCCATTTTGACTCCATTGCCGATTTGGACATATCCAATCCAGACATGTAGGTGTGGCAACCGGGGTTGCTCAGAGTTTTTGAATGGAAATCGTGCGGCCGACCAATGTATCCTTGCCACCACATGACACATGCCTTGTAGGTGCAGTGGGCAGAGTGGCTGGCATCGCTTGTTTCCCAACCGAGACCATAGACGAGGCCGAAGCTGTGGCCGGGTTCGTGTACGCATGTTCCGGCCATTGCCTGTTGGCGTTGGGCACTGGTGTAGTATTCGTCAAAAGAACCACGACAGATGACCAGATGCAGGTTCGTTCCTCCCCAGCCATTGGCAACAAATGCTTTGAAATAGCTGAATCTTACCTCGGCAGGAGCTGCTGCAGTGGGGGTTATCCCGGTTCCATTGAAATTGATCGAAAAATTTCTTGAAGGATTGCTTCCGGTCAATGTTACCGCACCTGCAGGAAAATTTTTCCAGGCTTCACTCCCGACACGGTACTGCGGGGTTGATTTCAGCCAATTCGCCCCATCGAAATCAAAGGGTCTGAAATCCAGCCCCGTCTCGTTATTAGTTACAAAAAAACCGACCGTTTTGCAAATTCAAAGGAGGTTACTCGCTTCGTACATACACCCGATCCGCTACAATTTGTTACAATTTTTTACCTCCGTGAAAGGAAGTCTGTGAAGCTTTACCTTAGGGTAGCTGACAACAGGGGAAGCACGAGGCTGCTTCCAAAATCATTTTCTCTAATCGGAGGTGTACCATGAAGAAATTGACGATCATCATTGCAATGGTATTGGTGAGTGGCGGCCTGCTATTTTTGGGCGGCTGCCGACATGAGCACAAAGATATCCAGGGGCGTATCGGCTTTGCCATCGATTATCTGGATGAGGTCCTGGATCTTGATCAGGCGCAGCAGGCAAAATTGGAGGCGATCCGTAAGGAATTGATGCCGCATTTTCTTGCCCTGCAGAAATCCCGGAAGGAAATGCATCCGATGTTCAGGGAGCAGTTGGCCTCTGAAACTATCGACACAGAAGTGGTCAGACAGGCCATCAGCGAGCACAGCCGTAAATTTAGCGATGTGATCGATCTCTGTATCGACCGTTTTGCCGAATTCCATGCCATGCTCAGTCCCGAGCAGCGGCAGAAGCTGCTCGCAAAGCTTGACAAGTTTGAAAAATGGCATAATTACCAGGAAATAAAATAAATAGTCCTTAAATCGCACCGGGAGATGGACCACCAGCCCCCGGTGCGGTATTGCCGGACAGGGGCAAGCGCCGACTGCGGACATAGGAAGATGAAGACCACGATCCTGATCATAGACGACGACAGCAAGCTGAATCGGCTGCTGGAGACCTTTCTCGCCGACTTCAATATGGAAGTCAGCAGTGCCACTTTGCCTTCCGTGGGGCTGAAACTGCTGAAAAATGACCGGCCTGATCTGGTTATCCTCGATCTGATGCTGCCGGAAATGGACGGTTTCTCAGTCTGTCGGGAGATTCGTCGGCTCTCCCAGGTGCCGATCATCATGCTCACAGCCCGAGGCGATCTGACCGATCGCATTGTCGGCCTGGAGCTGGGGGCCGACGATTACCTGGCAAAACCGTTCGAACCCCGGGAGCTGGTGGCCCGTATTCAATCGGTGCTGCGCCGCTGCCGGTCGACTCCGGTTACCGACAACATTATCGTCGGCAGGATATCTATCGATAAAATGGCCCGAACCGTCTCCCTGGACAACAAGGTCGTCGACCTGTCCACCAACGAATATGATCTGCTGGTCCTGCTTGTCGGTCAACCTGGCCGGGTCTTCTCCCGTGACGATATTCTCCAGGAACTGCGCGGCACCGATTGCGATGCCTTCAACCGCATCGTCGATATTACCGTCAGCCGACTCCGTCAGAAACTGGGTGATGACCCCCGTTCACCGCAGCTGATTAAAACGATCTGGGGTGCGGGATATTCTTTTATGGGAGGCGGAGTTGATCCTGTTGAGTGATGAATAGAATCCGCCACCTTTTTTCATCGGTCTTTGTCAAACTCCTGCTGGTCTGTCTTTTTGCCTGGCTGCTGATCACCGCGGCGGTGAGTATCCTTTTCATCAGCCACCGGTTTATGGCCGGCAGACCGTATGATCCTCTTATTACCCATTATCTTGAATATCTGGTGGCCGACGTCGGAGGACAGCAGGAGCGAGCGGCCTTGATTGCCGACCGGCTGGGGATAGATATTCATTACCTCAGTCCCAAATCCCCATGGGCGGTGGGCCGAATCAACAAACTGCTGCCCGGTGGGCTGCATTTCTTCAAGACCCCCGACAGCAAGTCACTTTCCATCGCTTTTCGGCATAACCTCAGATACGTCCGCTACCAGGATCCGACCGGCACTTATGTCTTCACCGTCCCCAGGAATTATTTGGACGATGGACTGCAGTCACGCCAGCACTTTTTAGCCCTCTTGATCATCGCCCTGGTCTTCATCGGAGCATATTTTCTGATCCGCCGCATTCTTGCGCCGATTTCCAGCCTGCACCGGGCTACCCGCAGGGTAGCAGAAGGTGACCTGACGCATCAGCTCAAGGTGCCGGGCAACAGTGAGCTGGCAAAACTTGCCGACAGTTTCAATGACATGATCCGCCAGCTGCGGGAAATGATCACCGCCAAGGAACAGCTGCTCCGGGACGTCAGCCATGAACTGCGTTCCCCCCTGACACGTATCAAGGTGCTGCTTGAGATGGTTGGACCACAGCAGCCGGTGGAGCAAATTCGTGATGATGTCAGGGAACTCGAGGAGTTGATTTCCTCAATTCTTGAGACCGCCCGACATGCCCACCAGCTCGACCATTTAGTCAAGGAGTCGGTCGACCTGAACGGTCTGGTTGCCGGGGTAATCGACCGGCAAAAGAATGGAGTGGAGACGAAAATTGTGCTTGAAGGACCTGGCCAGCCGCTCTGGGCCAAGATCGATCGGCTGCAGTTTATCAGGGTGGTGGAAAACCTTCTCACCAACGCCCTGGTACATGGCCGACCGGCCACCGAACCAATAAAGGTACGGGTCGAGCAGCGTGACGACTCAATTGAGCTCACCGTTATCGACAGCGGCCCCGGGATAGATGCCCGGGACCTGCCCTATATCAAGGAACCATTTTATCAGACGGATAGATCCCGAAGCAAAGACAACTCCGGTTTTGGCCTTGGACTCAACCTGTGCAAATCCATTGTCGAGGCGCATGGCGGCAAACTCAGTATCACCAGTCGGCCCGGCCATGGCACGAAAGTTCTGGTCCGTCTGCCCTCTGAAGACGAAGGCCTTAAAGGGAACCTGTCATGATGTCCGTCATAATCTACCACCCCACAACCAAAAAATGCTTCTGTAGTTCATTGTAAATGGCTACCTGTTTAAATTCCGCCTCGAGTAACTGTCCTTTTACTTGTTCAGGCAAACAGCGTATTTCCGTAGGAGGCCCTTCAGGCATATCTTCTTTTTTCCAATCAACAATAAAAATTTTTCCTTCGGGTTTTAAGATTCTCCTCGCTTCGGCAACCGTCAGTTGCGGATTGTCTAATTCATGATGCAGGTTTATCATAAAAACCAGGTCGGCGACCCCGTCATCAAGGGGCACAGTATTTTCTTCCGTCTTGACAGGGATAATATTGGGGTGTTGGGGAGAAATATTGTCGTTCATCCATTTGATCATCACTTCGGATATGTCACAGGCATAGATAGTTGAAGATGTCGATTGTTTAAGAAAAGCAACACTGAAAAATGCGGTTCCGGCACCTATTTCAACGAAGACGCCTGGTTTTTCGATATGCAGTTTGTCCCATACGAAATCGGGAGGGATATCGATCAATCGTTGAGGATTATTCAGTTTTTGCAATTTCCTGGGATCGAATTTTTTGTCAATCATAGTGAAACTCCTGCTCCATTTAGGGCCAGCATATTTCCGCTTGAATTTTTATTGAGCAAATCGGGAACTGCTCTGGATAGCCTGGTGCAGGCGTTTTACCAGGGCCTGATTGTAGCCATGAGAGGTCATGTTGGCGGTAATGCGTCCCTTGATTGGGAAACCGAGCAGATAGAGGTCACCGATCAGGTCCAGTATCTTGTGGCGCACGAATTCGTCAGGAAAGCGAAGTTCCGTATTGATGACTTTGCCTTCGTGCATGATGATATGGGAATTGAGATATCCGCTTCCGACCTTTCCAAGCCTCTGGGCCATATCGATATTTTCAAAGGTATTGAATGATCGGGCAGGGGCTATCTCCTCTGCAAAAGATCCTTGCTCTGGATTGAAGGTGAAAATCTGTTCCCCTATGGGGGGAGGGTAATCAACCCTCATCACTATTTCGAACCCTGCAAAAGGCTCCGCAAATATATGCTTTTCATGCCTCTCATCGTTTCCCACTCCGATCCTCTGACGGATGACGGCAACTTTGGTTTTGGCTGGCTGTTCCTTTATCCCTGCCTGTGTGATGAGGTCGCAGAAGTCCTTGGCGGAACCATCTACATTCGGCACCTCGTCGTCGACCTTGATGAGCAGGTTGGTTATACCGTAGATGGAAAAGATTGCCATCAGGTGTTCGACGGTGCGTACCTGTTGCCTGCTGTTAACCAGCGTGGTGGAGTTGGCAGAGAAGGTATGCGATGAGAGGGTTTGGGAAAAATTTTCCAGGGAGGTGATATGTCCAGGGATTGTTTGGCCGTCGAGCGTCTGAAAGACGATACCTTCATTGATACCCAGAGGGCTTAGGATGATACCTGTTTTCCGGCCGCTGAGAAGCCCAATACCGTTGAGGACAACATTCTCCTTGAGTGTACGTTGAGGTTCGGGGGAATCAATTATCTCCACCATGCCGGGGGGCATCAAAAGGTCGGCATTGACGGTTTCAGGTTCCGAAACCAGGGGAAGGGTCCAGCCGGTCATTGAAGGCCGATGCTTAATGGCAGATTTCACCTTGTCGAGCAAAACATCAAGATGCAGCGGTTTTTCCATGAAATCGTATGCGCCGGCCTTTATGGCGGCAACCGCTGTCTCAATACCGGCATGTCCGCTCATCATGATAATGGGGAGTGAGGGGAATCGGCCTTGCAACCGTTTCAAAAGTTGCAAGCCGTCTACGCCCGGAAGCCAGATATCCAGCATGACGAGAGACGGCTCCTGTGTATCGAGACTCTGCCAGAAGCTTTCCGCATCCTGAAAGACCATGGTATGATATCCCTCATCTTTCAGGATGTTCGAAATTGTTGAACAGATGTAAGGTTGATCGTCTACTATGCAAATAGGATTCATGTCACTTCCCGGTCCGGGATATATTTTAAAAACACTCAAGATGTACTATAATAAGCGATTACACGAAAGTGAGCCATGATGATCTTCATCATGGTCAAAATCTTCCAATTGGTCTTTCTTGTAAGCAGTTGAGATCCCCCAATATCAGGTCGTTCAGTCTTCAATAGAGAAAGGTTGAATCGCCCGAGATCAAGGCCTTTCCCGGCATATGGTGATGTTAAGATGTTCACCAATCTTGACGCTCATCGGCATGCCATTGCGCAGGTTCTCGGTCACTTTTCCTAACATATCGTCTCGTTCCTCTGCATGTACTATTGCCGTCACATAGACCGGTTGAGTAAATCCTTCGGAAAATCTGAAATTTACGTAACGATCGCCACTATCAACCCATTCAAATTCATTTCTTGAGCTATCGGATGATATTGGTTTGCTGCGCCTCACCAACCGCGGTTTTATCTCAACAGGATCACCTTGGATCACCGAATCCGGACGGATGGAGGAGGGAAGGATTTCAACTCTTTTTTTGGGTTCATTGCCTAGGTATGCATTGGTCATGGTGAATCCGATAAAGCACAAGAGCAGGACAATGATAAGGAGGAAGTAAGTTCCCCGCGTGAGATGAAAATGGGCAATTATACTGTCTAAAGCGGCTAGCGCACCCTCTCCATCTGCCAGCGGAAGGCTTGTCGGATAAGTCTCATAGACTTTAAAGGCAAAGGTGTGGAATACTCCCAAGGCCGCAAGCAGGATAGAGCCCATTGCACAGCTTATTGCCAGGACAGACAGAAATGTGAACCTGTTCTTTTTTGTGCCCACGGTACTCTCTTGGCCCGGGTCTTTCTGAAAAATCTGTGGTCTCAGCAGATTTTCAAACGAGAAATTGTAGTCGATTTCAGTGTCATAGCCTGTCAACAAGGTTTTTCTGACATCACCCTGTTTATAATAGACACTGGTATTTTGTTTACTGTTCCCCAGATATATCAACATTTGCTCTTCGCCGAACAGGCCAAGATACAAGATATTGGTGAAGCCGTAAAAAGTTGCAATATATGCCAATAGTCCAAAGAATAGGCCGAGAGCGTAGCCACCTGCCTTTTCTACTCTGAAAAAATTAAATGTCCACCACCTCACCACCTCCCATAATGATAGATGATAAAAGGAGCGGAAGAAGTAGTGGATGACAGAGAAAGCGAGAATGATAGTTATAGCGTGGCGTATGATTTCAGCATGATTTTTCATTTGCTTGGAGTCGGTTGCATGTTTCTAATAGTAACCAATATGCCTATGATGGCAATCTGAACAACAAATCTACCCGCAGCCCTGCTGCGGGTCGCAGCATTACAGCTATTTCAGATTTGTTGGCAAGAGTCATATAGATTAAACAATGGTAAGGCTGGCTGCCAACTGCGTCCATCATCTCTTGTCGATATATTTTTTCACCGTCCTGCGGTCCAGTTGGGTAGTCTTGGCCACCGCCTCATAGGTGCCGAGACGATCATAAAGAATCCGGCAATAGTCGGACAACATTTCCTGTGCTGTCATCGAGCCGCTTTCTATCCCTTGCGTAATTTTTACGATGGCGTTGCCGGACGACTCATTCCGGGGCCAGTCGTAGCTGCTTTTTAGAAGCACACGCCTGACGCATTGCTCCAGCTCACGGACATTTCCCGGCCATGCATAGTCTTTCGGCTGGTTATGGTGGAGAAAATCTTTCACCATTTGCACGACCTCCGGTGATACCTGGCCAAGGATGCGCCTCACGATAAAGTTAAGGATCTCGTCTATTTCGCCAGGGTCCTCGGCCAGACGGCGGCGAAGAGGTGGCACCTCGATGATATCGGAGCAGAGCCGGTAATAGAAGTCATCTCTGAATTCTTCATGCTCCCTTAGTTTTTGTATGTCTTTATTGGTTGCGGCAATAACACGGCCCTGAAACCGTTCGTGTTTGTGGCTGCCGACCGGAGTAAAAAATCGTTCCTGCAGCACCTGCAGGAGTTTGATCTGCACCGGGATGGAGACATCGCCGATCTCATCGAGAAAAATTGCCCCGCAGGGACTGCAGCGAGAGAAAATACCGTTATAGGTATCCACGGCGCCGGTGAAGGCCCCTTTGGTATGGCCGAAAAGCTCGGATTCGATAAGTTGTTCCGGGTATTGGGAGAGGTTGATCGAAATAAAGGCCTGGGTGAAGCTCTCGCTGAAGGTGCTGTTTCTTCCGTTAAAGGGAATAAAACCCGACCTGCCGATCGCAGCTGCGGCCAGCCCCTTGCCGGTACCCGTCTCCCCGAGGAGCATGGTGGAAAAGTCCTCCATCCGGTCCCACAGATACTGGTCGTAGATTGTCGCATCCCGGGTGAAGATATTTTCCCACAGACTGCTCCTCAGTTGCCGGATGCACCGGCTCCTGCCGGCGATGCCGCTGATAAAATAGAAGGCCCGCCGCATCTGAAAAAACAAGGCGAAATATCGCAGGGCCTCCTGCCGGGAAAAGCCGAAATCGGCAAGAGCCTGTAAGGCATCCCCGGCAAAAACCGCCCGGCAAAGAGTCGCCCCTTTTTTCACCTGCTCCTCGATCAATCGATCAAAGTCGTCACAGAATTTATGGAAAAGAGAGAAAAGCACACCATATCGGAACAGCAACCTGTCTTGACCGGAAAGACCTGATACCCCTGCTGCATTGCGGTCAATCACTGTCTTGATCTTTTCCGCCACCCTGGCCTCAAGGCAGGCCATTATCTCGCTGTTCGCTGTGCCGGCTGGTAAGCCTGTCAGCTCAAGATCGACGTTTTCACGCTCTTCCCCAAACGGATTGGAGAAAGCGGCCAGTTTTATTTTCGCAAAAAACTCCCGCTCTTCGGTCTGCATTGAATCCTCCATGGTTGAACAAATAATGTACAGCTGTTGTGCATAAAATGTCAACCTGCTCTTGGGTCTATGGTGCGTTCTTTCACCATGAAGAGGTAAAAAATAGCTTGATTACGCCATGATATGCTCTTGCAAAGCCAATGGCACGAATTGTGGAATATGACCGGGCAATAGAGGCAGACACATGGCGATATGTATTTCGCCTTTTCTTGAAGTCGGTCTCTTAAAGAAAATGCCCACCAACGAGTCTATTGAAAAGAACAGGAGACAAGGATGCGAAGTAATCAAATTGAGAGTTTGCTCAGACCCGGAGATGTACTTTTTACCAGTATTCCCAATTTTCTCTATCGTCGTGTGGCCAAGGCTACAGGATCAAAAAGCTCTCATGTCGGAATAGCCTTCCACGATTGCAAAACCGGTTGGCTGGTTGCCGAAAGTGGTGTGCCGACCGTAAGATATTCGACAATTGCCGACTTTGTCTCACGCTCGGATGGGGGCTGGGTGGCCGTGCGACGATTGCGTGAAGGGCTTACCGAAAATCAGGTTGCATCGCTTCGCCACGAGTGTGATGCCCGCATGGGAACCTTGTATCACCTGGGTTTTGATTATGATTCTCCCCGGCAGTTCTGCTCCAAGTTTGTCTACCAAACCTACCTGGCAGCTCTTGGGGTTGAGATCGGAACCCTTCAGTCATTTGAGGCTTTACTCAACAGCCTGCCCGATACGCCGCTGTTATTTTGGCGTCTCTGGTTTATGGGAAGAATTCCCTGGACGCGGCTTACCGTAACACCGGCCAGCCAGCTTCGATCCGACAAACTGGAAACGATATGGCAGGCAGCAGATTCCTCAAATTCCTCTCAGGATATTGCCCAAAGCAAAAGAGCAGTAGCCTAACTGATGACAAACCTGATAAGGAAACAAAGCATCTCTTTAAGAAATGAGAGGACAGACCATGAACAGCACAACAGGGATAAAAGCGGCAAGGGCTAAATTCATCGCCATGGCAATAAGTTATTGCCTGGGCGTCTTTAACGACAACTATTTCAAACAGGCGGCGATGTTGATGGCCGTTACAGCCGGTCTCAGTCAGCTGCAGGGTACAGCCACCATCCTTTTCGCCTTGCCTTTCATCCTTTTTTCCTCCTGGGCCGGGTGGATGGCCGATCGATTTGCCAAGCGAAGCGTGGTGATCTGGTCAAAGGCCGTGGAGCTTGTGGCCATGCTCATCGGGGCAGCCGGAGCGATTACCGGCAACTGGTTCTGCATAATGACCATGCTCTTTTTAATTGGCTCACAGGCCGCATTTTTCAGTCCGGCGCTCAACGGTTCGATTCCCGAACTCTATCCGGTAGCCTATGTTCCCAAGGCCAATGCGATCCTGAAACTAGTCACAACGCTCTCGATCCTCCTGGGGATAGCCACTGCAGGGATTTCTCTTGATCGTAGTCCCCTGCGCTTAGGCCACCTCAATCCGGGCGCTCTCCTGGTGGCTGTGGTTGTCGTGCTGGTGGCAGTCCTCGGTCTTATTGCCAGTTTTGGTATCCATCGCCGGCCTGCCGCCGCAAAAGGCAGGCCCTTTCCTCTCTTTGGACCGCTCAGCTCTTTAGGGGACATACTGTCGATTTGCGCCGACAGGCAGATGCTGATCGCCCTTTTTGCCGATAATTTCTTTTATTTCCTGGCAACAATCGTTGTCCTGACGATCAACACCATCGGACTCAAACAGCTCGAATTTTCCCAGACCGTAACCAGTCTCCTCTCCGTCTCGCTGATGCTCGGGGTCTGTCTGGGTTCCTTTCTCGCAGCCCGGCTGGTCACCATGGAAAACTGGTCCAGATTGCTCTGCCAATCGGCGATGGGTATGGCGGCAGGTCTCTTCATGGCCGGGGCAACCGTTCTTCTGCCTAGCTCTGTCCGGTTGATCTGGATTGCCGTTGCGTTGGCCGGTACCGGGATCTCCGGTGGTCTCTTCCTCATCCCGGTGGCAAGCTATCTGCAGGTGCGCCCGGCGGATTCCGAAAAAGGCAAGGTGCTTGCCACCGTCAATTTCAGCGGTTTTATCGGTATCATGCTGGCCGGGACGGTCTTCACCGGTTTTGACAGGATTTTTTCACCGGCCATGGCAATGATCTGCCTGGGAGGCTTTTCCCTGCTCGCCGCCTGGACGATCCATCTGGTCAAGAAACCGCAATTCAATCCGATTCCGTCAATTCTGCAGTGCGTTTTCCGTTTTGCGATCGGGCTGCGTTACCGGGTCGAGGTCACCGGCCTTGCAGATATCAACAGGAAGGATGGAAAAGGCATTCTCTTTCTGCCCAACCACCAGGCGTTGATTGACCCGGTTATCCTCATGTCCGTCCTCTATCCTCATTTCCAGCCGCGGCCGCTGGCAGATGCCGATCAGGCCAATATGCCGGGAAATCGTTGGGTAATGCAGCAGGCTCGGCCGATCACCCTGCCCGATCTGAATAAAAACGGCAGAGATGGCAAAGACAGGATTAAAGAAGCGCTGGGGGAGGTGGCAAGTGGTCTTCTCGCCGGTGACAACATCCTGCTCTACCCATCCGGTCGTCTGTGCCGGAGTGCCAGAGAGGATATGGCAGGCAACTCCGGGGTCGAATATCTTCTGGAAAAGGTGCCAGGCGTCCGAACCGTCCTGGTCCGAACCACCGGCTTGTGGGGCAGTACCTTCAGCTGGGGACGAGGCACGGAACCTTCTCTTCATAAAAATATCGGCCGATACTTTCGTTATCTTCTGGCCAATGCATTTTTCTTTGGGCCGCGCCGCAAGGTAACGATTGAGCTGGTCGAAGATGTCTCCTTGCCGACGATGAAAGGCCGGCAGCAGATAAATACCGTCCTCGAAGAGTTTTATAACGCTCAAACTCAGGTCAATACCCATGTTCCGTATTACTGGTGGCAGGGCACCACGCCCCAGGTTCTCCCTGAGCCTGAAAGAAAGAAGGTGAGCGGAGATATCGCGCGCGTTCCCGAAACAACCAGGCAGCTGGTGATTGACAAGATCAGTCAATTAGTCGGGCAGGAGGTAAGCGGCGAAGATCGCCTGGCCAATGATCTGGCCATGGACAGCCTGACTCTTATGGAGCTGGCCACCTGGCTGGAGAGCGAGTTTGGTCTGCCTATCGATGATCTGTCGGCGCTTGACACCGTGAACGACTGTACACTCGCCGCAGCGGGACAGATTCTCCATACGGCGCCCGCACCGGATAAGCCGTTGCCGGAGAAATGGTTTAAGGATTCCGGGAATCGATTGTCCCTGGACCGGCAGGCGAGCATTACCGATCTCTTCCTGGCGCAGGCAAAACGCTCTCCGGACAAAATCATCCTGGCCGATCAACTGGTTGGGGAAAGGACCTATCGCCAGGTCGTAACCGCCATCTTCGTCTTGAAACCGATCCTGCAAAAGCTGCCGGGAGAGCATATCGGTATCATGCTGCCCGCCTCGGTCACTGGTTCTATCCTTTACCTCGCCACCCTGTTCAGTGGCAAGACACCGGTGATGATCAATTGGACGACTGGGATCGGCAACGTTCAACACGGTCTGGAACTGACCGGTGTCACGACTGTTGTCACAGCCCGGGCCTTATACAAAAAACTCACCGGCCAGGGAGTTGATCTGGCTGCGGTCAGCACGGATTGGTTGTTTTTGGACGAGATTGTGCCAAAGTTACCCTTGCAGAAAAAGATCTGTGCCGCCCTGCAGGCCCGATTTTCAGTACATACTCTTAAAAAAGTACAGGTTTCGCAGACGGCGACAATTTTATTTACCAGCGGCTCAGAGGCACGGCCGAAGGCAGTACCGCTGACCCACGCAAATATCATTGCCAATTTGCGTGATTTTTCCTCCATCGTCTCGTTCACCGATGATCACAGGCTTCTGGGTATGCTGCCACCCTTTCATTCTCTCGGTCTGGTGGGAACGATAATTCTGCCTCTTTGTCTCGGTCTGAAGACAGTCTACCATGCCAACCCGACCGAGTCGGCCATCCTGGGCAGCTTAATCGAGCGGTATAAGGTGTCGATTGTCATCGGTACCCCGACCTTCTTACAAGGAATTATCAAGGCGGCCTCAAAGGAGCAGCTGCACAGTCTGCGACTGGTCTTCACCGGCGCAGAAAAATGTCCCGATCCTACCTATCAGGCTTTGAAGAAAATAAATCCGTCGGCAACCCTGTGTGAGGGGTATGGAATTACCGAATGCTCACCGCTGGTCAGCATCAACAGGGTGGAGGATCCAAGGCCCGGGACTATTGGCCGGGTTATGCCGTCGATGGAATACGCCATCATCGATCCTGAGACAAACAGCCGGGTGGAGATTGGCCGGCAGGGGATCCTGCTTGTCCGCGGTCCGAACATATTCGGCGGCTACCACCAGGACGGCACCGGAGCCGGCTTTCAGATATTTGATGAAAAATCCTGGTATAACACCGGTGATTTCGTCAAGGAAGATGGTGACGGTGTTCTGACCTTTTGTGGCCGTAAGAAACGGTTTATCAAACTGGGTGGTGAAATGATCTCGTTGCCGTCTATCGAAAGTGTGCTCCAGGCGAGTTTTGCAGCAGGCAATGGCGATGGTCCGGCGCTTGCGGTCGAGGCGACGCCGACCGATGAGCGTCCGGAGATTGTGCTGTTCACCACCCTTGCCATCACCAGGGAAGAGGCGAACAGCAAGATCAAAGATGCCGGTCTGTCACCCTTGCACAATATCCGGATCATGCGGGAGATAGACGCTATTCCGGTTCTGGGCACTGGCAAAACCGATTATAAACTCTTGCAGAAGATGATTGGTGTATAGCGAGATGAGGAATACCTTCCTATTTTTGTTCATTCTACAGGAGGACCGCTTATGATATTCCCGGTAAGTCTGCAAGCAGGTTATTCTGACTGCAACTCCTGCAACACGCTGCTTATTTTAGAAAAACGGAAGGGTTTGGCGAGCACGGCGCTAAATCCGTAATCCCGAAAATTCGCCAGGATCGGATCGTTGGAATAGCCGCTGGAAACAATTGCCTTAACCGCAGGATCTATCCTGCGGAGTTGTTCCATTGTTTCCTTGCCTCCAACCCCGCCGGGAATGGTCAGATCCAGGATGACCGCTGAAAAAGGCATGCCCTCATCTTTTCTTTTTTGGTAAAGGTTTACTGCCTCTGTGCCGTTTTCAACGGACTCGACCGAATAGCCAAGCCTTTCCAGCATCGTGTGTAAAAGGGCCCGGATATCTTTTTCGTCATCCATTACCAAAACCCGGCCACTGCCCTGGGATACCTTTTTTCGAGGAGATGCTTCGGGCTGACTTTTTTGATCGGAGGCCGGGAGGGTGAAGTGGAAGGTGGTTCCTTTCCCCAGGGTGGACCTGACTTTTATCTCACCCCCATGTTTGGTAATAATTGAGTAGCAGATAGCCAGTCCAAGGCCGCTCCCCTGATGTTTGGTGGTGAAGTAGGGGTCGAAGATTCTCTGAAGATGGTCCTTCGAAATCCCGGTACCGGTATCCTCGACGGAGATTTTCACATATTTTTCCTTCTGAGCAAAGGTATTTTCAGCACGAATGGATACTATCCCACCTTCCGGCATCGCCTGGATCGCATTGAGGACGAGATTCTGGACAACCTGACTTATTTGTCCTTCGTCGGCTTTCACGGCCCAGAGATTGTTTGCCAGTGAAAACTCACTCCTGACATTGGAACCATGCAGTGCAAAACCGGTAGATTCCTTGAGCAGACCACAGAGGTCGATTCCTTTTTTAACCGGATCGCCGCCTTTTGCGAAGGTAAGGAGTTGTTGCGCCAGATCTCTTGCGCGGACTGTTGCCTGCTCCGCGTTCTTAAGCTGCTCGTTGACACTTTCTAAAGGCAAATCATTGAGCTGCAAATGCACCATCGAAATATTGCCGAGAATGATCATCAGGATATTATTGAAGTCATGGGCAATCCCTCCAGCCAAAGCGCCAAGAGACTCGAGCTTCTGTCTGCGCAGTCTATCCCGCCTGGCCTTGCGGAGTTCGCTGATATCATCCATTGTCCCGACATAGCCTGCTATCCTGCGGTCCAGAGTTAGCAGAGGGCTTACCAAAGTCCTGACCCAGATAGTTGTACCCTGCCGGGTCACCCGCCGGTGCTCATGGGCATAGGTTTGCCCTGCTGCAACCGCAGCATCCCAGGTTCTCTTATGGTCTTCGAGGTCTTCTGAATGAATACCTGCAACCCAGCCTGAGCCCAGCCCATCCGATGCGGCCATCCCGGTGATCTTCTCCCAGCCCGGGCTGCAATAGGTGTTGTTGCCCTCCGGGTCTGTTTTGAAAATACCGATCGGCGCCGAATCGCAGAGGGTATGAAATAACTCCTCATTCTCTCGCAACGCTTCTGCAGCCTGCTTTTTTTCCGTGATGTCACGGGCAATTCCCACCAGGCCAAGTTGTTTGCCGTCCGGGCCGCAATAAGGTGCCTTTATGGTATCAAAAATTCTTGGCTCACCGCTTTGTCCTGTTGCCCATTCTTCCGAGCGGGACTCTTTGCCGGAGGCCAGGATCCGTTGATCGCTTTGCCGGATCTTTTCTGCAAAAGCCAGATCGAAGAGATCGAAGTCGGTTTTGCCGATTTGTTCGGCTTCCGGCAGGCCGATAAAATCTTCTGCCGCCTTGTTGCATGCCTGATACACTCCATTTGTATCCTTAATGAAAATAAGATCTCCAACCGAGTCTATTAAACAACGCAACAGCGCCTTGTCTCTGCGGATTTCATCCTCAGCCCGCTTTCGTTCGGTGAAATCTCTGGCTTCCGGTATGAGCAGCACTACCTTGCCGGCTTCGTCCCTTACCGGTTTAAGAGAGAAATCAAAGTAACGGAGATTCCCGTCGGGTGTCGGATGGGTTGCCTCGAACCTGACAAATTCACCTTTCGCGGCTTTTTGTATTGCATTGCGAAGCTGTTTCTGCAATCTTCCGGAGTGTGACCACCAGGCTGTTTCCCAGAAGGGTTTACCGATGATATTTTCAATCGTGCCGGAAAAATCCAAAGAGGTTTTATTCGCCTCGATCACAGTACCATCTAGGGTCAGCAAACCAATGAACTGATACGTCTGATCGAAAATTGCCCGAAATTTTCGCTCGCTTTCCGACAGTTGCTGTTCGGCCTCTCGACGTTCCTCTATTTCATGCAGCAGGCTGGTTCGAAACCGGCCAAACTCTTCTGCGGCCCGCTGATTGTTCAGCTCAAATCGCCCGTTCTCCCGGGTCAGGAAGGTACACCGCTCATCGCAGTCGATATATTTGTTGAGCTGTGCCAGCTGATGCAAGGCGAAGTCGGCAAGACAGCCAAGCATGGCGGGAGGAATGACCAGCTGTGAAATCAGCGGAGTCACTTCCTTAAAGGAATACCGATCGCCGGGAAGCAGGATGATTCCAGCCAGTTTGGGAAGATGTTGGCCGAGAAATTCCTTTGCCGCCGCTGACGAAGGAGAATAGAGGGCAAAAGGGGACTTCCGGAAAGAGGGGGCGTGAAATTCCCGGCAGAGATTAAAGCCTTCCGGGCAGGGCGAGCAAAGTGATAAAAGCCGCTCCTTCATTTGATCATCCCACAAGGCAGACAACAAAGGTGACGTTATGGAAACTGACGGTTGTATAGCTGCCGTCTGCAAGGCGGAAGGGGCTGATCTCACCGAAGGAAGGAAAACCGATCAATGGAATGGAATACCCCAGCTTTTCGAGTAATGCAGAAATCTCTTGCAGGCCTCGATCAGCCAGCAGCCATTTTCTGCCGGCACAGCTGATGACAATTGCCGCCGAAGGGACGAAACCGAGGGAATCGGGCGAAAGACCGTGCATGGTATCCGAGACGCCTTTGATAACATCTTCGCGGGACGCATTGCAGACTCGTACCACCGCACCTTTATCGACACTGCCGAACGCTGTTACGGCACCGGTATCGGGATGCAGGTGTGATGGCGTCCTCAAAAAGAAATGTTCTGTTGATCCGGCATGATAAGCAGCCAGAGGGACAATTCCAAGGTCCGCTTCACCAAGCGGCTTGCCCAAGGCTTCGGTCATAAACTCCTGGGTAGTCCGGCCGCTTATGGTGCGGATCTCGCATCCTTGAATATCCTCGATTATTCCGGTAGGTCCGACAGGTGTCCAGCCGCTGGAACCGTTGACGGCAAAATCAAGATCGCCGCATCCGGTTAGGATGGCAACGGTATCTTCGTATTCCTTACCGTTTAAAAAGAGCTTGCTGCTGGTGAACTTGCGGTCATCACCGGTCAGGCCACCAAAAAATGGTCCCGGGATCTCTGCCCGGACCCCACAGGCAATGGCATGGCCATCGGCTTTGGAGCCATCAGCCAGTACGAGTCGGAAACAGGATGAAGAAGAGCAGGTTGCCAGTGCCTTGCGGGCACACTCACTGGCCACGGCAAACGAGTCGGACAAGACCCCCTGTTCGATGGCGGTTGACCATTTTATCCGGCCATGACTGGAAATGCCGAGAGCGCAGACGCCGTAATTTTCAGCACCTGATGTCTCATAGATACCGTCACCGGTCCCGCCAAAGACGATGGCGGATCTGCTGCCCAGGGTGTCATAGAGTGCCTCGAAGAAATCGGAAAAATCAGGATGATAGGATATTGAGGCAAATAAGAGTATAACCTCGGGAGAAATTGGTGCTAGAATTGTGCCGATTTCAAGACCTGCTCGATAGGAATTGGTGAGAATACTTTTTGCCGAGATATATTGCATCGAATGTTTCCCCAAAATAAATAATACAACACAACAACATAAGTTTTATCTCACCTGTTGATGATTGTAAAATTATTTCTCATAACCATTCGAATGGCTTGCCGGTAATAGTCCGTGGGAAAGTTTACAAACCAGAGGCCCGCCGATATCGCCGCACCTGCAGCTATACTGAAGCAAGGTACATAATATCGGGATTCGAGGATTAAATTTTAAAAGCAACGAGGCGCAAGGAAAAACTGATAGTCTCCGGTGGAAACTGGTTAGACCATGTCAAGTTGTTCAACCTGCTTGTCAATTTTTTCGAGTTCTTCTTCGCGGCCCTCTTTTTTCAATAGTTCGCGGAGCCGCTCCAATTCCTTACGAAACTGCGGAATTATCTCATTGCGAAGGTAATCCTGCACATCTTTCTGAGCTTGTTGGAATTCATCGGCAAACTGCTTAAAACTCTCTTGCAGCTGCTGTACTTCCTGGCTGTCCGGGACCTTGCCAAGCTCTTCGGCAAATGAATTGAATTGAGCGGACAGATCATCAAGCGTTGCTTCCAGCTGCCTGTCCAACTTTTCGGAAGATGTCTCAAGAGACTTTTTCAGTTCCTCCAAGGTCTTGTTCAGCTCGATTTGCGCCGCTCCCGCTTTCTTCTTCAAGTCACTTAAAATCTCTGCAATATATTCGTTTCGTGCACTTCCCTGGACGACGGAGCCGTTTTTCAGGAGGATGCCGCCCGGACGTTCCTGTTCGACAATCACTGCCATATGCTGGTCTTGGCCGGGCGAGTGTTCGATATAAAACCTTGTGTCTTCCGTCGCCGCATTCTTAAATGCCGAAGCGATCTTCACTTCGACCAGGTAGTCGCCCTGCTTGGTATAGGAGACTTTTTGCACCTGTCCTATTTCGTTTTTCTGAAAATAGACAAGATCGTTCTGTTTCAGGCCGGATATTTCCGGAAAGCGCACCTGGAAGGTAAGGGGAGTCTCTGAGCATCCCAGGAAAAACATGAGCAGAAACATATAAACGAGGGAAATGAATCGATGCATGCGCGGTTGTTTCATATCATTTCTTTTTGTGGCGAGAGTAAGCCATAATGCCATCTTTTAAAATCATTTTGGAGCATTGCCCCTTTCCCCGGAAAAAGAAACGGGGTGAAAAGGGCATAATCCGGCCGATCAGGTCCGGCCCATAGCTCATTTATTCTGTTAGCCAGCCACCTTACCAGCTTTTTCTTTTAACCGCAAATTCTTGTGAGTAGCTGTTGTTCCGGGTAGTTGTCAATTCAAAAATATCGTTACGATGTTCTATACGGGCATGATACAATTTCCCGGTCGGAAGGTGCCCTTGGAAATGTTCTGCGTTTTGTATTGCCGATGAGGGCGTATGTTCGGCAGGAGTAACCTGTTCGTCCTATACTGTTATTTTGCGGACCGCAGTGAGCAAGAGCGGTTCGGTAAAGGAGGTAATCAGAAAAATCAGGATCAGGTCAGGAGGAAGCGTGCTCCCCCGGGAGCTTGCCGAGGATGATCATGCCGAGTACCTCGTCCTTGGTGACCTCACTGGTTCTTCTGGTCCCAACCAGGCGGCCGTTCTTGATCACCGAAACACGGTCGGCAAGATCGAAGACATCGTGCAGGTCATGACTGATGAGGAAGATGCCGATGCCCTCGCTCTTGAGCTGCTTGATCAGTTCCGCTACCATCACTGTCTCATGGGGACCGAGCGCCGCCGTCGGTTCATCCATGATCAGGATCCGGGCATTGAAGTAGATGGCCCGGGCAATGGCCACCGACTGACGCTGACCGCCGGACATATTACGTACCGGATCCTTGATGTTGGTGAAGTTGGGATTCAGCCGCTGGATGACCTTGCGCGACTCGTTCTCCATGGCACCGTCGTCGAGGGTACCGTACCTGGTCATGATCTCTCGACCGAGAAAGAGATTGGCCGGTGCATCGAGATTGTCGGAGAGGGCCAGGGTCTGATAGATGCACTCGATACCCAACCTTCTCGCCTCCCTGGGAGAGTTGATGACCGCTTTATTGCCACTGATGAGAATCTCGCCCTCATCACAGGGAATGGCACCGGAGAGCGCCTTCATCAGCACCGTCTTGCCGGCGCCGTTATGTCCAAGAACTCCCACCACTTCACCCGGCATGAGATCGATGGTTACATCCTGGACGGCATGGACGCCGCCGAACCGTTTGTGGATATTGCGCATCAGAACGAGAGGGGTAGTTTCCATCGTGCCACCTATCGTTTGTTTTTATTGTACATGACATCGAACCAGACGGCGATGATCAGTACCAGCCCGATGACCACCTGACGCATGGCGCTGGTCACTCCCATGAGCACCATCCCCGACTCCAGCGATTGCATGATCACCGCACCGAGGATAGCCCCGGCAATCGTCCCGACACCGCCTGCAAGAGAAGTACCGCCGATGACCGCAGCAGCGATGACATTGAGTTCGGCCATGGTCCCCATGGAATTGGCGCCGGCGTTGAGACGAGCGGTGGTGATGACCGCAGCCACACCGCAGAGCACGCCCATGACCATGAATATATACATGGTCACCCGCGGTACGTTTATTCCCGACAGCTCAGCCGCCTCGGGGTTGCCGCCGATGGCGAAGACATAGCGGCCGAACTTGGTGAGTTTGGTCAGCATGGTCATCAGGACCACAACACCGATGAGGATGAGGACAGGAATGGGAATGCCGCGGGGGATCTCGGTACGTGGTTTATAATAGGAATTCATGACCATGACGAAGCCGCAGATAAGGCTGATGCCGACCAGAACCAGAACCAGTTCCGCCCAGACGGGTTTTGGTTTGAAACCATATTTCCTCCGGCGCAGCCTGTTTCGATAGACGAACACCAGCAGGAGCAGGATAGTCACCGCACCGAAAACCCAGCTCCAGGTGGCACCAATGGATCCGTTGATGCCGCCGCCCAGGAGCTGGTAGGTCTTGTCCATGGGTGCAACGGTGCGTCCGTCGGTGACCAGGTAGGCACCGCCGCGGAACACCAGGAGTCCACCGAGGGTGACGACAAACGCCGGTACTCCTCTATAGGCAATCCACCAGCCCTGCCAAAGGCCGACGGCAGCACCGAGGAGCAGACCGCAGACCACGGTCAGAGGCCAGTTCCATACGGCCCCCAGGGGAAAGATATATACCTGCAGATAGGCTATGACCATGCCGGTGAACCCCATGAGTGAACCGACGGAAAGATCAATATGCCGGGCGACGATCACAATCACCATCCCAGTGGCCATAATACCGACAACGCTGCTCTGGACAGTGAGATTGTAAAGATTCCTGGCGCTGAAAAATATGCCATGGGTGAGGAAATTGAGAATAAACCAGATAAGGAGCAGGGCTCCTATCATGGCCAACATGCGGGTATCTATCTCAAGATCTGCGCTCAGTCGTTCAAAATATGCTTTTAGAGAATGCGTTGTCCGGGGTTCCATATCATCGCCCTTGCCTTGGAAAACAATGCCCTATCACAGGTAAGTGTACTCGCCAATCCTAAAAAAGGCAATGAAGGTGGTTGATAGCAAAGGGGGGGCTGAAAATGTTGCCCCCCCATTTTGGCATAAAGAACCGATCCAGCCTTTAGGGACAGCTGGTGGTAACACCCTGACAGAGAACGTCTTTCTGGATCCAGCCGGCATCGACGACTACTTTCAGGTTATCCTTGGTGATTGGCACAGGCGGCAGCAGGATGGCATCCATCTCGATGCCCTTGGCACCGCCGGTCCATTTTATGGTGCCGGAGGGTTTTTTACCGGAAGCGAGCTCAACGGCTATTCTGGCAGCCGCCTTACCGAGTTCCCTGGCGTCCTTCCATACGGAGACGGTCTGCAGTCCCCTGGCAACGCGATTCAGGGCGGCATGGTCACCATCCTGACCTGAGACAGGGGTGATTCCTTCCATGCCCTGGGCAGTCAGAGCGGCAACCACCCCGCCGGCGGTTCCGTCGTTCGAGGCGACTACCGCATCAACCTTGTTGTTCATGGCCGTGAGAATCTGCTCCATATTGCGCTGGGCGACCTCGGGTTTCCATCCGTCCGTTCCCTGTGCGGCAACGTTTTTTATTTTCCCTGCCTTGATGGCCTTATCGAGTACCTCGAGCTGGCCCTCATAGAGAAACTCGGCATTCGGGTCGGTCGGAGCACCTTTGATAAAGACATAGTTCCCTTCAGGTTTTACTGCATATACAGCCCTGGCCTGCATCCGTCCGACTTCTTTATTGTCAAAGGTCAGGTAAAAAACACTCTTTTTTTCGATAAGGCGGTCGTAGCCGACCACGGGGATACCTTCCGCCTCAGCCTTGGCAATACCAGGAAGCACAGCATCGGCATCCCAGGCGAGAACGATGAGGGCGTCAGCGCCACGGGCAATGAGGTTTTCAATGTCGGAGATCTGCTTCTCGGCACCGGCCTGGGCGTCGGCCTTGATGTATTCTGCCCCCATCGCCTCAAGCTGTTTCTTCATGGCCGCCTCATCGGTTTTCCAGCGTTCTTCTTGAAAATTCGACCATGAAACACCAACCACCAGGTTTTTGGCAAACGCTACGGAGCAGAAAACGATAACAATAAGAGCAGCTGCTGAGACGACGGTTTTTTTCAACATGTGAATCCCTCCTTTATGCAAACAGGTTCCGTTAAGAAGAGTTGTGCGAAAACATGCGGGACCTTATTCCGGCCGGTACCGGTTAACGCACAGACACTTTCTGCGCCTTAGCCAGTCCAGGATTCTGACAAGACGCCCTCTCTTTTCCTTCGATGAACAATGATACTGCATACTCTTTGTGCACAGTGCCAAACTTTGCCGTATATGGCAAGATTAAATTTATTCAATAAAATAATAATTTCCACCTGAAAGCACCCGTTTCATAAATAATACCCCTGGAAAATATTATATTATTCGGTATGTTAATTGTGTTTCGTTCAACACATCCCTCGCCGCTGGAACGAAGATTCAGTACTTCAACCCCTCTTTCTGCTCTTGATTTAGTCCATTTTACTTGTTACTAAAATAATCAAAAGTATGCATCAGCCTTGCAACAAACTCCACGAATGGATTGTATCGCCAAGTAGTTGCATCATTAAAACAAGCCCAGCTCAAAACGTACAGGGCAACCAGATTGACAAATAGCATTAATTTTTCCAAAAAATTAACGAGTTCATATCCATGAAACCTGCCAACCGTGAATTCACCCGTGAGGTGAATTTATTTAATATTTTGAACAGCATCCGTGAATTCGGGCAGATTTCCAGGATAGAAATTGCGGAAAAGACCGGGCAGAGCAGGGCTTCTGTAACGAATATCACCGCCCTGCTCATTGAGCAGGGCGTAATCCGTGAGGCGAAAAGTTCCAGTAGTTCCAGCAGAGGTAGGAGACGGGTCATGCTCAGCCTCAACCCGGATGCCGCTCACACCGTCGGCATAAAGATTACCTCTTTCCGGCTCAGCTTTGCCGTGGTCGACTTTGTCGGAGAGGTGAAAGCATCGCTTGCCATACCCTTTCGTGTCGCCGATCGATCTGAGGAAACCCTTGCCGATGTGCTCGAAGACGGGGTTCGTCACTGTGTCGAACATGCAAAATTGAACATGGAAGATATTTCCGGATGCGGTATAGCCATCCCCGGTTTTGTCGATTCCGCCAGTGGCAGCTGCTATTGGAATCCACTGAAGAAAGGAAAGACCGCCATTCATACCCTGCTTGCCCGGCGACTGCATATCGATGTCTACCTGGAAAACGACGCCAATGCAGTAACCGTCGCCTCACAGTGGTTCGGGCTGGGCAAAGGTGTCGCCAATTTTCTTGTCGTCACCATTGAGCAGGGCGTGGGCATGGGGATCGTCCTCAACGACCAGCTCTACCGCGGATCAGGGGGGATCGGTGCAGAATTCGGCCACATGGTGCTGAGACCGGATGGACTGGCCTGCCGTTGCGGCAAGCGCGGCTGTCTTGAGGCCTACACCTCTGATGCAGCTATCCTCGATCGCGCCAGAAAGGCATTGGCCACCGGAAAAATGGAAAAAGTCATGCTCGCCGCCCTTACTATCGAGGATGTCACGACCATGGCCTGCAAGGGGAACACAGCCCTTAAAAAGATATTTCGTGAAGGCGGGGAGCTTCTGGGACAAGCTATCGCCAGTCTCATCCAGGTCTTCAATCCGGAACGGGTTATCATCACCGGTGAAGGTGTCCGTGCCGGCGACCTGCTCTTTAGCCCCATGCACCAAGCGATAAAGAGATATACCAACAAACCACAGGCCAGATGTGTTGAAATCGTCATCCAGGACTGGTGCGATGACGACTGGGCAAGAGGTGCCGCAGGTTTCGTTGTCGGCGAACTGTACAAATCGCCCTTGAATAAAATTCATCGAATTCAGTGAAGCCGCTCTTCAGCTGACGCAAACCGCCATAAGGAGAAACAATCATGAGTACATATTTCCCGGACGTAGACAAAATCAAGTATGAGGGACCGAAGTCAACCAACCCTTTGGCTTTTTCGCATTACGATGCCACCCGCAAGGTCGGCGACAAGACCATGGAGGAGCACCTTCGTTTTGCCGTGGCTTACTGGCATAGCTACAAAGCAACCGGTGCGGACCCTTTCGGCGCAGGAGTCTTCAGCTGGCCATGGGCGACGGGATCGTCTGCCATGGATATCGCGGCCAAGACGCTGGACGCCAACTTCGAGTTTATGACGAAGCTGGGCATATCCTACTACTGCTTCCATGACCGCGACATGGCCCCGGAGGGTGAAACCTTCTCCGAGTCCGTCTCTAATCTTGAAAAAATGGTTGTCCGGGCGAAAGCCCTCCAGGAGAGCACCGGCAAAAAACTGCTCTGGGGCACAGCTAATCTCTTCGGCCACCGCCGTTACATCCACGGTGCTGCCACCAACCCCGATCCTCAGGTTATGGCCTGTGCGGCTTTGCAGGTCCGTCATGCCATCGATGCTACCAAGGAGTTGGGCGGAGAAAATTATGTCTTCTGGGGAGGACGCGAGGGCTATGAAACGCTATTGAATACAGATATGAAACGGGAGCGGGAGCAGCTGGCTTCTTTTTTTCACATGTGCGTCGATTATGCAAGACGCATCGGCTTTACCGGCCAGTTCCTCATTGAACCAAAGCCACACGAGCCGACCAAGCACCAGTACGACTTCGATGCGGCTGCAGTCCTGGGTTTTCTCCGGGAGTTCGACCTCTACGAGCGTTTCAAGATCAATGTCGAGGCCAACCATGCCACCCTGGCCGGCCACGCCTTCGAGCATGAACTGCAGACCTGTGCCCAGGCCGGGAAGTTAGGTTCCATCGACGCCAATATGGGTGACCCTGGACTGGGGTGGGATACCGACCAGTTTCCCACCGATATAAACACCATCACCCGCGCCATGCTGATCGTTCTGGAAAACGGTGGTCTCGGGAGTGGCGGCCTGAATTTTGATGCCAAACTTCGTCGTGCCTCGCTGGATACCATCGATCTTTTTTATGCCCACATCGGCGGCATGGACACCTTCGCCAGGGCCCTCCTCGCGGCCCGGGCAATCCTTGACGACGGCCGACTCGCTGACTTCCGCCGCAAGCGATATGCGGGCTGGGACAGCAGTTTCGGCAGGTCCATTCTTGCAGGCAAAGAAAGTCTGGAATCACTGGAGGCTACGGCCATAGCCACGGGTGAGCCCCAAGTTGGTTCAGGCCGCCAGGAGATGCTCGAAAAGATCCTGATTTCATATATCTGAACAGAAAAAGGAAGGAAATAATGGCTGCAAGGGAACTCTATCTTGGCATCGATTGCGGAACCCAGGGCACCAAGGCCCTGCTCTTCGACGCTGCCGCCGGCACAATAGTCGCCCAGGCATACCGGTCGCATCAGATGATCCAGAACGTCGACGGAACCAGGGAACAGGACCCTCGGTGGTGGACCGAGGCCTGTTCCGCACTCCTTTACGAACTGCTCGCAGAAAAAGATGTCAACCCGAAGGACGTTGTCGCCATCGGTGTGTCGGGCCAGCAGCATGGCTGTGTCCCCTTGGATGAGAAAGGCAATGTCATACGCCCGGCAAAACTGTGGTGCGATACAGCCACCATCGCCCAGGCGGCTACCATCACCAGCCGGGCGGGCGGGCCGGCTAAAGTCATCACCGCAACCGGCAACTCCGTCGCTGCCGGCTTCACCGCCTCGAAGATCCTCTGGCTGGCGGAGAAAGAACCACACAGCTTCGACAGGCTGGCCACCGTTCTGCTGCCGCATGATTACATCAATTTCTGGCTCACAGGCGAGAAGAAAACGGAATACGGCGACGCCTCGGGGACGGCCTATTTTGATGTCGTCTCCCGAACCTGGAGCGAGGATATGCTGCGAGCCATTGATCCATCGGGAAGACTGCCAAACTGTCTCCCGGAACTCATCGCCCCCCATGCCGCCATCGGCGTTATCAGACCTGAGCTTGCCCAAAAATTCAATCTTCGACAAAACCTCATCGTCTCCTCCGGCGGCGGCGACAACATGATAGCCGCTATCGGCACAGGAAACGTCAAGTCCGGTGTGGTGACCGCAAGTCTTGGCACATCGGGGACCATCTATGCCTATTCGGATACGCCTGTGATCGACCAGACCGGTGAACTGGCTGCCTTCTGCTCCAGCACAGGCGGCTGGCTGCCACTGGTCTGCACCATGAACGTCACCGTGGCGACGGAGCTGACCAGGACACTTCTGCAGGTGAACACAAAAGACCTCAACACCCTTGCCGCACAGGCCGCCCCCGGTAGCGGCGGCCTGATGCTCCTGCCTTTTTTCAATGGTGAAAGGACGCCTGCCCTGCCCATGGCCACCGCCAGTCTGCACGGAATGACACCGGACAATTATAGCCGTTCCAATCTCTGCCGGTCGGCAATGGAAGGGGCCACCTTCGGTCTTCGCTACGGCCTCGATGTCCTCAGGCGCCAGGGTATCCGCCCCAGTGAAATCCGCTTAGTCGGCGGAGGCGCCAGAAGTTCTCTGTGGCGGCGGATAGCAGCGGATATCTTCGCCTGCCCCGTCATCCGCCCTGTCGTCGAAGAGGCGGGAGCATTAGGTGCTGCCCTCCAGGCATTGTGGTGCACACTGCACGAAAGAGGCGTGGATACTCCGATCAGTGAAATCACCGAAAGATATGTCTGCATGGACGAAGAAGGATGGACAGCGCCTGATCCGGCAGGCACCGAACTCTACCACAATCTTTACCAGAGGTATCTGGCTCTCGATCAGGCCCTGCGGCCAACCTACGACCGTTTTCACTGAAACAATTACCTAACCTCCCCAAAAGGGGTATCCGGACCTTACAGATTGATTTCTCGCAAGAGAACAAGAAATCAATCTGTAAGGTACAAGGAAGCCACAAAGGAAATTTGGGTGGCGATATGAGAATCATCTTGGTTCATCCGAGGAGGCAGCAGTGGTCCCGCCTTTCAAACCATCAGTCCCGCCAGTTAAGTTATGTTCATAGCCTTGGGTTTGGGCATGGGCCTCCCCCATGGGGGATAGGCATATGGCCTACTGAGAACAGAAGGTTCACAGTAGATACCTTAACTTATCGAAATTGTAGTATAAGTAAACCTTGGAAATGGCAATATTAACGCCGCCTTCACCAGTTCATCTAGTGAAAGGCTTGGTTGAAAACTTCACGACCCATTTCTTTTTACATTCCAAGATGTTGAATCCTATCAATAATTAATAATTAGATACGACCCTCAGTCCTTCTTTTTCCTGATCGTGATGAGTATTTTAGACTATTTTCACTTATTTTAAGTTAGGTAGCCATCCATAAGTTTCGGGACCTGTTATCAGTTTGAGTCCCCATGTTTCAGCAAGTATAGCAAGCGAATCAAGCACAGGTTCTGCATCTACTTTTGCTAGTGCGCAATAAATATCTCCGTCAAACAAAGCTATAATGCGATCCGCTTTTGCCGGTACTACATCTTCCGTGTCTTGCGCAACTTTTTTATCACGACACCAATTCAAGATTGGTTCGAATTCCCACTCGAAAGTATCTGGTGCTGTAAATAAAAACTCAGCATCATATTCCGTATCACAACCAGACCATTCCAAAATCTTTGATCTGATGTCACTATCTGATAAATCTGCTAGAATTAGCAAGCCGCCCATAAAGAAGGATCGAGCCCATAGTAGGCTGTTGATATTTGCCAGTTCCAAACGATCGGGAAGCTTAGATGGTGAAAATGCCTGCAACCCGCTGTTTTTCAATACTCTTTTTGTGGTCCACCATGCTACCCAGCGGTTTTTACCTAATAGCAAGGCCAAAATTTCCGAGTACCAATTTTCACCAGCAATTTCTTCTAGTGACGGAAAACTTTGATAGTGCTCTTGTGTATATGGTTTGCCGTCACCCAAGCGCTGGGGTATACCAAGGTGGCACAAAGTGCCTTTGATTGACCTAGCTATTGGCCAAGTGCGTAAATCCATCTTTAATCCTCATAAATAAAGTCAGCTATCCAGTCGGCACCAAGATAACCTCCCAGTCCGCCAACTATACCTCCACCAATTGCAGTCAGTACAAGACCGGGACCGGATTCTATGCCTAATGCAGCTCCAACAAGAAATCCACCTTTAGCTCCCACCCATGCAGCAGTCCAAGACCCTGTGGTTCGTATGCTTTGTGCAACTATAGGCTTGGCACTATTATTTTCTATGCTCTCTGCCGTTGCAGTGCCAAGCTGGATTGTATCAACGATAACACCCACTACTAGGAAAACACGACCGCCTATCTTTAAATAGCGGAGCTGCTTAGCTTGTACCAACTGAGCGCCACCAAGATTGGCATGATTGGAAGTGCCAAAAATATTATGCATGCCTTTCTGGTTTACATGATAGTAATTATGTGGATGGTTACCGACTGGTACATGCGCATCCCAGGAGTAGAATTTATTGACCCCACTTTTTGATATGGTAAATAGGCGAGATTCCATGGCACCCTTGAACCATCGAGTCGGATCTGCAAAACGAATGTTTGATCCGGTCGGTAAACCCACTCCATTAAAACGGCCAATAGGAAATTACATGAGTTGATAGATACCGCCACGACCTATAGACGCGGTCATTGCAGATTTCAAAGAAGAATTTGGTTGATATAACGCTTCAAAATTACCGGGACTCACCTCTACAGTCGGCATTGCATTCAATCCCAATAAAAACATCTCATGAGTGGACAGAGCCGCACGTCTGAGATTATGCTCAAACTGGAATAAGTCTTCTTGACTAGCAGATCCTTGCTGCACTTCTTTTGGCCGAATGTAGCAAGCGCGATCATTATTCTCTGGAAAAGCTGTTAAAGGTATCGTCTCTCCGCAAGGTATGCCTGCGATTCTTCCGGGATATTTACAAGTGTCACCTAAACGGATAATTTCCACCTTTATCTGTTTACCCTCAATTAGCGGAAAGTCTTTGAGATTTAGTGCTCGGCTCACCTGTTGCTGATTCTGTATGCCATTGTCCATTTCATACTCCTCAATATCATCAATTCAAGAGTGAAAAAATTTTCTTTTTCTGGCTGCCCCCAATAGCCCTTCCAGGCCCAACGCGGTGCTGACTAAGTCGCCCTGAACGTGCGCATCAGCCGCGCTGCTTTTTGGCGTCGGCTGGATGCGATTGGTTGTGTGCCGGGCACGGCACACGTTCTTAAGGGTGAGTCTAACATATCATTTCGGTAGATGTTAGGCAAGTCCCAAACCCAGCCAGATGGAGGCGAAGGGTATAGCGTTATTGCAAGGGATTACCGGCGACGGTGATTCTGAAGGAGGCAGCTCTGCTACGGCAGGGTAACGCGAATGTACGGGGCGACGTACAGGAATCGAGTCAGGCGAATCTGGTTGGGACCAGCCCGCAACACAGGGTTAAGTCCTCTATCCATCAAGAAGGGCCAGGGGCGTATACTCGGCGCTCACGTACAGAAAGACGTGTGTTCACCCCGGGAGGTCTCCTCCGTGCCTTGGGAAGTCGCGTGCGACGGAAATTGGCTGAGAATCGGGTAACCGATTCATATTTCGCAGGAGAAGTCAGCAGAGGGCATAGTAGGTCAGTAAACGAGCTCGGCGAAGAGAAAAGCCGGGAGGTGTCAGACTGGTTGAAGGCCCGAACGGTGGCCCCAGCCGAATGGTGGGGATAAATGAGAAGAGGGAATCGAGGTATGTACTTATGATCATAGCGCAGCAGCGAGCTGAAATGGCCATAGCGTCGTATCTTACTAATCCCTCGACAGGAGGAAACCGGCTCATGGAGGAAATCCTTGAGCGGGAGAATATGGCCCGGGCGTTACAGCAAGTCCGGTCCAACAAGGGCGCCCCAGGGGTCGACGGTATGACGGTCGATCAACTGCCGAGCTATCTTCGGCGTCATTGGCAGAAGGTGAAGGCAAGCCTTCTTGACGGAACGTATCGGCCGTTGCCGGTGCGAAGAAAGGAAATTCCAAAGCCCCAGGGCGGAGTCAGATTGCTTGGCATCCCGGCTGTTTTGGATCGTATGATCCAGCAGGCCATCAGCCAGGTCCTTCAGTGGATATGGGAACCGGTGTTTTCTGGCACCAGCTTTGGATTCCGGCCCAAACGGTTAGCACATCAAGCCATTTCACGAGCCAAGCAGTATGTGGAACAGGGATATCGGCACGTCGTCGACATGGACCTGTCGAAGTTCTTCGATCGGGTTAATCACGACAGATTGATGAGCCGCCTGGCCACCAGGGTGCCGGATAAGCGGTTGTTGACGCTTATCCGCAAGTTCCTTAACTCCGGGATTATGATCGGAGGACTGGTGGAACCGGCAGTGGAGGGAACCCCGCAAGGGGGACCACTTTCGCCGCTGCTTTCCAATATTGTGCTCGACGAACTTGACAAAGAGTTCGAGAAGCGGAACTTGCAGTCCGTGCGGTATGCGGATGACTTTCTTGTCTTTGTGCGCAGCAAGAAAGCGGCTACACGGGTGATGCGAACCATCACCAGTTTTGTTACCAGAAAGTTGAAGCTGAAGGTGAACGAGGAGAAGAGCCAGATCACCCATCCGTGGTGGATGTGCTTTCTCGGTTTCAGTTTCACCAGTAAGCGGGGTGACACGCGTATCCGCATCCACTCGAAATCGATAAAACGATTTAAGAACCGGGTGCGGGAATTGACTGACCGTAACTGTGGTAAGTCAATTCACCAGATTGTCTACGACTTGAACCAGTACCTCCGGGGCTGGTGGAACTATTACCGGCTCACGCAAAGCACCAATCGGTTTCGATCGCTTCATGGTTGGATCATGCGGCGACTGCGGACGATTCTCTGGAAACAATGGAAGAATCCGCGCACAAGAATCCGGGAACTGCGGAGACGAGGGATTTCTCATCGGCTGGCGGTCAGTGTCGGTAATGCCCGCAAGGGTGTGTGGCGGATGAGCAAGGTCAAGTGGGTGATAATTGCGTTGCCAAATGCGTATTTCCGTCGAAATCTGAAACTCTTTCTCCCTGGTGTCCATCTCTTGTCTTGATCAGCCGAGCCGCCTTGGTACGCGATCCGTATGCCGGGTGGCCTGGGAGGGGCGGTCAGTGATGGCCGTCCCTATCCCGATGTGGCATAATTTGCTATGGCATAATTTGCTGTGGGTGAAAAGCCGGATTTTTAATTAAACTTCTGCTCGCTTGATCGTATTCAAGTACATAAGATTTTGCCCACATATTATTTTTATGGAAAGGTATAATCTTTTCTTCATCCTTGTACCCTGCATATTTTGCATCGGTAAATACACTTAGCGCCCAATCAGGCTGAAATTCGGTATTTAAGAAACATTTCTCTAATTGAGATAGGTTGTCCTTTATATCACTAGCTTTGGTTTGCCTGCTGACAACAAAAAAACGATGGTTTTTGTCATCTACTCGCACAACTTGCGCTTTCAGAGTATTTTCAACACATTCCTTAGGCGAAACCTCTTTTGTGGTGGCTGCACAGCCAACGGCGAAAACGGATAATAAATAGATGCCAACTATGGCCTTAATTATTAAACTGTTCAAAATTCCACCTCCTTGGCATTCCGCCATAGATATTACTGATATTCGAAAAATAATCAGTTTTCTTTTCTGGCTTCACGGGCGGTAAATTCCCCTGATACCAGACGACTTCGTATTTGTTGTCTTTGGGCATGTGCTTTACCGAATAAATAATTCGAGTATGCCCCAGGGTTGGATTCCATTTAGTCATTATAAGATCACCCGATTTCGCACTTCCCATAGCTATGGGTCTAGTATTGTCAATAACGTTTAATGCACCGAGCATTCGCATAGCTTTTGTTTTAAATTCCTTTGCGTTATCTGATTTAGGATCAAATTCTAACCAAACCCAACCCTTGCTATAGTATTTCAGTTTTACTGGGAGATTTTCTTTGGCTGAGTAATCAATTAGTGCCGCTATCGCTAAATCGGCACAGTCAATTTTCGCATTGTATGAAGATATGTATGTTTTTGCGTAATTGTGGTAACGCTGAAGGAATAGAATAGACAATAGAGCCCATCAAAAATTTAATGGCACCAATACCTTTTGCAAATTCAGGAGTGTCTTTTCCATTTAGATTCTCGAATCCTCCCGTCCGAGCATCTTTGTAGTGAGCCAGAGATCCGTTTATATTTAAAGCTGCCGAAATCCAAAACGATGCTGCTAACCATTTAGCAGAAGTAAAATGTGATATTATTCCACCAATGATTAAACAGATTGTAATATGGATTATTAGTGCTTTTTTATTCATTTTAACCAGTTAACAAGTTATTCTCCGGTTTCCTTATAGCCCCAGAATATAGCAATTGATGACAACGTAAAATCAGTAACTTATCCTGTTTTCTGCTCTATATCACGACAGAATCGCTAGATATCAAGTTAACAGGATAACATTCATATTGAAGACCCCAGCTCAACTCGCCAACCAATTCACGACCTATATCACAGTCCACATATTTCCAATTTATACGTAACTCGAACAACGACAAAGCAGTAAAAGATGGTCACACTATTTCCTGTCCGCCATCTATGCAATCGGAAGTGGGAGAATAGAACACTCAATTGGCATTCCCTAGCCAATACATACTCCGTTATATTGGCGTGTTCAAAAGAAATCTTGATGTTTGATCAAAACAAGGAGCGTTCTGTAGAAAAACGGGAGGCTGTCAATTCCCGAAAAATCTCCCGGTCTTTCGCTAAACCAAAAAAAACTTGACCCGCTCTTGCAATTCTGCTATTTGATGAACGTATAAGCAAATTATTCATTCAATCCTGCTCAGAGACACATGCATTCACCTGCAGCGACCATTAACAGCGTTCTTCTTAGCGTGGCACTAGTACTTATTAGTGTGGTGGTCGTGGTCCGAAAGGTCGAAGGCGGAGTGCCATGAGGGGATAAAAGCTTAGAAAAACATTTATTTAACCCCTGTCGGCGCTTCGCCGGCGGGGGTTTTTTTATGCCCTCGCCGCGTCGCCGATGGAAAACCACAAGTGACAGGAGAGACACATGTACACGATGAATGGAGCGCAGTTGATCATTAAGCTGCTGGAGCGTCAGGGCATTGATATGATCGCCGGCATCCCGGGCGGGGCTAACCTGCCCCTGTATCATGCCTTATTCGAATCGCCGATCAGGCATATCCTCTGCCGCCATGAGCAGGGGGCCGGTTTCCTGGCCCAGGGCATCGCCCGGACGACAGGCAAAGCCGGGGTCTGTTTCGCCACCTCCGGGCCGGGGGCGACCAACGTCCTCACCGCCATCGCCGATGCCTATCTCGATTCCATTCCCGTTATCTGTATTACCGGCCAGGTGCCCGCTTCTCTGATCGGCACCGACGCTTTTCAGGAAGTGGATACCTACGGCATGTCCATTCCCATCACCAAACATAACTATCTGGTCAGAAGTGTAGAGGAGCTGCTGCGGATCATTCCAAAAGCCTTCGAGCTGGCCTTGTCCGGCAGGCCGGGTCCGGTATTGATCGATGTACCGAAAGACGTCCAGGCGGCGACGATTTCCTTTGCCGAGTGGCCGGAACCGGGCAGTCGACTGGCGCAGCCACCGGCGGACAGTGGTCAGCTTGAGGCGGCGGCAGGGATGATCAACAGGGCGAAACGGCCGATCCTCTGTCTGGGCGGGGGCATCATCCATGCCGGGGCGGCGGGGGAGGCAAGAGCCCTCATCGAGAAATGCTCTCTGCCGACGACCATGACCCTGATGGGGCTGGGCGCGTTGCCGGCGGACCATCCCCAGTCACTCGGCATGCTCGGCATGCATGCGGCCAGGTCTACCAATATGGCCTTGCAGGAGTGTGATCTGTTTATTGCCGCCGGAGCGCGCTTTGACGACAGGGCGACCGGTAAAATCGTTGAGTTCTGTCCGAAGGCGAACGTCATTCATATGGATATCGACCCGAGTGAGCTGTCAAAACTGAAGACCGCCCATATCGGCCTGGTCGGTGATGTCCGGGAATCGCTGGGCAGGCTCCTGCCCCTGGCCCAGGCCAACGAGCGGAAAATCTGGCGCAATCAGATCGAGGTACTGCAGGAAATGTATCCGATGACCTCGCCCGAGGCGGTGGTACCGGAAAAACCCTACGGCCTGATCCTCAAGGTCTCGGAGTTGCTGGCAGAGAACGGCTTTGTCGCCACTGATGTCGGCAAGCACCAGATGTGGACTGCTCAGGTCTATCCCTTCAAGCGGCCGCGGCAACTGCTTACCTCGGGCGGGCTCGGCACCATGGGCTTCGGCCTGCCGGCGGCGATCGGCGCGGCCCTGGCCTTTCCGGATAGGCAGGTGGTACTCTTTACCGGTGACGGCAGCCTGCAGATGAATATCCAGGAGCTGGCAACGGCAGTGGAGCAGCAGGCCAATGTCAAGATCATCGTCATGAACAACAACTCGCTCGGCCTGGTTCGCCAGCAGCAAAACCTCTTCTATGCGAAGCAGTATTTCGCTTCCGATTTTCAGATCGATATCGATTTTGCCGCCATTGCCAAGGGTTTCGGGATGAAGGCCTTCAACGCCAAGGCGGGCTGCGATCTGCCGGAACTGCTGTCAATTGTTCTCGACCAGCCGGGGCCATGCCTGATCAATGTGCCGATCGGTCGCGAGGAAGAGGTTTATCCAATGGTTCCCCCGGGAGCCTCGAACAGTATCATGTTGGGAGGGTGCAATGCAGAAAAATGCACATGCTGAATTAATTGAGCAGGAGAACCAGACTGCGATCATGGTCCTGGAACTGACGGTCAATAATCACCCGGGTGTCATGTCGCATATTTGCGGCCTTTTTTCCCGTCGGGCCTATAACCTGGAAGGAATTGTCTGCGTGCCCATCGGCTCGGGCGAGGTCAGCCGGATGTGGCTGCAGGTCAACGAGGAGACCAAGCTGGAGCAGGTGATCAAGCAGGTGCAGAAACTGCCCGATGTCCTTTGCGTTGAGCGGCATGCCGCCGGGCATGCGGTCTTTTCCGGCCTGGCAGCCTTTGTGTAAGTTGGAGGGTCCGGAGTTGCGAGTTGTAGTCACTCGTATCGGCAACTCCGGACTCTTGATATCTTATTGTGTCGCCTGTTGGCAGTACTCCATTAAGGGTCAGTATCGACTCAGCTCCGTCTCCCTGACCAGGGAGGTCATGATCACTGTCGGGACCTTCGGTGCGTCATCGCCCAGCAGTATATCGACGAATTCCTGGGAAAATGAGTGGTAGCAGAGGTCCGCTTTCAGGGCCAACGTTCCGGTCATATTCGCAGGAATTGGGAATTCGAATTTGACATCCGCATATCCCTTAGGCAGGATTCGGCTGTCGTGGAGGATGCGGGTAGCGTTCCATACCTCCACGTCGACTACCTTTCCGGCTTTATCACCCATGATAACCTTAAAGACATGCGACCCTTCTTCAGGATGCCCCTTGCCGTCTAGCTGGCCGAGACGGTACAGCACTTCCCCCTGATTGTTACTCACCTGGAAGTCTACCCACATTTCGCGTCCTTCAGGGAAGCCGGTCGGCAGTTTATGGCCGGCACCGGAATTGTGCACCCGAATGGTTACCGTGGCAGTGGCACCCGGTTTCAGGTTACGGATCGAAAGAAGTTCCATCTTCGCTGCTCCCTGGAGCATCTCCCTGGCCAGCCCGGCATGGTTTTTCGAGCCGAGCATTTCAGGAACAATGGCATTTCCACCGACGAAATAGTGCGAAAAGATCTGGTCCCGTTTCTTCCCCCCTTCGGCGGCCTTGCCGGGATTTTTTGTCGGTCCCGATCCAGGTGTCATGTGACACTCCTGGCATCCAATTCCTTCGGCCTGGTAGGGGCTGTCCTTCCATTCATCGTAGGTTCGTTCGATCGGAATCCGGTTCGATGGATGCGTCACATTATGACAGGTGCCGCACAGTTCCGAGACCGTGTGCAAGTCGGAATATGTGGTGTCGTGATACGGTGATTGGGCGTCCGGAAATGGCCCGAACTTGAGGGGGCGGCCGTATTTTTCGGGTGTCAGGACTAAGGCGGCATTGCCACTGCCGGTTGTGGAAGAAATATTATGGCAGAAGTCGCACTGCACGCCATTTTTAGCTAAACCGCTGAGTTTCTCACCAGTCGGGGTTGCCTCTCCTGCGGCTAAGCCGATTGGCGTGTGACAAGCGAGACAGAGATTGTCGGTTGCACCTTCAGTCGCTTTGCTCGCCTCACGCATCAGGGCGAGGTAGACAGGATCGTTCCAGGCGTTGGAGTGCATCGAACCCTTCCACTGATCGTATATTTCCGTGTGGCATCCCATGCATATTTCCGGGTCGTCAAACTGATCAATGTCGAGGTTTTTTGCTTTGTCCGATGTTATCAGGCGGGAGGGAAAATAGGGCGACTCTTTCTTATTTACGGCGACGCCGAAATCGACATGGCCGGCGTTGAAGTGTGGAGGGATAATGTGCGGGTCGGAGTCGTCCTCGATCTGGTCATCGGCAACAGCCGGCAAGACCTCATTGAAAGGCAGGGAGATGGGTGACATTCCAAGGAGTAATGTCAAAACAGTCATGCTTGAGACGGCAACAAATAGATTGGTAATCTTCAGACGTTTGTACATAACGTTTCATGCCTCCATGGCAGGGGGACGTTGACGTTGTCCGGGGACCCTGAAATTGATCTTTCCCAGCCGGAATCGATTAAAATACTGTTCTGTTTAGAATGTATTCGGATCAGTATGTTGCTGAATTAAAAGGTTCTGCAGGTCGAGCAGGATATAAATTTTACCGAATGGTTGATTTATGAATAGATTGAACCCGCCATTCTTCTTTTGGGTAAGCAAATAGTATTCCAGGCAGTAGCGCGAAAGGGAAATATCATTTTTCAAGAGATAAGTGCACAATTATACATATATATTGAGGTATGACCGGCGAGGAATTGTTTTTGATGCGAAAGTGAAAACCTGGAATATTCCCCAAAATAATTGGCAGTTCCCCCTTCTGTTGGGGAATATTCCCAAAATGTGCGGGTGGGCAGGGGATGTCATTATGAATCGATCCCTGAATAACCGCCGCCCGTCAGTAGAAAAGGAGTGCTGTAGTTTAACGGTAAAATTTGCCCTCGTTTTTCCAGCGATCGGGGGGTAAGGTACAACACCATATATGATGAAGCACAAGTAACGACTCAGGACAACAGGTGAAAGGTGTGAGCAGAAATTTGAAATTTCAGCTGCTTTTTAAGGACCGGATCGGCATTGTCTTCGATATCGCCCGGCTGATGTGCAAGCAGGGACTGAATATTGTCGCCATGGAAGTAGAGCAGCAGGAAGGTCTTGCCAAGATCTCCATCGAAATAGAGACAAAGGAGCAGACCCCTGACAAGGCCGCCCTGCTGGGTCTTTTTGCCACTCTGCCGGGCATCGAGAGCCAGTCGGACCTGAGGTTTTTGCCGCAGGAGCGGCGCCAGCAATGGTTTCGTACCCTGTTCGACGGCATGAGCGAGGGGATTATTTCCGTTGATGCCACGGGCGTCGTCAATACAATCAACAGCATCGCCTGCCGGACCCTGGGGCTGACTTACGAAAACATTATCGGCCAGCACATCAGTGAAATCAGTCCCAACGACTCGATTTTGCTTGACTGCATTGAGAAACGGATTCCTGTAAGCCGTAGAAAATCGATAGTTACCAGCACCGGCAGGGTTGAGTTCTACGGCTCGGCCAAGCCGATACACGATGCCAACGGCAAATTCGTCGGATCGGTCCTGCTCATCAACAATCTCAAAGAGGTCAAAGAGATGGTCGACGCCGTCTCAACCCCTCTGTCGGTGACATTTGATGATTTTCTCGGTCAGAGCCCGGCGCTGAACAATATCATCACCTTTGCCCGGAAAATTGCCGATACCGGGACAATAGTCTCAATTACCGGAGAGAGCGGTACCGGCAAGGAGCTGTTTGCCAGGGCGCTGCATTTTGAGAGCGGCAGACCCGGACCGTTCATCCCCATCAATTGTGCGGCGCTGCCCGAGCAGCTTATCGAAAGCGAGTTGTTCGGCTATGTGGACGGCGCTTTTACCGGGGCACGAAAAAAAGGCAAACCCGGTCTGTTCGAGGCGGCAAGTGAAGGGACAATCTTCCTTGATGAGATCGGCGACATGCCGCCCGGCCCGCAGGCCAAAATCCTTAGGGTACTCCAGGACGGTCAGGTCCGGCGCATAGGCGGCTTCGAGGAGATTCCGGTCAATGCCCGGGTCATTACCGCAACCAACAAGAATCTTCGTGACATGGTCCTGGAAAACCGGTTCCGTGAAGACCTGTTCTATCGCATTAATGTACTGACCGTACAGATCCCGCCGCTTCGGGAAAGATTGATGGATATTCCACTTCTGGCCGGATACTTTCTTCAGCAGTTTAACCGCAAACTTGGCAAAGAGGGGCAGGTCATCAGCAAGGAGGCAATGGCCAAGCTGTATAATTACAGTTGGCCCGGCAATGTCAGGGAGCTGAAGAATACCATCGAAAGGGCCTCGGTGCTGACTGACGGGGATGTCATCGCGGAAGAATCGATCCGGCCGAGCAATGAAACCGCGGGCAGTGCAAACCGCAGTACCGTTGTCTCTGCCGATAATGGCAGCACATCGCTGAAAGACCTGATCGGTCGATATGAAGCCGCCATTTTGCTCGACGCCCTCAACGCAGCGCCGAGTATCCGGCAGGCCGCTAAAAATCTCGGCCTTTCCCATACCGCTCTTTTAAAGAAAATCGGTAAATACCAGCTTTCTGATGGAAATAAAACGAACCAATGGAACAAAACGAGACCATAGTCGTGTGTCTAAATATTACGGGCTGTTAGCACGTGTTCAGCTTTGGCTGTGGTAACATAAGATACCGTTTCGCCGTTGTCATTTACTTTGTTCACTTCATTTCTTGCCGATTATCTGTTTTTTTGATGTCCTCATTTCACATCGTTTTCCCCTGATTTCATAGAAGAAATTATAAGATCACCCGTCGGTATGCCAGGTGTGTTGTCCTGCAATCTCGCGAAGTGGCAGGCCGTTTGCAAACTCTTCCCCAACGACTGCTGAAACCCGGCCGGCTGCAAGATGGCCGGAACCCGGAGGTCGCCCGGTTTTTATATAACTCCCGCTACGTCACAGGGAAACATGAATGTCAATCAGGAGGTTGGAAACAATGAAAGTTGGAATTTTAAAAGAGATTAAAGAGGCGGAAAACAGAGTTGCAATGACACCCGCCGGTGTAGAGACTATGCGGGTTAACGGTCATGAGGTAGTGGTGGAGAAATCTGCCGGGCTTGGTAGTGGTTTTGACGACGAGGCATACATCGCCGCCGGGGCAAAAATTATTGCCGCACCTGCAGAAATCTACGCCACGGCCGATATGGTCATGCATGTCAAGGAACCGCAGCCTTCAGAATACGATATGATCCGCGAAGGGCAGATGGTCTTCACCTACTTCCATTTCGCCCCCAATGAGCCGCTTACCCGCGCTTTCGTCAAGAATAAATCCATCGCCATTGCCTATGAAACCGTTGAAGGCGATAGGGGCGATCTGCCGCTGCTCACTCCGATGAGCGAGGTTGCAGGCCGGATGTCCATGCAGGAAGGTGCAAAATATCTCGAACGTTTTTACGGCGGCCGGGGAATTCTCTTAGGCGGGGTGACCGGGGTCGGGCCGGCAACCGTGCTTGTCCTTGGCGGCGGCGTGGTAGGCACCAATGCCGCGCAGATGGCTTGTGGCTTGGGAGCGAAAGTCTATCTTCTCGATATGAATCTTGACCGGCTGCGCTATCTGTCCGAGGTCATGCCGAAAAACTGCTTTCCGATGATGAGCAGCCCGACCCTGGTCCGTGAGCTGGTTGCTGAGGCCGATGTGGTTATCGGAGCCGTGCTTGTCGCCGGAACCAAGGCACCGAAGCTCGTCACCCGCGAGATGCTCAAGATAATGAAACCGGGGGCGGTTATCGTTGATGTGGCCATCGATCAGGGTGGCTGTTTTGAGACATCCAAGGCAACCACCCATAAAGAACCTGTTTACGAGATCGATGGCGTCATCCATTACTGTGTCGCCAATATGCCGGGCGCCGTGCCTGTCACCTCGACCATGGCCCTGACCAATGCGACCCTGCCCTATGCAGTGCAGCTCGCCAATAAGGGCTGGAAGAAGGCTGCCCAGGAAAATCACGGGATTAAAACCGGTCTCAATATGGTCCATGGCAAGGTTACCTATAAAGGCGTGGCCGATGCCTTCGGTCTTGAATATACCCGAGTTGAAGAGGTGCTGTAAGGAGTGAGAAGAGTGAAGAGATGACATGCAGGCGGGGGATCCCTCCCGCCTGCCGGAAAATTTATATCTTGAGATTTACAAGAAAGGAGACAACCAATGGAATTTTTGAGTACGCTGGATGTAATTGTCGGAAAAATCGGTGCCTTCGCCTGGGGCCCGCCAATGTTGGTGCTCTTGGTGGGGACGGGCTTCTGGCTGACCTTTATGTTACGCGGCCTCCAGTTCAGAAAACTTGGTCATGCTCTCTATCTCGCTCTGATCAAACGCAAAGAGGACAGTGATGAACCGGGAGATATCAGCCATTTTCAAGCCCTGATGACCGCGCTCTCGGCAACTGTCGGGACCGGTAATATTGCCGGGGTGGCCACGGCCATTGCCGTGGGCGGGCCCGGTGCCTTATTCTGGATGTGGATAACCGGGCTGGTCGGAATGGCCACCAAATATGCCGAAGCGGTTCTGGCGGTTAAATACCGGATCGTCGACGAGAACGGCGAAATGAGCGGCGGGCCGATGTACTATATTTCCCAAGGCTTGAAACTGCCCTGGCTGGGGACCATTTTTGCGATTTTCGCCTCGATAGCCGCTTTTGGGATCGGCAACATGGTCCAGTCCAATTCGGTTGCCGATGCGGTCGAGGCCACCTACCATATTCCCACTATTGTTACCGGAATTGTTCTGATGGTCTGCACCGCAGCGGTAGTTCTCGGCGGCATCAAGCAGATTGGCCGGGTCACCGGGGTTCTTGTGCCGGTGATGATCATCTTTTATATGGCCGGAGCAGGCTATATCATCATTGCCAACATTGGCGAAGTTCCCGGGGCTCTGGCCTTTATCGTCAAACAGGCCTTTAATCCGACTGCCGCCGTAGGTGGCTTTGCCGGGGCGAGCATCATGCTGGCCATCCGGATGGGGGTTGCCCGCGGGGTGTTTTCCAATGAGTCCGGTCTCGGCAGCGCGCCAATTGCTGCAGCGGCGGCTCAGACGAAAAGCCCGATCAGCCAGGCACTGGTGTCAATGACCCAGACCTTTATCGATACCATCGTGGTTTGTACCATGACCGGCCTGGTTCTCATCATCAGCGGCCTCTGGTCAGAAGGCACCACCGGGGCGGAACTGACGACGCTCGCTTTTGCAGCCGGGATGCCTGGCGGAGCCCATATAGTAACGATCGGCATCATTCTCTTTGCCTACTCAACCATCCTCGGTTGGTGCTATTACGGGGAGAAATCGATCGAATACCTTTTCGGGGTGAAGGCGGTCCTGCCCTACCGTATTGTCTTTGTCTGTTTTGTAGGTCTCGGGGCGGTGGCTAAACTGAGCCTGGTCTGGAATATCTCCGATACCTTGAATGGCCTGATGGCAATTCCAAACCTTATCGGCCTGTTGTTCCTGACACCGGTAATCGTTGCCGAAACCAAGAAGTATTTTGACGAGAAATAAGAGGTCTGTTAGCTCCAAAATTACCCCGGATGACTTTGCTGGTCATCCGGGGTTGCCTGAAAGCCATGCAGTACGTAAAAAAGCTTTCTTTCGGTCCAGGCCGAAAGAAAGCTTTTTTATTTACCCAGGACTCCAGGAACTGCGAAAAAGTCAGTTCAGGACAATGCCGATCCCCGTTGCGGTGATTCTCATCAACCGGGATACTTATCGGCGATATAATCCTTCAGATATTTGTTTTCCACAGCCTGTTCTTTGAGCTGGGCTTTCACCACATCGCCGATGGAAACCAGACCTTGCAGCTCCTTGTTGTCGATGATCGGAATATGACGAATCCTGTTTTCAGTCATAACCGCTGAGAGATAGTCAACTTTATCATCCGGCGTACCGACGATGAGATCGGTGGTCATGATTTTATCGACGGTGAGAGTCTTGATGGTATCGAGGTGATTGATCACAGCCATCAGGACGTCCCGGGCGCCGATAATACCGAGGATTTTACCGTTCTTGTCGACTACCAGCAAGGAGCCGATCCTGTTAACGGAAAAAGTCGTCATGGCGTCGATGACGGTACAACTCTGCTCCACTGTGATTACCCGACTTCCTTTGACCGCCAGAATATCTTTTGCTTTCATATCAAAGACTCCACTTTTAGTGACTTGGAAATGATCTTCTTCCGTTGTTACAAGATAATCATTTCGTGAAGGAACGTATCCCGCTCTTTTAACAGGGGTAGATCAATCGGAAAAACCTACTGTCCTCTATAAAAATTGCACTTTTATATACCGGGATTCAAAATTCCGGTAACGGCTTTTCCCGAACTCCTAGATAATGATCGGGTACAGGCCAATAGCGAAGACACAGACCACCAGGGCGAAAGTGCCTGCACTTGCCAGCGGCGAGCCGACTGTTTCAAAGCTTTCCTCTGCTTCATGAAAATACATTGTAATTATGAGACGCAGATAATACCACATTGACAGGATACTGCTCACCACACCGAGGACCGCAAGAGCCGTCTGTCCCGCAGAGATGGCACTGGTGATGATATAGAATTTCCCCATAAAACCAGCAGTTGGCGGGATTCCGGCCATCGACAGGAGAAAAACCGTGATCGCTGCCGCAGAATAGGGCCTGACCTTGGCAAGGCCTTTGAAATCATCGAAAGAGGCTCGTTTCTCACCTTCGCCCCCGAGATAGGAGAGAGCTGCAAAGATACCGAGGGTACCGGCAGCATAGGCGGCAAGATAATAGCCGATGACACTGCCGGTAAAATGATCGGCGCTGATAGCTACCAGGGCAATCAACAGATACCCGGAATGGACGATACCTGAGGCCGCAAGCATTCTCTTCAGGCTGCTCTGGCCGATGGCAATGAGATTACCGCCGAACATGGTCAGGACTGCGACGTAAAAGAGAAAGGTTATCCAGCCGCTGTGCAGCTGCCCATTTAAAGCAAGGAAATTAGCAAAAACAGCAAAAACAGCGGTCTTCAGGGCGGTCGCCATGAAACCGGTCACCGGCGTGGCGGCACCATCATAGACGTCGACGACCCATGCATGGAACGGGAAGGCGGCAACTTTGAACAGAAAGGCTACCAGGATGAAAAAGGCACCGGCGATAAGTAGCGGTTTGGCCGCCGAATTGGCACTGATATAGGTCCCGATTTCAACGAATTTGGTCGACCCGGCGCCACCGTAAATCAGAGCGGTGCCCATGGTAAAAAATGCTCCGGCAAAGGCACCGAGCATGAGATATTTGAGGATTGCCTCGGTTGAAGTGACATTGGCCCGGTCATAGCCCACCAGAATGTAGATGGACAGTGACATGATTTCCAGGGCGATAAAGGCGGTGATCAGTTCCTGAGCCATGGTCAACAGCAGCATACCGCAGGCGCCGAACATCATGATGGCGTAGAATTCCAGGGTACAGAACAGGTTGACCTTGAAATAGCTGTGTGCACTGAGAGCAGTGAAAAAGCCGCAGCCGAGGATAATCAGTCCGGCAACCATGGTGAAGTTGCTGGTCATCAGCATGCCGTTGAAGGTCTTGCTGAAGACGATCGTTTCCGGGCCGCAGCCGACGAGCAGTTGGACGAAAAACGCAGCACCAAAGAATCCCATGCTGACATAGGAGGCGACCTCAACCTGCAGCTTCTCGAAAGCGGAGAGAAGCATCAACAGGATGGCACCTGCACAGATGATGAGAAGAGGGAGGATGGACAAAAAATCATGCATAGTGGGTACCCTGCCTTAATTCTTGTGGTTGTTGTGTCCGGGAGTCGGGACGGTTGTTTCGGCAACTTGGCTCTGGGTCATGGCGAAGACCTTTGCAACTTGCAGCTGTGCCGCCGGTTCTATCTTTTGAATAAAAGTCTGGGGGAAAACACCCATGGCCATAATAAGTAGAATTACCGGGATAAAGGTTAGAACTTCCGAAGCCTTGAGGTCCTGAAAGCCCATGGCCCGGTCGTTGGTCTTCTCAAAGAATACCCGCTGGAACATCCACAGCATATAGCAGACCCCGATGATGACAGAGGTTCCGGCCAGGACACCGATAAAGCCGTTGAACTTAATCGCCCCAAGGATGATCAGGAACTCACCGATAAAACCGCTTGTTCCGGGCAATCCAACGGAGGCAAGCATGGCGATGGCGAAAAAGGTGGCAAAAACCGGCGCACGGTATGCGACACCGCCAAGATCACCGATTTCTCTGGTGCCCATTCTTTCCTCCATCAGTCCGACGAAGAGAAAGAGAACGCCGGTGCTGGTGGCATGGGCGGCGATCTGGAAGAGGCTTCCGGTCAGGGCCTGAACATTCATACAAAAGACGCCGAGGGCGATGATACCCATATGGGAGGCCGATGAGAAGGCCAGCATTCGCTTCATGTCTTTCTGGGCAATGGCTGCCAAACCACAGTACATCATCCCGGCAACGCCGGCCAGGGAGAGCAGCAGGGCGAACCGGGCAAATTCGATCTCGAAGACCGGCACGACAAAGCGGATAACGCCATAAACCCCGATCTTGGCCATAATGCCGGAAAGCACAAAAGTGGTCGCCGTCGGGGCCTCGGTATAGGCGTCGGGCAGCCAGGTATGGAATGGGAATAGCGGGATCTTGATGGCAAAGGCAACCATGAACATGAGAAAGGCGAGCACGGCAAAGCCGCCACCCAGATCAAGGGCGCCGAGCTGGACGATATCGAAGGTCCATGTTCCAAACTGATCATGATAGGATACCCCGACATAAATCAAGGCGGCGAGCATCAAAAGAGAACCGGCGATGGTGTAGATAGTGATCTTCAAAGTTGCCGGCAGACGTTTTGGGCCGCCCCAGATACCGATCATAAAGAAAATCGGCAGCAGCATGATCTCCCAGAAAATGTAGAACAGCACCAGATCCGTGGCGCAGATAGCGCCGATCATCGCCCCCTGGGCAATGAGCAGATTGGCGTAATAACCTTTCTGCTGGGTGGTGAAGATGGTGAAGACCATAGGAAACAGAATCGCGCCGGTCATCAGGACCAGCAGGCTGATGCCGTCAACCCCAAGGCCGTAAGTGATGCCGAGAGATTCGATCCAGGGGCGGCTCTCCAGGTATTGCATGCCGCCGGCGCCGGAAAAGTCAATGAACATTTCGATTCCCATAAAGAGAATCACCAGCGAGACGATCATGCCGGCAATGCGGGCTGCGCCTCGACTGATGGGAAAGAGGAGCATCGCCAGTCCGGCAAGGATCGGCAAAAAGATCATGACTGAAAGGGCATATTCAAACATTCTTACACCTTACCTAGTTGATCGATTGAGATAGGAAGAGGCTCATAAGACTCAGCCCAATAACCATATAAATTGCATAAACCCGAACATAGCCAACCTGCAGGGCTTTGAATGCGTTACCTGCCTTCCGGTAGATCCAGCTGGACAACCGCACGTGACCGTCAGTGACCTTGGGCTCGAGGAACCTGCTGATAACAGAACCAAAGCCTTTATACGGCTGGACAAAAACAGCATTGTAGATCTCATCAACATAAAACTTGTGATAACCGAATTTGGCAAAACCAGTGAATTCCGGTTCTTCTGCACCCTGGCCAAATTTTTTGTAAGCGATGTAGATTCCGGCTAAAACGACCGCGACACTGGTGGCAATTGCCAGCAGTTCAACCCCAATGCTCAAATGGCCATGATGCTCGACGAGACTCGGTTCCAGCCAGGTTGAAACGTTCAGCGAGCCGCCGAAGATAGCCGGCAGGTTGTAGACACCGGCCCCGGCAGCACCAATCGCAAGAATGATGAGCGGGATGGTCATTACCGCCGGAGGTTCGTGGGCATGTTCGTAGGCCTCCTGGTCACGCGCTTCGCCATGGAAAACAAGGAAGATCAACCGGAAGGTATAATAAGCGGTCATTCCAGCAACCATGACGCCAATGAACCAGATCCCGAAATGCCTCGTGGCCAATGCCGAAGAAAGGATTTCGTCCTTACTGAAAAAACCGGAGAAGGGCGGACAGCCGGCAAGGGCAAGACCACCAATCAGCATGGTTATGTAAGTCTTCGGCAGTTTATTTTTCAGGCCGCCCATTTTCCATATATCCTGCTGATGATGCAGGGCATAGATAACAGAACCGGCACCGAGAAAGAGCAGCGCTTTGAAAAAAGCATGAGTGAAGACGTGAAAAATACCGGCTGAATAGGCGGATACACCAACCGCGGCAAACATATAACCGAGCTGGCTGACCGTGGAGTAAGCGAGGATCTTCTTGATATCCGACTGAAACATACCGAAGATGGCCGAGAGCAGCGCGGTCAGGATACCGACCCAGGCGACAACGGAACCGGCGCTCGGGTAGTGGACATAGATGAAACTGAAACGAGCCACCATATAGACACCAGCGGTGACCATGGTCGCCGCATGAATGAGTGCGGAGACAGGAGTCGGACCGGCCATGGCATCGGGAAGCCAGACATACAGTGGAATCTGTGCAGATTTTCCGCAGGCACCGATGAAGAGCAGCAGGCAGACGGTGATACCAATTGCCGGAGTAAGTGCATGTACATTTGCTTTGAGAGAGAGATAGTCGAAACCACCTGCCCCAATAGCCCAGAACAGCACCGACATACCGAGGACAAATCCCAGGTCACCGATCCGGTTGACAATAAAGGCCTTGTTACCGGCCAGGACATTATCGGTATCTTCACTGTAAAAGCTGATGAGCAGGTAGGAACAGAGTCCGACACCCTCCCAGCCGACGAACATTACTACCGGGCCGCTGCCTAGAACAAGGATCAGCATAGACCCAAGAAAAAGGTTCAGGTAAGCGAAAAATTTACCAAAATTTTTATCCCCGGCCATGTAACCGATGGAGTAGACATGGATCAGCGAGCCGATAAAGGTGACAAAGAGCAGCATCAGCGAGCTGAGCGGATCGGCCAGAAAACCCATGTTGATATGCAGGTCGCCGACGGCAAACCAGGTATAGGCGTTATGGGTGAGAAAGCGTTCTTCCGCAGGCAGACTCTTCAGATGGTAAAAGACCACCATGGCCAGGAAAAAAGACAGGATCGGGCCGATGCAGGCCAGCGGACCATATAATTTTTCCGACAACGGCTTGTCTTTGCAGGTGAGCATGTGCAGCAGCCCGATCACCAGTGCTCCGATAAGCGGAAACAGGGGTATTAAGCCGAGATAAGTAACTGTATGTTCCATGAAATCACCCTTTTAACAGACTGAATACGTTGGTATCCAGTTTACCCTTGTGCTTATGCAGCAGTATGACTACCGCGAGAGCCAGCGCAGCCTCGGCTGCGGCTACCGCCATGACCAGCAGGGCCAGAACATGGCCGTTCATGCTTTCATGTAGCCGTGAGAAGGCCAGAAAAGAGAGATTGGCGGCGTTGAGCATCAGCTCTATGGACATGAACACGGTGAAGACATTCCGCCTCGATACCACCCCGAGTATCCCCAGACAGAAGAGAATGATACTGAGTATGAGATAATTCTGGATCACTTGTTGAACCTCCTCTTGCCTGCAAGGACTACCGCACCAACCAGTGACACGAGCAGGAGAATGGAAACAATTTCAAAGGGCAACAACCAGTCCTGAAAGAGCACCAGGCCAACCTCTTTCACCCCGCCAAAACCGTTGCCGACTATCGTTGCTTCGCTGCCTGGCAGGGTTTTCACCACCTTGATCAGGAAAGAGGCGATAGGGATAA
>Ga0210123_1000020_pt1 | contig 83967 bp, 75 predicted proteins | sample Muzzi_PWB_D2_FD_185535 | JGI IMG/M metagenome (GOLD analysis project Ga0210123, IMG submission 185535) | Wetland microbial communities from San Francisco Bay, California, USA, that impact long-term carbon sequestration - Muzzi_PWB_D2 (SPAdes) | ecosystem: Environmental > Aquatic > Marine >... | reverse complement strand
CGATGTGCTTCGCGATTGCAACATTTCCTGCCGTGGCTGTTATAACGCCGGTAAGACCGAAGCTCCAAAGACATTGGCCCGGATCGGCGAAGAGCTCGAGGCGCTGCTGCGGCTGCGCCGTCTGAGTTCCGTCAGCCTCCTCGGCGGCGAGGTTACACTGCATCCGCAATTGTGCGAGATTGTACGACTGGTCAAGGCAAAGGGTCTTGGCGTGGAACTCATCACCAATGGTCTTAAAGTTGACAAAAAGACCTGCGCACAACTCAAGGAAGCCGGACTGAATGTCATTTATTTCCATATCGAGAGAGGTCAGAAAAGGGCCGATCTTCCGGAATCCCATTCAGCAGATGATCTCAATACACTGCGTCTCGCAAAAGCGGCACTTGCCGCGAGCGAAGGCCTGGACGTCGGTCTTACCGTCACCGTATATCCGGGCGAACTTGACGACCTGCGCGACGCCCTCTCCCTGAGTATCAAGACGCCGGAGATCAATTATCTCCTGGTGACTCTTTTTAGGGATAATTCAGGTGTCACATCGCTCAAGGGAAATATCTTCTCGGGCTTCTCCGGGACCGGCACGCCGCCGGGCGAGTCGACATTGCAGAACAATACGTATCTTGCCGAATGGCTGAAAAAAGAATTCCGCCTCGAGCCTTTTGGCTGCATGGGCTCCAATCTGGACCTGGAAGACCCACGATGGCTGTCGTATCTCGTCGGCGCGGTCTATGGGAGTGGCGGGGAATTGCATTTTGAATATATCCGGCCAAGCATGCTCGAAAAATTCGCCATGATGCTCTTCCGCATCGCCGGCCGCTACCCGATGTACATCGATCAGAACGCAGACCGCTTTCGCCGGCAATTGATCCTTAACGGCCTGCTTGGCGGCCGGCGCCGCTCGAATATGGCGCTGGTGAGAAAAGCCGGCGAGCCGGGAGCGAGGCTTACGGCAAAACGGCTTCTTTTTCAAAATCCGGCCGAGCTGACGGCAGACGGACGGTTGATTCATTGCAAATGGTGCCCCGATGCGGTTCTCAAGGGCGGATCGCTTGTGCCTGTCTGTATTGCGGATCATGTTTCATGAAAGTCCTCTTTATAAAGCCAAACATGTTTCCCGGGGTTCCGGGAGACGCAATGGAGCCACTGGTCTTCGCCATTCTCTCCGCCCTGACCCCTGCCGGCATCGATCGCTGCCTCTATGACGAACGGATAGAAAAAATACCCTTTGATGCGCCCGCCGACCTCGTCGCTTTGACGGTCGATGTTTTTACCGCCAAACGCGCCTATCAGATCGCCGGGAGGTTTCGCGGGAGAGGTGTTCCGGTTGTTATGGGCGGTTTTCATCCCACCCTCTGCCCGGAAGAGGCCGGCCGATACGCTGACAGCATCGTCATAGGCGATGCTGAAGACACCTGGCCGCAGGTCATAGCCGACGCCGAGAAGAAGACATTGCGGCGAAGATATGTGTCGGCCTTTCCGCCTTTTGGCCAGCATCAGCCCGATCGCAGTATTTTCCGGGGAAAATCATATGCGCCTGTCCGGTTCGTGGAATTCAACAGGGGATGCCGTTTTTCCTGCGATTTTTGTTCAATCCGTGTCATGTATAAAGGGCGGATACGGAGGCAGACCCTTGAGAATGTCTTGCGGGACATCGATAACAGCGGGCGAAGACATCTTGTTTTTACCGACGACAATCTGCATGCCGATATTGTTTCCTTAAAAGACCTGCTCCGTGAGCTCGAGAAAAGAAATATTCGCTGGTCGTGCCAGATCAGCTCCGATATTATCGAACATCCGGAGATTGTATCCCTGATGGCGCGGTCCGGTTGCGTTTCGGCTCTGATAGGCTTCGAGTCGCTTGAGAGGAAGAATCTGCAGCAGATGCGTAAGTCGTGGATGGAAGCCGACTACCGGCGAATTATTTCGACATTTAACGATAACGGTATCATGGTGTATGGTACCTTTATTCTCGGCTATGATAACGATACCCCAGACGTTTTTCAGCAAACGCTTGATTTCGCCCTGGAAAATCGTCTGTTTCTCGCTAATTTCAACCCCCTTTTTCCAACGCCGGGAACAGCGCTCTATGCCCGTCTGCAGTCGGAGGGCCGTTTGCTCTTTGATCGCTGGTGGCTGGACGAGGGTTTTCGATGGGGGAACTGCGTTTTCCAGCCCGGGCGAATGTCACCGGAAGAACTGACCGCCGGCTGCTTTCAGCTGCGAAAAGAGTTTAACAGCACCCGGAATATCCTGGCCAGATTTCCCGGACTGAACATGCGCAGGACCAATCTTTACAAAACCGGGCTGTTTCTGGCGGCAAATATCGTCTCGCGGAGGGAGCTTTCCCGTAAATACGGGCAGGCCCTTGGCGATTCTTCATCGGAGGATGGATGCAGTCTGGAAAAAGAGAGCGAAGTCGATGCATATAACCTTGATTAAACCCAATATAGGCGTCATGGGCGACGGCCGGCAATATGTCGATACCGGTCGAATGGAGCCGCTGCAGATCGGTGTCCTGGCCGGCATGACCCCGCCATCGATTGATATCGGCTTTTTTGACGATCGATGCGAGGATATCCGCTATGATATGCCGACCGATCTTGCCGCCATTACCGTGGAAACCTATACGGCACGCCGTTCCTACCAGATTGCCGCAGAATACCAAAAAAGAGATGTGCCGGTTCTTCTCGGCGGCTTTCACCCAAGCCTGCATCCCCGCGAAGCCATGGCCCATGCGGAGAGTATCGTGGTAGGCGATGCGGAAGCTGTCTGGCAGGAGATTTTGGCCGATGCCGGCTCCGGCAGGTTGAAACGGCAGTATCAGGCCCCGGAGGATTCTCGGCCCCAGGCAGGAGGCGTGCTCCCCCGCCGTGATCTGTTCCATGGCAAGGGGTATCTGCCGATCTCGCTGTTGCAGTTCGGGCGGGGATGTCAGAATGGCTGCGATTACTGTGCCGTTGGCGCGTATTCCAATCGGCGGCATACCCACCGGCCGATTGAAGAGGTTCTTCGGGAGATTAAGGCCCAGGACCGGAAATTCCTCTTCTTTGTCGATGACAATATTGTCGCCGACCGGGAAGCGGCGAAAGAGCTGTTCCGGGCTCTGATTCCGCTGAAAATCAAGTGGGTGAGCCAGGGTACTCTCGACATGGTAGACGATTCGGTGCTCATGACACTCATGAAACGGAGCGGGTGCCTCGGTCATGTTATCGGCTTTGAAACACTGGACCCACGGAGCTTGAAGGCCTCCGGAAAACCCAACCGGATAGACGTCATGACGGGATATGACCAGCAGATCAAGGCCCTGAAATCATACGGTCTGCAGACCTGGGCGGCATTTACCCTCGGCTATGCCTACGATACGCCCGATTCTCTCGCTCTGCTCCTGGAGTTTTCCCTGCGCCATAAATTCGCTTTTGCCGCCTACAATGTTCTGATGCCTTATCCCGGCACCTCGTTCTACAATCGGCTGAAAGAGGAGGGCCGCCTGCTGTATGACGGGGAGTGGTGGCTTCATCCGGATTATCGCTTTAATCACGCTTCTTTTGTCCCGGCGCGGATGACGCCTGCCGACCTCACTGAAACGGCTTTTCGCATCCGGAAAAAATGGAACAGCCCCCTCTCGCTTGCCCGACGCCTTCTTGATCTGCGGACCAATCTTCGCAGTCTGGGGTCCATGGCGATTTTCTGTTCCTACAACAGAGTTTTTCGCGCTGAAACATTTAAAAAACAGGGTATGATTTTCGGATATTCAAAATGAACAACATTCCTCTTTTCATCGATTACCCACAGTTACAGGAACGGCTTCCCCGTGTCTCTCTGGCCACCCTGCCAACCCCTGTTGAGAAGCTTTCGCAGATCGGTGCGAATACCGGTACAGCCGAACTGTATATTAAACGGGATGATGTAAGCGGCGCCGTGTATGGCGGCAACAAGGTCCGAAAGCTGGAATTTCTCTTTGGCAACATCCTGCGCAAGAAGGCCAAAGAGGTCATAACCCTTGGCTTCGCCGGATCCAACCATGCCCTGGCAACCGCCATCTATGCTAAACTGCTTGGCCTGAAAAGCACCTCGATGCTCATGCCCCAGGTCAACGCCCACTACGTCAGACGTAATCTTCTCGTCAGTCAGTATTATGATGCCCGCCTCTGCAGCTATAAAAATATCCCGCTGCTCTGCCTGGGCATCATTTACAGGCTTTTCCGGGGCATCATCAAACACGGCGCTTTGCCAAGACTCATTCCAGCCGGCGGCTCATGCCCCCTCGGCCTTGTCGGCTATGTCAATGCCGCTATGGAATTACGGGATCAAATCATCGCCGGCATACTGCCCGAACCGGATAGCATCTATGTGCCCCTGGGTTCGATGGGAACGGCCGCCGGCCTCATGCTGGGGCTTCGAGCCATTGGCCTTAAAACCCGGGTGGTGCCTGTCCGGGTCATTGAAGAGCAGATGGCGAGCCCCAAACGGATGCTGCAGCTGCTTAAAGAGACGGCATCACTCCTGCGTAAAGCTGCGCCGACCTTTCCGGGAGTAGATTTCACATTGGCTGATCTCAATATAAGAAATGACTATCTGGGTGAGGGCTATGCCCGCTTTACCGAAAAAGCGGTACACGCCGCGGAGCTGATGCGGAAGGAAACCGGCATCATCATGAACGGCGCATATTCGGCGAAAGCCTTCGCCGCTCTTCTCGACGATGCCGGCAGGGGCAACTTGTCCGGTAAGACGGTGCTCTTCTGGAATACCTATAATTCCAGGGACCTCTCCCCCATGGCAAAAAGTGTTGATTTCCACCGTCTGCCGGGAGAGTTTCACCATTATTTTGAAAAAGATGTTCAGCCCCTCGATGCAGCAGGAGTTGATCGATAATACATGGAAGCAGGGCAGGAAAGGCGGAGTGCCAGGTACCGATGAGCGGAAGGGAAATCATACTGCGGCTGACCGCAAACTGGGTCTATAAAATTGTCCTCGGCTCGGGATTGACAGCCATGTTTGCAGTCCTCTATTTTCTGCCCCAGCGTTATCCGATCCTCCCGGCAACAGTCCTGCAACCAACGCGGGTCGAGCAGCTGATTCCCTTTATGCCGAATACCGTCTATCTCTATGAATCCATCTGGTTGCTCATCCCCATCGCCCCCTGGCTGATGAAGACGAAAAGTGAGTTGATCCAGTATAGCAAGGGCCTTCTTCTAATGAGCGGGATTGGTTGCTGTTTCTTCTTCTTTTATCCGACGATGAGCCCCAGACCGATTAATATTCAGGACGCTAACATGTTCTACCGGAAGCTGGTTGCAATAGACAGCCAGCTCAATGCCCTGCCGTCCCTGCATGCAGCCTATGCAGTTTTTCACGCAGCATGCTGTCATGTCACTTTTGCTGCCGGGGCCAACCACAAGGTATTGCAGGCGATCTTCTGGACTTGGGCGCTGGCCATACTGTTTTCAACATTACTCACCAGGCAGCATGTTGTAATTGATCTGGTCGCCGGCGCAGTGCTGGGACTTTGCAGCTTCGCCATCTTCTGCCGGCTAACCACAATGCCCGGGCCCAGGGAGGTCATATGAACAGGCAAGAGCGTGAAACAGGGGATTTTTCCAGGGGCGCGGCATCTTTTGCAACCGGTCGCAGCCGGGTTGTTGTCGCCGATTGTCCATCGTATTCGTCGGGCGAGGTGGAGTCTGCCCTGGCAGAAGTCGTTGAAGCCATGGGCGGCATGTCGTCATTTGTCAAGCCGGGACAGACTGTTCTCATAAAACCCAATCTGTTCAGCTCGCATCCCCCCGATCATGCCGTGACCACCCATCCGGAGATTGTCCGCCAGGTCATTCTGTTATGTGCCAGGGCCGGGGCCGGGCGAATCTGGGTGGGCGACAGTCCGGTCGGTGCCCAGGCAGAAAAGGGGCTCTGGCGGCGGACCGGAATGGAGGAGGCGGTTTCGGGTACAACGGCGGAATTGAAATCCTGGCATGTGCCACAAAAGCCGGTGAGCTGCGGCGCGGATATCCTGGCTGTGCCCCAGTGGTACGGCGACGTTGATGTGGTTATCTCCTTGCCCAAGCTCAAGACCCACTGTCTGACGACGATGACCTGCAGCTTGAAAAATATATACGGGCTGGTCAGTGGTCCGGCCAAAATACAGTTTCATATAAAATATCCGTCGCCTCTGACCATGAGCGCATTTCTGGTGCGGGTCTTTGCCGAACTCAAGCCTCATCTGACCATTGCCGATGCAGTCGTGGCTATGGAAGGTAACGGGCCGGCTCATGGCCATCCTCTGCCGGTCGGCGTTCTGCTGGCAAGTCGCGATGCGGTGGCTCTTGATGCCGTCGGCTGCGGGGCTCTCGGGATTCTCCCATCGGCTGTGCCGATGATCAGGCTTGCGGCGGCAGGCAGGCTGGGGTGCATGGATGAATCGCTTATCGATTGCAGGGGCAGCGGTGTCCCCCGATTGCGCGCGGCCCGCATGAAACCATCGATCTCGCGGTTTCTCAGGTATATTCCGGAATCGCTCTTTAAGCTGTCGACCATTTTGTGGCAGTTGCGGCCGAAGATAATGGTCAAAGAGTGTAGTAAATGCGGGAGCTGCGCGACCAACTGCCCGACCGGGACCATCCATGACCAGAACGGGATTTTGCAAATTAACCAGAAGGACTGCATTGGTTGCTTCTGCTGTATGGAGTCCTGCCCGCAAGGGGCGATTGCCCTGCAGCTGTATTTGGGCTCGCTGTTCTGTGTTGCCAGGAAAAGACGGCGAAAGGTTACAACATGCTAAAGAAATTCTTTTGTCCGGGACTGCTCGACACCGGTCCGGTGAACGATACCCTTATGACGGTCCGGGACGGCATGGTCAATTTCTATATCCTGATGTCACCGGACGGGCTGATCTGCATTGACACCGGATGGCGACCGGCCCGTGTCGTGCGAGGTTTTAAGGAACTGGCCCTGGATATCCGGGACGTTACCGCGGTATTTCTGACCCATCTGCATTGGGATCATGTCCGCTCTCTGCCCTTATTCGGTCATGCGGAAATCTTTGTCGGCGATCTGGAGGTTCCTTCTTTTTTCGTGAAAAGATATCTTGGCAGCCACGATCTGACGCGGGTTTCCGGCAACCAGACGCTTCTGGCAGGGGGCAGAACTGTCCGGGTTATAGAGACCCCGGGCCACACGGCCGGAGCTGTTTCCTACCTCGTTGACGACAAACTGCTCTTTACCGGTGATACGCTTCGTCTTCAAGGTGGTAGCGTCCTGCCCTTTGCATCCCCCCTCAACCGGGATAAAAATGCTCTCCAGCATTCCATCCGTACGCTGGCGGGGATACAGGGGATCGAGTGGCTGCTGACCGCACACAGCGGGATGAGCAGGGATGTTGTCAAGGCTTTCGCCGAGTGGCGCCAGGTGGCCGGTGGCCTGCAGCGGATGGATGCCGGGTCATGAAGATACTGCTCATTCACCCGCAGAATTATCTCCAGCGCCATGCAACCGGCATCTACGGGCGAAGCCTGCGTTACGCGCCTCTGACCATGCCTACTTTAAAGGCGTTGGTTCCACCGGAACTGGAAGCGGAGGTGCACATTGTCGACGAGATGGTGGAAGACCTGGATTACACCATTTCCGCCGACCTGGTGGGTATTACCGCCATAACCGGTACGGCAATGAGAGCCTATGCGATCGCCGACAGGTTTCGGGCAAGGGGTGCCACTGTCGTTCTTGGCGGGGTACACCCGACGCTTAGAACCGAGGAGAGTCTGCACCATGCCGATGCGGTTGTCAGAGGCTATGCCGAAAGAAGCTGGCCTGCGCTGTTACACGATTTTGCCGCAGGCCGCTTAGAAAGAGTGTATGAAGATAGCAAACCCTTCGATCCATCGCTGATCGTAGCGCCTGATCGATCCCGTATCGACCGGCGCGATTACCTCGGCTGGTGTACCGTAGAGATGAGCCGGGGCTGTTCCAATAAATGTGATTTTTGTATCAGCCACCGGTTTCATCCGACTTACATATGCAGACGGATCGACGATGTCATCGGCGAGGTGAAATCACTCCGCAGCAAGATAGTGTTCTTTCTCGATCCAAATCTCATTGGCGACAAGGAACATGCCAAGGCGTTTTTCACCGAGCTTGCCAAGCTGAACAAATGGTGGGTGGGCTGTGCGTCGCTGGATGTTGTTGACGATCCCGAGCTGCTTTCTCTTATGGCCAGGAGCGGTTGCCGCGGACTGCTGATGGGATTTGAATCGGTCCGGCAGGAAGCACTTGAAGCATCGCACAAAAACAAAAATATCGGCAAGCGATATGCCGATGTTATTGATATCCTGCATGATCACAACATCCTGGTGCAGGCCTGTTTTGTCTTCGGTTTTGATTCGGACGACCCGACGGTCTTTGAGGAAGCAGCCGAGTATATTATACAAGCCAAATTCGATCTTCCGCAAATCAGCATCTACACCCCCTTTCCCGGAACGCCTGTCTTTGACAGTCTGGAAAAAGAAGGGCGGATTGTGACCAGGAACTGGTCGCTCTATAACGGCCAGAATGTCGTCTTTAAGCCGATGAAGATGACGGCGGAGCAACTGGCGCAGGGTACCGACCTGGTCCGGAAGAGAGCCTATTCCTGGGCTGCCTTGTCCAAGCGGTTGTTTGTCAAACCCCTGTGGGTCAAGCCGCTGGTGGTGCTGTCGTATCTCGGCTTCCGACAATATCAGTACCGGATTGCCCGGGTCGGCGGCGAATTTGCTGTAACGGAGAACTGGACGTGAATACTCCCGTAAAAATTGATGACAAGACGTGCATCGGTTGCGGACTCTGCATCGATGTGTGCCCGGCCTCGATACTCGTTCTTCAGGAGGAAAGAGCAGTGGTTGCCGGGTCAAAATGTATTGCCTGCGGCCATTGTGAAGCAATCTGCCCCAACGGGGCGGTGGCTATGGTTGATTTTGAGGAGAGTGGCGGAGAATATGCAACGCTGCGGATTGCATCGAAATGGCTGCCCTACGGCCAGTATGATGTCACATCGCTGGTTTCGCTCATGCGGTCGAGACGTTCCTGCCGGCGCTTTCTTGATGCTCCGCCTGATCCGGCTTTACTGGAGGATCTTGCCCGGATCGGTGTAGCCGCGCCTTCCGGAACCAATTCCCAACCATGGGCGTTTACCATACTTCCCGACCGGCCTGCTGTCCTGCAACTTCTAAAAGGCGTCCGGCATTTCTATGAGCGGCTGAACAAGATCGCCCGCCTGCCCCTGCTGCGAGCAATCTCCAGGCTGGGGAATGGCGAGTTGGCTCAGTATTATCACCAATATTACGGATCTGTTGAAAAAGCCCTGACCGATTGGCGGGAATCCGGCAAAGATCAACTTTTTTTCAACGCCCCCGCCGTCATTCTGGTCGGTTCCAAACCCGGGGCGTCCACCCCGGCGGAAGACGCTCTGCTGGCGACACAGAATATCCTGCTCGCCGCTCATGCCATGGGGCTTGGAACATGCCTTATCGGTTTTGCCGTGGCCGCCTTGAAAAGGGACCCGAAAATCCAGAAGGGTCTTGGCATCCCCAAAGATGAGGTTATCCATGCGGTTATCGCCATTGGCCGTACCGATCGGGCTTTTTGCCGCATCACCAGAAGGAAGAAAGCCAGTATCCGCATTGTGACCGCCGGTGGTCAGGGGGCAGCGGACAATCAACCCCGGAGAAAAAAAACATGAACAGAGGCTGGATGCAGATTCAGGTTTATCTCCTGCCCATCCCCATCACCCTGGGCATGGCCTATCTCTGGCAGCGATGGTCGGGGAGTACGACTTTTGCCTGGTACGTGACCCTGCTGGCTGTACTCTACGGGTACATCGTGCCCGGCATAGGCACCAACATCATGAAAAAATGGCGGTTCCACGGCCCCGGACGAGTTGGCAATTACTACATCCACCACGGCTTTATCTGGGCCGCCAATCTGAGTCCCGCCCTCTTTCTGTGTTTTCTCGGCACCCCGGAGGGGCCTCTCAGTTACGGCACCATACTGCGTGTCCTCTTGGCCACAGGGGCCGTCCACGCCTTCAAGGGTTGGGTCTATGACATCGCTCTTCTGCGATACGGTTTCACCGAAATTACCAGTGTTCCCAGGTTAAAGGGCAAGAGCCCGGAAGAAATCGCCGGCCACTATGCACCGGTCTGTTTCTTTCTCATCGGCCTCACCTATGGTCTGGGTGCCCTGGCGGCTTATCACTTTTTCGTGGTCCAGCATCGCGCCGATGTCTGGAGCCATGTCTGGGCCTGGGCCATCGGCGGGGTGGCCATGGTTGCCGTCCCCTCTCTTGCCTACGGGGTGATCGAACGACGGGAACAGGTACGGGCGAAAAAATAGCTTTTCAATTTGTATAGTATCAATTAGTTTGGTCGAAAGCCTGTTGTATTAATGGAGAAAATCGTCATTTTTCAAGATCGGGGAACTCTGCAATCTCAGAGGAATACCGAAGCAATCCCTTCAGACACGGCCGAGACCGCTCTAAGCAAAAGATTTTAGATATTACAATATTAAAAATCTGGGAGGATCCAAGTGAAACAAAGCGCATACCTCAGGACAGTTCTGTTTATAATTATCTGTATTGCAGCGAATTTGTCATATGCAGCCGGCACTGCTCCCGATGTTGAGGCGGACCATCAGGCATTGAGGGTATTGAAGCAAAATGTCGTTGATGCCCTCAATGGGCAGGATATCGATAAGTTACTGACATATTTTTCAAAACCGTTTGCTTTTACAACCGTGACCCAGGAGGTATTAACCAGCGAAGACGCGGTAAAGGATTTTTATCATCGGATGCTGGTGAGCGAGGATTCTCCCATCAAAACCTATAAAGTGGAACCGGAAGCGGATATCCTGACCTACTTTCTGAGTGATAAGGTAGGCTACTGTTACGGAACGTCCAAGGATTCCTACACCTTGCGTAGAAACGACCGGACAATTGAAATGACAAGCAGATGGACTGCCGTTGTGGTCAAAGAAAATGATCAGTGGAAGATATCGGTGGTTCATCTTGGTGTGGACTTCACCGACAATCCGATTCTTGAGGCAAACTCAATGTCCATGTGGCAAAAGTTTATGGTTTTCTTAGGTATTGACAAGTATCCCGGCGAAATATAATTTTTTTGAAATGAGCAGAACAGATGCCTCTAGAGCACAACCCGGCAGGTGATTCAATCTCTTATGACCACGAAGTCTGGAAAGATGGTTTTCCCTTTCCGAAACGGCTTGGCATTATTGCTACCAGCTATTTTGCATTTTTTCATGCTCTTTCGATTGCAGCTGTTGTCTTCTTTCCCTGGGCGATGCTTACATGGAGGCTTTGTTCGGCAATAGTACTTTTATATCTGCTGCCGCCATTGCTCGCACGGATCATTCTGTTGCTTGCCCCCTGCCGACTGGGGATAATCAACATCAATTCCAATGACTTCATCAAATGGTGGGCCTTATTTAACCTTCAGGTCATATTTTGCCGGTTGCCGTTTCTTGAAGAATTTCTACGTCTCATTCCAGGGATATACGGCCCATGGCTCAGGCTCTGGGGTGCAAAAATCGGTCGCCTGACCTATTGGGCTCCCGGGCTGAAAATTCTTGACCGTTCCTTTGTCAGGATTGGTGACGATGTGGTGTTTGGTGCTGATGTGCGTCTTAATCCTCACGTTATGTATAAAGACAAAAACGGGATGCTTGTTCTTGCCCTGGATTACGTCACATTAGGCGATCGTACCATGATCGGCGGCTATTCCCTTTTTACGGCCGGTACCATAATCTATCCTGATCAATCCACTCGGGCTCTTCTCTGTCTGCCTCCGTTTTCCAGGTTCCGAAACGGCAGACGCGAAAAAGACGAAGAATCATCATCTTAGGAAACAATCAGGCACATGCGGATATTACTTATCCTGCCCAATGGATACGTTCACCTGTTGAAGATCGGACCTTTTCGCAGGTCAATGCGGGAAGCTCCGCTGACAATGGTGGTACTCGCCGCCTTGGCCCCCAAAGAGCTGGATATAACCTTTACCCTGGTTGACGAGAGTATCGACGAAGTTCCTCTTGATGCCGAGACCGACCTGGTGGCCATAAGCGCAATAACCGGTACCGCCTGCAGGGCCTATCAGCTGGCCGATCACTTCAGGGGGCGGGGGATTCCGGTTGTTCTCGGAGGAGTACATGTCAGTCTGCTTCCCGATGAGGCCAAAAGTCATGCGGACAGTATTGTTTTAGGGGCGGCGGAAGAGAGCTGGCCTCGTCTGCTTCGCGACTTTGCTGCAGGCAAGCTGCAGAAGCGATATCAGGATAATGATACACAGCACTCACCCTGGCTGCATTTACCGCCGCCACGCTATGATCTGCTCCGTCGATCCGGCTATATGGTTCCCGACACTATCATGGCGACCAGGGGATGCCGGCAGGCCTGTGATTTCTGTACCATTCCGGCTCTGGGTGCCGGTTATAGCAAAAGGCCGATTGGTGAGGTCCTCCGTGACATCAAGGCAGCTCCATCAAAATATCTTGTCTTCAACGATGTGAGTTTAGTGGATGACACCGAGTATGCCATGGAGCTTTTCACCGCCATGCTGCCGCTAAAAAAACGATGGGGCGGACTGGCAACCACAAAACTCATTGAACATCCGCAGCTTATTCCGCTTATGGCCCGGAGTGGCTGCAAATATCTCCTGTTCGGCTTTGAGTCTTTCTACCAGGGGGCCCTCAAGGAGATTCACAAAGGCTTTAATTTCAAAAGGGATTATCAACGGTTGATTGAAGAGCTTCACGCCTGTGCTATTTCGGTGCAGGGATGTTTCATCTTCGGTTTTGACCATGACGACACGACGGTATTTGCAGCCACGGTCGAGCGGATCAACGAACTTCGCATTGATATCCCGCGATTTTCCATACTTACGCCATATCCCGGCACGGAGCTCTACAAAACCTTAACCGCAGAGAACAGGATCATCAGCAATAACTGGGATGATTACGATACGATGCATGTTGTTTTCAAACCGAAGCAGATGACACCGGATGACCTCTATCGCGGCTTTAAATCGGCCTATAGAGAAACATTTAAAATGGGGCATATACTCCGGCGGACCCGTGGCTGGAAACTGTCAAGTTGGATCAATTTTCTGGGGAACATGAATTACCGCAATTTTACCCGCCGTCTCGCCAGCCATGCCCGCTATCAATATCCTTATAACATTCGACAGGCATAGCGCTTTTTTCCGCATACTATGAAGGTGACTTTAATACAGCCCTGCATCGGCAGACGGATCGGGCAGGGAAATTATATCGGCTCCTGGCAGATGGAGCCGTTAACCATAGCGACTCTTGCGGGCCTCACCCCAAAAGAAGTTGAGCTGAATTTTTTTGATGACCGGATTGAACCGATACACTACGACCAGCCAACAGACCTCGTCGCCATCAGCATTGAAACCTATACCGCGAAACGGGCCTATCAGATTGCCGGCCATTTCCGCCGCAGGGGGGTGCCTGTGGTCATGGGCGGCTTTCACGCAACACTCTGTCCGGAGGAAGTCAGCCGGTACGCCGAAGCTGTACTCATCGGGGAGGCTGAAGAGCTATGGCCAAAGCTCCTTGCCGATTTTTCGGAGCAGAGGCTGCAAGCCTATTATTTTTCCGCGGCAAGACCTTCTCCGGGCGCGCATTTTCCGGATAGAACGATTTTTCAGGATAAAAAATATCTGCCGATCCGGCTGGTGGAGGCCGGTCGCGGCTGTTCGTTCAGTTGCGAATTTTGTGCCGTGAGCAAGGTCTTTCATGGTAGCCGGATCTCCCGTTCACCGGACACCGTTGTCAGAGAATTACAGCAACTGGGAAATAAGCGGCTTTTCTTTTTTGTCGATGATAACATTGCCGCTAATATGGAAGAAGCCAAAGATTTCCTCCGGGCTCTCGTGCCCCTGAAGATACGATGGGTAAGCCAAATGAGCCTGGATGCGGCCTATGACACCGAATTTCTGGAATTATTGGTGAAGTCGGGATGCCAGGGCGTCCTTATCGGCTTTGAGTCTTTGCAAAGAGAGAATCTTCTCCAGATGAATAAGGGGGTGAATCTTACCGAAGGTGACTTCCTGGCGGCCTTGGCAAATCTGCGCCGTTACGCTATCCGTCTCTATGCCACCTTTGTTTTCGGTTACGATGCAGACACCATCAAAAGTTTCGAGGAGACCATGTCTTTTGCTTTGGAGCAGAGGTTTTTTATTACGGCATTTAACCATCTGACCCCCTTCCCCGGCACACCTCTTTATAGCCGGCTGGACAGGGAACAGCGCCTCCTCTACCGGGAGTGGTGGCTTGATAAGCGCTATTCCTATAACCGGATACCTTTTCGTCCTCTTCATATGAGCCCGGAAAGACTGCAGCAGGAATGCCTTGAGGCGAGGAGGCTGTTCTATTCAATGAACTCCATATGGCGTCGCAGTTTTGATAAGGTCAATCGTCAGGACTTGAAGATGTGGCTGCAATTTTTCGGTATTAACTGGATGATTAAAAAAGAAATTTCCGCTCGAGACTATTACCCTCTCGGCGATGAAGGAGATCGGGAGGAAATCCTTTACGCAAGGCATGAACCTCTGGAGTTTTCTCCCAGGATACAAAAAAAATGCCCCGACCACTCTACTTCAAACTAGCGGACCATGCGGATGATGCATCTATCCGGCGGCTGCTCAGGGAAAATCCGATGGGCGGAGAGATCGCCCTCTCCCTGGAACGGGAACCCTCGTATTTTGATTATTCCGGCGTGGATGGTCCTTTTCACCAGGTGATTATCGGCAAAGAGCAGGATGGGGACAGGCTCGTCGCCATGGCCAGCCGGAGTATCAGGCCGTACTACTTTAATGGTTCGATAGAACAGACAGGCTACCTCAGTCAACTCCGTTTCGCTGCCCCCCACCGACGCTTCTTCCCGCTGCAGCAAGGGTTTCGATACCTAAAAGAGCTGCACGGGGATCAGCGGACGCCTTTTTATCTGACAAGCATTATGGAGGATAATATTCCGGCCAGCCGGGTGCTGGTGAGCGGGGTCCGCGGCCTGCCATGCTATAGGGAGTTTTGCCGCTTCACCACCCATACCATTCCCACCCGGCGAAGAAGCTCAGCCAAAAAACTGCCAGATGACATTCGCGCCGAAACCGGAACGCCTGCGCGCATCGATGAACTCATCGATTTCTTGCATGACAACAACAAGATGTTGCAATTTGCACCCGTGTGGGACGCCCAAACCCTGTTTCATCCTATGCGAACGCCCGGTCTTTCTATTTACGATTTTATCCTGGCGATCGAAAATGAGAGGATTGTCGGCTGTATGGCCTTATGGGATCAGAGACTGTTCAAACAGGCAGTTATCAGGTCCTACTCGAAAAATCTCACCAGATGGCGCTTTATCATAAATGCAGTTGCGGCCCTTAAAGGTGTGCCGAAGCTTCCGGCCATAAACAGCATCCTGCCCCATTGTTATCTCAGCCATATCGCCATTCGTGATCTGAGAAATGAGGTGTTCAGTGTTCTGCTGCATGCAGCTCTTAAAAAGGCCAGGCAGGGGAAGGTTCCCCTCTTGACTGTCGGTTTTGCAGCTCAGCATCCGCTGAATACCCTTCTGGAAGAAGTGTATACAACTTTTAAAAACCTGAGCCGCATCTTCCTTGTTTTCTGGAGCGACCAGGATCAGCCGCAACCGCCTGTTGACGATACTCTTATTCCCGGACTGGACGTATCCATCTTATGAGCGGGCGATTATTCAGTGACATCATCTCTGCAGCAGTCCTGCAGGAGGAAGTGATGCAGGAGATGTTTGCTCTTTTCCGCCGTTATTATGATGGGGTTAGCTGGAGAACTTTTCATAAAGATTTACTGTCGAAAGACTGGGTCATTCTGTTTCGGGAAGTTACGACCAAAAGGGTACAGGGCTTTACCAGTCTGGTTTTTTTCGAGCATCATTACCTTGGTGACGGCATAGAAATTGTCTATAGCGGCGATACCGTAGTCCATCAACCCTATTGGAACTCAAGGATATTAGCCAAGAGCTGGATCAGGGCGGTGATGGAGCTGGCCCGTGGAAGGCAGAACCCTCTCTATTGGCTGCTCATCTCATCGGGGTTCAGGACATATCGCTTTCTCCCTGTTTTCTTTAACTGTTATTTCCCCTGTCCTGCCCGGCCAACCCCACCGCACACGCAACTTTTAATGCATGACCTGGCAACACACCTTTTTGCCGATCAGTATGACCGGACTACAGGGATAGTCCGTTTTCGGGAAGGCTGCACGCCGCTTAACCACCGGTATTGTTTTTTCCCGGAAATGCGGGAGCAGGACCCGCACAGCCGATTCTTCGAACAGCAAAACCCAGGGCATGGGGAAGGGGATGAGCTTGTCTGTCTTGCCGAGATCAGCCTTCAGAACCTCACATCTGCAGGCAAGAGGATGACACGTTGACGACGTTTTACGCGCCGCTGATCCAGAATCTCTGGCTCGCCTACTGCAAAAAAGAGTGGCAACGCTTCGAACGAGCTGCAGATAACGTCTCAGCATATCAGAGAAAAATATTGTTAAACTCCCTGAATAATAATGCGGGAACAGTCTTTGGCCGCCGTTTTAATTTCAGCGATATTACGTCAATCTCCCAGTTTCAGCAGACTCTTCCCCTCACAACCTATGACGATTACCGTGGTGAAATATCGGCGATAGCCGAGGGGAAACAGGGCATCCTGACGAGGGACAGGGTTCGTCTTTTTGAACCTTCCAGCGGCACCGCAGGCCCCAGCAAACTGATTCCTTACACGTCAGCTCTAAAGAAAGAATTTCATCGTGGAATCAGCTGCTGGCTCTATAACCTGTACAGTCATTATCCTCATATAAAAGGAACGGCGTATTGGTCGGTCAGCCCGGCGAATGCCTATGTTCATACGTCTTCAAGTGTCGTTCCAAGCAATGTACCTGTGGGCTTTGAAACCGACAGCGATTATCTGGGACCCTTCGGTCGAATGGCCACCAATTCGTTGCAGGCAGTGCCCGCCGAGGTGCGCTTTATCAGGGATATCGATTCCTTCAGGTATGTTACGCTGCTCTTTCTGCTCCTGCACCGGGACCTGCATCTGATCTCGGTGTGGAATCCCACCTTTCTTACCCTGCTTTTGGATGCGTTGCCGGACTACTGGCATAGTCTGCTGGATGACCTTGCCTCAGGAGACATCTCACCACCTTCTCCCATCGACAAGGCGGTTCATGACAAGCTGAAGCGGCAATTGCGTCCTGCTCCGCTGCGGGCAAAAGAAATCAGCGAGTGTGGCCCGGGGAATCCGGAAAGAATATGGCCATGGCTGCGCTTGATCAGCTGTTGGCTCGATGGAGTGTCGGGCGTGCAGGCCGCCTATCTGCAAGAAAAGTATTTCCCCGGGGTTCAATTACAAGGCAAGGGGCTGATCGCAACAGAGGCGTTTGTCTCCTTTCCGCTTGTCGAAATGGAGGGGGCGGTACTTGCCGGAACCTCTCATTTTTTTGAGTTTCTTCCACTGCAGGATTCCGGCAGTGGGGCCGGTGACCCGGTTCTTGCCCATCAGCTTGAAACAGGCGGATCGTATAGTGTGGTTGTTACTACCAGCGGCGGCTTATACCGTTATCAGCTCCAGGATACGATCGAAGTGATTGGCCATTACAAACAGCTGCCCCGTCTTCGTTTCACCGGAAAACTCGACGGTATCTCAGATATTTACGGTGAAAAGCTGAATGAGCAGTTTGTGCATAAAGAGTTGATGCATCAGTTTTCCCAGCGAGGACACCAGCCGAGGTTTTTCCTTCTGTGTCCTGATAAGGATTTGAGCCGCTATATCCTCTATCTCGAAGATTCTACGGCAAATGAAGCCGAATGTTCTTTACTTGCCGAGGAGATAGACCGGCGATTCAGAAAAAATTTCCATTATGACTATTGCCGAAAGCTTGGACAGCTTAGGCCGATACGGATTTACCCTGCAGGTCCTGAAGCCACCCGAAAATACTTCGCCTATTGCCGGTCAAAGGGAATGAGGCAAGGAGATATCAAGGCTTCCGTGCTCAGCAAAACCGCGATTGATCCATCGGTTTTTAAGTGAAGAATGTCGTAAAACCGACAACCATATATCTTCAAGGTGATAAAAATCGGGAGGCGTGAACGAACACCGGTAGATAGGGAGTTGTTCAGACATGAGCTGGACCCCGAGAGCTTGATACACTTCGAAATGCTACCCAATGGGAATTTTGCTTTAACTATTCAGGACTCAGGCTAATGGCTATTTTTGAGGCGGTCTGTCGAGCATGATGCCGAACTTCTTGTAATCGGTTGTCCTTAACGTATCGATAAGAAATTTTTTGTCGTGGATTGAAAAAGAATTTTCCGGAAGCGTTTCCACAAATGTGACCCATCGCTCAGGATGGGGACGATTATGCATCCATGCGTGTGGATGGTAAAAGAGATATTCAAGTATTTTGAGAGGTGCCTTTATCATGCGGTTTAAAATCACCTGATCCTGTTCGTCCCGGTTAAAAAAATAGAGTGCCATGATTGCGCCTATATCCGTTGATACATCATGTAACTCCTCGTCTGGGTCACTTTGCTTGGCTTTTGGATCAGGCATGAATTCGGCATAGGTGAATATAGTATCCAGGGTGATGTTCAGGACACGTTCAGGATCAGCTTGAATCTGAGCCACAATAAACTGTTTGGCATCCATGACACGATTGAATATTTTTAAACATTCTTCATCCTTGTATGCGATACAGTGTGCAATGCCTTCTTCATCGCCAGGGTAATCGAGGCCATAAGTCGAATAATAGATAGCTCGAAAGGCATTCTGAAGTTCCGGCTCAAGGTCGCCGCTCCCGTTGTCCTTGGCGTTGCAAGCTGCTACCAGGGATAGAGCCAATACAATGAAGATACAAATAAGGTTTTTTTTCATTTCCGCCTTCACTCTCATTGAGACGGTCTGTCGAGCATGATGCCGAACTTCTTGAAATCGGTAGTCCTTAATGTATCGATAAGAAATTTTTTGTCGTGGATTGAAAAAGAATTTTCCGGAAGCGTTTCCACAAATGTGACCCATCGCTCCGGTTGGGGGCGATTATAAAGCCATACATCTACACGAAAGAGCTTTTTAAGTACTTTGAGAGGTGCCTTTTTCATGCGGTTTAAAATCACCTGATCCTGTTTGTCCCTGTTAAAAAAATAGAGCGCAATGATTGCGCCAGTATAGGCTAGTCGCTCGTTTTTGAGCTCGTCCGGATGCATGAACGGTATTTTTGAGACAGGTATTAAGTCGGCGTAGGTGAATATGGTATCCAGGGTGATGTTCAGGACTCGTTCAGGATCAGCTTGAATTTGAGCCAGAATAAACTGTTTGGCATCTATGACATCATTGAATGTTTTTAGACAATCCTTGTCCTTGTAAGCGATACAGGATGCCAATCCTTCTTCATCACCAGGGTAATCAAGGCCACCGATCGAAAGCTGGATAGCTTGAAAGGCATTCTGAAGTTCCGGCTCAAGGTCGCCGCTCCCGTTGTCCTTGGCGTTGCAAGCGGCGACCAGGGTTAGAGCCAATACAATGAATATACAAATAAGGTTTTTTTTCATTTCCGCCTTCACTCTCATTGAGACGGTCTGTCGAGCATGATGCCGGACTTCTTGAAATCGGTAGCCCTAAACGTATCGATAAGAAATTTTTTGTCGTGGATTGAAAAAGAATTTTCCGGAAGCGTTTCCACAAATGTGACCCATCGCTCAGGATGGGGACGATTATGCATCCATGCGTGTGGATGGTAAAAGAGATATTCAAGTATTTTGAGAGGTGCCTTTATCATGCGGTTTAAAATCACCTGATCCTGTTCGTCCCGGTTAAAAAAATAGAGTGCCATGATTGCGCCTATATCCGTTGATACATCATGTAACTCCTCGTCTGGGTCACTTTGCTTGGCTTTTGGATCAGGCATGAATTCGGCATAGGTGAATATAGTATCCAGGGTGATGTTCAGGACACGTTCAGGATCAGCTTGAATCTGAGCCACAATAAACTGTTTGGCATCCATGACACGATTGAATATTTTTAAACATTCTTCATCCTTGTATGCGATACAGTGTGCAATGCCTTCTTCATCGCCAGGGTAATCAAGGCCATAAGTCGAATAATAGATAGCTCGAAAGGCATTTTGAAGTGCCGGTTCAAGGTTGCCGTTTCGATTGTTTTCGGCGCTGCAAGCGGATACCAGGGAAAAAGCCAATAAAATGAAGATACAAATAAGGTTTTTCATTTTCGCCCCTTGTCTAATATTTTGTCCAACCGGGATCTCCCGCAGAGGTGGGTGTTTTTATGATCCGTTCCAGCACATTAGGAATGTTGGATGGTCGATTGACCACGCCGAAATCGATCTTTTGGTCCGCGCCTTCGGTCGGCACCTTAAAGACCTGATGCCATTTTTGGGCAAAACCGTTGGTATAGCACCCATAGAAGCGGGAGGCTTGTTTGGTTTTGGGATCGAATCGGTTCGCAAGATGGGAATGCGGTGGAAGGCTTTCAGCTAAGATCATATCTGTCAGAAGGGCTCCAACACCGCAATGATTGTTGTGAGTGAGCGACAACATCAGCCCATCCTTGCTTGCATGTCCGAAATACCAGACCCGGCTGATGGATTCTTTAGGAAAGGATGCCAGATAGTCCCAGAAATCCTGGGGGGTGCGTATTCCCTTAAAGGTGATACCAAACCCAGCCGCGATCATCTGTATCCTGTGAAGAAAGCTATTAGCACCGGTCCGCTGAACCTTCATCGCCGCGTCTTTTCGGATGCTATGCAGCCAGGCACCGTCACTTTGCTTTTTTTCAGCTTCGGTAATGATGCTGTCGTCGGCCCATCTGAACTCATAAGGGTTCATGTAGACAACCCAATGGATCTTTTCATCCGGTGCCTTGTTGTACCAATTATGCAACGATGCCAGCTGAGGGGGCACCAGGTAATTGCTCCATGCCTGATCGTGTTGCTTGTCACAGCTTTGAAAGCGACTGGGGCCACCGATTAGAATGAAAAAATGTCTCATTGTCTATATACAACCTCTCTTTGGGTGAACTGAGTGTTAGCGATCCCAAAACCGACAAGCGAACCCTGTGGCGCTGTATAAGCCGCGGGGTTATAGTCTTTTCTTTTGGATAGCCATTCTTGAAAAGAGTGCGACTCTTTTGGCGTATTAAATTCTGTGTGATAATGAAAACATCAGCGTTTTCAGAGTGCCCAGGAGTTAACTGACTGCAGTGACTAATTTTTGTTTTGCTAGTAGAACAGATGGCTAGGGTTTTGTCAAACAAGATCCGGGTATCTGCACCATTATTGGGAAAGAAAAACAGTTGTATCCCAGCTCTCACATCAAGAATAGGCACATCAAGGTCAGGCGAACCATCATCATAAAGCTCAATAATTTCGTAACACCGCCGGGGATCACCATTGCCCCCCAGAAACGGCAACACATCGGGGTTATGCCGTCTTTTATGGTGTGCCGGTGAACGATTACTGCTAAACAACAAGCGAATAAAACCGCGGACCCTGATTTTTTATCAGGTCCCTCACCCTTCGGTTGGCCTTTTGCATAAGAAAGGCTGGTGCCTGCCTGGTCTTTTGAAAGCAAAATTTTTCAGGCAGTTTCGTGTACAATGAACGCGGAGGCCTTGAGCCGGATATTCTTTTCAGCCGGCAACCGAGATCATAGGTGTGGTAGAAAATATTGTTGATGCCCAGTTCTTCCCTTAAAAACCAGATGGCGGATGCAAGCATCGCTTCCTCCCAGACACGCATATGTGCCTTCAGCTCGTCTTCGAGGTACCTGGATAAGGATTGCCGATCACAGCCAAGTTCCCTGACGTATCTGGGGAGATAGCGCCTGCGCGCCTGAGTGCGGTTTTCATTCGCCGCAAGATGTTTTTCGCTTTTTATTGCCAATCTTATCCAGTCATTTTGTATTTCCTCAATCAAGGCCTCGTTATTGGCAAAATCCAGATCGATTCGTGCCCAGGCAAGGGTATGATGGCCATCCCCGGCGACCGGATGACCGTAACTCTGAAAAGGCTGCAGGTCGCCAGGTTTAATCAGCTGGTTATAGCAGCTGTTATGTTTCGATGAAAAATTCAGCTGCAAGACCAGGTTCCATCCGGACCTGGAGGTCTGGTTGTAAAGTCTCGACCAGCTCCGTTGATCACCCCATTTGCTTAAGGTCAACAGGTAGCAATGGTAGGACTCCGGCCAGAATGAGCCAACTTCTTTGGCAGTGAGCATTTTACATCCGTGATTCCGGATCACTTGCTGTACTAAGGGCTTATCGATCAGCCTCCTGTACCGGCTGTTCTTTAGCTGATGAACCGCCAGTCCTTTTTTGCCAATGAAATATGACAGCAGCATCTGGGCATAACGGTCCTTGTAATAATAGAACTTGGTCCGGCCTCTTGGGAGGCATTCGATGATTTCTTCTATTTGCTTTCGTTCCATGATATTAGTATTCCTTGTAATTTCTTGGCATTATACCGGCAACACCACCTGGCTCAGTCCGGCTCTGCACACCTCCTCTTATTCCCTAAAAGTAATGGTCTCGACGGGAGCCGTCGTAGCGCTTGGTGTGCAGGCAGCAATTCTTGAATTTGCGGCCCGAATCGCATGGACAGAGATCATTTCTGCCGAGTTTTTCGGACAGTTCTTTTTCTCCGAGAACGATTCTTACTCCACGTTTTACGCAGGTTTCAGAAGGAAATCCTTCCCTGCGTTTACCGGCACTCCATTTTCGTCCGATCAGGCCTTCTCACATAGCCAACTATAGTTCGAAAACCTGCTTGAACGAACCTGGAGCACTGGAGGAACGGCTACAGATCTGGGTTGCTGAATTATGTAAAGTGTACCGGTGAGCGGTCACTTTTCATTTGCGAATTTAGGTGACATGACGGCCTCCGTTTTCATAAATTTGGTAAATACGGTACCGCTATCCAGCTTACAGCCTGAAACAAAAATGCATGAAATTGCACGCAGATTGATCAAACACAATCAATCTCGACGAGCGACAAGCACCAGCTGTCGACAACAGAAACGGTAGTAACTTAAATGGGAGAGCCTGGCCCGGGACGGGCCGAGATGAAAACGGTTAACCGGCCTGGCGGAGGCTCAACAATCCGTGAAAAAGCGTGTATGACATTTGACCTCCTTTGGTGGTTAAATTTGTGGGTTACGTGTTTTATGCAGATGTTAGGGCCCACTATGTATCCGTTAATCTGATAAAATGCAATACTTTTTTAAAGCGTTTTGCCTAAGGATATTATTCGGCAGTGTAGATTATCTGGCAACCTGTTGCCAGTCCAGACCAAATTTAGCCAGATATTTTCGTAATCGGTCGGAATCGTTTATGGTCGACTTTTTCAGCCTCGATCGCTCAAAGAGAGTCCGGCCGGCATCGGCAATGGTGGCAGACGAGCGGCAGACCTCGACAACCTTGGCCAGTGTTGCGCGATCAAACAGGTCGAGCTGTTCGACCTTCTCTCTGCCTATTGTTGCGCTCAGCAACTGGCTTTCGCTCTTGTGTCCGGCAGTGGCCTGCCATCTGCTTTTCAGGCGTTTTATCTCTTCCTGAACTTCCCCGACAGTGATTCTGCCATTGATCGCCAAGGTGGCCATCCGGGTCACCGCTCCACCAAGATCCCTGAAGTTGGCAGTCCAGATAGCTTGGCCTGACAAGGCAAAATTGAGAAACAGTTCCCTTGCCTCCTTGTTGATGGTTATTCTGTTTCCGGTTCTGCTGCAGAATTTTTCGAGTTCGTAGTCGAAATTTGGCGCAATATCCTCCGGGCGATCACGCAGGCTCGGCAATTCAAATGTCCAGAGGTTTATTCGGGCCAGCAGATCATCACGAAACGTCCCATTATTGCACTCTGTCTGCAGATTGCGGTTTGAGCCGCAAATCAGCTGAAAATCGCTGGCCGCTTCTATGTCTGAGCCAACAGGCAGAAAACTCTTTTCTTCTATCGCCCGCAACAGCATGGCCTGTTCGTCGGACCCGAGTTCCCCAACCTCATCAAGAAACAGCAGACCCTTGTCGGCGGTTCTGAGGAGCCCGGGGCGATCCCGGTCTGCGCCGGTAAAGGACCCCCTGATATGGCCAAAGAGTGCTGACATGGCATTTTCTCCGCGCAGGGTTGCACAGTTGACCTCGACAAAATTTCCTTCGATACGTCTTCTGTATTTTTTCAGTTCGAAAATTCGCTTTGCCAGTCTCGATTTGCCGGCACCGGTCGGTCCGGCAAGGAGTATCGGGTCGAGGGAATGGGTGGCAACCTTCTCGATCTGTTCGATCAGGCGATTAAAAGAAGGGTTGCCGGTTGCGATGCCGGACTTGAGAAAGGAGATGTCGTTTTCCCACTCCTGGTGAAAGCGGGTGGCAATTCGATCATACCTGGACAGATCGAGGTCAATTATCGAGAAGGTACCGGAAGACCGAGCAGAACGTCCCCGACCGGGCCCGCTCTGAATCAGTCGTGCCGGAAAATAGCGTGCTTCAGTCAGGAGAAAGAGACAGATTTGCGCAACATGGGTTCCGGTTGAAATATGCACCAGATGCTCATCATCCTGACTGAACGGATACCTCTTGGCGAAATCGTGGAGCTGGGCAAAAACCTCTTCAAAATCCCAGGGATTAGTCAAAGATATTTCATGCGTTACGATCTCTGTTTCAGGCGAAACACTCTTAATGTCCTCGCAGGTGAGTTGCAGCAGCCTTTTGAACTCTTTCTGGTAGACGAGTTCAAGGCGGTCAACCAGAAGATCTTCATGCTGGAAGAGTGAAACCGTCGGCCGCCACCGCTCCCACCGATTGGGGCCATAGCCGGTATTATCCAGGGTGGAGCCCAGTAAGCCGATAACAACTGTCTTTCCCATCCGATCACCTCGCGTCCTGGAAATATGTATATAAATTAGAATATATTCTAATTTTTCTTGCCTTGCAAGTCGGGTATTTGCATGGGATGTGGGTGGATAATCACTATTATGTTTAATAATAACAATAAATTAAACTTGTATTGTCCGGGAAAAATAAAAGTGGCACGGCAGATGCTTTAGAGAGACTGACGATGGATACGGCAACCAGCGGCAAAAACTTTCCAAGAGGGATCTTGTTGAAATGTTCTGTTCCGGACATGGGATCTACATTGCCTCCTCCGTCGTCAGGTTAGCTCAGGAGGTAGAGCACCACTTTATCAGTGGCTGTCGCAGGTTCGATTCCTGCACCATTTCGGGGGAAACCCCCTTAGCTGACGAGAAAAAATTCTCGTACCTGTAACAGACGGTGAGAAATGACTTTTCGGTCCAATGCTTTTTTGCACTATGCAGTTCTGAATTGCAGGAGAGATCGTGGCCAGGCACGGCAAATGTCATGCGGCAAGCGGATACAGCTTTGATCCGGCGATGATTGACTTTTCCGGATGCTGGCAGTCCGGAAAACGATCATGGCCGTGGATTGAAGATGAAGTGTTGCCCCACATTAAACCGCACAGAAGAGGCCAGTTTCAACCAGGCAAACTGCGCGGCTGCTTTGCCGAAGTCATTTTTCACCGTCACTTACGAACAACACTCCCGCAGGAGAAAGCCATGAAACAAGTTGAACAGACCGAAAACAAACCCATTAAAATGTGGCTCGAAGATTTGGAGCCAAATGCGCTGGCTCAGGCCCGAAATCTGGCCAACCTGCCGTTTACCTACAAACATGTGGCGATCATGCCGGATGCGCACTGTGGGTACGGGATGCCGATCGGCGGTATTCTGGCGACCAGGGGGGCAATAATCCCTAACGCCGTCGGGGTTGATATCGGCTGCGGAATGTGTGCGGTCAGGACCTCCATGACCGAGTTAGATCAGGAGAGCTTGAAGGAAATCCTGGGATCAAAGGAACGGGGCCGTGGAATTCGCTCCCTGGTGCCGGTCGGCTTCATGCACCATGAGGTCGCACAGGACCAGGCATTGATGCCGGCCCTTGCAAGCCTCGATAAGGTTGCAAACTCACGGGTTGTGCAGCTCTATCAGGCGGCATTGAAACAGCTTGGCACTCTGGGAGGTGGAAATCACTTTCTGGAAATTCAACGGGGTGACGACGGGTATATCTGGTTTATGGTGCACTCAGGCAGCAGAAATATCGGCTTAAAAGTTGCCCAACACTATAACCGGCTGGCGGTGAGCCTGAATGAACGCTGGCATAGTTCGATTCCCGCCAAATGGGAACTTGCTTTTCTGCCGATCGATTCAACCGAGGGGCAGGATTACCTGGCGGAGATGCAATACTGCGTAGACTTCGCTTTGGCGAGCCGAAAGCTTATGCTTGAAAGGGTAAAAGAGGCTGTAGACCAGGTGATAGATGATGTCACCTATCAACCACTGATCAATATTGCCCATAACTACGCGGCCCTGGAGAATCATTTTGGCGAGAATGTGATTGTGCACCGGAAAGGGGCAACCAGGGCGCGTGCTGGAGAGCTTGGCATCATCCCCGGATCACAGGGATCGAAGAGCTTTATTGTCGCCGGGAAGGGGAACCCGCAAAGCTTTTCATCCTGCAGTCATGGCGCCGGGCGACTGATGGGCCGCAAGCAGGCACAGCGTACCCTTGATCTCGAAGTCGAGAAAAAGCGATTGGACGATCTTGGGGTAATTCATGGACTGCGGTCAAAACAGGATCTCGACGAGGCCGCGAGTGCCTATAAAGACATTCATACGGTTATGGCCAATCAGGCTGATCTCGTTGATGTCGTGACCGAACTGAGGCCGTTAGCGGTGATAAAGGGATAGAGGAAATCGGCATGTATCTGAAAAGAATAAAAATACGATCATTTGAGAAAGGCCTGCTGTTCAGGGACAGGGAATTTAAGAAAATCCTTGATCACGGCGGCCACTGGTGCGTTGATATCACCGGAAAGACCAGGGTCGATATCGTTACCATGCGCGACCCCTGGCTGGTTCATGACGATCTGGACCTCATCGTGACCTCCGGTCTGCTGGGTAGCGATGCAGAGGTGATCGAGCTGGCCGACAGCGAAAGGGGGCTGGTCTGGCTTGAGAACCGCTTTGAAAAAATTCTTGGTCCCGGGCGATATGTTCTGTGGCAGGGATTCAAGGAGGTGCAGGTTGAACGAATAGATGCCTCAGGGGTAAAATTCAACCACATCAAGATTCGGGCAATCATCGAATCTGAAGGGTGTGGCCATGAGCTTGTCACCCACCGGGTTGAAGAAAATATGGTTGGCATACTTTTTATTGACGGTGACCTGCGGGAGGTATTAGGTCCGGGTTGCCATGTCTTCTGGCGAAAAACGGGTGATGTGAAAGTACTTTTGGTGGATACGCGCCAAACAATCCTCGATGTCGGTGGCCAGGACATAATGACCAGGGATAAGGTAAGCCTGCGTCTGAACGGGCTGGTCACCTACAAAGTCATTGATCCGGTCAAGGCGGTTACCGAGGTGGAACATTTTCAGCAGTCCCTGTATCGGGAGACGCAGCTTGCACTTCGGGCGGTGGTGGGTACAAAGGATCTGGAACTGTTGCTGGCCGATAAAGATGTCCTTGCGGTTAAGGTCCGAGACATCCTGACCGACCGCGCGTCTGCCTTTGGCTTGACGATCATCGGGTTTGGCATAAAAGACATAATATTGCCGGGTGATATGAAAGAACTGTTAAACAGAGTTGTCGAATCGCAAAAGGCGGCGGAGGCCAACCTGATTACCAGGCGGGAGGAAACGGCTGCTATGCGGAGCCAGGCCAATACTGCCAAAATTCTCGACAACAATCCAACTCTGATGCGATTGCGCGAGCTGGAGCTGCTTGAAAAAGTTGCGGCGAGTTCCAAGCTGAACGTTGTCTGCGGAGAAGGTGCTCTTACCAGTACGGTTCTAAAACTTATTTGACCTTACCAATAGTCCTCAAGGGGGTACGCAGTTTCGTGCCCCTTGTTGGGAAGAAGTATTTTACAGTTCATAGCAGGAGAACAGCAATGATTGAAATTGACGGATCGGCGGGGGAAGGCGGCGGCCAGATCCTGCGCACCGCCCTGGGATTATCGATGGTCACGGGCCAGTCTTTTAAGATAACAAAAATACGAGCCAATCGTAAAAAGCCCGGTCTCATGCGGCAGCACCTCACCGCTGTTCGCGCTGCGGCTGAGATCGGCAGGGCCCTGGTGGAAGGCGCGGAAATCGGCTCCGGGGAGCTTGTCTTTCGCCCTGCTGCAATCCGGCCTGGTTCATATCATTTTTCCATTGGTACTGCCGGGAGCTGCACCCTGGTTTTTCAGAGCATCCTCCCGGCCCTGCTGATGGCCGATGGTCCGACGGAACTGGTGCTCGAGGGCGGCACCCACAACCCCATGGCGCCGCCTTTTGATTTTCTCCAGCAGACCTTTCTGCCCCTGTTGCATCAAATGGGTGCAGAGGTCATGGCTAGCCTTGAACGACCGGGTTTTTATCCCGCAGGTGGCGGTCGAATGAGGATCTCAGTTACGCCGGCAAGGATTTTACAGCCGATTCAGCTGCTGTCGCTGTCGAATGTCAGCTATGCTGCCCGGGCAGTGTGTGCCCAGCTTCCAGGTCATATCAGCAGAAGAGAATTGAAAGTTGTGCAGGACAAGCTCGGCGTAGCTGATGAAAAAATCGAACAGCTGCAGCTCGAGCAGCACGGGCCCGGCAATGTCCTCAGTATCTTCGTCCATTCAGATCAGCTGACGGAGACGTTCACCGGCTTTGGCCAGAAGAACCTCAGTGCTGAAAAGGTTGCCTCCAGAACAATTAAGCAGGCTAAAGCCTATGTGGCGGCAGAATCCCCGGTGGGGCCCTACCTTGCCGATCAACTTTTGATTCCCATGGCTCTAGCCGGTTCGGGATGCATGCGAACTGGCCGTCCGAGCAACCATACGCTGACCAACATTGAGGTGATCAAGCGGTTTCTTGCCGTTGATTTCAGGCTGTCGCAGGTGAGCGAGGTCGCATGGGAAATAGAGTGTCGAGGTTCCGGCCTCCTCTGACAGGGGCCAGATTAAGTAACACAAGGGTCCGGCAGTCTCTCCTGCCCTGCACAATTTAGCAGATGGATATCCTCAATTTTTGCCGATACGTGTTATGCAATGGTGTCGCGAAGTAAAAACTCTTTTACCTTCGTCACTCGGCAGTGTAGTGTGCAAAAAAAATATAATTCCCTAGGAGCAGAGTAAACAATGAGAATGATAGTCGCGGATTTAGAAGGCGTTTTTTTACCGGAGATCTGGATCAGTGTCGCTGAAAGGACCGGTATTGAGGAGCTTAAGCTGACCACCAGGGATATCAGTGATTATGACGTGCTGATGACCAAACGGCTCTCGCTTTTGAAAGAAAATAATTTAAAGATTGAGGATATCAACCGGGTGATCGCTACCCTGGAGCCGCTTGACGGGGCCCTGGAGACCCTGACCTGGATCAGGCAGGAGTCGCAGATAATTATTCTGTCGGATACCTTTGAGGAATTTGCCAGGCCGATGATGCGAAAATTGAATCTTCCGACCCTGTTCTGTCACAACCTGACCATTGACGGTGCGGGCAATATCGTCGGCTATAATATCCGGATCGATAATCAGAAGGCAAGGGCGGTCAAGGCCTTACAAGGGTTGAATTATCATGTGATTGCTTTTGGGGATTCTTATAATGATATCGGGATGATCCAGGAGGCTGACCAGGGGTTTTTCTTCAGCCCGCCCGAGTCGGTGATCACCGATTATCCCGGCATTCCGGTGACGAGGAATTACCGGGAACTGCGATCCATGATAGCTGCGGCGTTAAAGGCGGTGTAAAAAAACAGTCTCGTCAATTGGCTATCTTTCTGCGTTGCATGGTTTTCACCTGGCTCCGGTGCAGTGAAACGACAGCGCCGTAGGCACTTGTGTATGTGACGTAATTGTCGGTTACTGTTGCATTATCCGTGTAAATCCACTCGCCGTTGACCAATTCTATTTCAAAGATAAATTTACCCTCTTCGCCCTGGCCTTGTGCCGTGTCGAGGTTTGTTTGCTGATGTTGCTTTTCGCGCAGGACTTCATCCTTGGCTTTCTTGACCTGCTCATCGGTGAAAATGAATTCTTTTTTTTCCGTTGTGTTGGGTGGAGTGCCATTTACGCCATGGGGCCTTCGACCGCCCGTGAAAAGTCTCTGTATCTGCGAAGACAGGCGTGGCAGGAGGGATTTGCCGGTCTCACTAAAATGGTACACGGCAAGACAGAGAGAAATAACCAGAAGGCCGGCCAGGGTCCATCGTATTATTTTCAGCATTCCTCCTGATTTCCCGGATGGTTGTCCGGTATAGAGTTCTTCCGATTGGATATTACGGAGCAGTTCTCTGCCATCCAGCAATACAATCTTGTTGGCCCTGGCGAAGGCGGCGGCATCTTTGGTGAATTCACCTGAAGTGACGACGATGCCGCCGGTGGCGCCGGCGCTGGTCATAACGCCAAGCAATTCCCGGACAACCTTTACGCCAACCTGCTCTGCCTGCCAGTGCTTGCATTGGATGAAATAGGTTTCCCTTTCTTTTGTCGCGATAAGATCAACACCCCCGTCAGGGCCGTCCTTCGTCTCTGTAACGCTGAAATGCCGGTGCCTGAAGTATTCGCCGACCAGATATTCAAAATCCCGCCAGGACATGTCGCTCAGGCAAGCGGGTGAAGTACTGCGGGAGGTCCTGGCATACAGCTTTGCCCTTTTAACCTTGCGACCCAGGGAGATAGTGGCTCCTAAGAAAAACGCCGCGGGGACAATGATCTGACCAAAATTGGCGAGGGAGTGCAGCAGACCGGGCAGGACCACCCGGGAGAGCTCCTTGCCCCCTGCTGCGGCTGGCAATTCCTTGCCTGCAAACCAGTGCAGGAGGACGAAGGAGAAGACGGAACAAGAGACGCCAATCCACCAGGGAAGTTTCACCGCGATCTCAACGATATCTTCAATAAATCCCCCCGATCGCCGCGCCAAGTCGTCCTCCTTTCCTATTGGAAATGAAAGAAAATAAGTACTGGCAGACAGCTTTGGCGGGATGTAGCGTTCGCCAAGGTGCTAATCGCCGTCAATCATCCGGCCGATACCGCCGAGCAGGCTGCCTTCACCCTGCGACTTGCCGCCCGTGCGGGGGGCATGCTCGATGATTCTGTCTGCCAGACGGGAAAAAGGCAGGCTCTGCAGCCAGACGGTGCCGTTGCCGGAGAGGGTGGCGAAGAAGAGTCCTTCACCGCCGAAGAACATACTTTTCAGGCCCTTGACCATTTTGATGTCATAGTCGATATTGCCGGTAAAGGCGGCTATGCAGCCGGTATCCACCCGCAGTGTTTCACCCCGAAGCTGTTTTGGGATCACCGTGCCGCCGGCATGGATAAAGGCCATCCCATCACCCTGGAGCTTCTCCAGGATGAAACCCTCGCCGCCAAAAAATCCGGTGCCAAGTCTGCGCTGGAAGGCTATGTCAATCTTGGTGCCGAGCGCGGCGCAGAGAAAGGAATCTTTCTGGCAGAACAGTGTTTCGCCCACCTCCGCCATGTTCACCGGGATAATGCTACCGGGAAAAGGTGCGGCAAAGGCGGCTCTTTTTTTCCCGGAACCGTTATTGGTGAAGTGGGTCATAAACAGCGACTCTCCGGAAATCACCCGCTTGCCGGCGGAGAAGAGTTTCCCCATAAAGCCTTGGTCGGGATTGGAACCATCGCCCATTTTGGCCTCGAACTCGATGCCGTCTTCCATGTAATTCATGGCTCCGGCCTCAGCCACCACCGTTTCCCCCGGGTCGAGTTCGACCTCAACCATCTGCATATCGTGACCGATAATTTCATAATCTATCTCATGACAGCGCATAATTTTCTCCCTGTTGAAGTGTTGTTCTCATGATGCAGCATGCCTCCGGCGGCATCAAACATCCTCCCGGATAGGCTTTGATACATTTTCTATTGAAATCCGTCTGCCGGAAAATTGCAAATTCAAGGTGATTGAACCGGTCGATGATCCACCAGGTATTGCAGGTAGCTGTCGTCGGTGCCGCAGCAGCCACCAAGAATTTTTACCCCGAATTCGGTATTCAGCTGCAGCATATTCTTGCCCCAGTGGTGCAGGTCATCCTGGTAGAGGACGGCGGCGCCGTCCAGCTGGCTGTGGTCCAGGGACGAGCTGTTGGCCTGGATGCCGATGAGGCGTTCAAACAATTCTTTCGGCTGGGTTTTTGCCCGGATAAAGGTCGGATAGACGCAGTTGACCATATAGCCGAGAAGGGCGCCGTCGGTAGCGTTGTCAATGGCTGTGATGGCTTCAGGCAGTGTTGTGCCATCCAAAACCCAGGCCTTGCGGTCGATGACAAAGCTGATGATGGCCGGGATGCCAGAACCGGTGAGGGCGCGGGCCATACCCAAGGCTTCGGTGACGGCCGGTATGGTCTGGGCGACAATGCAGTCCACTCCGGCCTTTGCCAGTCTTTCTACCTGCCAAAGGTGAAAGTCATAGGCCGCATCGGTGTCGAGGGCCTGCTCCGGCCTGTAGCAGTCGTTTTTCGGGCCGATCAGGCCGCCGATAAAAATACCGGAGGCCGGCTCATGCCACATTTTCTGAAGATCTTGCATATAGGTGACGGCGTCAAAGAGCAGCGACTCGTCAAAGCCGGCCTCGGCAAGCCGCACCCGGTCGACTCTCCAGGTAGGGGCGCAGAGAAGGATCGGCAGAGCGGCCCGGCTGGCTGTCTGCCGGTACTGGTGATAGAGTGCCGCCATTTTTTCCCGGCCCCTGGCCCGGTAGATGAGCGGGGTATTGAAGAGCGTCGGATGCAGTTCCACCTCGCCTGCCCGGCGGAGCCGTTCGCAGATGGCGCACTCGGTCAGGACCAGTGGTGAAGAGCTGATGGTGATTGGCAGGTTCATGATTCTAAATGTACCTCAAAGTCGCTTCCTGCACAATAAGGATGCACTATGGATATGTAGAGATCATGACGATTTTGAATGAGGGAGCGGGGATACCGGGAATCGGTACAGGATGCGCTCCCATACCGATTCCCGGCCTGATATCAGCTGTTCAGGCAGTTGCCGCTTCCAGGTCCGTTACCGGTGCCATCCGCCGGTCCATCCCCGTCATTGCCGGTGCCGTCGCCCGGCCCGTTCTGGCCATTGTCCCCGCCTTTGCCATTGTCCCCGCCATGGCCGTTACCGCCCCTGGCCAGGAGCTGGTCGGTGCCGTACCTCAGTACGGCGGCGCTTGTACAGTCCCCATTCTTTGCGCCGTTACCGGTGCCATCTGCCGGGCCGACCCCGTCGTTACCGGTGCCGTCGCCCGGGCCATGACCCGCCCAGACAGGACTGGCGAGTAAAAAAGATGCTGCGATGATAACCAGGTGTTTGCCTACAGTGGTGCGAATAGTCATAAGAGCTCCTCCAAAGGTAAAATGATTGACAGGTAACTGCTGTCAGGCTATCTGTCTTTTGACAGGTGGTGGTACTTGTTCGAACAACGATTATCAACTCTGCCGGTTACAGAAAAAGAATAAAAAAACGAAATTGACAACCAGCTGTAACCTTTGATCTGCCAAACCGTTTTATGGGTAAGGTGAAAACTTTCGAACGATTTTATGAAGCATACCGGGAACGGTTTTTCGGCTATCTGCTGCGGAAAACGGCCAACTATCATCTGGCCGCCGATATCCTGCAGGAAAGCTTCGTCCGCTATCTGGAGAAGTACCGGGACCGCGGGGAAAACCCCTCCCTGCTCTTTACCATCGGCCGCAATCTTCTCTATGATCTGGCCAGAAAGAGCCAGCTGGAAAGAAACCATCCGGTGGAGGGGAAAAGATCGGAGCCTGATGAGGAAAGCCTCTACCTGGTAAAGGAAGAATCTAGAAGGCTCCTCCGGGCTCTCCAGGCGCTGAATGAGGAGGACCGTGACCTGCTGGCCCTGGCTTCAGGCGGGGAACTGTCCTATCGGGAGATTGCCGCAATCTCCGGCTGGAGTGAAGCCAATGTCAAAGTCAGGATTCACCGCTGCCGGATGAAACTGAAAAAACAACTCGCTCAGGAAAAGGTATGAAAGATTATCTGATAAGCATGTTCATCGACGATGAACTCGGTCTCGATGACAAGATAGAATTTGTTAAAACGGTTCACCGGGATGGCGACTATACCGGAGAAACCATCGAACTGCTGGAACAGGAAAAACTCTTGCGGGGGACCATGGTCGATCGGTTGCCGGAAATAATCCTGCCCGGCAAGGCTAAGAGCAGCTTTCCTGCCTGGTTCTTCGGGATAAAGCCAGCCTTTTCCCTGGCTGCGGCAATGGCCCTGGTAGTGATCATGCTGTTTTTTCGCTCAGCCCCGGAAGTGATGGCCCCGCAGGGGCATGAACATCGATTTGTCATTTTTCGCCCCGATGCCGGTCGTGCCGAGATCGTCGGTTCTTTTACCAACTGGAAACCATTGCCCATGCAACGGGTCGGTGCCGGCGGTTACTGGTCATTGACCCTGTCCCTGCCCTCCGGTGAACATCGATATAGTTTTATGTTGGACAAAGGGGAACGGATCGTCGACCCGACCGTGGCCAGCCGGGAGCAGGATGATTTCGGCGGTGAAAATTCGATAATACGGATCTGATCCTATGCGATGCGCTTGCCAAACGGTGTGGTTGTGGCTGATCCTGGGGCTTCAGGTGTCGGCAGCCGGATGCAGCAGCCCGGCTCTCAGGCTGGTTCCCCATCAGACTGGGGTGGATATCTCGGTGCATTTACCCGATGCTGCCCAGGTACTGTTTGCCTCCTCGCGTGACGGTTATCAGTGGCACGATGCCCGGGAAAGAGGTGGTGGCCAGTGGCGGGTAACGGTTCCGGGGAGGGGCGAATTCAGGTATTTTTTCATGGTTGACGGGGCGCTGCATATTCCGGCCTGTCCATTACGGGAATATGACGATTTCGGTATGGAGAATTGTATCTACCGGGAATGACAAGCTCGTAAAAACCGTTAACAAAGGGATGGCTACGTAGATAAGCGCAGACTTCGAAAAACTTCAGATTTGAGACGCGCAAATTTTCTATCATTTCGACGTACAAGAGGTACTTCAAAATGATAGAAAATTTGTGGTAGCCAAGAAGGTGAAGATTGCTATGCCCTTTGGGCAGTTTCTACGACGCCATCAGGAATAGGCTGTAACTCTTTTCGATGGTATACGTTGCACTCTATAAAGAGACCATTTGCAACGGAGGTGGAATATGAACAGAATATGTATTGCCTTACTCGTTCTCTATATAGGTTTTGGCGTCGGGCCGGTGATTGCCGGACAGGCTGTGGCCGATGAGCAGCAGGCGGTGACCCGCTCAGGCCAGGATCAGGAGAACCTGGACCAGGTGCAGCGCGTCATGACGCAGGCCGGGTATTCCGCTGAATTACGGCTGCGCATCGAAAACACCTTGCGGGCCGGTACGCACCAGGGGGTGCCGAAAGAGGTTCTGGTCGATAAAATCCGCGAAGGCATTGCCAAAGGTGTTGCCCCGGATCGGGTGAACATGGCGCTTCTGCGAATAAACCAACGCTTTGCCTTTGCGGGAAAGATTGCCGGAGACTTAGCAACAGACCGGCAACAGGTGCAGGCGATGACCAGGGTCATCGCCGACGGTCTCAGAGCAGGACTTGGCGAGAAAGATGCGGCACGGATCAGAACGCAGGTACGCAACCAGGCCGGCGACATGAATCTCCGGCAGCGGGTAATGATTGCCCAGGAGGCGTTTCTTACCGCCCGGGACTGGTCGCGTCACCAGGTCGCTTCAGGAAAAGTGGCGGAAGTCATTGGTCTTGTCCTGCAGCGAAAACTTGGAGTAGAGGGGCTTCGAGCCCTCAGGACCACCATGGACCGCAACAGGGGGACGAGTGGTGGCGATGTCATTGCCGGGCGGGCGGAAAATGCCCTTCGTAATGGCAAAGGACCGTCGGAGATCGCCGAGTCCGGTGCCGGGAACAGTAACTCCGGGGGCAACTCCGGCGGCAACGGTGCAGGATCAGGAGGGCAGGGCGAGGGTTCCGGCGGCTCGGGAGATTCCGGTGGCGGGGGTAATGGATCAGGCGGTTCCGGAGGCGGTGGCAATGGCGGAGGCGGCAGTGGCGGAGGCGGCCATCGCTAAAAGTCGATAAACGGCCGGGACCGCCTGTTTAGGCGGTCCCGGTACGGGAAGGCAGATGGCAGGTAGGTTACCGGCGGTAGGTGATAGTGTATTTGAAGCTTGCCGGATCAAGCCAATCCAGTGGCTTCCCGCCAATTTCGGCGTAGGGGTAGCCAAAGGTATTGAGCGGTTTTCCCTGCTGGGCCGGATTGAGAACCAGGTCGCGGCCGACAGCCAGCTTGACCCGGTAGGCGTCCCAGGCTCCCCAGAAGTACTCGCGATAGTCCTTGGTCTTCTGGTCGTCCAGTTTCAGGTTCTGGGTCAGCATCATCTTGCGGACATCGGCGGGATCGACCGGCACCCAGCCATAGCCCGGCAGGTAAAATTCCGCCCAGCAGTGTTGCCACTTGGTTATATCCTGGACCTCCTTTTTCCCCTGGCGAATCCCGAAAATCTCCCTGGCCGGTACCCCGGCCGCCCGGCAAAGGGCGACAAAGACCGAATGGATGTCGGTACATTTCCCCCCGGGAGTTATCAGCAGGGCACAGACATCACCATTACCGCAGCCCTTGGTCGCCGGATCACGGTACATATTGACGCAGATCCAGTCATAGATGGCCTTGGCCTTGTCATAGACGGTGGTCTTGTCTCCGACGATTTTGTCGGCCAGGTCCTTGACCACGCCGTCGATCGGTCCATAGCTGGTCGGTGCCAGATACAGGGCGTAATCCGCGGGATCCCAGGCGGCTTCCTGCTTGGGAAAATCCTTTTTCACCACTTCCAGGCGGGTTACCGCGAAGCTGATTACCGCTTTTTTCGATTTTACGCCCTTGTCCCAGCGGGCATAAAGCATCGGAGTGGAGTATTTCCGGTCGGAATAGACTGCTGCTTCCGCGTAGTCGCCGGATACCGAAATATTGCTGATCAATTGATCCGGGTCGGAAACCGGATAGGGGATCCACAGTCTGGCCTCCTGCCCTGCCGGTTGATCGGAGAGATCAAATTCCATGGTGATGGTGCCCGACGACTCGGTAGATGCCATGACAGACTGAGGTGCTGCCAGCAACAGGGCTATGCCTATGAGGTACAATATCGTTTTCATGTACGTTTCCTTGCTCTTGAATGAATAGTGCAGGCAATCACGGGGAGATAGATGCCTGCCGGAACTGTTTCAACCAAGAAGATAATGTATTCTCACAGGCTGTAAAATAGTTTGTCCCGATTGATGGGGTTGATTGGCATAGGGGTGCCCTATTCCAGCGACGGATATGTTGCCGGAAATAAAAGGGTTTTTGTGGTCAGGCTGCCCGCTGCTGCAAAAGGGGAAACCGGCTAGGGGACAACGAGAATCGGACAATAGATCTTGTTGAGCACCTTGTGGGTCACGCTGCCGAGAAATAGACCGGCGATATCCGAGTGGCCGTGCGAGCCCATGATGATCAGGTCAAACTCCTTTGATTTGGCGAGGTTGGACAAAACGTAACCGGGGGAACCTGCTCGGGTCTCAAGAGTATATTCCACCCCCTGATTCTCGAAAATCCCCTTGGCCCCCTTGAGGATGTTTTCTGCCTCCAGCCGCATATTTTCCTGGAGATCTTTGATCAAAAGTTCCGGTACCTCAGGCATATTCACCCGCCACTCATAGCAGTTGACGATGGTGACATGCGCGCCAACCAATTTCGCCAGGTCGAGGGCGTATTTGGCTGCGTTTACCGAATAGTCGGAGCCATCAAAGGGAAGGAGAATTCGTTTGATATTCATGGGGAGCCTCCTGTTGTAAGAATGGAACATCGAATGTCGCATCATCATACAACCAGCCTATAGATGAAATAATAATACCAATACCGGCTTAATCAAATGGCTGGGGCGAAAATATCCAAGGACAGGAGGTCAGTGATTTTTGTCTAACGGTAGGGTGGTTGTGCTTTACCCCTGCATATTGCCGTGCAGTTGAAAACCATACTCCTTTAGAATTGAACGGCCCTCGTCCCCGAGTATCAGCTGAATTATTTGATCTGTCAGACGATGGGCAGCCACGGTTTTCACCATGGCATAGTCGGTTTTCTGGCAAAGTTTTTCCGGCAATCGTGCTATGTGAAGAGTGGGCAGCTCCGCTTTGATCGCCAGGGCTGAGGTATAGTAGCCGAGAAAGGCATCAATCTTTTCATCGGTAAACAAGGCCAGGACCGGGTGTTGCCTGCCGGGCTGGGATGGCGAATTTTTGCCGCCGACGAGCTGCAGGGCTTTACTTGCAAGAATTGCGTACGATCCGGGCCGTAGGCGATCCACCAGGCGGAAGACCGCAAAGGCGTAATCGCCACCGGGATCGTCTTTTGGGGTCGAGGTTCCAAGCCGCAACCCGGGGTCGAGCAGGGTATGGATGATCTCTTCCAGGCTACTGACCGGTGTAAAATAGCCGAACAGACAGACCTCATTGTGTGCCAGGGCAATAATCCTTTCCGTCAGCCCCCGGCGCAGCAACGCTCTTGGGTGGGTGAGATCTGCCGAAATAAACAAGTCGGCATGCTCGCCCTTTTCGATGCGTTGCCGAAGAACACCCGAGGGGCCAAGTTCCAGGCTGATGTCGGTTTCAAGCCGGCGAAAGAGTGTTTCGACCATCCTTGCAAGGGCACCGCGCAGGCTGCCGGCGGCAAAGATACGGATGGGATCCATTTCCATTTCCTTAAAAGCTGTCCGCGTTTTACTCATCGGTGAAGCACTCCCCGCTCTTGTTCAATTCCGGAATGCAGACCTTGCCGAAGGACTGGTCATCAATGAGTTTCACCCGAATTCCATACATGGTCTGCAATGCTTTTTCGGTGATAATTGTCTGGGGGGCGCCGAACCCGTCAATATTCCCGTCGAACATAATTCCAACCTTATCGGCAACCATAAAGGCATGGTCCGGATTATGGCTGGTCATGATGACCGCTGTTCCCCTGCGGGAGAGATGGTGGATGAGGGAGAGTATCTTAAGCTGGTTGCCATAATCCAGATGCGAGGTCGGCTCATCCAATACGATCAGTTCGGGTTCCTGGGCCAGGACCCTGGCAAACAAGACCAGCTGTCTCTCGCCGCCGCTGATTTCGGTATAGGCTTTGTCGGCAAGATGGCCGATACCAAGAGATTCGATGGCTTCTCGGGCGATTCTCTGGTCCTTTGGCGCCGGAAATGAGAAATAGCCGAGATAGGGAGTACGTCCCATGAGAACGGTTTCAAAGACCGAGTAGGCGAAAACCGGATTATGCAGCTGCGGGACATGGGCTATTATTCTGGCCACCTGGCTGCGTCTCATTTTGGCCAGGTCGCTGCCCTTGCACAGGATCCGGCCACGGGTCGGCTGGAGAAGACCGGAGATGCATTTGAGCAGACTGGTCTTGCCGACCCCGTTGGGTCCAAGAATACAGAGAATCTCTCCTGCCTGAACACGAATATTGACCTGTTCGAAGACAGTTTTGTCAGTATCCTGGTAGGCAAAGCCGGCTTCCTGCACTTCGAGAATCATGACCAGCCAAGCGACCCTTTTTTCAGGATAAGGGCGAAAAACGGCGCACCCACCGTGGCGGTCAGGATGCCGAGAGGGACTTCGCCGCTCGCCAGGTTACGGGCCAGCGTATCGATGAGCAGCAGATAGCAGGCACCAAGAGACATGGACAGTGGGATAAGTCGGCGATAATCGGGTCCGCAGATCATCCGGGCCAGATGGGGAATGACCAGGCCGACCCAGCCGATAACTCCGCTTACCGCGACTGCCGAGGCCGTCACCAGTGTTGCGGCCATAACCAGAATCAGCCGCAGCCAGGTGGCTTCGAGGCCAAGCGACCGGGCCTCCTCCTCGCCCATGGACAGAACGTTTATTTTCCAGCGCAGGCTGAAAATGGTCCCGATACCGATTGCCATCGGGAGAAGGAGTACGATAACCTCCTTGCTGGAGATTGTCGCCAGGGACCCCATCAGCCAAAAGACAATAACCGGCAGTTTATCGTAAGGATCGGCCACATATTTGATCAGCGAAATTAACGCAGAAAAAAAGCTGCCGACGATCACTCCGGAAAGAGCCATTACCAGAATCGACGAGGTCTTGTACATCCTGGTCAGGCCGTAGCTCAGGAAAACCGCCAGCATACCGAAAAAAAAGGCCGTAGCCTGAATTACCAACGTGTCACCCGAGAGCAAAATGGCCAGAGCCGCGCCAAAGCCCGCTCCGGTTGCTACCCCGAGAATAAAGGGAGAGACGAGGGGATTGCGGAAAACACCCTGAAAAGAGGCGCCGGAGACGGAGAGTCCGCCACCGATGAGCATGGCGGCACAGATCCTTGGCAGACGGATGTTAAAGACAACCGTCTCAAGGGTCGGACTCCACGCAGCCTGTTGCCCGGTCAGCTTGCCAAAGATCACCTTGAAGACCTCATACGGGGAGGCACCGTATCTGCCGAAGACGAGAGCTGCCAGAAAACAGCCGACAGGCAGGGCGACAAGCAGCAGCTGCCACGACAGGAACCGCTGGCCGAGAGGCCGGACGGTTCCAGCATGAATGTCATCAGGCATCAGTTCGTTCCGGTATATGGGATGCCATAGAAGGTCCGATAAAAGTCATCCGCGTAGGCCTGCATACTGATATCACTGAATTTCTCCGGATAGAGCTTTTTCGCCATCCACAATTCTCCAAGGCCAATGGATTCCGGGCAGGGGTGGCCCCAGGGCTTGACATATTCGGGGGTGACATAGATCTTGCCGTCTTTGACCGCCTGCACCGATTGCCAGGCAGGGGACTGGCGGATCTCGTCCGCAACCGTTTTGTATCTGTCCTGGGTGAAGATGATCTGCGGATTCCATCGCAACACATCTTCCATGGAGACCTGCTTGTAGCCGGCGATGTCCATGGCCACGTTCAGGCCGCCGGCCCTCTCCATGATGACGGAGGCATATTTGCCCGTGCCCATGGAAAATAATTTGGGATAGGCCATATAGGTGGTGATTCTCTCCTCTTTACTGAGCTTGCCGACACGACTTTCGATCAGTTGGCGGTTTTTGAAGATATGGGTCAGGAGCTTTTCCGCGCGGTCCTGTTTGCCGAGGATCTCTCCCATCAGCCGCACACCTTCTTTCATCCCTGCCGTGTAGGATTTGTTCGGGTCTTTCAGTTTCGGGTTGAGAACCGAGGCCTCTTCATAGCCGGCTTTATAAAAGGAGAGGCCTACCACCGGGATGCCTGCGGCCTCAATCTGTTTGCCGGTCTTTTCCATCATGTAATGGGTAATGATGACGACATCGGGTCTGAGTTTTAACAGCTCCTCCATATTGACGGAGGTTCTGAGATCCCCGGGGGTGGCGACGCTGGTTATTTCCGGCCAGGCCTTGCTGAATCCTGCCGGAAGATATTTCTGCCAATCGCTGAGAATGCCGACAATCTTATCCTGGGCGCCGAGTTCCAGGGCTACATCCAGGGCGTGATGCATGAGGATGACCACGCGATCAACCTTTGCCGGAATGGTCACCGACCTGCCGAGTTGATCGACGACAACATGTTTTTCCTGGGCAGCAGCGAACCCGGGACAGCTGAAAAGTACTGTCATAAGGGCAGCAACGACGCCAAGAATCAATCTGCTCCGACAATTGTTTCCATTTTTATTCATTTCTTCCTCCTTTGTTATTTATTTAATAAAGTAAGCAAGATATAAATGTTTTTAATATGTCGAGAATGCTATAAAAAAACAAAGGACAACAAATAATGACCGAAAATAACCGGGTATGAGTTTGTACTACGCTGTATCCCTATAAATATTGTTGGCTTCTGCCGTGAGGAGGCCGCAGTCGACTTACGAAAATGTAACGTCCATGATGGGAAAACGCCTGAGGAAGAGGTAGAGAGGAGATAGAAGAGGTTGCCGGGCGGACACTACAGAGCGGAAAGAGTCCGCCGGGTAATATCCTCGTTTTGCAGCAGCAGTTCGAACTGCTCGGCGGGAACCGGCGGACTGATCAACTTGCCCTGGATCAGCATGTCGGCCATCTTATGGAGTACCTGCCATTGGGCATCGGTTTCGACCCCCTCGGCGATGATTGCCAGCTTGAGGCTTTTGGCCAGGGAGACGATCATCGCCGCGATCGCCGCGCTATCCCCATCCTTGACAATGTCTTTGATGAAGGAACGATCAATTTTCAGACCGTCAACGGGAAGTTTTTTAAGATAGGAGAGGGATGAATAGCCGGTGCCGAAATCATCGAGATAAAATTTTATTCCCAACTCCCGCAAGGCACCCATAGTTCGTTGCGCATTGGTTACATCGCCCATAATCATCGATTCGGCGATTTCGAAATTGAGCCGTCCCGGTTCAAGACCCGTTGCGTCAAGGGCTGCACGGAGGAGAGGAATAAGGTCTTGCCCGGTAAATTGGCGGGGGGAAATGTTGATCGACATGGTCAGCCGGCGACCGGCATCCTGCCACTGTTTCGCCTGCCTGACCGCGGTACGCAGGACCCATTTGCCTATGGGCAGAATGAGGCCGGAATCTTCGGCAAGAGGTATAAATTCGTCAGGGGAGATCAATTTACCCTTATTTCTCCATCTGATCAGTGCTTCAGCGCCGACGATCATGCCGCTGATGCTGTCGACCAGGGGCTGATAATGCAGTTCGAACTCATCTCGTTCCAGACCTTTGCGCAACTTCATCTCCAGGTCCATTCGGCGATGGGCCTGGATGTCCAGTTCGGGGGCGAAGAACTGGTAGCTGTTTTTGCCGAGGTTTTTGGCCCGGTACATGGCAATGTCGGCGTTTTTCACCAGGCTGATCGCATCACTCCCATCATCGGGGGCAATGGTTACCCCGATACTGCAGGTGACAAAGAGTTCGGTATCTCCATGGTAGAAAGGTTGTTTGATGCTCTCTATCAGGCGGCCGGCAATGAGACTGACGATATTGATGTGTTCAATTTCGGTGAGCAGAATGAGAAATTCGTCTCCTCCCAGCCGGGCCAAGGTATCTCCGGTGCGCATCAGGTTGGCCAGCCGCCGGGAAAGCTCGATCAACAGATCGTCACCAGCCGTGTGGCCAAAGGCATCATTGATATGCTTGAAATTGTCAAGATCGAGGTAGAGCAGGGCGAGTTTGGTGCCGAGCCTCTTCATCTTGGAGAGGGCAACTTCAAGGCGGTCATTGATCAATACCCGGTTGGGCAGGCCGGTGAGGGCGTCATGCTGGGCCTGATGCTTTAAGGCCTCCTGCTGTTGCAGGTTTTCGGAGATGTCGTGAAAGATAGAGACAAAATTGGTGATTTTTCCCTGGCTGTTTTTCACTGCATTGATGGTCAGCCACTCGGGATAGGCCTCGCCGTTCTTCCGCCTGTTCCAGATTTCTCCGGCCCACTGCCCTTCCCCAAGGATTTTTTCCCACATTTCATTGTAAAATGCAGGCGGATGTTTGTCTGATTTCAGCACCCGCGGGTTCCTGCCAATCGCTTCTTCGGCGCTGTATCCTGTAATAGCGGAAAACGCGGCATTCACCTGCAGGATCGTTCCTCTTGCATCGGTGACGACAATCCCTTCGATGGAGTGCTCGAATACCTTTGAGGCGAAAACCAACCGTTCCTCGGCATTTTTCCGGGCGGTGAAGTCCCGAATGACGACCAGGACGAAGTCGGGTTCCTGATCCTCCAGCCAGAGTGGAGAGGCCGAGAGCAGAACCCAGACTATCCTGCCGTCTTTGCGCAGATAGCGTTTTTCAATTGTGAATTCAGATTGTTCTCCGGCGAGAAGTTTTCGCTGTTGATCCCTCTGGTTGTCCAGGTCTTCGGGATGGGTAATATCGGCGAAGGTGAGATTTTGCATCTCCTCGAAGCTGTAGCCGATGATATCGCAGAATTTTTTATTCATGCGCCGGTACCGGCCGGTTCGAATATCAACCTGGGCGACGCCGACACTGGCCATTTCAAAAAACGCTCGAAATTTCTGTTCGCTGGCGGCCAGAGACTGGGTGCGTTGTTGTACCTGACTGGCCAGTTTCCGGTTGAACACAAGAAGACCCAGCCATACAATGCTGCCCAGCAGACCGGCTGCGGCGAGAACGATCAGGCCATCACGCATCCGGCGGCTCCTCTGCAGCACAGGTTGATGTGAGGAACAGGCCGGCCAGCAAACCGACCGCCAAAGACAGCAGGCAACAGACCGATGACCGGCGGGTCGAAAAAAGCCGTCCCGGTTTTTCTAAAGAACAATTGCCGCCGTCTGCCTGCATCACTTCACTTGTTTTGAAAGTATCGGAAATGTCATAAGCTCAATCATATCAAGTCTGTCAGCCGGACTCAAGGTCAAAGCAACTATTTTCGATAAGGCGAACTGTTTGATGGTCGATTGGTAGAGGAGGGGGAGTTTGCCAGGAAGAGAAATGAAATGGGGCGATGGGATGAACGGGGAGTAGCTTTGCTGAGCGGCGACCGCAATGATTCATGTCAGGAAATAGTCTGCAGATGTCACCAGAGGTGGAGGTCCCGCAAAAGACTGGGGGGTGGAATGCAGTTGTTACATGGCGATCTTCATCCCGCTGTTTGCCCATTTTTCCCGACCGAAAAGGTCATGCACCCTAAATGCCAGCACAGGTCAATTATGCCGTTTGCCATTCTTTGTGCTGCGCAGCATCATTCGCTGCTTTGGTCGGGAAGACATAACCTGTTGATGATACAGATCCTGCCAGTTTGACGGAGGTTGGATGTAAACCGCGATGGAGTTGAACTGCCGTTTGATCATGGAACCGTCGGCCATTTCAATCAGTACGTTTCCTGCTTTGGTGATTTCCTGCACTACACCGTAAGACCGAACCAGTTTGTTTGATTTGCTGTCAGGATGATCAGCTATGACGATATCACCTTTAACCATGTTTTTCTCACGTTGTTTTAAAGTTAAGAAAGACTATAAGCACAAATATTCGAATGGACAGCACTTTTTCGGTTTAGCCATCTCTTCCACGTACCGATTTAGAGCGGATTTCCCGGCAAACTGTACCTTCAGCCTGGAAAGGATTGTTGATATTCTACAGGATTTTTGGGGGAGTCGACGACATTGTTCCCCAAAAGAGATCAAGTGCATTCCGCAGGGCAGCCGCAGGTCGTAACTGCTTGCGGCTGGACAAAAAAGCTTGCAGGAAGAATGGGGAAATACTAGGCTTTTCAGAAAATATTCTCCCGGTCGCGTGGGGAGAGCTTTGGTTGTTGGGTATTTAAGCCGGCGGGAAAGAACCGCGGCAACTGTCTTTGTCGGCTGCATGTGCAGAGCCTGGTCAGTGGGAATGGAGAAGGCATGCAGCTTTGTAAATCTCTACCTCAGCTGAGAAAAGGAGCGTACATGAAGACCAGACTAATCGATCCGACCCCAGAGGCCTATCCGTTTCCCCTCCTCATTAAAAATCTGCTTCTTACCCCCTTGCGCTCCTATCCGGACCAGAAAATCTTCTACCGGGATCAACAGGAGTTCACCTATCGTCAGTTTGGCAAAAGGATTGCGCAACTGGCTCACGCCCTGACCGCGCTGGGAGTGAAGGCCGGGGATACGGTGGCGGTCATGGACTGGGATTCACATCGATACCTCGAATGCTATTTTGCGGTGCCGATGATAGGTGCCGTGCTGCATACGGTGAATATTCGCCTGTCAAGCGAGCAGCTGCTCTACACCATCAATCATGCCGAGGACGATGTCCTGCTGGTGAACTCGGAATTTCTGCCGATGCTCGAACCCATCAAGGACCAACTGCTGACGGTGAAGAAAATAGTGGTTTTAAGCGAGGCAGGAGAACAGGCAGCAACCAGCCTGGTCCTTGACCAGGAATACGAGGCAATGCTCAAGAACCAGCCTGAATACTATGATTTTCAAGATTTTGATGAAAACAGCATTGCCACGACTTTTTATACCACTGGAACTACCGGGTTGCCCAAGGGGGTGTTTTTCTCCAACCGACAACTGGTGCTGCACACCTTCAGCGTCATCTCCGCCCTCTGTGGCTATGACACCCAATACCAGCTGAGTGCTGCCGATGTCTACATGCCGATCACCCCGATGTTCCATGTCCACGCCTGGGGGATGCCCTATGTCATGACCGTGCTTGGGGCAAAGCAGGTCTACCCGGGACGGTACGAACCGGCGACCCTGCTGAGACTGGTCACCGAGCATCAGGTGAGCTTCTCCCATTGCGTACCGACAATTCTTCATATGCTGCTCACCAATCCTGCCGTGGCCGGCCGTGATCTTACCGGCTGGAAGGTAATTATCGGCGGCTCCGCCCTTTCCAAGGGACTGTGTAAACTGGCTCTTGGCCATGGGATCAATGTTTTTACCGGCTACGGTATGTCGGAGACCTGCCCGATACTTACCCTGGCAAACCTCAAGCCCCATATGCTGGCCTGGCCGGAAGAGGAACAGATAAAAATCCGCTGTCGTACGGGTCTGCCCATCAATAACGTCGAGCTGGCCCTGTTTGATCCCGACGGCAAAGAGGTGGCCCACGACGGCAAATCCACCGGCGAGGTGGTGGTCCGGGCGCCATGGCTGACCCAGGGCTATTTCAAGGATGCGGAAAAGAGCAAGGAACTCTGGACGGGAGGTTGGCTGCACACCGGCGATATCGGCTATATCGATGAAGAAGGATATCTGCAGATCACCGACCGGCTGAAAGATGTGATCAAGACCGGCGGGGAGTGGATCTCTTCTCTGGAACTGGAGGATATTATCAGCCAGCATCCGGGGGTCAGTGAAGTGGCGGTGATCGGCATAAAGGACAGTAAATGGGGAGAACGGCCAATGGCCCTGGTGGTGCCGAGGCAGGATGCGGAAAAACCACTGAGCGACGATGATGTTCGGGCAACAATCCAGGCCAGCATTGATCAGGGCAACCTGCCTAAATATGCCATGCCGGAAAAGGTGCTCCTGGTAGAGCAGATAGCTAAAACCAGTGTGGGTAAGATGAACAAAAAGCAGATGCGGGAGGATTTCGGCGACAATTCGGCATAGCCGGAGTTGTTTGTCATTATTTGATTAATGCATCTTGTGGGCAGGGGGAGGCTGCCTTACACCGGTCTCTCCCCTTTGGGGACGTAGCGAATTCTCCTGTCTCAAAATAGCACCCATTTACAGAATGGTTATCGTAGTTAGTTGGGTACAGTGATCTGCGGCCGGAAAATTTGCAAAGAAATACTACCGTCCTCTTGGCGAGTGATTATCATGACAGTATATTTTTGGCCGTCATGAATAATTATCCACACTACAATGTAAGGAATGTGACCATGTATGAAAATGTAAAACAGATACCATTGACCCAGGCCCGGCAGGAGGCCTCGACTATCTTTCTTGCCAAAGTTTTTAACTGGATGGCCCTTGGTTTGGGCATTACCGGAATTGTGGCATTTTTTACCGCCAATACCGGTCTGGCTTCGACAATCTTCCATAGTCCTCTCTTTTTTATCCTGATGCTGGGCGAGCTTGGCCTTGTTTTTTATCTCTCGGCCAGGATTCAGAAGATAGAGGCCACCACCGCCTCCGGTTTGTTCGTTGGATATTCAGTGCTTAACGGTCTTACTTTGTCGGTAATATTTCTCGCCTATACCAGCTCGTCCATCGCCGGGACCTTTTTTATAACCGCCGGCATGTTCGGGGCCATGGCCGTCTACGGTCTGGTCACTAAACGGGATCTTTCAGGCTGGGGTTCTTTTCTTTTTATGGGGCTGATCGGCATCATCATCGCCTCAATCGTCAATATCTTCCTGAAGAGTTCCGGGATGTACTGGGTGATCTCCCTTATCGGCGTGTTCATCTTCACCGGCCTTACCGCCTATGATGTCCAGAAAATTAAGAGAATGGGCGAGGAAGGCATTATGGCCCAAGGCGAGTCGGCTATCCGCAAAGGCTCTATCATGGGTGCCCTGACTCTCTATCTGGATTTTATCAATCTCTTTCTTATGCTCCTTCGTTTTTTTGGTGGCAGCAGAGATTGATTACCCGCAGATTGACTGTTTCGGGTGGTCTTATATGAAAGCACGTCGCTGATGCCGGCGTGCTTTTTCATGTGTAATAGTGTGTTGTTGCTTAAACAGATATTTTCAGTGTTTAAAACATCTGTATTGCAGACAGGATGCCCGGGAAGCATATCCGCATGCGGGCACCCGGTTGCGACAGAAAAGGAAGATCAATGAAGAAAGTTATTATACTGCTGGTTATTGCCGCAGCAGCAGGATACGGCCTGCTGAATTATCATTTTGTACTTTTTGACGGAAGTCTGAAAATCCTCAAAAAAACCGGGGTCCGGTACGAGAATACCTTTGTCGATGCACGGGGAGCCAAAAAATTGCAACTTGCCCTGAAACCGGACCTTCTTGCCGCGGGTATCACCGACGTGGTACGTCAGGTCGATCAATCAATCGAGCAAACCACCAAATAACAGCAGAGCTATACGCGGCATGTTACCGATCGTAAGTGAAAATGAGCGCCTGCTGCCTTGAACGGCCCATGCTGTAAAGGGTACGTTTTTCTTGCTCATTCGAGCATGTCACAGTTCTTGAAGAAGCTTGTAATAATCCTCAAGGGCACGAAGGGATTCCATTGTTGCCTGATACAAAAACCAGCTGAGCGCCAGAATGGCTATGGTGAGGCTGATTTTCCAGGCCCGGGATATCTGAGGATGCCACCAAAGAAGTGGCAATGCCAGGGGCCCGACACACAAGAACGCTATGACAATGGAAGACGTTTGGAAATACCATGGAAGCTCTTGCCCTGCAGAGCTGGGCTCGTGGGCTTTTTCCAGGAATTCGCCGCAATGCTTACACTTTATGGCTTCATCTTGAATTTCTTCCGCACAAAAGGGGCACTTTTTCATTTCTTTCTCTCTTCTTGGGAAGGTCGGGTAGTCATCATAATACAGCGCTCTGGAGCAACCGGTTTCAGCTCTTGTCACAAGCATTTCCTGGCTCATTAAAGTTAAACAGCAAATTCAGCCTCATGGAACCGCCGGTTGAGTATATATCGGAATAGATCCGGCCGCAAACAACAACTGTTCTCTTCTCCGAACCGGATATTGCGTCGGTGGCCGCGTGAAAATCACCAAAATAAGGTGACTTTTTCGTGACTAACAAACTAGCGACCTAGAATTATCAAAAATTCTGATGTATCACTTAAGAGACGACATTGTGAGAGTTGTAATGGTAATGGTTCTTATTGGCTGGAACCATTATAAAAAAATTACAACATAGCCACCATAGTTTGAAGCAAAAGGAAGATTGATCACGAAAGAAAGCGCTTAAATAATTAATGTGTTTGTCTTTTGCCGTGTCTGCCTTGTAATCGGGAGAGGTGATTATTGCAGAAGGCAAAAGTGGGAGGAACTTGGATGAAAGATCGGGCTAGTCTACTCATCGGTGTTTTGTTTTCTTTTCTGCTTATCAGCATGTCCATGCTGATTCCTCCTCCCGCACAGGCTGCTTCCGACATGAACGATGTCGAAAAACAGGTCTTAATCATAGCCAATAAGTGCCGGGGCGAGGTAATGGGCGAATTTGAAAAACTCCTTGATTCAAATGTTCTTACCGAAAGCCAATTATTCGATACCTTTTACATTCCGATTCCCAACACAAGTCCCCAGAAATACAATACCCAATACGATAAGATACTCGACGCCCGGATACAGACTATTCTGGATAAATGTCTTGAGTCTGACAAACATTTGGTATTTGTTGTTGCGATCGATCGAAATGGCTATTTACCGACGCACAATAGCAAGTATTCCATTCCGCTGACTTCCGATAACGACTACAACACCAAACATAATAGAACAAAGCGCATTTTCAATGATAGAACCGGGTTGGCTGCGGCCAAGAACACCGAGCCATTCCTGTTGCAGAAATATGAACGGGATACCGGCAAAAGTTTCTATGACTTATCGGTACCGATATTTATAAACGATAAACATTGGGGCGCGCTTCGAGTCGGCTTTGATGAGTAGGGTGAGAATGTTCAAGATTTCATTTTGGCGATGGGTCAATAAAACTTCTTAGAGGGAATAGGGACATGTTAAATTTCTTTACCAGAAAAATTGGTCTGATGGTTTCGATAAAAGTGAATGCAATTATCTTAATCGTCATGATTGCCGGAACGTATGTGTTGCTCGTCAAACAGAATGCCGACCTTGAGAAAGAACTTCTGGACAGCGGGAAAAGTCAATCAATTCTTGGTGCGAAAACAATTGGTACCATCCTCAATGAGGCTATTGATAATGGGGTCTTAAACGTCAATGAGATGTATGATACCAACTATGAGAAAATCGGCAATTTTGATCCACCGAAATATCACACCAAATACGATGCTTATCTGGATAAGGCGATCCTGGGTATTCAGGATGAATTTCTATTGGATAAAAGTGTTGTGTTTGCAGTTGCCGTCGACAAGAACGGCTATTTGCCAACGCATAATACCCGTTACCAGAAGCCGATCACAGGGGATAAAAAGAAGGATTTGGTCGGTAATCGAACCAAACGGATTTTCAATGATTCTGTTGGAATCAGAGCTGCGATAAATAAAGAGAATGGGTTCCTGCAGATATACAAAAGAGATACCGGGGTAACCATGTGGGATATTTCTTCGCCGATTTTCGTGAAGGGCAAGCATTGGGGAGCCTTTCGCATCGGGTTTTCGCTTGAGGCGATCAGCAAAGCGCAAAAACAGCTTATGACCACCTTAATCGGTATCATGGGCAGCATTCTTCTCTTGTCGATCATCATGGTTTTCTGGGTGGTGAATCGTGCCCTGGTACCGGTATCTGAACTTGCCGACCGGGCCAACGATCTGGCCAGTGGCGAATCGCTCAATCAGGCGATCACTGTCACCCGCAAGGATGAAATGGGCAAATTGCAGGCAGCTCTGGACAAACTGCGGCTCAGTATCCTTATTGCTCTAAAGAGGAAGAAATAGATCATCCGTCAGCATAGCAAAAACCTTGGGTTCCCATCTTTTTGCCAGCTCATAAAACCCATAATCATGTCGGTCCGGCCGTAACTGGCCGGTCCACCATGATTTTGGGGCCAGTAAGAGTTTTCCCGCCTTCTTGACATTTGAATCGCCGCCATCTCCCTCCAATTTCCAGGGGAATATTCCTCATTTGTGGGTTGATAACGTAAAAATATGCGGATATTTCCCCAGTTTCCCTGTCACGAACAAGTCTGAAAAGCAAATTATCCATGCTCTGTCGAATTTATATCTCACGATAACAATAAATTAACTCAATTTCCAGCGTTCTTGCCCGGTTGGCATATGGTTTGCTTTTTTGATATGTAAGCGATGAAAGACGGTGATGAGTCGAGGGCATGCGACTCTTTCCACAACGAAGAATTGTTCTGAATAGGATCGGCAGGAGGTGGGAGAGGACGATGTTATTGACTCTGCCCAAGAGAGTGTTTTCTGAATAAGGGGGGAAACTGTGAAAATATATAAACCATTTTTAGGAATACTGGTAATTTGTAGCGTCGTGCTGCTCGCTGTTGGTGCCTATGCGTCCAAGAGTAAAAAAGGAGGAGGGCGTGGTCATGGAACTGTCCGGGAATATTGGATTGCCGCGGATGAGGTCATTTGGGACTTCATGCCTTCCTATCCGATCAACCTGATGACCGGCCAGGAACTGGCAGAAGAGAAGAAGGTTTTTGTCGAACCTATAGCCGGCGAGCTGATCGGCCGCAAATATATAAAAGCTATCTATCGTCAGTATAACTCCAACTGGGAATTAATAGAGAGGACTCCGGAACAGCAGACCGAGCTGGGTTCTCTGGGACCGATCATATATGCCGAGGTCGGGGATGAGATTGTCGTTCATTTTCGCAATAACACCAGGTATCCTTTCAGTGTGCACCCCCATGGCGTTTTTTACGACAAGGCTTCCGAGGGGGCGCCATATACCGATTCGCCAGACAATTTAACCAATACCTTCCCGGATGATGATGCAGTTCCGCCCGGGGGACAGTGGGATTATTTCTGGGGTGTTCCTGAGAGAGCCGGTCCGGGACCGAATGACCCCAGTTCAATCGTCTGGTTATACCATTCCCACACCGACGAAACAGCTGATACCAACGCCGGCCTGGTTGGTGCCATTGTCGTCACCAAGAAAGGGAGAGCGGATCGCGATGGACGGCCGCGTGACGTCGATCGGGAGTTCTTCTCACTTTTCACCATCTTCAATGAGAATTCATCCATTTTTCTAGACGACAATCTGACAGAATTTACCGGCAATCCGGATAACCCGGATTTTGAGGAAAGCAATCTGATGCATACCATAAACGGCCTGTTGTTCGGCAATAATCAATATACCACACGGGTGGGCGAGAAAGTGCGTTGGTATATCCTGGCCATGGGCACGGAGGTTGATCTCCATACTCCCCACTGGCACGGCGTGACGCTGATGCACAACGGCAATCGAATAGATGTCACGGAGGTGTTGCCCGCTTCCACCAAGACTCTTGATCTGAGACCGGACAACCCGGGGACCTGGATGTACCACTGCCATGTCAACGATCATCTGGAAGCAGGCATGATGGCTAAATTCACGGCCCTGCCGTAAGAGAGAATATTAACCGCCTGCTGGGAAGTATCCAGGAGGAAATAGAGAAAATCCCTCCCCGGACGGAGCCTGTCTGCTGGTGCTGTCCGGGGAGATCTTTTTCTGGTCTCAGCTCGCGTTCCGCTTTCGTTTTTTCGCTCGCTTCAGGCTGGCAAGGTAGAGCGTCTCAACTTTTTCCCGGGCCCAGGGGGTCCTGCGTAAAAACTTCAGGCTTGACTGCACGGAAGGGGTATTGGTGAAGCAGCGGATGTGGATGTATTTGCCTAATTTCTCCCAGCCGTAATCGGCAACCAGGATGTTCAGAATCTGCTCCAGGGTAATGCCGTGCAGCGGGTTTTTGGTTTGTTGGTCGCTCATTTATTAGAAAAGAAAGAGAAATTGCTGGATCTGCCATCTTCCTTGCCTTATAAGGCGAAAAAGATCTTTTCCGCTTCCGGTAAATAGAGCGAAATAGCGGCAGGAGAGGAGTATACAGGAACTGCTGTTAAAGTCATAGGGATTAACAATGGCCAATGATTTTACTGACGACTCTCCTCGAAAAGAAAAGAGCAGGCTCTCTGTTGCAAGGTATTTAACAATCCGGTTGACTCCCCTGGGCTTTATACACACTATGTTGTGGACTGTCGATAGCGGCCGTGGGCCTGTTATGACCTGCGGTTGCGTTGGAAACCGTTGTTGAACAGGGTGGAGCTTCAATCAAACCGTAAAGGAGGAATGCCATGGTTGCAAAGAAAATTCTCATGCTCGTTGGGGACTTTGTCGAGGATTATGAGGCAATGGTGCCGTTTCAGGCGCTGCAAATGCTGGGCTACCAGGTGGACGCGGTATGTCCCGACAAAAGGGCCGGAGATTTTGTCCGCACCTCCATCCATGACTTTGAAGGCGATCAGACCTACAGTGAGAAACGGGGACACAATTTTACCTTGAGTGCCGATTTTGATGCTGTCAAAAAAGAGGAGTATGTCGGCCTGGTGATTCCGGGTGGCCGGGCTCCGGAATATCTGCGGCTCAATGACAAAGTCCTTGAAATCGTCAGTTATTTTGCCAGGGCGGAAAAACCGATCGCCTCCATCTGTCACGGAGCCCAGCTGCTCTCGGCGGCGGACGTGCTGCAGGGACGTGAGTGTTCCGCCTATCCGGCATGTTCTGCGGAGGTCAGGCTCGCCGGGGGGAAATATATAGAAATCGAGATGGACAGCGCCCATGTGCAGGGCAATCTGGTAACCGCACCTGCCTGGCCAGCGCATCCTGCCTGGCTGGCAAAATTCGTCGAGAAGCTTGGGGCGAAGATTGAGTTATAAGAGTGTATGCAGTTTTAATGGTGGATGAGATATGGTCGCTACCCGTTTGCAAAGATTGCAGAAGTACATGGCCGGAAATGGCCTTGCCGCAGTTGCCGTTAATGCCGGACCAAGTCTCACCTACCTGACCGGTCTGCATTTTCATCTGATGGAACGGCCGGTGGTCATGGTTTTCACCCTTGACCAGGAGCCGATCATTATTCTGCCGGAACTTGAGGTGGCCAAGCTCGATCACTTGGCTTTTCCTGCCAAAGTATATGCGTACAGAGAGAGCCCGGGCCTATGGTCCAAAACCTTTGGGGACGCCCTGGCTGAGCTCAATCTGACTCACGGCAAGGTCGGGGTGGAACCCGGCAGGCTGCGCCTGCTGGAGTATAATTACCTCCGGGCGGCCGGTGGTGATATGGATTTTACCGATGGCTCCGGTGTTTTTACTGCCCTTCGATCCATCAAGGATGCACAAGAAATAGCACTTCTGCGCAGGGCGGTCGAGATTGCCGAGACCGCCCTGGAGGCGACTCTGCCGATGGTCAGAATTGGCGTGAGTGAAACGGAGATCGCCGGGGAGCTCTTCCTGCAGCTGATCCGCCATGGCTCGGATACCTCTCTGCCTTTCTCCCCGATAGTCTCCAGCGGTCCGAACGGGGCCAATCCCCATGCCCAGCCTTCAGCACGGCAACTTGCGGCGGGCGATTTACTGGTCATCGACTGGGGGGCGAGTTTTTCCGGCTACGTCTCCGATCTGACACGGACCTTTGCCGTGGGTGAGATCGATGCCGAGGCGGCAGCTATTCATGAGGTTGTTCAGCAGGCCAATGGTGCCGGTCGGGCGGCGGGAAAGCCGGATGTCTCCTGTGCGGCGGTTGACCAGGCCGCAAGACAGGTCATCGAAGATGCGGGATACGGCCGGTACTTCACCCACCGAACCGGCCACGGCATCGGTATGGAGTGTCATGAAGACCCCTATATACGCGGGGATAATGAACAAGTACTTGAGGCGAAAATGACCTATACGGTCGAGCCGGGGATCTATCTTCCCGGACGCAACGGCGTTCGTATCGAGGACGATGTGCTGGTGACTGCCGATGGTGCCGAGTCGCTCAGCACCATGAGCAGAAAGATCCGGGTTGTTGGATAAAAGAGCCTGTGAACAACAAGGGCTCAGGCACTTCTTGCCAAGCTTTGCAGATGGGCCTTAACCAATTTGATGTCGCCATAGCTATAGTCGCTACCCAGGGCCAGTTTTATTTCACTGAGTTTCCGGTCGGGCATTTGCGACAGTTTCTCTTCGATTGCCTGCTGTTTTTCCAATGAGAGCAGTCTGTCAATCGCCAGCTCACCGTTTGCTACAAAATGAGCCAGATGTCCCTCGATGGTAGAGATGGCCATGGCCCTCTCATCTGCTATCTGCGTGAGTGTCAATCCCTTCTCAAAAAGCATGAGACTATATTGTTTCGTCTCAAATTTCGGTCCATCCGGAGTCTTGGCCGGCTTTTTGGCCTTCTCGGCGACGGAATCGGTCACCTCCGGCAGGACGACCTCGACGATCTTGTTTTGCTGGCGATACTCGGAGATCATGGCCACCAGCTCCTCCCCGTACTTCTCGGCCAGTTTCTTGCCGATCCCTTTGATTTTCATCAGGGATCCCATGCTATCCGGCAGGTTGACCACCAGTTGGACAAGGGTCTTCTGGTGCAGAATGTGGAAATGGGGCACCCCCGCATCTTCTGCCTTTGACGCCCGCCACTGGCGTAGAATCTGGAACAGCTCCGGATGATCGATATCGGCTTCGGTATAGGTGGCCGTTACCTTGGGCTGCCTCGTCTTTTTTGTGCTGGGTGCAGCCTCGATCTCGGCGGAGGATATCGCTCGGAGATATTGCGCCGAGCTGAAGCCGGCGGCACAGGATTCTACCGCGGCCAGCTTGATCGCGGTCTCCTCCTGCAGCAGTTTACAGAGGTTTTTGGCTTTTTTGCGGAGTTCTTTATTGTCGGTTTCCACCTGGAGGTGATCAACACAGCAGCCGAGGTGCGAGACGATTTTTTCGTTAAAATAGTCCGAGGCTTTCTGCAACCGTTCCTTTACCGCCGCATCTTCCGCCGGGAAGACTTCTTCGGAAAAAAGTCCCTGCAGCTGTCGCTGAAAGTTTGTGCCGACTGCACAGATTTCATTGACGGTCACCTTTTGCAGTTCCCGGAGATCTCCTGCCCCGAGGATACGGATCAGGTCCGGATTCCTGGCAACAATTGATAGCAACCGGGCCAAAAGCCCTTGCAGTTGCTGAAAGTTAAAACATTCGAGGAGCAGACGCTGCTGATAGCGGATCCTGGCGAGAGCGAGTTTTTCAGCAGTTGGTGTGTTCGCCCCGGCCTGCCGGACAAAGCTGAGGACGGTATTGTCGGTCTTCACCGCCCTCGGCGAGATGGGGGAACTGAGCACCATGCCTTCCAGGGTCCGGCAGCGGCTGAGCGCCACATAGACTTGACCGTGGGCAAAGGCGGCCTGGGCATCGATGATCGCCCGGTCGAAGGTCAGCCCCTGGCTCTTGTGGATAGTAATGGCCCAGGCCAGTTTTAACGGATACTGAATGAAGGCACCGATCTTGTTCTCGGTGATTTCCATGGTCTCCGGGTCGAGGGAGTATTGGATATTCTCCCAGGTAGCCGGTTCTACCATGATTTCATCGATGTCATCAGGGCATTGTATCCAGATCTTTTCGCCGGAGATCTTTGTTATCTTACCGATTTTCCCATTGAAAAACCGTTTTTCCGGTGAGGAATCGTTGCGAACAAACATCACCTGGGCCTGCGGTTTTACCTCAAGAGTTACTGCGGTTGGAAACGAGTGTTCGGGAAATTCTCCTTCGATCTCAGCCTCGAAACGATGGCTTTTCCTGTTGAGCGTCTCCAGTCTGGAAGCATTGATTGCATCGGCATTGTTGTTATGAGTGCACAGGGTGATATACCCTTCGCCTTCATGGTCTGTATCGGCAAAGTCCTTGAGATATCGGGCGTTGAGGTCTGCCAGTGTCGCCTGGTTGAGGTTGTTGTCCCGGACATTGTTCAGCAATTCAATAAAATGCCGGTCTTCCTGGCGATAGATATGCTGCAGCTCGATGGTGATCAGCTCGGTCTGGCGCAAGGCATTGCTGCTGAAAAAATAGGGTGAATCATAATAACGGTTCAACAGCAGCCAGTCGACGTCTTTGACAACCGGAGAAAGCTGGTGCAGGTCGCCGATCAGCAGCAGCTGCACTCCGGCAAAAGGCAGATTGCTGCGGCGATAGCGACGGAGCACGCTGTCAACGCCGTCCAGCAGATCAGCACGGACCATGCTGATTTCGTCGATTACCAGCAGATCGAGGCTCTTGATGATATTGATCTTCTCTCTGCTGAATTTATGCCGGATAGTGCTCTCACTCCCCGGTACGAATGGACCGAACGGCATTTGGAAAAAGGAATGCAGCGTCACCCCGCCGGCATTGATAGCGGCAACCCCGGTGGGAGCGGTGACGATCATCCTCTTCGGATTGTTCTTTTTGAGATTATGCAGAAATGTCGTCTTACCGGTCCCGGCCTTGCCGGTCAGATAGATATTGCAACCGGTATCCCGGACAAATTCCTCGGCAAGTCGAAGCTCGGGGTTGGCGGAATTGGTCATATTTATTTGGGGAACAGTTCTGCGAGGGAGGCATTGATCACGGCAATATCCTCCTTGCCGAACTGCGCCGGATCAAAGAAATCCATGTCCAGCCATTCGGTCATCGCTTCATATTCCTCGTCTTCCGGGTCGCTCAGTACCTCAAGCAGATGCATATAACCGTGGATACCGCCGACATCTTCCGGCGGGCAGGCGCGTCGGCCGGTGATCAGTTTCGGCACGGTTTTACCGGCCTCGGCGGGAAGGGTTTTCTCGACGGTTATCTGGTGGATCCAGTCGTCGCCGAAATCGTAAATATACTGGAACCGGGGTTGGATCTTTTTGTCGAGATCCTGCAGGGTATATTTGGCTTCGTTTTTCGGCCTGCTGGTCTGCCAGAGATCGTCGTCGCCCGGCAGTGAGTAGCAGGTCCGGTCGATGAGGAACTGATGCATGTGCTGGTCGCTCCAGCCCATACAGACCTGAATAATCCCATGCAGCTTTTCCAGGGTGATGTTGCCCGGTACCTGGATTCTTCGCCAGATCGGTGGCTTTGCTCCCTGCAGCGCCACTTTCAGCTGATAGACTGGGGCCGGAAGTGTCCTTTTTTTTCCGTGCTGAGGGAAATCGACCTTGATGACGTTTGATCTCTTCGGGCTTTTCCCGCCGGAAGGATCTGCCGGGATATCGGCAGCACCGCCGCAGCATTTTTTGTACTTCTTCCCGCTGCCGCAGGGGCAGGGCTCGTTGCGGCCGACCTTTGTGGTCCGAATTGGGATAGGAGAGGGAGGATGACTCGCGGTGAGGAGCCTCTTTCTCTCTTTTTCAACCATCCGGGCATGTTCCTGAAAAGTTTCGATTGCCAGCGGCAGGGAAGCCATTAAAAATACCTGGATCTGCAGATCGCGATCCTGCTGTTCCACGTTCATTCCCGAGAAGGCCTCTTGGAACAGTTCATCCGGCATATCTTCAAAATAATCCATGGCCTCTACCGGATCGACCAGTCCCTGGATGGTCATCATGCTGTGATAGAGCTCTTCTTTTTTCCGGTCGCTTAGCCCCGGAAATTCCTCGGGGTCCCACAGTTCCTCGCGAAGGGCAATTGCTTCCTCAAAGCCTGAAATCCATTCGTAGAGTGTTTCGAACTGATGATCCTGCAGCCTTTCTATCTTGAAAGGGAATTCCAGCCTATCGGCCTCAAAAGCCTCGATAAATGTATTATACGCCTGAATCAGGCTGCCGGTCATGTCCTGCATCTGCTTTACCGAAGCAAATGGTGGTAGATCGCCGCCAAAGATAATCGGCATCCATTCGCTGGGCATGAGCACCTCAGGGGTCATGGCCAGGCCGAACAGATAGCCAAGCAGTTCGTCATAGCTGAAAGTATCCTCAGGTTCACTGGCCATGGTCAGGAGTTTTTTCAGTTTTTTTCTTTCCGTAGCTGTCAACATTGGTTCCTAGGTCCTATTTGGTTTGAGGGAGAGGTTACACACTCACAGATAGCGGAAAAGAGTGCTGAAGAAAAGGGAAATTTGCTATTCATAAAAAACTGGCTTATATCTGTGGGAAGGTGTACCACCCGTGACGGATACCGGGTGGCCCTTCCATCGACCGATTACCGACGTGAGGCGTATGAGAATTGCTGTTTTTTCGGACATTCACTCCAATCAGGAAGCGCTGGAGGCGGTGCTTGAGAATGCTTTTCGCCAGGCGGTTGACAGGTTTGTCTGCCTCGGCGATGTGGTGGGGTATGGGGCCAGTCCCAACGAATGTATTGAACTGTTGCGCTCCCTGCCGGACTGCCCCTGTCTGCTCGGCAACCACGATGCTGCGGTCCTCGGCATTCCCAACAATATGAATCAGGATGCCCGCAGAGTAATAAACTGGACCCGGGAAATCCTGACCAAAACCAGTCTGTGGTTTTTACAGGAGATGGAAGATATCGTCAAGTGGGACAATATTTCTTTCTGCCATTCAAACCCGTATAAACCGCGCAGCTGGTATTATGTCTCGGAGAAATCTTATATCACCAGCTCCTTTGCCCGTTCGAAAGCCAAGATCCTCTTTGTCGGGCACACCCATGTTCCCGTCGCCATAACCCGGAAGAATTTCTTCTGTATCTACATCCGGGCACCCCGGCATTCCATGGTGGTACCCGCCGCAGAGCTCAACCGGCAGATTTTCAACACCGGCAGTGTCGGGCAACCAAGAGACGGCGACCCACGGGCTTCCTATCTCATTTATGACACGAGAAAAAAAGTGATTGAGTTTTATCGGGTTGACTATAATTTTGAGCTGGCCGGAGAGAAGATTCTGGCGGCAGGTCTGCCTGAGGCTTATGCCAGAAGGTTGATAAACGGGCTGTAGACCATGTAGTGTCCCCCTTGACCCAAAGTCTTACAACTTTCCGAGCTTCTGCTCCAGCATATCCATGGCAACTGCTCCGGTGAGCTGGTCGATAAGACTGCCGTTTTTAAAAAACATGAAGGTCGGCACCCCGCTAATTTGAAAGAAAGAAGCGATTCCCGGGTGTCTGCTGGTGTCGACCTTGGCGATGATAAACCTGTTGAGATATTTTTTGGCCATGGCATCGACAAGGGGCAGCATTGTCTGGCAGGGACCACAGGTTGGGGAAAAGAAATCGACCATCACCGGCAAGGAGGCCTGTTTGACAAAGTCATGAAAATCATGATCGCCAAGTTCAACCGGCACTGCCTGACCTGCCATGTCGATGGTGGCCTTGCAGTGGCCGCATTTAGGGCGAAGATGTTGTTTTGTCGTCGGAATTCTATTTTTTTTGCTGCATGATGAGCAGGAAACAATCACACTGTTCACTGGTTTTCTCCCTTGGCCCGTTCATCAGTCTATGATTTCCGTCACAATTTCAGCCTTTACCGAGTTGGCGAGAAAGCAGAGTTCATGCGACTGATGATGCATTTTTTCAAGTTGTTCATAAGATGGTCGTCTGCCGCCGATAAAGACCGCTCTCGGCCGAAGGGTAACTTTGAGCATTGCCATTCTGCCGTCAAGGTCTTTTCCCATCAGTCCGATCGCATTGTCGACATATTGCTCCACAATGAATTTTTTCTTGGCGGCAATCGACAGGAAAAACAACATATGACAGCTGGACAAGGAGGCAACGAACGCCTCTTCAGGATCAATATTTTCGGGAACGGAATACGGCAGTGGAACGACATGGGGCGAAGAGGACGCGGCAAGGGTCACCCCACCGTCGAATTTCCACAGATGGGCCCGGCTGTATTTGTTATCGGTAAATTCCTGGCCTTTTCTTTCCCAGACAACCGTCGAGAAGTATTCCGACATCTTCTGCCTCCACTCTACGGTGTTCCTTTACCCCCTTACATGGGTCAGCGACATGGCAATGGCCAGAAAAGCCAGGAGCCCGAAATAGAGCAGTGAGATCTGCACCTTTGTCTTCCGGTCGACCTCGTAGTATTCCTGCTGTTCTTCATGTCTCCCCTTCCACAGGTTATACACATTGCGTCCTGCCGGCAGAAGGATAAAAAACAGAATAGGATTGAAGGAGCGGAAGAACAAGACCAGGATGCCGATAAAACCGAGAATCCACAGTTTCGGTGAAATTGCCGCTACAACTCTTCCCCCGTCCAGGGGACTGATCGGAATCAGGTTAAAGAGATTGATGAAAAATCCGGTGTAGGCCACCGCCATCCAGAAGGAACTCCCGGTATAGAGAGCGGCGGACCAGCAGAGCATCGCACCGCCGGTGCCGACAAGAGGTCCCGCGATCCCCGTCCAGGCCTCGATCCGTACGTTCTTCGGCATTTCCTTCATGGCAATGAAGGCGCCGAGAAAGGGGATGAAGATGGGGACGCTCGAGCGGATCCCAAACTCTTTGAGCGCATACACATGGCCCATCTCATGGACAAAGATAAGCAGCACGAAGGCTATTCCATAGGCCCAGCCCCAGGCCAGGGCATAGGCCCACATGCTCAACACCATGGTCAAGCCGGTCTTGAGAATAGCGCCGGCTTTCAAGGCCTTGAGCCCGATCAGCAGCGGCTTGACGAATTTAAAGAGAAGCGATCCGGCAACCGCAAGGGCCGCCATGATGCCGGTACGCTTTTTACCGGTACTCGATTCGTCGGCAGAGCCGTTGGGCAGGGGTACCATATCCTGCAAAGGCTCTGCCGGTTGTCTGGTTTCTTCTTGCATGTTCATCACGTTATGCAGACGCCATCCTTTGGCATCTATCGTCTAATTTTTCTTTTTAAATATCTTCGACAGCAAGGCCCCCAGGGCAATAACACCGGCGATGACCAGCTTTTTGGCCGCCAGCAACAGGCCGAACAGTTTGGTGAATAAACCGGCTTTGGCTGCAACGCCGCCGGCCACGAGTGCGGCAATGCCGTAGGCCGCGGTTTTGTCGGTTTTGGCATTGTAGTCCGCGTAACGGAATCCGGAATTAAAATCGGTGAAGGCCAATACCTGCTGCATCTCCTCTTTGACCGTGCTCAGCTGATTCATCGAGGATACCGCATTGAGTACCAGCACCCCCTTCCGGCCGAGTACCCGGATGTTGTAGTTCAGGGTATGTTCGTCTACACCGCCGAAGCCGAGTTCTTTGGCCCAGTACATCTTATGCGTGTCCCGATCGTAATAAGGCGTTGCCGCCCAGCCAAAGAGGTCGATTTCCTGAAAACCCTGTTTTCGCCGTTCCTTGTTATCCTCGGCAATTCTCTCCTTCATCTCTTTAAGCAGTTCGTCATAATCGATACTGTCCGCGTCTTTATCGGAAACATAGCCATCCTCTACATAGGTAATCACTACCCCCCAGCCCTGCTCGGAAAGCGGGCTGACGTCGGCGGGAAAAAGCATACCCAGCGTTCCATCGCCTTTCGGGTTGCCCCAAGCCTGAACGATGACGCGTTCGGCATTTTGCGGATCGATATAACGAAAGGAGTCAGGCACCTGGAGGGTGGCCACCTCGCCGGGCAGGACAATCTCTCCTGATTGGTAATTAAGAGAGTTTTCGAATTCGGCGGCCGACATTTCCTGTGTCTCATCGGCATACGCCATGGAACCGATACTTATCAACAAGCTTACCAGTACTACCGACAGTCTCATCGCTATGACCTCCTTATGTCCGTCAAGTTGTAAAATAAAAACGCAGCTTCATCTGAGTCGGGATTAACGATATCAAAGGGAAGCATGCGACGAATGCCTGCCATGGGCGCTGACCTGTGCAGCTATCCCCTGTTGGTATTTCTGTTATAAAGGCCTTGCTTAACATAATACACTAACCAATGGCAAGAGTCTTGTCGTCAGGCAGTGTCCGGCTGTAATATCGAGGTCCGGTGGCATCTTTTCTCAAAGAACAGGGATTATCCCGGCAGCATTTCCCCCCTGCCAAATAACGGCAATGTCGTCCGCAGTTCTACCAGCAGTTCCGTCGCATCCTGGTAGCGTATATCCAGGTCCTTTTGTAGACAGCGCATAATGATTCGTTCGAGCTGGAGATCGAGATCGGGGTTGATCGTTCGCGGCGACCTGCTTTCGACAATGGTATCGATATCCTGAGGATAGTGATCGTTCAGCTGGACGTAGGGGACGGCATTGGTGGCGAAAATATAGAGAATGACGCCAAGAGCCCAGACGTCGCTGGCAATACAAGGCTGGCCCTGGAACTGCTCGGGCGGCATGAAATTGACGGTACCTTCGGAGCTGCTTCCCGGACTCTGCCAGGAGAGGTCGCGGGCGATACCGAAATCGAGCAGCTTTAACCTTCCACTCTTATGGATGATGATATTTTCCGGCTTGATATCCCGGTGGAGTATTTTATGTTTATGGGCGTAGGAGACTACCGAGACCAGCTGCAGGAAATATGCCTCCTTGTCGAGGGGTGAAATGCCCTTTTCCAGGAGCTGTTGCAGGGTCTGGCCTTCGACATATTCCTGGATGAGAATGAATCTGCCGCTGTCTTTGACAATTTCCAGCAGGTGGACAATATTCGGATGGTGGACGAGTCTTTTCAGGATAGCGGCCGAGCGCAGGACTCTGATATTCATCTGCGACGAATGCGGGGTCTTGGCCACAGCCAGTTTGCCGGTACCGATCTCCTTGACCAGCCAGACGACCCCGAAGCCGCCGGCACCCAGCATTCTTACCTGCAGCCATTTGTCGGAGATTCGTTCGGTTCTTGCCCTCTTGATCAGGGATTTTGGGGCAAAATAGCTAAGGCCCTCCTGGAAATAGCCGACAAGCCGGGAAAAGACCTCTCCTCCATCTGTTGTTTTATTTCTCTGGATTGATGGCAGAGGGGTGGGTGGCCTGATTACCGCCTGGCCCATTTCCAGCAGGATCAAAAAACTGATGGAGAATCTGTTTTCATCGAGCGGCAGTTCCATGAAATCGTCTGCTCCGGCCTTGATCAGTTTTTTCGTCGCTTCGATGATTTCCCGCGGGACGAGAATAAGGAAGGGAACCAGCGGACCGACAAAATCCCGAATCAAGCGGATGACCCGGTCCTGCCGGGGGTGGCTTATATCGACATGGAAGACGACCAGGCAGATCTTCTTCTCAGGATTTTTCTGGAGGAATTTTCTTACGGTGCCGATAGTGAGCGGTACAGTTGCGATCTCAAAAGAGGAAACCAATCGATGGACAAGGGTGGTTTCCTCATCGGATAGACCGAATAGCAGTATTGTCTCGGATGGACTTTTCAAATCGGTTCCTTTTCTGCAGACTGTAATCCTTTCTTCAAACTAGCAGAAAAAATGGCTACCGGGCAAATGGTTTTTATATGGACATGAAGAAGAATGTCAAGAAAGTTCAGGTAAAAGAGTGTTCGACTGATATGCAGGTTTGATGGACTCGTAAAACCCTAAAAATAAGCGATGGCTAAGTAAAAAACTTCAGAAGGTGAAGTGTTTTTACGACGCCATCAGGCTTGATTAACGCCCCGAAAGCCAATACCTTCTTCTTGGAAGATATCCTCAGGAATTTTCGGCCGGGCATAGTAAAGAGCAGAATTGCCTCACCCCGATTAAAACACCATGGACGGATAGAAACCGTATGTACTATTTTCAGTACCCTTTGAGGGGAACGGGGAGCTTACTGATTATTCTGCAGGAGACTATTTTTTAGGGGGATGTGATGCGCGAGTCAGGATATTGGGCGGATAACTATCAGAGAAACAAACTGTCTGTTGAAGACGCCATTGCCAAAATACAATCAGGGCAAAGGGTCTTTATCGGTTCGTCCTGCGGAGAGCCTCAGCGGCTGGTTAAAGGGTTGGCCGATGCCAGCCGTACTTTCACCGATCTCGAGATCGTCCGGATGTTTTCCGGGGAAAGCACCTCCCTCTCAAGAATTGCTGAAAAGTCCAAATCCCAGAATCTCAATATCCGTTCCTTTTATCTGGGCTCGGCCAATTCGAAGAGTTTTAAAGGTGATCTGCGGTTTATCACCCCGATTAATCTTTCCGATGTTCACAAGCTGATCAAGTCGAAATTGATGCCAATCCAGGTAGCCCTTATTCAAGTGACGCCGCCGGACGACTTCGGTTGGATGAGTCTCGGAATTTCCGTTGATGTCACCGCCTCGGCGGCGGCGGGAGCCGATCTGGTTATCGCCCAGGTGAATAACAGGATGCCGAGGGTGCTGGGCAGGAGTTCGATCCATGTCAATGATATCGACTATTTTGTTGAACATGACGAAACCCTGATCGAGATCGGCACCTATCCTGATGTCAAGGCCGCAGGCAAAATTGCCCGCTATGTCTCCCGGCTGGTGGATGACGGTTCGACAATGCAGATGTCGCTGGGAGGAACATCAGAGGCGAATATTCAGGCATTGATGGGAAAAAATGACCTGGGTATTCATACGCAATATGTGACCAATACCATCATGAAGCTTTTGGCCATGGGGGTGGTGACGAATCGGAAGAAGGGATTCAACAACGGCAGGATCATCTGCAGTAATGCCATTGGTAACCAGGATTTGTACGACCTGCTTGATCATAACTCAGCTGTCGAAATTCATCCTTCTAAATATGTTAATGATCCAAGGAAGATAGCCAAAAACAGAAAGATGGTGGCTATGAACACTGCGCGGGAAATCGATCTGACCGGCCAGGTCGCTGCCGATGCCCTGCCGTTCAATAATTTTTCCGGCGTTACCGGCATTCTGGATTTTTTCCGGGGAGCGGCTATGTCGAAAAAAGGCAAGTCTATCCTGATGCTCACCTCGACCAGGGATGATGGTGCCCATAGCAGAATTGTTCCGATGCTGCAGAACTCCGCAGTAGTCGTCCCGCGAAGCGAGGTGCAGTATGTGGTAACGGAGTACGGTTCGGTTAACCTGTTTGGCAAGAGTATCCAGGAAAGGGCGCTTTCCCTGATTACCATCGCTCACCCGGATTTCAGAGATCGGTTGTTTGAAGAAGCAAAAGAACTCGGGCTGTTGGGACCGGAGCGGACCCTGAGGGAGGAAATGCATTCGATTTATCCACTCGGATTGGAGGAAACCAGAATAGTCGACCGCAAGAAAATCACCTTCAGACCGGTGAAGCTGACCGATGAGCGAAGCATTCAGGAACATTATTACCGACTCGACACTACCGATGTCGTCTCCAGATTTTTCCATGAGAAAAAGTCCTTTGTCAGCAAGCAGATCGAGCGTACCTTTATCATCGATTATCACAAGGATCTGACCATCGTCGCGGTTGAAGGCCAATCCGGCTTTGAAAGGATTCTGGCTGTCGGGGAATACTACCTCAACCCGGAAACCGAAATGGCGGAGATCGCCTTTTCAGTGGAAAAGGATTGGCAGGGCAAGGGCTTGTCGTCGATTGTTATCCAGAAACTGGCCGAGGCGGCGAAAAGAAACGGCATCAAGGGTCTCACCGCCTATACCTCAAAAGAGAACAAACGGATGGTGAAGCTTTTCAATTCCCTCGATTATAAGGTAAAATCGGCATCCGAAGGAGCCATGATCTATCTGGAGATGAGGTTTGACGAGGAGGAACAGGACAGTGGCTGTTAAGGATGCAACTCGTAATTCCCAAAGAAACTTTGTTTTTTGCCGACAACCTTAGATATGCTTGCGGAGCAACTCAAAGGAGATCGTCGAGGTCGTCACCGTGCTGCGGCCGAAGGTGTAGAAGAAGACCAGCCAGAGCAGTTGCAGGCCGAGAATGATTGCCGGATTCCATAGTACGCCTATGCCATCGAGGATCTCCGGGTCGGCATAGGGGGTGGCATGGACAAAATAGACGACCCCGAGGATGTACAGTACGCCTGCAAGACCCATTTTTTGGTAGGCGGAGATCTTTCCGAAACCGCGAAAATCAGCACGTAGCGTCTCCGAGAGGATACGCCAGAGCTGGGTGAGGACGACGGTCAGGGTCAGAGCCGGCGTAAACCAGCCGATCAGGAAGAAATAACTGCCAATCAGTGCCCCGAAGGTATACAACACACAGGTGATCGCCTGGATGGGGATCAGCTTTTCTCCGGCCAGTTGCGACTCGTAGGCGACTTTCTTGGTTGCGCCGTAAAAGATGAAGCATGCCCGGGGGAAGAGCCATTGCAGCATCCTGTTGCACTCCTTGAGCGGTTTCCCATAGCAGCAGCCGTAGCTAATGCAGCCGAGTCTGCCGAGACCTTCACCGAGGGTGTAGGCAATGGCCATGGCGGCCAGAACCGGGATGAGTGGCAGCGGGGTGCCGCCTGGCTTAAGAATGGTGTTACTGAGCTGAATGGCCCAGGGTGCAAGGAGAATGCCGATGAAGGATGCCCCGCCGATGGTGAAGGTGTGGCGTTTTTTCTCGACCAGCATGGCCATCAGCCGGGCTGAAGGGATACAGCAGGCCAGGACGAGCAGGATGGCCAGCATGGTGCCGGCAATGGACAGGCCCATGGCACCGAGCAGAACAAGCAGCAGGATCAGGGCGATCAGCTGACTGGTGGCGATAAAAAAACCATAGTAGGTCAGATTTGAGCCCTGCCAATGATTATCACCACCCTTTCTGAGGGGGACCACTGCCAGCATTTGCCATCGTTCTCCGGGCAGATGCCTGAATCCCCAGCCAAGAAGATGGGCCAGAATGAAGCCGAGACCGGACAGGAAAAACAGATCGTTCATAAATATTCCTCAATTAAAATTTTTCTGTGGGGAGCAGCGGTTCCGCGATGGCCGAGCGAACCGCAATGTCGGTTTCCACCAGGGGGCGATTAAAACCGCTGGTGAATCTGCTCGTTACATCACTGCGTTGCGAGTTGCTGACGAGATCCTCGGCGAAGGTTATACGGCCGGGCTCAAAAATCAGTACGTCCGTTGAGCTGCCCGGCCGAAACAGTGATTTGGGGCAACCTCTTTTGACCATTTGTCCGGGTCGGATTTCCCGTGGCCTGTCGTAGCGCTCCTCACTGTAGCACTGGACGATGTCACCGATCATCAGGGCGACGATTTCCACCATTGCCACCAGACCGATTGCCGTACCCCCTTCGACATCGGTATCGATTATGGTCACCACTCTTCTGTTTTTCGAATAGAGGGAGGCCGTGGAGACAAGAGCGGACGGATTGCAGGAATGATAGCGGCCGTCCACATGATAGATGGCCACCACCCGTCCGTTGACCGGCACATGGTTGTAGTGGTACTTATCCGGGGTGAGCCGGAAAACGGCAAAATCCCCACCGGCAAACCGGCTGTGCCAGCTGCTGTCGGGCCCGAGCAACTCCCTCAGATCAAAGAATTTATCCTTGATAAAGAGTGTCGAGGTCGTGGTAAAACTGCCGATGAGTACCCTTGAATCCGCCGGGGAGACGATGGTTGCCGGTCTGGTGGGCATCGGCCGGGAATCCCAGTAGCGGATCTGCCGTTCAAAAAATTTACGGTGGGTATCGTAGAACTCGAGGGGTTCGAGACATTCCTGCCAGTCGGCGCCAAAGCGGGTGAAGAGTCCGTGGCTGTTGTTTTTCGTCCTGCCGATCAAATCGTAGTGGAAAAAACCGAGCAGACTGGACATCCGCCCCGAGGTAAGGGCCCTGAACATGGCCGGCGTATTTTCCCTCAAGGTGTGGTAGAGGAACTGGATGGTGCGATCACCGATTGGTTTTTCGGTGATGACCTGTTGGGAGTTTCTTTCTATATACTGATGGGGCACGATGGAGAGGTTCATCGGGTATCTTCTAATTAGTTTTTATTACGTTCATGGTTGATAACAGCCAGGGCAAGATGAAGCATGGAGAGGATGGTTTTCGGGGCTGCGGTCTCCTGGATGATTGCCTCCTGATGGTTTTGGATAAACTCGCCACCACTTACATCCTGGTTTATTGCCGCCATGACCTGTTTGAAAATCGGTTCGTCAAGTCGGTCCATACCCCTGGCATCTTCAATAAATACAGCGAGGGCTTCTCTCAGATGCTTTTGTTTCAGGCCGGTGCGGTAATAGCGTTCGGTAGTGCTGTTGAATTCGGCTGCAGTCACATCCATCGAACTGCGCCTGCGCGGCAGTTCGTCCTGAACGGCCCCGAGTATTTTGGCACAGGTCGAGCTGCTCTTGTCGATCAATCGGTTGCGCAACGATTGCATGCGCGTGGCAAGACCGAGCTGTTCGATTAAATCGGCGCCGTCGGATTCAAGTATGTGCAGGAGGGCAAGTTTGTAATCGTCAATTCTAACTCTGACATATCCTTTATATCGCAGACTGTTGCGCTGGGAACGCACATGGGTGAGAATCTTCCGGAGCAGTCTGTTGCCGGTGTCGGCGCGCACATAGAAGGTGGGGATACCGACGGCGCCGGCAAAGAAGATCTGGCGCCGTTCACTCTCGATTGAGGGCCGGTCGGGGATATCATGATGATGGACCCGGCCCTCCTGGATGTATCTGCAGGCAAGAGCGGTGACCAGGTTCTGGATGTCCACCGCCTCGGCCATATCGTCCCGCAAACTGTGAAACAGCGAGTAGCTTCGTCCCTCAAAACCGGAATACCCCGCGGTGCCGAAGAGCCGCTGCCTGTACAGGAGATAGATGGACATCCTGGAATCGAAGATGCCCAGCTCGGCAAGTTCGGCCTTGAGTCGTTCGTGGTTGCCGGGACTGCCGTTCAGGCCGGGACAGGTTTCCGTCGACAGCAGGGTGACCAGGTAGTCGATCAGACGAAAGTCCGGCACCAGATCGCCTTTTAGGCGAAGCAGCCGGGCAAGCGTCTTGTCCAGCCAGCGTGGACCAAAAGGGGTAAGGGTTCTGCCCAGAACACTGATGTCGGCTTTTTTCTTCCACCTGCGCCAGATCATGCGCAGGTGGGTGTAATCCAGTTCATGGGGCAAAAAGCCAAGCACTTTTTCCGGATGAAAGTCGGCAAAGTCGAGCCGGTAGGGGGAAGCGCTGTAGGTGTTGACGAAGAGCGGCAGGAAGTGTTCGACAATCTTGATGACCAGGTCGCCGAAATATTTTTCCACCCCGGGAGTAAAGAGTGATTGCCGGTCGGCAGCAAGCGTACTGAGCAGCCTGCTGCCTAAAGAGACATGGGTGCCGTTGTTGGCCAGGCAGGTATTGGAGGTGTTCGGCAGGACGATAAGATTGTTGGTGATTATGCCGGCATCTTTCAGTTTACCGATGGTGTTCAGCTGGCTGCGGGACAGGGTCTTGTGACAGAGCTCCATGTATCGATGCTTCTCCTCCCCCCTGTCCCAGCCGGACAGGCACGGACTGATAAAGAGATGGCGATAAAAACCGTCCGGCACCGCTTCATTGAGCTGTTTTTGCCTGGATGGGGCGTGGGGGGCACAGTAGAGCAGACATTTCTGTCCCGATTCCTCCAGGTCGAAGGTTTTATTGGCATACTGGATGAGCAGCTGGCTGAAGAGAAAAGTCCTGGCCGTCTCTTTTGCGGCCAGATCGCCGATACGGCCCTGGGCCGCAGTGGGGATGTTGAAGCTGAGAACCTCCGGCGATGTATTGTCGCTCAAGAAATTGTCCAGTAAGCTCTTGCCTGTTTTAAACAGGACCGGAGACAGGCTGTCGTCGACACTGATGACATTAGCAAGAGAAAGTTTTAACAGATAACTCATCGGCAGTCGCAGATGGGTCTGACCCTGGTGGAGACAGCGGAATCTCTGCACATCACTGCGCTGCCTGGGATGGAGAAGGCTTTTGTCGGCCATAAAATCCCGGGCGAGCAGTTTTCTGGTCCAGGGGGTCAGGCGATTTTCGGCAAAGCGGACCCAGCTGTTCTCCCAGATACCCGTGTCATTCTGGTAGAGAAAGTCCTTCAGCGCTTCAAGGCAGCCGGGCGGCAGATCGCCCCGAGCGGTCCGTTTGGTTATATTTTTGAAATAGCTGGAGTTGCGGATGGTAACCGCCAAATCGACGTTCTGATGGCTGCCTGCGACCGCCACCTGCAGCTCATATTCCATTCCGACGCTGGTATCTTCTCCGGCAAAGGGCTGGAGTCCAGCTAGCGTCATGTCACTTAGGAAGAGACTGACGTCTGCCTCGGCATCAAAAAGCGGTTCAAGTGGGTATCTTTTGGTTTTCATGCCGGGAGTTGTACCCCGGGCACATTAGGTCGGTGCTAAAAATAGATGAGAAAACGGTTAAGAAGGTGCAGTGAACGTAGTGAGTTCTTAAAGGGGAGAGAACTCTAGTTTTCACGAAGGCGTAAAAAAGTTCCATCCCCTTTGATTCATTTATGGACGATAGGGAGCATAATCGGTGTACCCCTCAGGGCCCGGCGTGTACCAGAGCGACATATCGTCAAAAGGATTCAGCGGCCAGCCCTTTTGCAGTCGTTCGGGCAGATCCGGGTTGCTGATAAACGGCCTGCCGAAGGCTGCCAGGTCGGCGTGGCCCTCTGCCAGACGCTGCTCGGCATCTTCTTTGGTGTAGCCGCAGTTGCCCATGATTATTCCCTTATATTCCCTGCGGAATTCCGCCAGGGTCATCGGCTCGCCTTGCTGATGAAAGCCGAATGCCAGCCCATCCATGATATGGACATAGGCAAGGCCCAGCCTGCTCAGTTCCCTGATCGTGTAGAGATAAAGCTCCCGGAAGTCCGGGCTGCCCATATCGTTGAAGACACCATTGGGCGCGAGGCGGACACCGACTCGATTGGCCGGCCAGATTTCCAGGATGGCCCCAAGGGCTTCACCTAAGAATCTATATCTGTTTTCCAGGCTGCCGCCATACTCGTCACTGCGCCGGTTGGTCTTGGCATCGAGAAACTGATTGATCAGATACCCGTTGGCTGCGTGCAGTTCCACGCCGGCAAAACCGGCTTCCCTGGCGTTTCCTGCCGCCGTCCGGTAATCATTGACGGTTGCCTTGATTTCGGCCATGGTCATCGCTTTTGGGGTTTCATATTCCTTCTTGCCGTAGGGCGTATGGATAAAATCACCATTCAGTTTTACCGCCGAAGCCGACAAAGGCAGGGCGCCGTCATGAAAGTCGCTGTGAGAGGCCCGTCCGCAATGCCATAGCTGGAGAAAAATCGGCGTTCCGGTATCCTGTATTTTCTGGGTGACCTTGCGCCATCCGGCAACCATTTCATCCGTATAGATTCCCGGCGAACCGATCCAGCCGTTTCCCTGGGCGGAAATCACGGTTGCCTCGGTAATGAGCAGACCGGCGGAGGCGCGCTGCAGGTAATACTGTGCCATGAGGTCGTTTGGCACACGTGTTTCACCCGCCCTGCCTCTGGTCATCGGGGCCATTACAATTCTGTTCTTTAGCTGTAAATCGCCCAGTTCCAACGGGGTATATAATTTTTCCTGTGTCATGATCGTGTTCTCCCTGGTGTTGGTTATTGCTTGTTGCGTTACACTTTCCCGTAAGGGGCTTTTGACTCAAGGCAAAGAGCTTGCCTATTTGTGTAGTTGTCACTATAATATTCACAAAGAAAACATCGTCAAGGAATAATTTAGTGATCGATAAAAAAAACGAACGAACACGGGGCCGCCCAAGATGTTTCGACAGGGCCGCCGCCGTCAGCACTGCGCTGAGCCTGTTTCGGCAAAAGGGATATGACGGCGTCGGGGTGGCGGAATTGAGTAAGGCTCTCGGGATCAATCCGCCGAGCCTCTATGCCGCTTTCGGCAATAAACTCGGCTTGTTTCAAGAAGCTTTGCGCTCCTATGCCGACACTGAAGGAAGATTTATTACCGAGGCAGTCAATGGGGCGGATACCCTGGAAGAGGCGGTGCGCAACCTGTTGGTCGAGGCAGCCAGGTCTTTCAGCCGGTGCCAAAATCAACCCGGCTGTCTTATCCTCGACGGGACACGAAACTGCACGGATGTGGATGCACGGGCGACAACCGATACCATGCGCAAGAAGACAAAAATCTTTCTGCAGGAGAGCTTTGCCGCATATGGGGTGAGTGATAGTGACGGCATCGCCGAGTATGTCATTATTGCCATGACCGGTCTCTCCGGTGCCGCCCGCCAAGGAGTGGAACGGGAGGTGCTGGTAGAAGTAGCGCGGCGTTTTGCTGCTGCTGTCATGCTAAAATAGATTTTCCTCCCATGTTGACTCATCTCTTCTTACAAAGGTGCCAACTCGCGCACAACGATATTTCAATTTCAGACCCATATCCGGAATCTTCCGCAAGGTATTGATGTTTTTGCCTAGGGCGATAAATGGAGCAAAAAAACCTTGCGAAACCGGACCTGAACGGATAGGTTCGGTTTCTAGAGTGCTCCTGCTTTAAGTGGGGAAGGCCATCATGCCTTGACTCCTCGATGCTCTCATAACTTGATGTTTAATGCTTTAGGGATTGATTCTCTAGAAAACTGCCACAAACTGGTAATTCATTTGGCTGAGGGGGAAAATGAAAATTGTAAATATGAAGAGTATTCGAAACATCCTTGCAGGTGCAGTATTACTGGCACTGTCGCCTGCCCACGCGGCAAACATTCAGGTTGTAGCCGAGATCGGCCAACCGGCGGTTGGTTTTCCCTCCAATTTCGTTTATTGGAATGTCGTGAAACCCGCTATAGGCAGTAGCGGACATATTGCCTTTCATGGAGCTGCGGATATCAGCACTGTTTCCACGAACCAGAACACGGAGGCGGTTTGGGCTGGGTTGCCGGGACATCTGCATACAGTGATAAAAGAAGGGGAGTCCGCTGCAGGGTTACCAGCCAATGTATTGTTCGGCAGTGCCAATGTCTCGTCCACGCCTAACGTGGTAGTGACAACCGCCGGATCAGTGGCCTTTCGTGCGAAACTAGCCGGTGCGGTAATTTTCAATGCCACGGACGGGGCAATCCTTGCGGAGATCGATGGAATCGTTTATTCGGTGCTGCGGACCGGAGACCCTGCCCCTGGTTTTGCCCCAGGTGTGACAGTAAGGTCGTTGGACGGATTCGCATTCACCGATGCCGGCATGGCAATCTCTGGCCGTACCAGTTCACAGTTACCTGCGTTCTGGTTTTGGGACGGTCAGGACTTTTCTCTCATTGCAGCATCTTTAGAGTCAGCCGGACCGCTGTATCCAGGCTGTAATTTCTTATCCTTATCCAATTCGGCGCCTGCGCTTAATCAATCGGGGGAAGTAACGTTCACGGCTAGCATGATGGCGGAGGTCGACGGGGCGGTCTGCCCTGCCAGCGGAGTATTCAGATGGAAGGCCGGTCAACTCACCAAGGTGGTGGAAACGGGAGATCAAGTACCTGGAATGTCAATCGGCACGACTTTTTCCAGTATCCTGCCGGTTTTTCAACCTCGCATAAATGAAGCGGGGGACGTGAGCTTCGTAACAACTATCAGGGATCTGAGTTTTACCTCTGCAACCAGCGCCTGGGTGTCCCGGGCCAATGGAGATCTGCAGCTTGTAGCCATCCAGGGTGAGTCGTTGCCTGGAGATACGAACACCTTCCTGCCTGGTAGTTTTACATTTCATGCCCCGCTGGATGCGAGAGGCAAGACGGCTTTTTGGGGCATGTACCCCCTTGGTTTTGGTATCTTTATGGGAGAGCCCATTGCGAACCCCTACTCGGATTTAAATACCGTAGGCGCCTCACATCTGACTCTGCTGGCGGCGCACAATGATTTGCCGCCGGGTTTTGACAACACCTGGTTCTACGATTCTTTCAGCCCTCCGCTGATCAACAACCGGGGCGACGCAGTGTTCTACAGCATCGTTAAAGATGCACTCAACCCTAACACCTCGCAAGCCAATACGCTCTGGGTTGGAAACGATGCAGGCAGTCTGCGCCTTGTCGCTGCAGACGGCATGACCGTCGAAGATAATGGCGCACCCCGCACTGTGTCGGCGATCAGTAGTATCTGCCCGGCCGCTAACGGAGCTTTGGGTGGACTGACGACCAACACCGGCTGGCCTATCCAGTACAGCGACAGCGGTAAGGTTATCTTCATGGCGGCCCTGTCCGGCAATCCCTTGGGGGCTTCTTTTCCGAGCTCGGTTCTGTTGACGCAAACCTGTGCTCAAGAGACATCGGATCACGATTTTGACGGCGACTGCCGCGCGGACGTGCTGCTGCGTCACAGTGCAACCGGGCGATTTACCCTTTGGACGATGAATGGGATAAACCATACGAGTGCAGGGGCAGGGAAAGTAAAACCTGTCTGGCAGGTGCAAGAGATCGCCGACTTCGGTGGTGACGGCAAAGCCGACCTGTTGCTGCGCAATAGCGCAACCGGCTTTTTGAAACTTTGGGAGATGGACGGAGCCAGCCATATTGCCAGCAATATTGGACCACTGAAACTGAGATTCGAGGTGCTGGGAGTTGGTGACTTTGGTGGGGACGGCAAGGCCGATGTGCTGCTGCATAACAGTACGACCGGGCAGCTCATCCTCTGGGAGATGCATGGGGCAAATCATACGAGTGCTGCAGTCGGTAAATTAAAAACCGATTGGCAGGTGCAGGGGATCGCGGATTTTGGCGGTGACGGCAGGGTCGACCTGTTGCTGCGCAATAGCGTAACCGGCCGTCTGATTCTCTGGGAGATGGATGGTGCCAGTCATGTCAACAGCAATGTTGGGCCATTGAAACTGAATATAGAGGTGGCTGGAATTGGTGACTTCGGCGGTGACGGCAAGGCCGATGTGCTGCTGCATAACAGTACGACCGGGCGACTCACCCTCTGGGAGATGAATGGGGCAAGTCATACGAGCGCTGCTGTTGGTAAATTAAAACCTGGCTGGCAGGTGCAGGAGGTAGCGGATTTTGGCGGTGACGGCAGGGCCGATCTGCTGCTGCGCAATAGTGCAACCGGCCGTCTGGTTCTCTGGGAGATGGACGGTGCCGGCCATATCGCAGGTAAAGTTGGGCCATTGAAGCTGGTTTGGGAAGTACAGTGACAGGGGAAAAAACAGGCAATTGGCGGTAGAGCGTGGATATTAGCGTCGATGGGCTCTTTTTAAAGATACGGATGGGAAAGTGCCAGCAATCTATGCATCCGGCTGCTATGGCTTCATTTCAGCTTCTGGCGGTTTTAAGAGCATCAATACCCCTAAAAGAGTCATAATGCCCCCGATGATCATTTTCCATCCCAGGGTGTCACCGAAAACCAACACCCCGAGAAAGGTGGCAATTACAGGCGTCGGCAAAAGGAGAGGGGTTACAATGGAGACCGGATACCGGCCAAGGAGGTAATATACAATCCCATGTCCGATAACCGAGGCCCCGACAGCAGAATAGAGAGGAGTCCAGAAGTCAATGAGACGTACCTTTGCCAGAATCTGCATCTGCCCGGATTCAAAAATCGATGATAAAAGCAGCAGAGACGGCAAGGCGACCACCGCGATCCATGCCTGAAGCCTCAAGACCCCGAGATTCGGGCATTGGCGCATCAAAATTGTCGCCACAGCCATGACGAAGGCAGCTCCAGCCACCCACAGAATTGCATCGAGGTGAGTAAAGACAATTGGATCAAAGCCGATAACCATCACTCCGCCAAAGGCCAGAGCTATTGAGAAAATCGATACCAGAGATATTCTCTCCCGCAGGAATAGTGAAGCAAGAATCGCGGCAAAGGGGACATAGAGCTGTGTGGTAATGGCGATAGAAGCGATATTACCCCCGGCATTCAGGCCGATGAAAATCATCCCGAAATGAAACACACCCAAAAGAAGAGCCACCCTCAAAAGCGGCTTCATATAACCCGGTGCAGGTTTCAGCCAGGGGAGCATCAAAAGCAGCAGGAACAGAAAACGTAAGGCCGTAAAAAAAAGTGGATGAAATACTCCGGCTCCGATCTTACCTGCAATGAAATTCAACCCCCAGGCGGTATTTACCAACAAAATCATCAGGAGATGGGGTGCACGCATATTGTTTATTGTATCCAGTTGGATGTTATTGTTGATGGCGTCGTAAAAACCTTAAAATCAGCGATGGCTAATACACTTCTATCTTTACCAACCATTTGACCCAGTTGGCACCGAGCAGACCGGGGAAGGCAGCCCGTACCGGGAAACCGTGGATTATAGGTACCGGTTGTCTCTTCCATTCATAGGCCAGGAAAGCTTTGCCGGACATTGCATCCTCTCTTGAAACCGAGGCCTCATACCCATCTGCACTGGTCAAGCGGATGTCTTTCGCCTCGGCCTGTATACCGGCCAGTTCCAGCACATATTTCAACGAGGCGCCGGCCCAGACGGCCGTATCATCAAAATTGCCTTTGCAGACAATAGTAGTCATTACTTCAATCTTCGGCAGGCAACGCAGGTCGTCGTAGCGCAACTTGAGCGGGTAATCAACTTTGCCACTGATTTCAAGCCGGTACGTTTCAGGATCAATGGTAATGATGTCACCACTGCCGGTATAGTGCAAACCTGTCGTTGGATCCAGTTCCGCCGGCCCCGGGATGGGTGCCGCTTTCGGGACTTTAACTGGCGGCAAGGTGCAATGCAGCAGTACACCTGGTTCGGCCGAAGGAATCGATGCTGCTGCCGAAGCCTTAGGGGCGGGTGACGGAGCGAGCACCGTCGCAGGAGGTTGCGCTTGGGTAGGGACGGCGGCAAATATGATCAAGACCGCTGTGATGATAAGAGATCTGCGACAGTAATTCATGACAAAATCCTCTGCATTTAATCCCTCTGGTAGGTACTCTTTTTTTATCATTACACTTTTAACAAGGGATTTGCCAGGCAGCAGTTGATGGTGTATCTTCACAACTCAACTCACCCGACAGGAGATGTACCATGAAATCCTATGAAAGCTATCTTTTCGATGCCGACGGCACCCTTTTTGACACAGTGGATCTCATCTGCAGATGTTTTCAGTATATTATTGAGAAATATGCCGGCAAGACCATGGACAGGGGGACCATCATCAACAGTATCGGACTGCCGTTGAAGAGTCAGCTCCGCACCCATCTGGGTCCCGGTCTGGACCAGGATCAGATTATGGATGATTATCTCCAGTACCAGCTCAGCATAATGGAAGACTGCATCAATCCCTTTCCCCACGTTGCCGAGACCCTGGAGCTACTGAAAAGTTCTGGAAAAAAACTGGCCGTCGTCACTTCGCGCAGACGCTTCAGCCTGGATAAAATTCTCCAGTCAACAGACACCGCCAGGTACTTCGATGTCCTGGTGACCCCTGAGGATACAATCAGACATAAACCCGACGCCGAACCGGCCCTCAAGGCCATGTCCCTGCTTGGTGCCGATTCATCCAGTACCGTGTTTATCGGTGACGCTCATTACGATATCTGCAGCGGGGCTAGCGCCGGCATTGACACCGTCTTTGTCAACTGGAGCCATTCTGCACTCTCCACCCTTCCGGTAGCCCCCACCTGGGCAATAGATTCTCTTCAGGAGCTGACCAGCTGCCTGGACAACAGGGAAACGGATCGTCGCGCAGGTTAAAACTGATCAGCCCGGATCGATTTCCCCGGCGTTTGAGAAAGCCGGTAAAGGAACCGGAAGCTCCCTCGGCTTTGCCGGAGGAAGAAGAGATGAGCCACGGATGGTCCCACGTGTTTACGGCACTGTAGAGTACCTCTCATTCGTAGGCTGCTTGTCTGTTTGAAGGAAGAGTTTGACCCGGCAATCCCCATTGAATCATAAGCGATGGAGCAGAGAGTAACAGTGGCACGAGTATCAAGCCGAACTATTATCAGAATATGTTGAAAAAATGAGGGGCGGGAATGAAACGTATAGGGATTTTCCTTTTTGATGAGGTTGAGGTGCTGGATTTTGCCGGACCGTTCGAGGTCTTTTCCACGGCTTCACGGATTTATGACCGCCAGCCGGGGCGTGGGCAGGAAAAACTGTTCAGAGTCGTGACAATTGCTGCCGGAGAACAGATTGTCCACGCCCGCGGCGGGCTGCAGGTTCAGGCGAACTGCAGTATCCGAAATCATCCTTCTCTAGATCTTGTCATTGTTCCCGGTGGAATTGTTGATGCCGAACTGGTCAAAAAAGAGGTCCTTGCCTGGATAGCTGGTGTTGCGCAGCAGGCGGAAATTGTTGCTTCGGTGTGCACAGGTGCCTTTATACTGGCAGAGGCCGGCCTACTGGCCGGCAAAGTGGTCACCACCCATTGGGAGGATATAGCCGGGCTTCGAAAGAGATATCCAGAATGCAATGTCAGGGAGGATAAAAGGTGGATCGATACGGGGAAGTTTGTTACATCTGCCGGAATATCGGCGGGAATTGATATGAGTCTGCACCTTGTTCGCCGTCTTATCGGCCATGACTGGGCGACAAGGACCGCCCGTCAGATGCAGTATACATGGGATGATCAGCAATAGGCGGCAAGGCTGGATTTGAGAAGACTCAGGAAACATCGACTTATCGGACAACTATCAGACAGGGATACGGTATGAAGTTACTGAGCTTTGACATAGAGATCTCGGATGTCTTCAAGCTGGCAAAATATGAGGACATGGACAAATACGCACCGTTTCATATTTCCGTTGCGGCAACCGCTGTGTATCAGGGGGAGGAACGGCTGTGGTATTCGCAAAATGAAGATGGCAGCCCATCGTTGAATCTGACCCGGCAGCGGGCGCACGCTCTCTTGGAGTATCTCGAACTGATGCAGCAGCAGGGATTTATGGTCTGTGCCTGGAACGGGTTAAGCTTCGATTTGAAATGGATAGGGTATCAGGCAGGCGATATGGTACTGGCTACACGTATTGCCTTAAAGAGTTATGATCCCATGTTCCAGTTCTTCAACCTGGCTGGATTTCCCGTCAGCCTGGCCAAAGTCGGGCAGGCAATGGGAATTTCCCAGGAAAAACTGATGGATGGGGCCGATGCACCGAAACAGTGGCGGGCAGGCAATTATCGGCAGGTGATGGACTATTGCCTGGGCGATTGCCAAATGACCAACCTGATCATCGATGCCATAATGAAAGCCCGGCAGGTCCGCTGGCTTACCGCCAGGGGGACGGTCAGCTCGAAACCGCTGCCGCATCTGAAGACGGTAGAGGAAGTGATACAGGATCCTGGACCCGACCAATCCTGGATGGATACACCCCTGCCGAAAGAAAAATTTTATGAATGGTTTGAGTCCTGAACGTTTGAGGATTACTCTATTTTGCCAGCACCTGGGCAATGAGTTCACTCATTTCGAACTGATTGAAAGGCTTGGTAATAAAACCTGCCGGCTTTCTCTGTGTTAGGTAGGTCAGGTCGACATTTCTGGCATATCCCGAGGAGATGATGACTTTTGCCTCGGGATTGATGGCAATTATTTTGTCGAAGGCTTCACGTCCACCCATCACCGGCATAACCATGTCAAGGATGACGAGATCAATATTTTTTACTTCTCGTTGGTAGAGGTTCGCCCCTGCCTCGCCATTTTCGGCAAGCAGGACGGTGTACCCCAAATTTTCCAGTAAAAGGGAGGTGGTTGTCCGGATGATGATTTCGTCATCGATCACCAGAATGGTGCCGCTGCCATGCACCATCCGTTCACTTTTTTTTGCGGTCCCTGAGCCGGTTTCATGGGTTGTGGGGAGGTAAATATGAAATACCGTCCCTTTTCCCGGTTCACTCTCCAGTCGAATGCTTCCATGATGCTCTTTCACCATGCCGTATACAGCTGCCAGCCCAAGCCCTGTCCCCTTGCCCACCTTTTTTGTGGTGTAAAACGGTTCGAAGATATGAGGCTGTATTTCAGGCAGGATGCCCGTGCCCGTATCCTTGATGGAGAGCTGAATGAATGTCTCCGGAAGCAATTGAGAATCGATGTTGTAAAACTCTTCTTCGCGGTCAACATTTCTGGTTGAGATATGGATTTCTCCTCCGTCCGGCATTGCGTCGCGGGCGTTGACGCAGATATTGAGAATACCGCTCTGCAGTTGAGAAGGGTCACCGATCACCGCCACCCTGGAGGCCCTCAACTCTGTTGTTATTGTAATCTTCATATCAATACTGCGTTCTAAAATGGCGACCGCATCTTCAATAATGGTATGGAGATTAACCGGGGTGGAGGCCTGTTTCCCTTTCCTGCTGAAATCAAGAAGTTTCCTGGTGAGTCCGGAAGCCCGATCGGTCGCTGTCTTGATTAATTCAACATATTTCAGGCCCTTATCATTGCCGGCAATGATCATTTCCAGCAGTTCCACGGCACCGCCGATACCTGTCAGCATGTTATTGAAGTCATGGGCGACGCCTCCGGCAAGCTGTCCAATGGCATCCATGCGCTGACTGTGTTGCAGTTGATCCTGAAGGACCCGTTCTCTGGTGATATCGCGAAATACCGTAACCACTCCGATAAATCCATCCTGGATGGAGCGAATTGGTGCCGCGGAATCCGAGATGAGATATTCCGTCTTGTCTTTCGCTATCAACGTTACCTCTTGTGGCAAAGATGCAGGCGCAAAGGTCCGCAGCACAGTTCTGACCGGATTCTCGGTTACCTCCCCATCTTCATGCACCTTGTAGGTCATGATCCGCTCGATTGTACTGCCCAGTGCTTCGTCCTGTTGCCAGCCGGTCAATCGACAGGCTGCAGCGTTTATCTTGGTGATATTTCCTTCAGTATCGGTGGCGATTACGCAGTCGCCGATGGAATCGAGTGTTACCTGCAGCTTTTCTTCTTTATCAGCCAATGCACTGATCTTGGAAATGACCGCCTGGCGCATTACTTCAAAGCTGTCGGCCAGGGTGCCGAATTCATCGCTGCTTGCCTGGATCACCGGTCGCTCAAGATTTCCTCCGGCGATCTCTCTGGCATGTTTGGTAAGCTCCGATATCGGGCGCAGCAGACGGGTCAGGGTAAAAGAGAGCAAAAGCAACACAGCAAAAGAGATGACCAGCATGATGACAGTGAGTGTTCCCAGCAGTCGATGCGCCTCCCGGTATTTGACTTCATGGGGGATGGAGTAGACGACGAACCATCTCCACGGGGTAAATGTATCATAGATGAACCAGTTGTCGCCTGCGGTGAATGTCTGACATTTTTCCTCGGTAGTACCGGTCTTCGACTGCAAAGGCGGGACGAATTGCGGCTGATAGAAGACATGCCTGTGAAGTTTCAAATCCAAGACAACCCGGCCCTGCTCGTCAAGAATGGTCGGGTAAACCTCTTGTTCGGGATCTTTGTAATAGGTGTCCTTAAGCAGATTGATTGCCGATTGTTTGAAATCGGCTGAATATGCCTCGACCAGGCCAGTCGATTCAAGGCGCTTGTTGGTTCTCTCCAGGATGCCGACGATCACCCCGATTTTATCCGCGTATATTTCCTCCTGACTGGCGTCCAACATCCTGTTGACCCGATCTCTGGCAACAAGCAGGATGCTCGCTGTAGTCAGGGCGAAAGCCAGGGAGACCAATACCAGCAGTTTGAAGATCACCGAACGATGGACCATGCTTACTCCATCTCCTTCTGATCCCAGAACGTAGCATCCTGCAGCATCTGCATGGGGAATATTACTCCCATTTGCCGGGCGAGATCCATGTTGAGATAAACTTTCGAGCGTTTGTTGGTTGTCGTGGGGAAATTGGTCAAAGGTTCGCCGTCCAGGATGCGCAACGCGGTCTTACCCATCCACCAGCCGAATTCCTGCGGAATTTTTACCCTTCCCAACAGGGCGTACGGCAGGCTTGCCGGATTGATTGCTCCGGTAGGGATTGTGGTGTTTCGGTAGATAAAAGCCTTTGCTTCCTCGTCATTCCATCCCTCTATGCCAATCGGTGACAAAATTAACAGCATGTCCGCGTTGTGCTGCAGAAACCGGTATTCTGTTTGCCATTGGGCAAAGGTCGTCACCAGCCGGCCGCTGGAAAACTCATACAATTGAGCGGCGTGTTCGAAAGCCTTCTTATCTGAGAGCGTATCAGCCCCGATATAACCGATCCGGTCGCCTTTCGAGAGCCCTCTCAGCATGTCTATAGTCTCGGCAATCGGATCGATCTCGACCATTCCGGTGATATTTTCCGCAGACAGGTCATATTCGGAAACGCCCACATTCACACCACAGAAGACCACCGGCATGTCCACCTTGTTGAAATAGGGGACAACCAGGTATTTCACCGCATTGTCATCGCTGACCAGGAGAATGTCGGGTTTCCATTCGTCGATTGTCTTTTTTGCATCGAGAGCTGCCTGTGTCTTGAAATCCTCTGTACGGTTAAGTTTGGTGTCGAGGCGCACTATTTTCAGCGATACCTTGCTCTTGGAAGTGTCAAGACTGCCGTTGCTGCCGCGTTTGATTTTTAAGGCAAGCAACAACCCTTCTTCGATCTTATCGCTCCAGAGATATCCCTCGTGGTAGGAATTGACATACAACGCCTTCGGTTTCCTGGCACTGACGAAACGCGCCGATTCCATCAGATCCGATGGAAAGTGAATCCCCAGTTTCTGGGCAAGCATCATGTTAAGAATGATGTGCGCTTCTTTATTTTTTACAAGAGGAATAGTCGCCGGAGCCTTGCCGCCGAGAATCTGCAAAGCGGTTCTGGCCGCCCACTTTCCCTGTTCCTCGGCGACCGTTGCCAGGGTGATAAGGGAGTAGGGAGCCATCTGCGGATCCCAGTTCCCACTGGGAATGAGCGTGTGTTTATTGATAAAGGACTGAGCAAGGTTGGGATCCCAGTCGGCAATCGATGCCGGGTTGCCGAGGAGCAGCATGTCGACGTCGTTTTGCAGATGAAGGTATTCCTGCTGCCAGGCAGTGAAGTTTTTAACAAACCGTTTGTCGAGCTTGAGGTGAAAAGTCTTCTCAAAATATTCAGCTTCCTTGCGGGCAGAGAAATCATCCCCTTTGAGCAGACCGATACGGTCACCTTTGGCGAACGTTCGCATATGATTGATGATCCGATCGATCAACTGTACCTCGATCATCCCCGTGACATTGCTGCAGGGAAAGCCG
>Ga0210123_1000019_pt1 | contig 84776 bp, 76 predicted proteins | sample Muzzi_PWB_D2_FD_185535 | JGI IMG/M metagenome (GOLD analysis project Ga0210123, IMG submission 185535) | Wetland microbial communities from San Francisco Bay, California, USA, that impact long-term carbon sequestration - Muzzi_PWB_D2 (SPAdes) | ecosystem: Environmental > Aquatic > Marine >... | reverse complement strand
ATTCGAAAATTACTCGGCAACGAGCCGAAAAGTGCCAATGTGCGATTCGCCGCATATGAGGCTTTGGCCCTGCTGCCTCTAAAAAAGGGAGCCTATACTCTCACCGCCGGTTTAAGCGATCCGGAGGATCATGTCTGTGTTGCCGCGGCCAGGGCTATCGATAAAAATTTTTCTGCGATTCTCGGGGCGGGCATAAAAAATCTGTTACGCGGCCCGGAACAGGAAGCGCGGCATATTGCCAAGATCATTGTCAACGCCCAGGTCGACACCATTTTCTTATACCTGACCGATGATGAACTGTTCGAGGAACTGGCGCTCATTTACCTTCCCCATGCGCATAAGGATATCCGCGATCACTATGGTAAGATACTGCTCGATGCAGGGAAAAGGGATTTCGCGGCTAAAATTATCGGTGAGGAAGATCAGGCTGTCCGGCCCAAGGTAGTGGCCGTTGACGATTCAAGAATGATCCTCAATATTTATAAAGCAACCCTGCATGAGCTTGGCTATGATCCGGTAGTCTTTGAGTTTCCGGCATCCGCTCTTGAATGGCTGCAGAAAGAAAAACCGCTGATGGTCCTGACCGACCTGAATATGCCAATTATGACCGGGGTCCAGCTGACCGAAAGTATTCGCCGGAAATATTCGGCTAAACTGCTGCCTGTTATTATGGTAACAACGCAAAATGAGACCCAGGATAACGAGGAGGCCTATGCTGCAGGTGTCAACGCCATCGTCCATAAGCCGTTTAATGCCAAGAGTCTTGGGGCGGCGATGGATAAACTCCTCAAGGGATAAGGGCGTTGACGCGGTCAAAATATCGACCAACTTCACCCGGCTTGTGGGCATCTGAGCCGAAAACGAACGGGATGTTGTAGGCTTTAGCCATGCCGAGAATACGGCTGTTTGGAAATTGTTCCCGGCGTATGGGAAAACCGGAGCTGTTTATCTCTACGGTCATGCCTCGTTCCCGGACAATCCGGAGCAATTGGTCGATTAGGGTATAGTGTGACTCGGTCAACCTGGTTTCCGGTAAAAAGCGCAATGCCCCGTCGAGATGACAGAGCATGGTTCCGGGCAGCGACTGGACCGCCTCGATCAGTATTGTAAAATAGCGATCGAGGAGGTTGTCTGCACCAAATCGCCTGGCAAGGTGGATATTTGTCTCTTTTCGGCTGAAGATGTTGAGGTGATCGGCCAGACCGTCAAGTTGGAGGAAATGGCAGGAGATCCCTACCTGGTCCCAGGATCTTTTATCAAGTCTAGCCCTGAGGAGATCGCTGCAATCGGGATTGTAGCCACATTCAACCCCCAGGCCGATGTTGATTTTTCCCTGATAGACATTTTGCAGTCTTTGTCCTTCGGCAAAATAGTCGTCGAAATCATCGTCTGACAGCCAGATCCTGTAACCGTGTCTGATCCCTTCTTCCATGTGTTCGAGGAAGATTATTTTTGACAGCCCTTTTTCGATTGCGACCTGGACATACTCTTCCATAGCGCCGCTCGCGTGGCGGCAAAGCGGTGTATGAACATGGCTGTCACAAAGCGAGATGTCGGAGGAATCGAGGCGTTTATCGACCATGGCTCAGGTGGTCAGGTCTGGTGGGGGAGGAGGTGCCGACTCAGGCGTTGCCCTTAGGAAAGAAGTGAAGCACCCCGTCGATATCGGATGTATCACAGACATGACCGAGCTCGAGTTCGAGATCAAGGTATTCTTCAATCCCCTCGATCTTCATGGAGAGGGCGGGACCATCCGGCAGATGGTAAACGACGGTATTGACCCCGGTTAAGTCGATTGGACGGCTAAATAGTTTCATACGGTACAAACCCTTCTGATGCCGGCTTACCGGTCATCCTGAAAAATATATTAAGTAATAAAGCAACAAGACATATACGAACTATTAAGAAAAACTGCAAGGGATAACCGGCATGAGACCTTGGTTTCTTGGTGCAAAATGGCCCAGGTGGTATGGTCCTTGGTTAGGAGTGCCGGGAACTACCCGGCAAGAAGCGAAAGTGGTTTACACATTCGGTGGAGGTGTTTATGATATAGGGCTCTTTGCAAGAACTTCTACCCTGCAACGGGTCCGACATAATTTTTACTTTTAGGTGATGTAATGAGTAACGAAGGCAACAAAGCCAAGATGCAGACAATCTTTGGCAAAGAAAAAAATCCATCGTCGATCGAACCGAAAAAACTCACGCTGGACAGTCCGCTAAAATTCCGATGTCATCCCGGAGTCAGCTGTTTTACAGCATGTTGCGGTGGTATCAAGATCATTCTGACCCCCTACGATATCCTGCAGTTGAGCAAAAGGTTGAAAATACCGGCTCATGAATTCCTGCATAGATTTACCATCCCGACCTATCTTGAGAAAACCGACATGCCCGGGGTGATGATCAAGCTGCGGGACGAGGACAACAAGTGTCCGTTTGTCACCCCGGAAGGATGCACGGTTTACACCGATCGACCCACCGCCTGCCGGTACTACCCGGTCGGCATGGCCGATTTCCACGAGGGTGGTATGCGGGATGCGGATGGTAAGGAACTGGATTCGGCAAAAGAAAAATTCTTTTTCACCGTGCGGGAAGATCATTGCAAGGGCTTTGAAGAAGACAAGGAATGGACCATCCGCGAGTGGCGGGCGGATCAGGGGGTTGATGTCCGGGACGAAATGAACAAAGAGTGGCTGCGTCTGGTCATGCGGCGAAAATCCTACGGCCTGCAGGCAACCTTGTCGGAGCAGGCGAAACGCATGTTCTTTATGGCCTCGACCGATATCGCCACTTTCCGGAAATTCGTCTTCGAGAGCTCATTCCTCGACACCTATGAGCTGGACCAGGAGACCATCGACAAGATCCGGGAGGACGACGTCGAGTTGATGCTCTTTTCTTTCAAATATCTGGCGGCGACCCTCTTTGGCGCTCAGACCTTAAATATTAAGGAAGATAAAATAAAAGCCAAAGTGGCCGAGATGAAACAACGGCAGGATGAAGTAGTCATCCAGTCCGTCAAAGAATATGAGGAGTTGAAAGCCGAGACGGCCAGGAAGAAGGCCGATACCGGTATAGACAAAAAACAGCCGTAAAGGTTGAAAAAAAACAGAGAAGGCAACTAAAAAGGCCGGGTGGTAAATAACCACCCGGCCTTTTTTATTGGAAAAGCCAACCGCTCCATTCTGTTTTGCAACAAAATGGAGCGAAAATACTACTCTTCGACCTTGGCCTCCGGCTCAAGGGCAGCTGCAAGGCTCTTGAGGAACTTCCAGCTCTTCAGCACGTCTTTCTGGGATAGTGCCAGCAGCTCATCGGCTTTGCTCGGGTTAACCCGCTTTAAAGTACGATAGCGGTTTTCACCGAGAGCGTACTCTTCAAAGCTGATGGTCGGGTCGGCTTTGGAGTCGATGATCAGCGGATTCTTGCCTTCGGCTTCCAGATCAGGATTGAATCTGTACAGCGGCCAATGTCCGCAGGCTACCGCCTTCTTCTGCTGCTCAAGACCAAGAGCCATGTTGATACCATGGTTGATGCAATGGGCATAGGCGATGATCAGGGACGGTCCGTCGTAGGCTTCCGCTTCGGCAATTGCCTTGATCGCCTGGGCAGGATTGGCACCAATGCTGATCTGGGCAACATAGACGTTGCCGTAGGTGGCAAAGATCATGCCCATATTCTTCTTGGGCATTTTCTTGCCGGCGGATGCAAACTGCGCAGTGGCTGCCCGTGGTGTAGATTTGGACATCTGGCCACCGGTGTTGGAGTACACCTCGGTGTCGAGCACCAGGATATTGACGTTTTCCCCGGAAGCGAGGACATGGTCGACTCCGCCGTAACCGATATCATAAGCCCAGCCGTCACCACCAAAGGCCCAGACAGATTTCTTCACCAGGAAGTCGGACAGATGCAGGAGCCGTCGGGCAATCGGATTATTGCTGGCCATAAGCGCCTTGTTGAGGTCGGCAATTCTGGCCCGCTGGGCCTCGATATCCATCTGGGTAACCTGCACCGCCTCGAGGATCTCCTTGGTCAGATCCTGCTCGGCAAGGCCCGCCTCGGTCGCACTGGTCAGAAGCTCTACAGCCTGCTGGCCAAGCTTGTTGACGGTGGTGCGCATCCCGGCACTGAATTCGGCATTGTCTTCAAACAACGAGTTGGCCCAGGTGGGACCACGGCCGTCGGACCGTTTGCAGTAGGGGGTCGTCGGCAGGTTGCCACCGTAAATAGAGGTACAACCGGTAGCATTACCGATATACATCCTGTCACCGAACAGTTGGGAGATGAGTTTGACGTAGGGGGTCTCGCCACAACCGGCACAGGCGCCGGAGAACTCAAACAGCGGTTGCTTCAACTGGCTGCCTTTGACAGTGGCCAGGTTGATGTCCGCCGGATTGATCTCCGGCAGATTCAGGAAGTAGTCGACGTTTTTCGACTGAACGGCTTTAACTTCCTCACTGTTGGGGATCATTTCCAGAGCCTTGGTCTTCGCCGGGCAGACACTGACGCAGAGGGTACAGCCGCAGCAGTCTTCGGTGAAGATCTGGACGGTGAACTTCTGGCCTTTAAAATTCTTGCCGACCGCGTCGATAGCCTCGAAGGCTTCCGGGGCGCCTTTTGCTTCCGGGTAGACCTTGATCCGGTTTGCTGCATGGGGGCAGACCAGGGAACATTGGCCGCACTGGATGCAGTTTTCCGGTAGCCAGCGGGGTACGGAAACCGCGATGTTGCGTTTCTCGTACTGGGTAGTACCGGTCGGCCAGGTGCCGTCCGCAGGAATCTGGGATACCTTGAGTTTGGTGCCGTTGCCTTCGATGATCTTGGCGGTAACTTCCTTGACAAATTTCGGGGCATGCTCGGGCACGACCGGTGGTATATCTTTCCCATCAACACTGGTGCCCAAGGGAACTTCCACGATATTTTTCACTGCACCATCGACGGCGCTGTAGTTCATCTCAACGACCTTGTCGCCCTTCTTGCCGTAGGTCTTCTTGATCGCATTCTTAATAGCTTTGATCGCTTCATCTTCGGTGAGAATCCCGGAAATAAGGAAGAAGGCAGTCTGCATGATCATGTTGATCCGGGCGCCCAGTCCGAGAGCGAGCCCCAGGGAGACTGCGTCGATGATATACAGCTTGGCTTTTTTGTTGATAAGATCTTTCTGAACTGTACCGGGTAGCTCGTTCCAGACACTATCCTTGTCAAAGCTGGTGGTCAGCAGGAAGGTGCCGCCTTCTTCCAGGTTGGACAGCATATCAACCTGCTTGAGAAAGGTGAAGTTATGGCAGGCGATGAAATTGGCCTTGTTGATCAGGTACGGTGCCACTACCTGGTTTTTACCGAAACGCAGATGACTGGTAGTAATAGAGCCGGATTTTTTCGAGTCGTAAACAAAATACCCCTGAGCGGAGTTGTCTGTTTCGGTACCGATAATCTTGATGGTGTTCTTATTGGCACCGACGGTTCCATCGGAGCCGAGACCGTAAAACATCGCCCGATATACATCCTTGCCTTCGATATTGAAGGAGGAATCGTAGCTGAGGCTGGAGAAGGTCACGTCATCGTTTGGTCCGACACAGAACTTGCCTTTTGGCGCCATGGCCTTCATGTTGTCGTAGACTGCCTTGACCATCGCCGGGGTGAATTCCGCGGAACCGAGGCCATAGCGACCGGCGAGGATGACCGGCGGATAGATGGAGCTGTTCGATTCTGCCGCTTCGCCGATTGCTGCACGGACATCCAGATAGAGCGGGTCGCCGGGGGCGCCGGGCTCTTTTGTACGGTCGAGGACGGTGATGCGTTCCACGGAGGCGGGCAGGGCATTGACCATGGCCTTGCAGTCAAACGGACGATACAGGCGAACCATAACCAGACCGACCTTCTCGCCTTGGGAAACGAGGTAGTCAACCGTGGCGGCCACTGTTTCGCAACCCGAACCCATCATTACTACGACATTTTCAGCATCGGGTGCACCGTGGTAATCAAAGAGATGGTATTGGCGACCGGTGATACCGGCAAATTTGTTCATGGTCTCCTGCATGATCGAAGGGACCGCATTGTAGTATTTATTGACCGTCTCGCGACCGGTGAAGTAGACATCCGGATTCTGGGCAGTGCCCCGAATGGTCGGATGATCCGGAGAGAGGGCACGATGCCTGTGTTCGAAGACGAGATCTTCATCGATCATCTCGGCCATCTGGTCAAAACCGATTTCCTCAATCTTCTGGATCTCGTGGGAGGTCCGGAAACCATCGAAGAAATGTATAAAAGGAATCCGCGAAGCAAGAGTCGCCTGGGTGGCGATCAGTGCCATATCCATGGCCTGTTGGACATTCTCGGAGCAGAGCATGCCAAAGCCGGTTTGACGGGCGGCGTAGATGTCGCCATGGTCTCCGAAAATCGACAATCCCTGGCAGGCTATGGCTCTGGCTGTTACATGGAAAACAGTCGGGGTCAGTTCACCGGCTATCTTGTACATATTGGGGATCATCAACAACAGGCCCTGGGAAGCAGTGAAAGTGGTACAGAGGGCTCCGGTTGTTAGAGATCCGTGGATGGAGCCGGCAACCCCGGCTTCAGACTGCATCTGGTTGACGACGGGCACGGTGCCCCAGATATTTTTTTGCAGGGAGGCAGATTTGGCATCTGCTTCAGCGGCAAGTGGAGTCGATGGGGTAATGGGGTAGAGAGTGATGACCTCACTTGTGGCGTAGGCGACATGAGTGCACGCCTGGTTGCCGTCAATTGTTACCATCTTTCGCGACATGATTTGTTCTCCTTTGTTATTACTATTAGTTGTGCCAGCAACGTGGCGAAAACTGCCGAAATAGTATAAATGTCTTGAGGGGCTTGTACTGTCGTGCAAGAAATTCCCAGTGATAATAGTATATGGTTCACCGAATTACAACAAATACAGAGATAAATTTTGTTCGCCACTATATGCTATTTAGCCGGTCAGCGCAATGAATGAGAATTGCTGATTGGTCTCATAAAAAAAACAAATTAAGAGTCAGGCGGAATGAGCTGCCGCCGGGGTATCGAAGGTCGATAGAATTGTTGAAGAGCTATGGATGGGAAGGATAGGGAAATGTTGAAAATTGAGGATCCGAAACTGGAAAAATTGCTCAATTATCTTGCTGGGCAAGAGGCGTTCGTTTTTCTCGATACATCACGACCGGATTACGAGAATGTTGAATCATTATTGTTTCTTGAACCGGTTGACCGGTTGATCTGCCGGGCGGGGGAAGATGTTGAAAAGTACCTGGCTGATCTGCAGCAACGCCTGACCGATGGATTCTATCTTGCCGGGTGGGTGGGGTACGAATTTGGGGCGATGCTCGAGGGGAAGATTGGAACAGAGCGCAGCCGTGATGTCGATAGTCAGATGATCTTAGCGGATTTAGGGGTTTTTTTAAAACCATATAGGTTTGACCATTGTACGGGGGAAAATGATTTTCCCCTGGCAGATGATGGTGAGCTTTTGCACGGGAGCTATACCATCTCAGGGTTGCGGCCAAATATGACCCAAAAGGAGTTTCTGCAGGCACTTGACCGGGTACGGCAGTACATCGTCGCCGGAGATACCTACCAGGTCAACTACACCATGAAACTGCTTTTTGATTTTACCGGATCCGCAGAAATGCTTTATTCCGTACTGCGGAAAAATCAGTCTGTTGCCTACGGGGCATATATCCGCAACGGTGAGGAGCGGACCTTATCCTTTTCACCGGAGCTGTTTTTCCGCAAGAAAGGTGATGAGATCACGGTCCGGCCAATGAAGGGGACCGCCGCCAAGGGAAGAAATTGTGCCGAAGAACGGCAGAACAGCCGGCAACTGCACCGTGACAGCAAAAACAGAAGTGAAAATGTCATGATTGTCGACCTGCTGCGCAACGACCTTGCCCGTTTGATGCACGGCCATGGAGAGAGCGAGGTGTTCGTTGACTCGCTCTTTGATGTCGAATCCTATGAAAGTCTGCTGCAGATGACCTCGACCATCAAGGCTAGAAGCACTCCCACGGCCATGGCACAACTGCGGCTTACTGAACTGTTCCGCGCCCTCTTTCCCTGCGGCTCGATCACCGGCGCACCGAAGATACGGACCATGCAAATCATCGATGAGCTGGAAAAAGAACGGCGGGGGGTCTATACCGGGGCCATCGGCTATTTCGGCCCGGACGGTTCAGCGGTCTTCAACGTTCCAATCCGCACGGTTCGCCTCCAGGGAAGTTCCGGGGAGATGGGTATCGGCGCCGGCATAACCCACGATTCGGTTCCGGAAGAAGAGTGGCAGGAGTCTCTGTTGAAAGGTCGTTTTCTCACCCATGCCAAACCCGACTTTCAACTGTTTGAAACCATTCTCTGGCAACCGGGAGCCGGCTACCTGATGGTGGAGGAGCATCTGCAGCGGCTGGCCGCGGGCGCGGAATTTTTTAAATTTTCATTCAATGAGGCGGAGATCCGATCCCGGCTGATCGATGAAATATCAAATTTCGGCAAAGACTGTCACCGGGTACGCCTGGTGTTGACCAAAGACGGCCGGATCTCGATTACGGCGGCATCCTGTGCTGCCCCGGCGGATTTTAAGCTGCCGTTAACACCTGTGCAGCCGGCCGCTGCTGAATGGCCCTGGATAGAGTTTTCCCCCCAGCAGGTGGATATTGCAGGTCCCTGGCTGTTTCATAAAACAACCAGACGCGCTCTGTACGATGCCGAATATAAGCGGGCTCAGGACAATGGTCTCTTTGACTATATCTTCTGCAACACTGCCGGGGAGGTGACCGAGGGATGCATTACCAATATTGTCATTTATCTCGACGGCAAGTACCTGACGCCCCCGGTTGCAAGCGGACTGCTGCCCGGCGTGATGCGTGGACATCTGCTGAACAACAGCAGTGTTCCCGTCGTCGAAAAGAAACTGACCAGACAGGAGGTCAGTTCCGCCCAGGCCCTCTGGCTTTGTAATTCGGTACGCGGGCTGGTTCGGGTGCGGCTGAGAAAAGCTCAGTGAACCATGGAGTCATCCTGCTCCGGGGTGATTTCCATCGGGGGAATGAGCAGATTATGCTCTTTGCCAAGCTCTCTCACCGAAGTCATAAAGGACGACGGGAGCGGGATGTCCCGCTCTTCAATGAGAAATTCCAGCTCCTTGGCACGAAGAAGTGTGGCCGAACTGTCGCCGCCCTCCTGATTATCACACAGGGTCTGGATGCGCAGGGCGTCGGTAAGATACGGGAGGAGGGCGGCCAGGTCCGTCTTCAGGCTTAACAGCTCCTGTTCGATCTCACCCCAGTTCTCCCGGCAAAAACGGACAAATTTCTCTTCAGGGTTCCGGGTGCCGAAGACCTCGTTGGTGATCGACCCGGCCAACATGGCGAGCTTGGTTTTGTCCAGGTTCGGCTTTTTTTCCGTCAGCCTGGTGCGCAGCTCCTTAAAAAGTACCATTTGGATGACAGCAACTCCTTCCCGCAGCGAGCTGACCAGCTGTGATTTTTTTTCCGGGTTTTCCGTATTCATTTGCTCGGTATCTTATGGGGTGTTAGAGAATAATTTTTATTGCAGGACTATTTTTTAGCGCGGCATAAATTTTCAGTCGAACCTCTTCGCTTGGTACTTCCAGTTCCGCATTGAGGCTGTGGTATTTGCCCTTGGAGCTGGTGTGGGAGTGGCTGATTTTTACCGGTAGAGGGGAACAGGCAGAAACAATTGCATCTTTTAACAGGCTGCAGTCCTCCCCAATGACCTTGTATGCCCAGGCACAGGGATAGGTTATTTCAGGCCGCTCTGGTGCCTGCCTGCATGGGTTTTGATTTTCACTGCTCATGGTTTTCCTTCAGCTTTGTTTACGACGATAGCCTCCGTGGGGAGTACTTGGCAGAAAAAGTAATAATGAAAGTGTTGGCAAGAGTCAAGAAAAAGGCTGCATGGTCCGGCCGATAATGGAGGCTGGTTTGCCTAAAAACCTTTGGTGCATGGAGATTTCATCATTTGCATAATGCGTGCTTGATGATACAATTGAATGATGGGAGTACATCTTCCGGGTAGAATGGCATCGAAACAGAGTACTACAACCGCGAACTAAAGAGGAAACCCCTTTGGATTCAGTCGAAAAGCAAGCAATTCTTGACGCATTATTTGAGAGTGAAGCACAAAAGAAGGCCATTTTCGATGGCTTCAGAGGGATACTGATCCTTTTTGACCGTGATATGAAGGCGCAATGGGTTAACGAGGCGACGTACCTGCGATATCCGGATGCCATAGGGAAAAATTGTCATGAGATCTTTTGTGCACAGAATGATAAATGTAGTTCCTGCGCCTTTCTCAGGAGTGTAGAGAGCGGCAAGATCGAGGAGAGTACCCAGCGGATAGGGGTATTTGGCAAAGATGGCGATGAGACGGTTTTTGACATCACAGCCTCGCCGATAAAAGATAGAAACGGTGAGGTGTCCGGCGTCATTGTCATCGCTCAGAATGCGACGGAACAATATCGGCTGGAACGACAGTTGCGCCATACCCAGAAAATGGAAGCGATCGGTACCCTGGCTGGGGGAGTGGCGCATGATTTCAACAATGTCCTTACGCCGATCATGGGCTATACGGAAATAATTCGACTGAAACTGAAACAGGATAGGTTCGGCGATAAAGCCGTCTATGATTATCTGGAGGAAATCCTCAAGGCTGCCAAGAGAGCCAAGTCGCTGGTAGAACAAGTCCTGACTTTTTCAAGAAGCATTGAGAAGAGGGCGGTCCTGCAGTACCTGCATCCTATCGTCAAAGAGGTGATGAAGCTGATGCGCGTCACCCTGCCGAGTACCATCGTCATCGTCGAGGAAGTCAATGAAAAATGTGGGCGGGTGTTGATCGACCCGGTTCAGATTCATCAGGTCCTGATCAATCTCTGTACCAATGCCGCCCATGCCATGACCGGCAAGCATGGCGTGTTGACCGTGAAGCTCGACCGGCTGCCACTGGAAGAAGACGGCAGGGACTGGCTGGAGCTGAGTGTTTCGGATACCGGCATGGGCATCGAAGCGGAGCTGCTCGATAGAATCTTCGAGCCCTATTTTTCCACGAAAGAGAAGACCAGCGGCACCGGCATGGGGCTGGCCATGGTCCACGGCATTATCAGCAGGCAAGGGGGAAAAATTACCGTTGAGAGCGAGATCGGCAAAGGGTCGGTCTTCAGGGTGCGTCTTCCCATCGCGCAGAAGGAGACGGCAATCGAACAGGTCGTCACCCTGGGAGAGCTGCAGAGTGGTTCCGGCAGAATCCTGCTGGTCGATGATGAGGAACAGGTGGTACAGGTAACCGGTGAGATTCTCCAGAGTCTCGGCTACGAGGTGGTTGGCAATACCTCCGCGGAGGAAGCACTGCGCATTTTTACCAGTGGCCCCGAAGACTTCGACCTGGTCCTCACCGACCTGACCATGCCCGGTTTGACCGGGCTGGAGCTGAGTGAGCAGGTGAAAGAACTGCGTCCATCTATCCCGGTTGTGCTCTTTACCGGTTACTCGGACCAGGTATCAAAAGATGCCGCGGTTGAAGCAGGTATAGATGAGTACTGTATGAAGCCGATCTCCATGCGGGATCTTTCAACGGTGATCGGACGCTTTCTCGGCACGGGGAGCTACCCCGTTTCCTGATCTTGTTAATCGTTGGCTGCGTTGATCAGGGTGATCTGATCGTTTAATGTCCAGAGATCGTATATATAGCCGAATCCAAGCAGTCCGCCGGTGCAGAGAAATATCAGCCCGGTAATCCATTTGCCCATATACATTCGGTGGATCCCGAATACGCCGAGAAAGGCCAGGAGCAGCCAGGCAAGATTAAAGTCGATTTGGCCCTGATGATAGCGGGCATCCGCCTCCCTGTTCATCCCCGGAATGAGAAAGAGGTCGATGATCCAGCCGATCAGCAGCAAACCCATGGTAAAAAAGTAGATGGTACCACTGAGCTGTTTCCCGTAGTAGAAACGGTGTGCTCCAAGAAAGCCGATAATCCACAGCAGATAACCGACCAAAAGAGAATGGGTCGTCCCGTTATTGTTTTCCATGTTGTTTTCTCAGCAATTTTTTTAATGTCTGTATTCGGCTGAAGGCTTCAGCCACTCTTGTCTCTGTTATTATTCCTTCGTCCAGCCTTCTTAAGATTGCCTTTCTCACCTTGGTGAGAATAAGCGGGTCATGGTCAAGGTTGTTGCCGATTATAAGCAGATCCACCCCTGCGGCAAGGGCTTTGCAGCAGGCGTCCTCGAGACCGTAGTGCCCGGTGATAGCTTTCATCTGCATATCGTCGGAGACGACAACGCCGGTAAAACCCAGTTGCTGCCGGATCAGGGTCCGGATGGTCGGCCCGGACAGGGTGGCAGGAAAGCGCGCATCGAATTTTCTATGAAACAGATGACCGAGCATGAGGGCATCCACTTGCTTTTCGCCTATGAGATACTGGTAGGGGAGCAGTTCAGCTTCCTCCCAGGTCTCGGTAATGTCAACAAAACCCAGATGGGAGTCGGTGCGGGAGCTGCCATGCCCGGGAAAGTGTTTCAGGCAGGAGAGGATGCCCAGCTGCCGGTGCTCTTTTATCCAGGTTCTGGCGTGGTCGGTGACGATCTCCGGTTTTTTTGAAAAACTGCGGCCGTGTCTGCCGATTATCGGATTTTTTTCATAGACGTTGAGGTCGACTACCGGTGCCAGATTGAAGTTTACTCCAACGTCTCGCAGCATCCGTGCCGTTTGCCGGGCGCTTTCCATTGTAGCCTGCAGGTCCGGGGAACTGCCCAGCTCGGTTGCCGTCTGGGTGACTGGAAAACCGTTTTCCTTTTTAAAGCGGCTGACTTGCCCGCCTTCCTGATCCACGGCTATGAGCAGAGGTTCATTGGCTAATGCCTGTAGGGAGGAGGTGAGCCTGCGCAATTGTCCGGCGTTGACAATATTGTTGGTATCTTTTGCCGCGGCGAGTAACCGGTCAAAGAGAATCACTCCGCCAAGATTGCCCTGTTTGATATCGAGAGCGATAGGGTCATCGGGCTGAAGGTCGGCACCGGCAAATCCTAAGATAAAGAGCTGACCTATTTTTTGTTCCAGAGAGAGGTGGACCATTTTCTTCCGGTAATAGAGGTAATTGCTGATTTAATTCAATCAATCGTATCATGACAAATACTTTCGGTGCAGAAAATTGTCAAATAATTTCTTAATAATAGCATACTGTCAAATTTATGACAGAGTCGGTCGAAAAAAGAAATTCAATACTACCACATGGTGGTGGTGCGACAATTGCTCAGAAGATTATTCCTAATAAATATAATAATATAAAATATATAGGATGTTTTTGCCGTATGCTGTCACAGGGGTATCTGTTTGCTGGCACGGAAAATGCTAAATGAAATATCAGAAAAAGGGTAAAGATTTTAGGCCGCTGGTCGATACGAGTATTAACTGGAACAAATCAGTCACACTGTAAATTAATTAGGAACATCGCTCATGACTCACATAAACAAAGAAGCTCAGTTTTCCACCTCGAACCTGAAGCAGGTCGACCTGGAGAAAATGATGGTCGAGCTCGATTATGTAAGAAAACAGTCTGAACGACTCGATCTCATCAATAAGCTGCATGCACGCATGGCCGGGGTACTCAGTCTTACCGGAATGATTGAAGCCTATTCGGTCTGGTTAATGCCCCTGGTAAGCCATGAACTCATAGGCTACAACAACAGCAGTCGCAAGAAGCGCCACCTTTTCTGTTCCGGTCACGGACCAAACAGACGAAAAGCCATCGCCTTTGCCGAACAGCTTATTGAGAAAAAATCGCCTTTTGAAGGTTTTTTCACGAAAAAAGATGGTCGTTTTGCTTACAAATGGATCTTTGAAACTATTGACGACGCCGGCATCCTGTTGATTTTAAAACAGGGCCACGAATTATCCCCTGAAGAAATCAATCTCATCAATCATTCCCTGGAAATATTGGCCGAATGTCTGCGGCGCGGGCTTGAGTATGAAGACCTGTTCGAGCGGGCGAGCAATGATTCTCTCACCGGTCTCTCAAACCGCAGGGTGTTCGACGACCGTATTATCGGGATGATCGATAGTGCCAAGCGTTACCATCATCCTCTCTCCATGATTTCCATGGATCTGGATAAGTTCAAGGAAATTAATGATAACCTCGGTCATCAAGCGGGCGACGGGGTTTTGAAAGCGGTTGCCCTGGTGCTGAAAAATGCTGTTCGATCGACTGATCTGCTGGTCCGGATGGGCGGCGATGAGTTTCTGCTTATTCTCGACAACACCGATTTGAAAAGTGCCAGAATTTTGGCAGAGAGACTGTGCGCCGCGGTTGATGGCCTGAACATCTGGGCGAACGATGATACAAAACTCGGGGTGTCGATCGGCCTGACCCAGCTCAAAGAGGATGAATCCCTGAAACAGTGGATGGAGCGGACCGACGACATCCTCTATCATGCAAAAGACCAGGGAAGATCGAGGGTTGCAATAGCCTAGACCTTCCTTCCCCTGCAGACAGAAATAACCAAGGCCGACTTGAAAAAGTCGGCCTTGTTATTTTCAGTTGCAGCAAAGCGGGGGAGATCAGGTCCTGGCCAGGGCTATTTTGATCGGGATGGCATGGATTGATCTGCTGTACTGTTCGGTATAGCCAAGGCTCCAGTCGCCGCAGGTAAACGAATCGCCGAGCAGGGTATCGAGGTCCTGAACGATACCGCTGATGTTGATAATCGGATGGCGGGAAAAAACCTGGGGCAGACCCTGGGTCAGATTGCAGGCCAGACAGCGATTCGGCCGTTCGTGGAGCAGCAGTTCCATGACCAGGGTGCTGCCGTTACATTCCCGGTAGGCCAGTTCGATGTCATAGGCCCCTTCGTCGGCATCGCCGAACAGGGCTTCGAAAAACTCGTTGGCCCTTTCTTTTGGGAAAATTCTCTGTAACTTCTCTTTTGTCAGAACGGCTTTCACTGGATCGGTTGTCATGGTCGGCTTGTCGGAGAAATCTATGGTAGAAATGGAAAAAACTGGTACCTGCCAGAAGAACGAGGCAATACTACAACAGGAGAAGCAAATTTGTCAACCGGCGTTGCGGCGGCAAATACTCCGTGTTAAAGTAGCCGCCATGAAAACCGATAGAATACCTTCCGCTACCGGCGGAACCTCCGCCATTATAAATCTGCAGGAACTGAACGAGTCACAGTACCAAGCGGTAACCACCACCGAAGGTCCCGTCCTGGTCATCGCCGGTGCGGGCAGCGGCAAGACCAGGACTCTGGTATACCGTGTTGCCCATCTCGTCGAAAAAGGGGTGCCGCCCGAGGCTATCCTGCTCCTCACCTTTACCAGAAAGGCGAGCCAGGAGATGCTCTGGCGGGCCGGAAGGCTCTTAAACGACAATTGTAACCGGGTGGTCGGCGGTACCTTTCACGGCGTGGCCAACATGCTGCTGCGCCGCTACGGCTCACGTATCGGCTTTGGTTCTTCCTTTACCATCATCGATCGTGCCGATGCCGAGGGCATCATTAATCTGCTAAAATCCTCTCTCGGCCTGGGCAAAAAAGACAAGCGCTTCCCTTCGAAGCGGGCGGTCATCAATATGATCAGCGGGTCGGTCAACCGGTCGATCGTCCTTGAGGACCTGATTGAGGAGCAGTACACCCATCTTCTGGAACATCAGGCCGATATCCTCACCCTGCACAAGCATTATCAGGAATTCAAGTTTGACCACGGGTTGATGGATTATGACGATCTGCTGGTCAACTGGAAAAGGCTGCTCGTCGAAGAACCGGAGGTGCAGCAGGCGGTATCGGAGCGTTTTTCGTACATCATGGTCGATGAGTACCAGGATACCAACCTCATTCAGGCGGATATCATCCGGCTGGCCGCCCATACCCACGACAACGTCATGGTTGTCGGCGACGATTCCCAGTCGATTTATTCGTTTCGGGGTGCTGATTTCTATAATATCATGCGCTTTCCCAAAGTCTTTCCCGACACCAGAATAATCAAGCTGGAGGAGAATTACCGATCCACCCAGCCGATCCTGACCCTCACCAACGATATCATTAGAAATGCGGCGGAAAAATATACCAAGACCCTCTTTACCAGCATAGAAGGGGAGCTGCGGCCGATGGTCTTCGCCGGCAGAGATGAACGCGACGAGGCGGCATTTATCGTCAAAACCGTCCGCCAGCTGCTGGCCAAGGGCGTCGAGATGCATGATATTGCCGTGCTGTTCCGATCCAGCTTCCATTCCTATAAGCTGGAGCTGGCCCTGGCCTCGGAAAGCCTCGAATACGAAAAACGGGGAGGGCTGAAACTGACCGAGTCGGCCCATATGAAGGATATGATCGCCTTTCTCAGGGTACTGGTCAACCCGCAGGATACCCTGTCCTGGAACAGAATCTTACTTCAACTGGAAGGGGTTGGACCGGCCACCGCGCAGAAAATCTCAGCCGCGATCTCCGGGGCGGTTGATGCCTTTTCAGCGCTGAAAGAGTATCAGCCCGGCAAAAAATGGCAGGACGCCTATGCAAGACTGGTGCAGCTGTTCGGTGACCTGCATGGTGGCAACTCGAGCCCCTCGGCACTCTATGAGATCGCCCTCAGCTATTATCAGCCGATCTTCGAGCGGCTCTATCACGATGATTATCCCAAACGGCAGAAGGATCTCGATCAGCTGAAGAGCATCATGGCAGGCTATACGGAGCTGCAGAGCTTTATCGATGATACGACCCTGGACCCGCCCGAGGAGAGCGGGACCGAGAACCGGGGCGGGGAACGCCTCATCCTGTCGACCATACACTCTTCCAAGGGGTTGGAATTTGAGGCGGTCTTTGTTATCGGGGTGGCCGATGGCCGTTTCCCCCATGCCGCTGCCACCTTCGGCGAGCAGTGGGAGGAGGAACGGCGCCTGCTGTACGTGGCGGCAACCAGGGCCAAACGCTATCTCTATCTGACCTATCCGCGGCAACTCATGACCCAGGACCGGCAGTTTCGCCGAGTCGGGATGTCGCCTTTTTTAAGCGAGCTGAGCGGGGGGCTTTTCGACCGGGTGACCGATAGCTCTCCGGGTGAAGAAGATTCTTTTGCCTTCCAGTCCGATTCTTTCCCCAGATCCGGCGGGGGTTCGCCGGCACGAAAGAAAAAGCAGCCGAAATTGGCAATGACAGATTTTTCCGTGGGGTGTAAAGTGAGCCATCCGTTCTTTGGCTATGGCCGGGTGACCAAACTCTCGAAAGCACGGTCACTGGATATCCACTTTGACAGATATGGTTTGAAGACCCTCCATCTGGATTACGCAAAACTGACGATCCTCTGAACCGTGATACGTCCGCTTTTCGGCAGGGGAAAACCGTCCTTAAACCTCATTTTACACCGTATAACATACCAATATGACATATAAAGAAGTTCTGGCCCATCTTGACGCCCTGCAAATGCACAAGATCAAACTGGGCCTTGAGGCCATGCAGTCCTTCCTGGCAAAAGTGGATCGGCCGGAGAGCCGCCTGAAGTTTGTCCACGTCGCCGGCACCAACGGCAAGGGCTCAGTCTGCGCAGGTCTTGCCGAGGTTCTTGGCCGGGCTGGGTACCGGGTAGGGGTCTATACCTCGCCCCATTTGAGTAGTGTCCGGGAACGCTTCAGGATCGGTGGCGAATATATCAGCGAGGATGCCTTTGCCGAATTGGGCAGCCGGATCTGCCGGATTCTCGGTGAGGAGCAGATCACCTACTTTGAATTCACCACGGCTCTTGGGCTGCTCTGGTTTGCTGAGTCGGCGGTCGACCTGGTGCTGCTCGAGACGGGCATGGGCGGCCGCCTCGATGCCACTAATGTAGTGAAGCCCCTGGTCTCGGTGATCACCAGCGTCAGCATGGATCACGAGGCCTATCTTGGCACCAGCCTCAAAGAGATCGCCGGGGAAAAGGCCGGCATTATCAAACCGCGGGTCCCCGTGGTCTCCGGAGCCGTTCTGCCCGAGGTCATTGCGGTCATCGACGAGGTTGCCAAAGCGAAAAACGCACCGCTTTACGCATTTCGTCAAGATTTTGACTATACTGGGCGCCCCGACAAGACCTGGAGCTGGTCGGGAGGAAAGTCTCTGGGGAACAGGGAGATAACCGGCCTGCGCAGCGGCAGGACAAGCCTTGTTCAGCAGGAAAACGATTCTCTGGCCATTGCCGCGCTCCTGCTCCTGCAGGAACACGGTTTTAACGTAAGTGAACAGCAGCTGCGCGAGGGGCTGGCCGAGACACGGTGGCCCGGCCGCATGGAATACTTTGAGCAGGAATCTCACTCTTCCGGTGCTCATGCTGAAACAGGAAATTCATCAAAGAAGATCCGCTATCTCCTCGATGGCGCGCATAATCCAGACGGTGTCAAAAATTTGTCAAATACCCTTGCCAACGCGTTTCAATATCGTAAGCTGGTTGGATTATGGGGATCGATGGTCGATAAGGACCTGTCCGCAACCCTTGGCTGCATCCTGCCCCTTGTCGACACCATGATCATAACCAGGCCCGAGGGAGAGCGGTCCGCCTCTCCGGAATATCTCTATTCCCTCCTGCCGGACAATGAGCGGCAGAAAGTCCGCTGCGTCACAGAGGTAGAGGAAGCGCTGAAAACGGCCCAGGAGACCGCCGAAGAAGAAGATCTCATAGTCGTCGGCGGCTCTCTCTATCTCGTCGGGGCGATACGGCACCTCCTGCTCGGAGATCTGGTCTAGTGGCCAGGGAATTCCTTGATTTTGATACCCCGGACGATGCCGAGATCCGGGCCGAGCGCGCCAGGGCCAGAGAGCTGCGCAAGACCCGCTGGTGGCAGCAGAAGACCGCCTCCGGGCTTTGTCACTACTGCAGAAATAAGTTCGCTTACAGCGAACTGACCATGGATCATCTCGTCCCTCTGGCCCGAGGCGGACGGTCCACCAAGGATAATCTCGTTCCTTGCTGCAAAGAGTGCAATAACCTGAAAAAAAGTATGTTGCCCCTGGAGTGGGAGGACTATCTCGATCGGACAAGCAAGGAAAATGAATGAAAAGAGGCACAATATCCATTTTCTTCTCGATTGTTTGGCCCTTTTGGTTTAAAAGCATTGAGCAAATTGCAAAATTTGCTAATCTATTCCCAATGGACGGGTAGCTCAGCTGGATAGAGTGTCGGCCTCCGAAGCCGAAGGTCGCGGGTTCGAATCCCGCCTCGTCTACCAAAATATCAAGGCATCTGGCGATGTAAGCTAGGTGCCTTTTTGTTTTTGTCCCGTCGTTTGGCCCTTCATAAAAAACCTGCTTTAGCAGACCTTGTAGTGGGTACATTTCTTAATTTTGCAGTCATTACCTTACCATCACCATATTCTGACCATGTCTTGGTTTTAAAATTTCTTTGAAATCTGCCTTTAGGCATTGTAATCACGTTTAGATACCGAGGATAAATTGAGCAGCTGTGAGAGATGCTGTTGAAAGAGTCAAAAGAAGATTTGACCCCTTTTGTAGTTTCGCCGGTTCGCCGCAGGTACCACCCTAAAATTCTAGCGACCTCCCAGTGGTTGGGCTCCTCCTTATATGCGCGCTCGGCGACCTGCAGTGCAAGTTCGGGCCGGTGTTGCTCACTGAAAATCTTGGCAAGCTCAAGTAGAGGATCTATTGGAAAAGCTGTATACATTTTCCACTTCTCCCACAGTGCAACGAGAGATGGGAGATTCGTGGCATGTCGGAGTTGAGCAGCCAGACGGGATTCTGTCGGCGCAGCGCCGAGACCCACAATCGCGCTGCCAGCCGCGTCAAATATCTGTGCTCTAACCTTGAGTGGAAATTGAGCTTCGAGGGCTTTAGCAAGGTCTGCAGGGTAAAAGATCACACGTTCTTGCGAGACATTGAAGGGCAGCACAGTACCCTCGCGCGCAACAAGGACACGGCGACCGGGCGCAAAGACATCACGAATTCCCAGTTCGTAAAGCACATTAGGATTGGCGGCGGTCAAGTCAAAAACGACCACATCCGCAGTACGAAGATAGTACTTGAACTGTTCATTGATTGTCCCAGGCGTTGAGACTTCATCAATACGTTTGTGTTCCCAGCCCTCCGGGACCGCAGGCTGAAGCAGCTTGCGCCAAGCCTCGTCGAAGTCGTGGTCTTGGCCTTCTACTACCTTGAGACCAAATGGCATTGAGAAAAACACCAGTTTCGTACGTGCTATAATTTTCTCTCTCCGTTCCCTTTGAATTATCCATATTTTGAAGGTCTAACAACGCCCCGCCTGAACCTCGTCGGTGCAGCGCAGCGGAACTGACGTAGTGTTTCAGGCGGTTGTTCGCCGTGATTTGCGTGATTCTGTTAGCCATTGACGCAGTGGGAGTGCGGTATTCGTTCTGTGGTTCAACACCAGCCATTCTGGTTTCTTGTCAGTGAAGTTCCCCCAGATGATTCTCTTATATAGACCAAGGAACTCCTCTTCCGCACACTGATGCACGTATTGGTTCTCTGCTGAAGGAAATAGTGCCACTCTTGCTTCGCCGTGCCGACCGTCGCCAAGACCCATCTCCCACGGGATCCAAGTGCTGCCCTTTGTGCGCGGGGTTACGAACAGTACGAAGCGTTCACATGCACGCACTGCGCTCCGAAGTCGGTTTGCCGTTTCGGTGAAGTCGGGCTTCGGCAACAGCGGGTCCTTGTCGTCCACATACACGCGGGCACCATGACCTTCCAGTACTCGAATCACACCAGGAAGTAGGTCATGATCGTCTGACGAGTGTGACAAGAAGACAGTTTTACCCTCGCGGCGTGACGCCTCTTTCAGAAGTGATTGCGAGTCGACTTCCTTCGCAAATCTCTTCAGATCCTCGTATGTGATGAACGTTCTCATAGGCCAAGGGATTGGTACACGGAATCGGGATAATGTCGATTGCCTTCTACGTTCTGAGCACGTCGTTCGTACTCGTCCGGAAAGTAATCAAGGGCATATTGGATGATTTTTGCTTTGAAGGCGACATGGACGACATACTGATCACGAAGTATCGGGGGGCACCGGTATGAGTTATACCGGCGCCCCCCGTCTAGGTTCACTGCGATGATTGGCAGGTCCAGCCCTTGAGCCACGTCGATTTCCCAACGGACGAACCGAAAGAGGTTCCTTGTGTTCTCGCCAATCAGGACAATGACGTGTTTGGTACCGCCGAACCGCTCGCGCAACTTCCTCTTGACTGTCTCCTCTGATGCCCGGTCAGTAATGACGTTCAGGTCGTGCGCGTCATGGAAGTCGAACTCCAAGCGTTCGCTTGCCTTCCATCCCTTCATGTAGGCGTAGGCCCACATGTCGGAATCACCATCAAAGATGACGTATGTTTTGTTCCTGTATCCTATCGTCACTCCTCCACCAGGCAACGCCATGCTAAGCGGCGCGTTTTTAGCGTCGGCTTGAGCTTTTTTTATAATGCTTATTGGATTTGTATACCCGATACATATAAACTATATACCCAACAACGAATATTAGCTCTATTGAAACGAATATCAAAAACCAGATATCAAGATATTTCTCATGCGACTCTGGATTAAATACATTTAGGATTACTGGTTCTAAATATTTTGCCGAAGAAAGCCAGCCCATAAATAATAAGAGACCTAGAATAATGGTTGCTATTAGATATTTCACAACACCCTCCAGAACCATATTTCTTTAGATTTACTATAATTTCCCCCGGTATTAAAAGTCGATGAAATTAAAAACCATGTACGCCAATCTGTTAATCGACTCCCATTCCATAAATCTATGTGATCCCCACTTCTATTCCTAAAGCTTTCACCATTTCTGGTCCAAAAATCTTTAAAGAATACTATTCCTCTTTTCCCGACAATATCCTTTTGAAAGGTCGAAGGATCTACATCTATCTTTTTCTGGATGCCACCTATTGGGAATCTCGCCAATCCATTTGCTAACTCCTCTGCTGCTAATACATGGCCTTCAACTGTCGCGTGCTGCCAGCAATGGCGCCCTTTTGGAACTAAATTGGTAGTTATTACACCATTTTTAGCTAGCGCCGTTCCTAACCTAATTGCACACTGATCATCAAAATTTTTCTTTCCGTTTGTTTTACAGGGTGCTTTATCTCCTTGAATCGTAGGGTATGCATCCCAAAGTTTCTGAAACTGAACCACTTATTACCTCCTTGCAGGTCGAAATTGTATTGCATTTAACGATGAGTTCTGCGGGAGCCGTGCTTTTTCGGATTCCGCAGAAACGTTTTGTTAGTATATTTTTATTTTCTTATACATTTAAGGCTAATCCGTATTCTTTACACATTTCTAAAATACCGTCATGATTACGCAAGTCAAAGTTCCACGAATCTGCCTTAGTTATTGCTCCTTTTGTGAAGGATGATGTTGTAGCGATCATAGCGTGATGTAGACCTTTTTCCCATTTTGTTGCCCAAACATCTTTTACGACAGAAACACCAACTTTTCTATCTTGGCTGTATTTCTTACACTGCACCATCATTGTAAACTTGATACCAGGTTGCACTTTTCTTACTGCTAATATATCTATGCCATCATCTTTTGTATAACCCATGGGAAAAATCTCCCAACCGAAATTTTCAAGCAGATGTGCCATAAGATCTTCAAATTTTTTCCAGTTTAAATTGTAGAGTTCAGATGGATTTTTTTTGATTGATGATATTATCATATGCCAATCATCTAATAAGGCAATTTTAGGCTCAGGTAAAATGAATATTTCAGAAACGTATGTTTCATTTTCATCAAGAAAATATGTTCTATATGGATACTCATTAAATTGATTTATTATTTCATCAAAAAGATTGTACAGATCTGATCGCTCTGAAGCATTGAATTTGTTAGATATTGTGGCATCTCCTATAATTTCCCCAAGAATTTTATGATATACCTGTTTCAGTTCAGTTGATATGTAAATATTGTCAAATTTTTTTTGAATTACAGCGTTTATTAGTTTGAAATTATTGTTTTTTAGCGAAAGAGCTGTTTTTAACAATGCAACATTACTTGGGTAAGAATCTCCTCTTAGCCATCTTAAAATTGTTTGAGTTTTAACTCCTACCATTTCAGCTAATTTGGTTGGAGAAATTTGCTCTTTAACTAATGCTTCACGTAGCGCATTGCCAAATAAATAGTACATAGTCTATATGTTTAAATACTAACGTTGAGTTCTGCGGTAGCCGCGTCTTTTGCGGCTTCCGTAGAAACGCCTTGTTATCTATATATTATATTTCAAAAAAATTGCAGTTATCCCAACTATTAAAAGTAATGCAGGTATTGTCCACAAAATAAAAAAACTGTCAACCATGGATTTAATAGGATCTGACTCTCTGTAAATAATTGGAACTTTTTCTCCTGTGTTATAGGACATAAATCGTCCGAGCATTCCTGGTATACACCTATATCTTTTACCAGACTTATCATGAAAGTATATAATTGGATGGTAAACGATTCTATTGCCCCACGAATTACCCGACACATAACGAATTTTACGTTCTTCTATGCCTGTGACATCACCAAATGTTGTGATTGTATTTTTCAAAAAGAGTATCCTTTTTATAAAGATACCAACTCCAATAACGAACATAATATCTGGGAAATACCTAAGGATATTTACAAGTAAAGTTTCCATTATATTTCCATTAGATAACTATTTAATATATAACACACACTTTTTTGGAGTAACAGATAGTGATTTCGAGACATCTTGTCTTCCTTGGGGCTTGCTCAGACATCCGTGGAGTACTCCTTTATTGTGCGCACTTTCATCTTGCTTGTCTGTATGTAGTAGAAATGAAAGAACTCTCAGGTATTCTAACTGATAAACACAACGCTGACAAGCAGTAAATGTTAGGAACAGCAAAGGCACTTTTGCAGGCAAATATCCCAATAACGTAATCGTCACTTATTCGGGAATTCTAATAATTTCCTAACGTGCAAGACGAGTGCAACCCCTGCCGTTTTGGCTTTTTTCTGTCACTTTTTAGGGATTTTAGCCTGATATGTTTCAGTAACAATAAGTCACAATTATTGATCAAATTTTGGAAAAGACAAATAATAACAGTATATTTGACAGTGCACTTTTTGGAGATTTTTTTTACTCTCAAGGCAAATTGTCCCAGCCGGACGGAGAAAGGGGTCGAGAAAGGGGTAGGATCTGCCGATGATTAATGATGAAACTGCGTGATTTGAAAAGGGGGTAAGGTCTCCCGTTGACTCATCACAAACAGTGCATGGATGATTTTTTTCTGGCCCAATCCTGCACACAATCGGCTGTGGGCAAGACAATCATTTCTTTAAAAAATATTTTTGCATGCATTTTTCGCAAATGCCATGGGTGAATTCAGCGGCTGAGTGCTCGCGGATATACATCTCGATTGCCTGCCAATATCCCTCGCTATTGCGAATATTTTTACAATAAGAGCAGATTGGCAGTAAGCCGCTCAACATCTTGACCTCCGCCAGGGCTTTTTGTAATTCTTCGATCAGGTTCTTTTTTTCCCTTTCTACCTTTCTGCGGTTTTCGATTTCAAGCAGCAACTCCTTGTTGGCCTTGCGCAGTTGTTCCGTTCTTTTTTCAACCGTTTCCTCGAGGATGATATTGTTTTCAAAAAGGGTGTAGGCACTGCCGGAAGAATTGATGCTTTTTTCGACCCGATCCATGAGCACTTTTTGGATTTTCTCCTTCTTGATCAGGTTGCGTTCCAGGGCTCTGATTTTGTTTTCAAGTTCTTCGATGCGGTCCATTATCGCCCCCTATTATTACTCCTGTTAGCGTCTGGTTGACATGGACGGAGTTAAACTGTTCCCCGTAGGTATTGAAACCTATGAAATTTTTGTCCTGCAGTAACTCGGCAATTTTCTGGTCAAGCCCTTTTTCCATGATTTCCAGTCTCCTGCTGATACAATCACATCCGATAATCAATTGCGGGTTGGGCACCGACCGGGTCAACTCCTTCAGCTCGCCTTGTAAGCTGGTTACAATATCAACGCCTTCCGACAAGGTTAACACCAGGCCTGTATCAATGGCGCAGTAAAAGGAAAGACTATTGTCTTCGTTCATCTTTTGGATGGAGCGAACCTGCCAGTTGTCGGCGATTCGTATCATGAGCGGATACTTGGAAAAAAAGGCGGGATTCAAATCGGATATTGGCCGTCCCAATATTCGGGCATATTCCAGTGCAGCGGGCTCCGCATTAATCTCGCTGACAATCCGCCGGGCGGGGTCGGCCTCGGTAATCACCATTTTTTTGTTCGTGGGTTTGAAATGTTGGGTTTTGAATACGGTGAACGGCAAGGTCGTTTCAAAAAGAGTTAAACTTGCGGCGTTGGATAAAAAGTCCCCATCCGAGTACACTTTCGTTTCTTCAAACTGCAGATCGTCTCCGGCGGAACCGCCTACAATGGAGACCCCTTCGAACTGGCTGTGTATATATGAGGCCACTTGTTCTTCCAGAATCGACAGGCCGTCGATCAATAAAAACCCAAACAAATTATCTTTTTCTAATTTGTCGGTGAAAATCAATTCATCTCTCGTCAAATTGACTATGTTCTGGGCATCCATGAGGGTGAACCCGTTCAGGGGGTGGATTATGTGAGAATGGAGTTTTAGCTTGGGTGTCGAAAAGCTGATGCCGACAATGCCACCTTCTTGATAGCCGTTCGGTGAAATTTCGCCTGCAGTAGTGCAGCCTACCAGCAGGCATTGGAATCGTTGTTTGAGTTCAGGTCCCAGCTTGTTCAGATCGTATCGGGAGGAACAGAAAAAAAGTACTGAATGCATATCCGGTTGGGCGATCTTTGCATAAAGGTCTGCCACTGCGTCTTTTCCATCGGGTAATAGAGTTGCACCGATTTTAATTCCAGATACGTTGTCTGATGTCATAGAACGCGAAGTCTCCGGTAAAATTGATCACCGACCGCAAGGCGGCGCTCAATAGTTTTATAAGGTAGGCCTGAAGAATCAATCCGGTAAATGTTCAGTCTTTCTCCACTTGCCTCTCATTTGGTTTCATCCATAAGAACCAACCTGCCAAAACAACAGAGCTGGATACTATTGGATAAGGAAATTTCAGAACTTGGGCTGCATAGGTGTTGCAAACAATGTGCCTGAATATGCAACGACACATTATCAATGAGTTGCGAAGGTTGCGTGATATGCCGACGGGGCATAATGACACATTTTTCTGTGATGCACTGTTTGTCGTACCGTTTGCCACCAACTGTTGCCGCGGGTAGTGCAGTGCTCGTACTGGTTTGGGCCAATAATCAGCGTCTTGATGCCCTGATCTGTTCGGAGGTTTTTTCCATGTCTACATAGGATTGACGTCCGATTGGCGGGCGCTTGATCTCCCTCGGTTCATGTGGGAGAGACAGGCTGGGTTTTAGCAATATTGGCAAAATATAACTCATTTGGCTCTGGGTCATAACGACACACCCAACCTTTAAACGTCCTTTGTTTCCCACTTGTTGCACCATCTGCACGAAATGCTGAAGTGCTTTTTTCTTGCCAGATCCTAAAGAAGTTCATAGACTTCTCGATTGGTTTAGAGATTTCCTGTTATTTTCATTCAGGCTTTTTAGCCCGCTGGCAGGCACGTTTCAAGGTTCTTGCGGCACACGGATGTCATCGGCTCAAGCGAGGGAGGATATCCTAAAACGTCCACAAATCAATCGCGGGTTATTGCGACACAATTCTCCATGAATCAAGACGATTTTTCCCAAAATTCAAAGCCAATGGCATCCTCATTAATAGCGCCCTGCGGAATGAACTGCCGGCTGTGCCGTGCATACCTGAGAGAAAAAAACGCGTGTCCCGGTTGCAGGGCAGACGATGGTCCCAAGCCGAAGACCCGCGTCATGTGCAAAATTAAAACATGTGTTTTGATGGCAGAAAACAAAATCAAGTATTGCTTTGATTGCCACAGCTTCCCATGTAAAAACTTGAAGCATCTCGATGACCGCTATCGAACAAAATACGGTATGAGTATGATTGATAATCTGGAGAATATAAAACGATCCGGCATAGGATATTTCGTAAGACAAGAAAAAGAAAAATGGACATGCTCAAAGTGTGGCGAGGTAATTTGTGTGCATAAGGAAAACTGCATATTTTGCGGAAATTTGTGGCGGTGAGTATGCAAAAAGCAGAATCTGTAACTGCAACCAATGCCTTATCAGATATAGCTTAGGATAAATCAAGCTAATGCACCATTTTGACAGGTGCTTTTCAGGTGATGTGGGAAATAGCAAAAGTGTTCGTATATTTCGCAATTTTTTCTTGTATTTCTGCAGGGTAGAGGTAACCGAAAGACAGCGGCGGACTTCAATGAAAAGCCGGCGCACAGAATTTATTTTTCATCAGCATGCATATTCCCGTCTTTGTCGAGGCAAACGATTCTTCCATCAATAAGCGTTGCTGAACGTGGATTCGTCTTTCCGCATTTGGATGTCAATACCGTTTCAAGTGTTGGTAGTTCGGAGATGTTTATTTTTTCATTGATATATACTACCTTACCACCTTCACAACTGGCTGTGACAAGAGTAGTTACTTGTTTGCGGGGCACCATTTTTCCCGTTTGGATATCACGTACCAGCAGTTGTCTTGTCTTTGCACCACTCCAATTGCCAGTTGCTTCAATTAGGTAATTGCCGCAACCGGTACGGGCGTAAAATATTCCTCCATCCTCCAGCTGATTTTGCTGGTGTTTCCATTTTTAGCAGAGGAAAAAACCATGGCTCTTCTCTTGAGGACCGGATCGACCGGCCAAGGTGTGCGGAACCTACAGACAGTCTTCAATTTTCTGCAAGTTGTCTCTCCTCCACTCAGTGTCGATGGGATTTTTGGCCCAAAACCCAGGCCGCCGTCCTGACCTTTCAACGTGGTGCAAAGCTTACCGCCGATGGCCTGGTTGGGCCAAAAACCGCTCAGCCAATCATGAATATTATGCTTTGCGCCTTGATAAGCCAAAAGAAAATCGTCTGAACTACAGCAGCTCTCATTGACGATTTCTTATATTCGGCTGCAATTCAGCGTATCGGGGTGTAGCCGCCTGTTTTGCCGTCCGGGGAGAGAATCACCTGCCAGACCTGCAGGAATCGGGCCCGGAAACATCCGGCGAGAGAGAGCAGGTAGTAACGCCACATCCGTCGGAACCGTTCGCTGTAATGTGTCTTCAGGACTTGCCAGCCCGCTTTGAAATTATCATACCAGGCGAGGAGGGTACGGTCGTAATCGACGCCGAAATTATGCCAGTCTTCCATTATGAACTGCTGTTCGATTGCCGCTCCGATCTGTTTGATGGAAGGCAGCATCCCATTTGGGAAGATATACTTGTCAAACCAGGGATCACAAGAGATGACGGTGTCGTTTGAGCCGATGGTGTGCAGCAGAAAAAGCCCTTCATTGCCTAGACAGCGACGGACCACCCGCATATAGGTGTGATAGTTTTTATATCCGACATGTTCGAACATCCCCACGGAGACAACAGCATCAAAGGATCCGGTCATCTCGCGGTAGTCCTGCAGTCGAACTTCAACCGGTAGACCGGCACAACGTTGTCGAGCCAATTCAGCCTGTTCCCTGGAAACGGTCAGGCCAACCGCCGATACCCCATAGTGTCGTGCAGCGTACCCCAGAAGACCGCCCCAGCCGCAGCCGATGTCAAGCAGTTTCATGCCCGGAGCCAGCATCAGTTTTTCACAGATCAGGGCCATCTTTGCCTCCTGCGCCTGTTGCAGATTGTCCGCGTCTTTCCAGTACCCGCAACTGTAAATCATATACGGATCGAGCATCTGCTCGAACAGGTCGTTACCGGCGTCATAGTGTTTCACACCAACCTCGAAGGCGTTTTTCCTGCTCTGACTATTGAAGAGTATCGACCTGAAACCGTTGAGCAGCATCGGAAGATTTGTTCCAAACCTATGGTGAATCCTTTGATGAACAAGTTTGAAAAAAAACTGATCGAGGGCCTCGCATTCCCACCAGTTGTCTATATACGCTTCACCGAAACCAAGAGAACCGGAAAAAAGAACACGCTTGAACAGCTTGCTGTTGTGAACCTGAATATCCCACGGTCTGCTGCCATTGACTATGATATCGGCAGTGGCGAGCAGTTCGGTCATGCGGTGCTCGACCGATTTTCGAAATGCTGTCAACATATGGTGCCTCCAACCGGATAGAACCATTCTTAGCCGGAATATATATTAATATAACCAATACATGACATATGTGCCAGATGTTAGCAGAGTGTGAATAAATGGCGAGGCGATTTACTTTCTCCTGCCGGAGGCGCTGAGAACAGCTGTGAGAATGAGTTGGGGGAGCGATGAAAACTCTGTAATAGCGGCAGTGTCGCCATTGATGTTGAGCTGTGGACAGGGCAACACAATAGGTGACTACCGGCCGGCCAAACAAATTGAGGGCTATCAGGCAGTCGACCTCAGGGGAGAAGCTGGTTTCGGGCGATGATGCGATGAGGAGATGAGGCGATGATAAATTGAGGCACCCCGCGCAAAAAGCCATGACAATCAAAGAAGAAGGAGGAGTCTTGTTTGCAGGCACTTCATCTGGACAAACAAGCCTGTTTCTCTCTTACATATTTCCGGGAATCATACGCTTTAGCGGGGGAGGGCGCTGGGAATGGTTAGGTTATAAACAGGATACACCGAAATGGAAAAAAATTTGCAAATTAAAAATTGAGAAGGTAGCCTATCTTAATTGGATTTGATGGATTTTGGTTGAGAGGCCATTAAATGGCTTCCCTGGAGCACGGATATTTAACTTTTGTAGGGATAAAGTGAATGCTAGACCTTGAATTTTGCAAACAGATTTTGGGAATACAGGCGCCATGGCAAGTATTGAGTGTAACAATCGATCAACCAGCAAAACGACTCGATATCCACATAGGCTTTACAGGAGCCATAAAAAGAAGTGTCTTTGGCTTCACCCTTAAAAAAGGAGGTCTTGGACTCGGTGGTCAACCCAGCTGTCCATATTGTCATACAATTATCCCCAAGAATGGCGACTACAAAACCGTGCGTGTACGGCACCTGCCTCTAGCAGGCTTTGCCACATATCTCCACGTGCCTGAGCCAGGTACCGTACGTTCCAGCAAGTCCGATTGTGTCTGCATGCAATCCTGGGTTGCGAACGGTACAAGTTGTACCAATGCAATGCACGACTACCTGGTCGCCATGCTGCGTTCAGTTTCCAACGCAGACACTATTCTCCAGCTTACAGGAATTACACCTGATGAATTGCGGGAATTTAATAGCATAGCAAAATCAAAGCCAACCGAAGTTGCCGGCAAAGAAGAAGTACCTTCCGGCCCTGAACACCGCGGGGAACCAAATGTCCCTGATCTGGAGCAACCGATTTGGCGATCTCTCATCAAAGGCAACCGGTCTCTTCAAAGCGGCAATGTGGCCTTGAACATGTTATTGCAGAGAGCGCGGATGAATTATGACAAATCTCCGGATGTGGAAACGGTTATGGCCGGAGCAACACGGTTGAGGCAGTTTTTTCTCAGGAATCAAAGTTTGCTTAAGCAGGAAATGGATCAACTCTGCAATCGATCTACCGGTGATGGTGTGGCAGCAGGAAGCAGGAAAAATCGTACAAACCAGAATGATTCTGCAATTAACTCTGTCGAGGTTTCCAATATACCGGGTCTTGACCACCCGAATTGGCAGCTCCTTATCAAAGGTGATATGACGATTCAAAGCAACGCAGTGGCATTCAATATGTTATTGCAGCGGGTGCGCATGTCTTATGCCAAGTCTCCGGGTGTTGAAACAACAGTGGCCGGGGCTAAAATATTGCAACAATTTTTTGTCAGAAATCAGAAGGTTCTCAAACAGGAGATAGGTCAACTCAACAATCTGCAGGCTGGCACAAGAACTGAAATCGGCAATGAGAAGGTTTCCGTAGACTAGCAGAAGCTGCCGGCAGAATGAGGAGTGCTTGGGCAGTTGGATCGCTTAAGTTTAAGATGGTACGTAGTAAATCTCGGCGCAGTAGGAATGGTTACTTCTGTAACGGGGTTCATTCCCCTGCCAGGAGATATCTCAGGAGGAACATGTGTTGGGATTCGTCGAATATATCCGGGTGTGAAGCTAAGTCTTGAGGTTGTCACGGAAATCGGTTACAAATACCCCTCCTCGGGTCCTCTGGAGTGATTGCGAGTAACCTGGTCAGTATTCGACCGAACAGGGCGAACCGGTACCCCCAAAAGATCTGGAGCTTTTCCGGTCGGAGATGGATTGGTGCCATCCTGAAATAAACGTAATACGATAAGAAACCACTTCATCGAAAAAAACTTCATAAAGCTCGCGTTTAATCGAGAACTGTATCATTAGGAGAATCTATAATGTCGCAAATTTTGCAATCGAAACTGTACTCTGTCGAGGCAACGAAAACTGCAATCGAGGCTGGAAAAGTACTCTGGCTTGCCGGTGATGAATCCTTGCTTAAGCAATTGCCCAAAGGCCGCTGGATCGGCGCCACCATTCCCTATTTCATGTCTCACGAGGGAGGACAAACGTCAAGAGATGAGATATTTGTTCACGAACTCAAGCCGGAACTGGCGCGGAAAATCCAGATTAAATTTCATAATACCGGGACGATTCACAACATTACCAAAGAGGCTCCTGAAAACGGCTTTAGTATTTTATTACTGCCTGCTTTAACGGATATTCATCTTCAATATGCCCAGAATGCTCCAGATTACGAGGACATGTACATCAAGCCTGTTGCCGGCTGGGTAGCAGGAATTCATCTGGATGACCTTGGTACTGTCAAACCACGGGTTTTTAACGGGGGCACCGGGGAAAACTCCGATGAAAAAGCAGTTGTCATGCATGTTACCCTGGCACCGGGTAAGGTGGCGAATATAGGTATAGTCAATATTCAGGAACAGGGCGACGGTGACACCTTAGAGTTTCAGCAGACTGGATTCGCCACGGAAAAAGTACTGGTCAACGGAGTGGAACAGAATTTTGCCGACTATCTGGTCAAAAAAGAAATCGATATCAAACATCCGCTGGTTGCAGATTATTCCGGTGCCAAAATAAACGTCTCTTTTCGGGACGTTGACAATGACAATAACCTAGTCTCCTTCTATGCCCCTGTCTTTTCTGGCGTAGAATATAAACTGGCGAAACCTGTTAATGAATATATCGACGCTTTTATCAATGCTCTGCCGAAACTCGATAATGGAGTCAGTTTCAGCTGCAACTGCATCCTGAATTATTTGTATTCTGAACTTGAAGGCAAGAAAACTCCTCCGATGTTCGGCCCGATGACCTTTGGTGAGATCGCCTACCAGTTGCTTAATCAGACATTGGTTTACCTGATAATAGAGGATTTCTAATACTATTTTGCAGTAATATCCAGGTAAAACCAAGGCGCAGTCCCGCCAGAAAACGGACCTTTAGGCTGAAGGACCGCAGTGGTAAGAGCAAAAGGGGCTAAAGGCAGGAGGATCTCATTTGTACCCTCAGATTATGCGTGTGAGGGCGAATATTTGGATGTTAAATGACCGAATGTCGTTGAAGTAGTCGCTCTTTTAGCGGCACTTATCCACTGCCCTTGGGGGTGAACAATTCGGCCAAAGTTATCTCTTGTCCGCTGGTGATCATTGTATTCGTTCCACCGCTGACAGTTTCTTACACCAGGTCGAGAGGAATTATTTCCCAGCCAAACGTTCACGATTCGAGGCAAAGTTCTTAAAATTCTCGGAAGCATGGTATTTTGCCACGGTAACCAGAGTTTTTACCGCTTTTTGCTACGGTAGATCAAATGGTCATTGCTTCACTTCCTGGATATCATGACCTGACCAAAAGTGTGGCCGTTAGGGCAGGGAGGAGCTAAGATTGTTTGCACAGCCTTTCCTGTTCCTGGTGTAAATCCTCTGTATTCAATTCAGCTGCCGGTGCGTCCGTTGGCAGTATCACCCTGTATATCTCATCAGTTGTTTTTTCACCTGTCAGTAGAAATTCTCTCTTTAAAGAATCTTGCCATAAAACTGTACACCTGGATATCCGCCACCGTGGTCCCTGCCTGCCGGTAAAAGGGCAAAGTCAATAATGGTGCTCAGGGGGAGCCTTGACAAGACCCTGGCCTGCAATTATCAAAGATTATTAGGTAGATGCGTTTCTCGGCTTTAAATTAGACGAGTATTTTGAAGGAGGTTTTAAAAATGCAGAGAAATCCATTACTAACAGTTCAGGACTTCGAACAGAGTATCTGGCTCGATGATTTGCGCCGAAAAATGATCACCAGCGGGGAACTGGCGCGGATGATCGGCGAAGACGGGATCCGGGGGGTAACCTCCAATCCCGCAATCTTTGCCAAGGCTATCACCGGAAGTCCTGAATATGAAGAGGATATCCGCATTCTCTCGCGGCAGGGCAAATCCAGCGGGGAGATCTATCAGACTCTGACCGTGCAGGACGTGCGGATGGCTGCGGATACCTTTCGGCCGCTCTACGATCTCTCGGAAGGCCGGCACGGGTTTGTCAGTCTGGAGGTCAACCCCCATCTGGCCCGCGATATCAATGGCACTATCATAGAGGCCCGTAGACTCTGGGAAGCTCTGGCTCGGCCTAATGTGATGATCAAGGTACCCGCAACAAAAGAAGGACTGACCTGCGTTGAGCAGCTGGTTGGCGAAGGGATCAACGTCAATGTTACCCTTCTTTTTGGCCTGCCCCGTTATCACAAAGTGGCCCAGGCCTACATCCGCGGCTTGGAAACAAGAGCGGCAAGCGGCGGATCCCTGGACCGTGTCGCTTCGGTTGCCAGTTTTTTTCTCAGCCGGATCGATGTCATGGTAGACCCCATGCTGGAAAAAATCAGGCAGGTTGAACGGCCAGGGGCCGATACCGCTGCCCGAATTTTCGGACAGGTGGCTATTGCCAGCGCAAAGTGTGCCTATGCCCTTTTTCAGGACATTTTTACCAGCGACCGCTTCGGCGTGCTTGTCGAAAAAGGTGCCCGTCCCCAGCGGTTGCTCTGGGCAAGTACCAGCACCAAGGAAGAGGAATTCAGTGATGTTAAATACGTTGAAGCCCTGATCGGACCGCATACCGTCAACACCCTGCCCGGGGACACCCTTGCCGCCTATCGCGATCATGGCCAACCCAAAGCGCGTCTGACCAGGGGGATGACAGAGGCACGGGAGATACTCGAAAGTCTTGACGACCTTGATATTAGCATCGATCGGGTTACCCGGGACCTTGAGGAGCAGGGAATTGAAAAGTTTGTCAAACCCTACGACAACCTTCTGGAAACGCTGGAGATGGCCCGCAGGGCAGCGCTGCAGTAGTTTCCCCCAGCCCCGGACAGCACAGATGTCGACGGGACGCTTCAAGGAGAATGAATGGAGAACAATCGTCTGCCCGAATCTTCCATTTTTGTCATCTTCGGTGCCAGTGGCGACCTGACATGGCGAAAGCTTATTCCCGCGCTCTATAATCTTTTCCTCGACCAGTGGCTGCCGGAAAAATTTATGGTCTTGGGCCTGGGGTTAGGCCGGATGGATGACGACCAGTTTCGTGAACACCTGCACGAAGGAGTTCTGAGGGTCTCCAGGAGAAGCGACCTTCAGGACGATTCCTGGGAGGAATTCGCCGGCCATCTCCACTTCACCGAGGCCGATTTAAGCGATGTCAAGGTGTATAAGGAGCTGACCCGCAAACTTGAAGCCCAGGACAAGATTTGGGATACCCAGGCTAATCGGATCTTCTATCTTGCCCTGCCGCCCGAAATGGTCGAGCCGGTGACCGGGCGGCTGGCTGCCGCCAGGCTGAATCAGGATCGTGAGCATGTCCGCCTCGTTGTGGAAAAGCCTTTCGGTAGGGACCTGGAGTCGGCCCGCAAGCTGAATGGCATCCTGTCCGAGTTGTTCGAGGAGCGTCAGATCTATCGGATTGATCATTACCTGGGCAAGGAGACCGTCCAGAATATCCTGGCGTTTCGCTTCGGTAACGCCCTGTTCGAACCGCTCTGGAACAGGCAGTACATCGATCATGTGCAGATAACGGTGGCGGAACAGGTCGGCGTTGGTCATCGCGGGCAATATTACGACCACGCCGGTGCTCTGCGCGACATGATCCAGAACCATTTGTTGCAGATCCTCTGCCTTGTAGCCATGGAAGCGCCTGTGTCTTTTATGGATAATGAAATACGCAATAAAAAAGTCGATGTCCTGCATGCCATTCGGCCGATAAAACCGGATCAGGTATCGCGCTCTGCAGTACGTGGCCAATACGGTTCGGGATGGATGGAAGGGGAGCGGGTGGCCGGTTATCGCACAGAAAAGAACGTCGTCGGGGAATCGCATACCGAAACATATGCAGCGCTGAAATTTTTCGTCGATAACTGGCGCAGGCAGGGGGTGCCGTTTTATCTGCGCACCGGCAAAAGGCTGCCATCAAGGATATCCGAAGTCTCGATTCAGTTTCGGCCGGTGCCGCACAAAACCTTTCCGGCCCACGCCCAGATGGACTGGCGGCCAAACCGGCTGCTGCTGGCTATCCAGCCGGAGGAGGGCATATTCTTACGCTTTGAAGTGAAACAACCGGGACCGAGTCTGCGTCTTGCCCCGGTGATGATGCAGTTCTATTACCGTGAAGCCTTCAAGACCAGGCCGCCCGAAGCTTACGAAACCCTGCTGCTCGATATCATGGAAGGTGACGCGACGCTCTTTTTGCGGGCTGATCAGGTAGAAGCGGCCTGGTCGGTTATCAGGCCGGTGCTGGAGATGTGGAATTCGGTTCAACCTGGCAATTTTCCCAACTATCAGGCCGGTACATGGGGGCCGGAGGAAGCGGAAATCCTCATCGCCCAGGACGGGCGCAGCTGGATCACTCCCACCTCCCTGCATTGCCGGGACGATCTGGCGATATGTCGTATCGGGGGAGACTCGAACTGATGATCCGGGTCTTCGACAATCCTGAAGCGGCAAGCCGGGCCGCAGCTGATCTTTTCGTCCGGCAGGCAAGAGAGGCGGTCGATGATCGCGGCCAATTCCAGGTCGCTCTTGCCGGTGGACAGACCCCCCGGCGTACCTATCAACTTCTTGTTACAGAGTCCCGGCTGGAGAAAATTCCCTGGCCGGAAATGGAGGTGTTCTGGGGCGATGAACGCTGCGTTGCTCCGGAGGACGAACGCAGTAATGCCCAAATGGCTCGTGAGGTCATGCTGACCCGGGTGCCGGTCAACGCTGACCGGGTCCATCCCATCTGTTGTGCATCAGACCCGAAGGCCGAGGCAAGCCGATACGAGGCGCTGCTTCGCGTACGTCTTCCTGCAACGTCATCAGCATTCGATCTGGTTTTCCTGGGGCTCGGGCAGGATGGCCATACCGCATCCCTTTTTCCCGGCAGTTCGGTCTTAAAAAAGAGTAAACGCTGGGTTGCCGAGGTGCATCCCGCTGGACAGGACATAACCCGCATTACCCTGACTCCCATTATCCTCAATGCTGCGCGCTTGGTAGTCTTTCTGGTATTCGGCCACAGCAAGGCAAAGATCCTGAAAACCATTCTCGAAGGCCCCGTCGATGGCCGTCGACTGCCGGCGCAATATATTCGTCCCGTTACCGGACGGCTGGTATGGCTGGTGGACCGGGAGGCGGCATCCCTGCTCGAAAGGAGCATCCTGGTCCACGAGAAAAGCTGAAACCTCTAAAGCAGGCGGGATGGAGATGACCATCCGATCTACGCTTTTATGACACTCGCTCTGTAATACTTCATAATCCACTCTGAACTCCCAGAAGTTATTGTTTTTACTGGTGTGGCAAGATGCTCACGAGCCGCCATTTTATTCTATTGCCCGCCAAAGTGTGACAAAATCGTGACAAAAACGCAACAATAGCAAAGTCGGCAAAGGATTTGCATCAGAACTCATGGCGGGGACATCCGCGAAAGCGCCATAGCGCTTTTGAAAATGGAGCTTTGGGCATGTTGTTAGAGGCTATGTTGTTGATATTTGAAGGTTACTCTTTAAGAAATCGGCGAAATGCCAGAAAATGAAGGGCCTGTTCGGATAAACATGAAAGGGGAAACGACTGAGTAAAAAATACCGGTCGGCAGAATACAGGGCAAAAATGTTACAGCAGCAGTGCACAAATTGGCTGGTTTTTAGAAAAATCGCCCCAGGCAATAACCTGCGGTGCACAGGTACCACCCTCTTCGTTGGCATACAGGCTTAAAACTGAAATTAATGACAACAGGAAACCCTATGGAAGATCTGACGGCAGAGACCGTACTAAAAAGAACATTTGACCATCTCGATAAAATCCTCGATGAAATAAATCAAGAGGATAAGCAGAGGCTGCGAGAGCAGGTGACGGCAACCGAATCGTGTGGAAAAAACAAGAAAAGAACCGGAAAATTTTAACGCCCTACAAGGGGCAGGCGACTTGTGTATGGGGACAAGATTCTGATTTTAATATTGTTTCAAGAGATCCTGGCTCCCTTGCTACATAAAAGAACATCTTCATATAGTCGTATTTGGCGGTTTGCATGGGATGGATGTTGACAACAAAAAAGCCCGGTGGAGAATTCTCCACCGGGCTCGATGCTCTGGGATAAGTATTGGCGTGGATCGCCGGTTAGAATTTGAGGGAGAGACGCATGCCGGCTTCGATTACATCTTCGTCACCGGTTGCATCACCGGCAAAGAGGTAGGCAAAGATGAAATCAGCGCTCAGGTCATCAAGGAGGGAGTACGTAACAACCCCGTCTAATTCGAGCCCCAGATCACTATCGCCGTTGGCATTATCTTCGGCTAGAAATGCATACCAGGCGTCGAAGTTGCAAGTGAGCTTATTCATAGGCTTGAAGGTGACCCCGCCATTAAATGCGGCGATGTTGGTGATAATATCACCTGGAGAGCCGTTGGAAGGTCCGTCATCAAAAATACCTAAGCCCATAATCTCCGACCAGTAGTACTCCTCGCCTGGGGCAGTCTGATATTCATCGTGGTCGCTGTCTGCAGCGTCATCATCACCGGTTGCGTAAAAGGCCTGAGTGTGGAATATGTTGACACTGGCACCTGCCGCCACTAACCATGCGCTGATATCTTCACCAGCGCCTATCTGACCAAAATTGTAGATAGCGGTGCCCCAGGCGGATACGGCATCCATCTTCAAGTCAGCATCAATACCGAGCCAGAATGTGTCTCCATCAAGACTTGTTTCCTGGCCGGTTTCTGCAAGGTAGGTAAAATGTGGGGTGAGCACCACAGAGTCACCGACCTTAAAGGTTGGCATTACTGAGAAGAGGTGTGTGTCTCCGAGATGGTTTCCTCTTGCCTGCTCATCTACCGCAGCGGCATACAGGAAGGGAATTTTCACCGCCCCGAAATCCGGGGCCAGGACGACGCCGGAGAAATCGTCGGAGAAGACAAAACCACGGGCGATCTTCGCATTCTGGATACCGACTTTTGTGTTCATCATGCCAAGATTGAAGTCAACATAGGAGTTCTTGATTCTCCAGTTGCCCGTTCCATCGGCGCCAATATCCCCACCATTGGCGTCACCCCAGGTGGTATTGAACTCAAACTTGTTGACGAATTTTAAATCGTCGCTGAATTTGGCGGTGTAGTAGAGCCGGGTACGGGTGTCGGTAACGTAGCGGCTCCCCGTATCATCGTTTGCCTGCACTCCCGCAGTTGCGGGTGTTCCCCCCCGTAAATTGTCTTCGAAGATAAAACGGGTTCGCCAGTACCCACCAAACTGGCTCTCCACCGCGGAGGCAGTTGTCGCGGCAACCCCCCCTGCAAGCATGAGGCCTACGACTGATGCAATGATCTTCTTCATTTTCTCTCCCCTGAAAACGGTTTTAACCCCCACAAGAAGGCACAGTGTATCTTTGCATGCTTGTCGAACTGATTTTCAGTTTCAGTCTCTCCCAATAAGAAACCAACAGGCAAAGATCCGATCATGATTACGAGCATATAGTTCACCTTGAGTTCTGTCAAGTTTCTTGTACCAGGTGGTACAATTTTTAATACTTTTCGAGCACTCAGGAGATTTCTACCGGGATGTATTGTAAAGAGTAGCTGCAGTAAAACTGGACAAGGGTGTGTTAGACCTTTGCAGAAGATCAAATTTAGGCTAAAAACAGAAATTCGCGTTGGAACACCGCCAGAACCAGTCCACTTTTAAGAAGTTTTGTGATAAAGAGGAGCGCCGGTACCTGGTCGACCGGCTAAAGATGTAGGGAAAAGAACCATTGGTTGTTGTTTTCTGCAAACAATGGCAGTATTTGTCTCAGCGGCAAGAGTATCAGCTTGTTAATGTGATGGCGTCGTAAAAACTCTTCACCTTCTTCGTTGCCGCAAATTTTCAATCATTTCGAAGTACCTCTTGTACATCGAAATGATTGAAGATTAGCGCGCCTCGAATCTGAAGTTTTTTACTTAGCCATCACTTTGTTAAAGGTTTTTACGAGCTTGATAATGTGCAGGATGATAATTATTCTTTGTCGCTTCGCGGTGTGGTATGGTGTCCTCGATTAAAGAGGTGAACATCTTTTTTACTCTGATGAAAATGGTTTTTGTATTTCAATATGATTTTGGAGCCTTTCATGCGGACGCTTGAACAAAATTTCAACATCCACTATACCTATCCGGTTTTTTTCAGCCGGAATGTGTTCCAACCTGACGAGCCGCTACTGGCCTCGGTATTTTCAAGAGGGGGGAAGAAACGCCACAAGGTATTTTGCATCGTTGATTCGGGTCTGCTGGCAGAACATCCCTCCCTCTGCGACCAGCTTGAGGCCTATATAAAAACGCATCAGGAGGTCATGCAGCTCTGCGGGCCGGTGCTCCCTGTCGAGGGCGGTGAAGGCTGTAAAAACAACCCGGCGATCATCGATGCCATAATAAAGCATGTCCAGGAGTATCACCTGTGCCGACATTCCTTTGTCCTGGCGATTGGCGGCGGTGCCGTGCTCGATGCGGTCGGGTATGCGGCGGCTATAGCTCATCGGGGGCTTCGGCTCGTCCGTATGCCGACGACGGTTTTGAGTCAGAACGATGCAGGTATCGGGGTGAAAAACGGTGTCAATGGTTTCGGCCGGAAAAATTTCATCGGTACTTTTGCGCCGCCATTCGCTGTTATCAATGATTTCACCTTTCTGGATACCTTGCCGCCAAGGGAAATGCGGGCCGGTATCGCGGAAGCGGTCAAGGTAGCGCTGATCAAGGACACCAATTTTTTCGAATCGCTGTATGAACAGCGATTCGAACTTGCCTCGTTTGCTCATAAGGAGATGGAAGAGATGATCCATCGCTGTGCTGCCCTGCATATCGGTCATATAGGCGGCGGAGGAGATCCCTTCGAGATGGGTTCTGCCCGTCCTCTCGACTTTGGCCACTGGTCGGCACATAAACTCGAAGAGATGGCCGGCGGCCAGCTCAACCATGGGGAAGCAGTGGCCATCGGTATGGCCCTGGACAGCCTCTATTCTTTTTATGCAGGGATGATAGAGGAGAAGGAACTACGACAGATCCTTACCCTGCTTGCTGATTTAGGTCTTCCTTCACATCACCCGGCCCTTGCTGCACTTGATATTGAAACTGCCCTTGGTGAATTTCGTGAACACCTGGGTGGGGAACTGGCCATTACTCTTTTGACCGGTATCGGCAGCAAAAAGGAAGTCGACCGTATCGATACGGTCCTGATGCGACGCTGTGTCGAGGAACTGATGTTGCAGCAGACCGGCAAATGGGTTGACACCAATCAGACAGAAAAGCCTGCATTGCAATCGGGAGCACCACTTTGACCCGACCATTTGCTACAGAGAAGGTGGAAGGTAAAAGGGCGGTTGCGCTTCCGGCTTTGTCCTATTGCACCAATATCCATCCGGGGGAGAGCTGGCAGGAGATTTCTGCTGCGGTTCGAAAACATGCACCGGTGGTCAAGGCGCATCAGTCTCCCAATGCTCCTTTTCCCATCGGCCTGAGGTTGTCGGGTCGTGCCGCCGGGGAGATGAGTTTCGATGATGCCGATGATTTTCATCGCTGGTGCCGGGAAGAAGGATTCTATGTGGCAACGGTGAACGGTTTCCCTTACGGCACCTTTCATCATACTCCGGTCAAGGAGGCTGTCTATCTGCCGGACTGGCGTTTTGCGGAACGACTCGATTACACCAAAAAACTTGCCGACTTGCTGGCCATCTGGTTACCGGACGGCATGACCGGTTCCATCTCCACGGTACCGGTGGGTTTTCGCTCCGTTATTGGACCGGATGACCTCCCGGTGGTGAAAAGAAATCTCCAGGCCGCCCTTGATCATCTCGATCATCTGGCCCAGAAAACCGGCAGGGAGATCCTGTTGTCCATGGAACCGGAGCCCGGCTGCATCCTCGAAACCACCCGGGATGTCGTCGAGCTCTTTGCCCGACTGGACCTGCCGCCGCAGCAGCAGGCCCGGCTGGCGGTCTGCTATGACTGCTGTCATCAGGCCCTGCAGTTCGAGAACCCGGCTGCGTCTCTTGACCTGCTGGCCAGGCATGGGATCAGAATCGGCCATGTACAGGTATCTTCCGCTCTTCGTCTGGAAAACCCTGATATAGGTGTTCTGGGGCGTTTCCAGGAGTCGGTGTATCTGCATCAGAGTGTCGGTAGAAAAACGGATGGGACGCTCCTTCGCTATGATGACCTTGATCAGGCGATCAGTGCCGCCCCGGAAAACATCGAGGAGTGGCGTGTTCATTTTCATGTGCCGGTCTTTATCGACAGGACATCGGAGTGCGGCAGCACCCGTTTTTTCCTCCAGGAGATCCTGCCTCTCTTTCCTGCCCAGCTGGTGCTGGAGGTAGAGACCTATACCTGGACTATTCTTCCCCCCGATCTGCAATGCGGTGCGGTGACTGATTGTATTGTCCGCGAGCTTGATTGGGTGGCTCAAACTATTGGGAACAGACAATGAAAGATACGGCCGTCAAGGCGATGTTTGAGACTATCGCCCCGAGCTACGATTTTCAGAACAGCTTTCTCTCTTTGCGCCGGGATATTTACTGGCGGCGGGCCCTGGCTGATATTATGCAACTGGAGCAGGGGGGGCTGGTGCTAGATGTCGCCGTCGGCACCGCCGAGATCGCCCTGGCCATCAACGACCGGTATCCTCTGGTTCGGGTGGTGGGGGTTGATTTTTCTCCGGCAATGCTCGGGGTGGGCAAGCAGAAAATTGCCGACCGGGGCCGGTCGTCCGAGATCAGCCTCACCGCCGGCGACGGCCGGCAGTTGCCGATAAAGAGCAATTCCGTCGATGCCCTGACTATCTCCTTTGGTCTGCGTAATATTGAAGAACGTGAACTGGCTCTTGGCGAGTTTTTTCGCGTCTTAAAACCGGGTGGCAGGCTCTATATCATGGAATTTTCCTATCCGGACCAATGGCTGCTCTACCGACTCTATCGTTTTTATTTCGACTATATCCTGCCGCCTGTCGGCAACCTGCTCTCCAGGACCAATTATGCCTACAGTTATCTGGCCGATTCGGTTGAGTCTTTTCCCCGGGACGAGCAGTTTGTCGCTGAGATCGCGGCGGCGGGCTTTGCCGATACCAAAATAAAAAAATTAACCTTCGGGATTTCTAAAATCTTCATGGGGGTAAAGAAAGTTCAGGAGGCGAAATGAAGGTAAACTGGCCGGAGCGAATCTGGGTCAACAGTCCCGTACGGCGGTATGTTCAGGTGCTTGAAGCCCGATTCTTCGAAAAGATGGGCCATCTTGAGCCCGGCGGCACATGTCTGGAAATCGGCTGCGGCTGCGGTGTCGGGGCGAAAATTATTAACAAGAGTTTTGCGCCGGCAGAAATTCATGCTCTTGATATCGATGTGGATATGCTGAAGACGGCAAAAAAACGACGGAAAAAATGGCCAAACCTGCCCCTGCACCTGCTGGTAGGCGATGCCCAGGAACTGCCGTTTCCCGACAATAGTTTTGATGCGGTCTTCAATTACGGTATTATCCACCACCTGGAAAACTGGCAGAAGGGGGTCACCGAGATTGCCAGGGTATTGAAGGAGAGCGGGGTCTTTTTCTTCGAGGAAATTTATCCGCCCCTCTATGCCAATCCCCTGTTTCTCAGGATGCTCGATCATCCGCGGGAAAATCGATTTCATGGACCGGAGTATCGGGCAGCTCTTGCCGATTCTGGGTTGAACCTGCTCGATGGCTATAAGGAATCCCGCTTTGCGATTCTTGGAGCGGCCGTCAAGGGCAGTGGCAAATGAGGAAAATATTTGTAAGGATGTATTGACAAATTAGCTTCGGGGTGGCAACTACTAACGAGAGCAGAGATTATCAAAGAGAGTATATCGACCGATCAACCTGGCTAACAACCTGGCTAAGACTGTCAACTCGGGGAGCGCTCTGGTATGGAACTCTTTCAGGATCATCTTCTTCTCTCCCGCCTGCATTTCGCGTTTACCGCCATCTTTCATATCCTCTGGCCTGTTCTGACCATTGGGCTGAGCATCTTCCTGGTGATCATGGAGGCGCGCTGGCTTTTGACCCGGGAGCTGCGCTATTACCATCATGCGCGGTTCTGGATGCGCCTCTTCCTGCTCAATTTTGCCGTGGGAGTGGTCAGCGGCATCCCCATGGAATTTCAGTTCGGCACTAACTGGAGCGGCTTTTCCCGGGCCGGCGGCGATATCTTCGGCCACCTGCTCGGCTTTGAGGCGTCGATGGCCTTCATGCTGGAGGCCGCCTTTCTCGGCATCATGGCCTTTGGCTGGAAACGGGTATCGCCGGGCATGCATCTGTTTGCTACCTGTATGGTCGCTTTCGGCGGCTCGCTCTCAGCCTTCTGGATAATGGCGGCCAATTCCTGGATGCAGACCCCGGTCGGCGGCGACTTCATCAACAACCGGTTTTTTCTGACAGATACCTTTGCAGCGATATGGAATCCGGACGCCTTCTGGGGAATTACCCATATGTGGCTTGCCTGCCTGGAGATCTCTCTTTTCGTCATCGGCGGCATCAGCGCCTGGTATCTTTTGCAAAAGAGGCACACTGAATTTTTTCTCACCTCCTTCAAGATGATGTTGGTGGCCGCCATCTTTATCACTACCCTGCAGGTCGTGGTTGGCGACGGGGCCGGTAAATCGGTATTTCACAGTCAACCGGCCAAACTCGCTGCAATGGAGGCTCACTGGCAGACCAATCCGGTGGGAGAGGGCGCCGCCTGGAAGATTCTTGCCTGGCCGAAGAAAGAATTACAGGATAACCTCTGGGCCATCGAACTGCCCTACGCGCTCAGTCTTATCACCACCCATTTGCCGACCGGGCGGGTCATCGGGCTTCGGGATATTCCGATTGACGATCAGCCGCCATTACTGCTGCCTTTCTATTCCTTCCGCATTATGCTGGCAATCGGTACTGCTCTTTTTCTGCTGATGCTCTGGTCGCTTTGGTCCTGGAGAAAAGGGGAACTGACTGCCGGGCGGATAGCCGGACAGAAATGGTTGCTTCTTGCCTGGATGGCAGCGATTCCTCTCAGTTACGTAGCCATGGAGGCGGGGTGGGTGGTTCGGGAAGTCGGCAGGCAACCCTGGGTTATCCAGGGAGTACTCCGGACCGGGGAAGGTGTAAGTCGACTTCCTGCAGAGACCGTGGCTGGAAGTTTGTTCGGATTTATGGTGCTTTACGCCTTGTTGTTTATTTTCTTTCTGGCTTTTGTCAGACGTCTGCTGAAAAGAGGTCCCGACCTGGGAGCCGCCCCGGAGAACATGGTGGCTGTTGATTGAGTGTAAGACTGAGGCAAAGAGGGTTCACGCCCGGCAATCTAGATAATCAGGATGCACACTATGCTCGATATAATCAATACCAATCTGGCCAACACCTGGCTATTGCTTATCGGCTTCTTCCTGCTTTACTACGCCCTGACCGATGGGGCGGATCTCGGCATTGGCATGCTGACCCTGTTTGTCCGGGATTGGCAGGAGAAGAATCGGATGATGCAATCCATTCATACCATCTGGCATGGCAATCAGACCTGGCTGGTTATCCTTGGCGGCATGTTGTTCGGGGCCTTCCCGCTCTTTTATTCCATTGTTCTCTCGGCATTGTATATTCCCTTTGTCCTGATGCTGTTCGGCTTTATCTTTCGTGGCGTCGCCTTTGAGTTTCATGCCAATGCCGGTACCGGGTGGAAGCCGGTGTGCCTCGTCTCCTTTGGACTCGGCAGCCTGCTGGCCACCCTGGGCCAGGGTTTTGCCCTGGGTGGCTTGCTGGGCGGTATTGCCGTCAAAGCGGATACCTTTGCCGGTCATCCCACTGATTGGATAAACTGGTATTCGGCCATTGCCGCCGCCGGGGTGATCTTCGGTTATCTTATGCTTGGTGCGGGTTTTCTCATTGCCAGGACGACGGGGTCGTTGCAGGAGTGGAGCTACGGTGCCGCCAGACTCTCGGCCGGGCTGACCTTTGTCGTCTCCGCTGCGGTGTATGCCGGAGCCAGTATGAAACATACGGAAATGGCGGAGAAATGGACCGCCTGGCCACCGTCACTTCTGTATCTTTTCTGTTTTCTGACCCTTGGTGCATTTGTTTGCTATTTTTGGAGTCTGTACCGGAGAAGACAGCTGGCCCCCCTGATCTGGAACTGGCTGATCATTATCCTCTCGTTCACCGGCCTGTCGATTGGTTTTTATCCGGGGATGATCCCGAGCATCGACTCCGCAGCGCTCACGGTCGAGGATGTTGCGGCCAGTCCGACAACCCTCCGGTTCATGCTGGTGGTAATAGCCATTGTCCTGCCGGTCATCCTGACCTACACGACGTACAGCTACTGGATATTCCGGGGAAAAACAATGACAGATGGATACGGAGGTGATGAAGAGTTTACTGTTTAGAAATGATGAACCCAGGTAACATTGCGGAACCTGCACTACTCGCCCAAGTAATAGCTTCAGCCAATTTTTCTGACCTTTATTGTTCCTGCTTAACTGATATCTGACCTGTGGACCCATGCCGGAAGTTGCCCGGTGGGATTCACCGGCCGGATCAACGAGAGGTCTGCCATGCGACGAAAAAACACAACAGTATTCGATCCAGCTGCAGAGTCTCCCGCCAGTGAGGGCGCCTGCGGTCAAAGGATTGATGCTTCCCCTGAAGAAACTCCGGTTTCGCCCGGCCGGCTCGATTTTCTCTCCACCGAGTTCAACCGCGTCGACGATCTGGACGATAATATGGAAAATTATCGTTCCTTCCACTCTCTTGCCGGCATCGTCACCTCGGACATGCGCTACCATGAAGAACGGAAAAAAAACAGGAAGGTAACTGACACCATTGCCGAGAAACCTCAAGAAAAAGAGCAGGAGGAGGGCTGCGAAAAGGAGAGTGAGCGGGCAACGTATCCTTCACCTCTGACGATAGTCTCCCGGGGCCGCGTCCTGCTTATCGATACAAACCTCGAGCGGGCAATTACCTGTGCCGAATCCATGAGTGGGAAGGGCCTGAGCTGTACCCTCTGTCTTGCCAATTGCAGCGACCCTGTGCCCTCCGCCTCTCTGCTCGGGTCTGCGGTGCTTATTGAGGCCAGTGGCCTGGTCGTCAGCGGTGGTTTTGGCGGGTTTGTGGCCATGGCGACAGGGGCAGACGGCAGGAAGATAGGTCTTGCAACTCTGATCGGTAAGCTGTCCGCGTTGAGAGAACATCAAACCTCCTGCTTTGATCTTGTCCTCGATCTGCAGACCAACCCTTCTTTTGCCGGAAAGCAGTTGCCGGTGGGATATTATGCCCCCGGAGAGAGCAAGTCCAGGCTGGAGGCGGCACTGCTCGAACTCCCCGAGATGCGTGGGCGGTTCAAGAAGCCGCAGCTTACCGAGGTGCTGCATGACCGATGTCTGAATGGCCGATTTCGGGACCATGATTGCCTGCGATGTCTGACTATCTGTCCGTCCGTCGCCATCGGGGCGGAAGGCCGGAAAATCACCATTAACCAGCACCTCTGTCAGGGCTGTGGCGCCTGCACGCTGGTCTGTCCCGCCGATGCCATAAATTTGCTGCATCCGCCCCAGGCTACGCTCTTGGCCGAGCTTGCCGGGTTGTTGACGGATGCGGCTGCCGACAAGAGGCTCCTGCCGGATCTTATTCTCTATGATGCAAATATCGACGTCGACGTCGTGGGAAACAGACGCGCGGCAAGGGCAGACAGCAGCATTTATTGTCAAGTTGAAGATATCGGTCGACTTGGACTGGAGGTGCTGTTGGCGGCTCTGGCCTGTGGCGCCGGCAGTGTTACCCTGCTTGTTGATCTGAACTGTCCGGCTGATATCAGAGAGGCCCTGACCCGGCAGGTGGAGCAGGGGGTGGTGATTGCTGAGGGGCTGCAGCTGCCGGAGGATTCTTTCCGTCTGGTTTTTCTCTCCCGGTCGGAAGGCCATCTTGCCGCAGCTATGGAAGATCTTCTGCAGGGAGTGCCGGGCCGGTCGTTGCATGCTCCTCTTCCACCAGTTGCCTTTTCTTTTGACCACGACAAAAGGACGCTGATTCGTCTTGCGGCGGAACATCTTGCCCAAGCATCTGAAAGAGAGCCGCCGGTCATTGGTTTGCCCACCGGCGCGCCCTTTGGCCGGCTGGCTATCGATCAATCCTGCAGCCTCTGTATGGCCTGCGCCGGCATCTGCCCGTCCGGGGCGCTACTCGCCAGTGGTGATGCTCCGAGATTGTCCTTTGTGGAATCCCGCTGTCACCAATGCGGTTTGTGCGCGGCATCATGTCCTGAGCATGCCATCCGGCTGGAGCCCCGCCTGCTCTGTAGCACTGAGCTTGCTGATCGGCAGACCATACTGCGGGAGGTGGAACCGTTTAAATGTATCGAGTGCCAAGAACCGTTTGCCTCGGCGGCAATGATCGATCGTCTGCAGGAAAGACTGGACGGTCACTGGATGTACCGTACCAACCGGCAAGTACGACGGCTGCAGATGTGCCGCACCTGTCGCACCCGAGACGCCCTTATGGCAGGAGACTATCATTCATGAAACAGACAATTGACATTGAAAGCCGGCCGAGGTGGTATGCCCCCCACGCCAATATTCGCACCGACAGTTATGTCCTGCTCGCCGCCATGTTGCTGGGCCCTCCTTCGGAAGAAACGGTTAAGCTGGTGCGTGAGCTTCACTGGGAGGAAGATCTCCCGGAAGCTCTCACCAGTGCCTTGGCTGCGCTCAGTCATGCGGGCAGAACCTGTCCGGCACACTCCATCGCTGAAGAGTTTCATCGACTTTTTGTCGGCCTCGGCAGTGGGGAACTGGTGCCCTATGGTTCATGGTACCGGGAAAAGAATATTCAATCCGCCCCGCTGGCTGCCATACGAACCGATCTTGCACACCTGGGTATACTCAGGAAGGCGGACTGCTTTGAGCCGGAGGACCATGCCGGTGCCCTGTGTGAAATAATGGCCCTTCTCAGCATGCCTGAGAACGCAGTGCCGGAATATGAGCAGGCGGCATTTTTCAGGCAACATCTCGGTCCGTGGATGCCCCAATTTTTCAAGGATCTCCAGGCCGGACAAAAAAAACAATTTTACCGGACAGTCGGTATCTTCGGCAGTTCTTTTCTCGATTACGAGAGCGAGTATCTTCAGAGTTTGGCAGGCGGTGCACCGGGAGTCTAAAGCCGCTGAACTGAAAACGACGAGAAAGGCATTATTTGAGGACAGTGTCCGGGGAAGATGCCTGCGGCAGAGCCGGGCGCTGGTGACAGGAGCTGGATCCAATGGCTGTATAAAGGTGTTTCAACGGTTTTTAAAGGAGGACATACTATGACAGCAGAATATTCAGATGAGAGACGAAGCTTTTTGAAAACCATTGCAGTCTTAAGTGGAGCAGCGGCAACCCTGTCAGGAGCCCAAAAAGCGATTGCCCATCGCAAGCCGCCCCTGTTGCTCCCGGAGAAGCCCACAGAAAGCCAGGGCTACCAGGAGACCGATCATATAAAAAAATATTACCAATCCGCGAGAATTTAATGGCAAAAAGACACTAACCCAATGAATTTACATCTCTTCGCGAGATTTTTTTGGGCAATATAAAAGAGAATGTCCAAGGCATTAAAGGAGAAGCGGATATGAAACAGTTCAGGAAAAAGTGGTTACAGCGGGTCGATGATCAACCGACCCGGCAACAGGGGCTTGATCGCAGAACCTTTCTGCGTCGGAGCGGGGTCGCTCTTGGCAGTGGCGCCCTGATGGGTCTTCTGCCGCTTTCGGTCGTCCGGCAGGCATCGGCCCAGGAAAAAATGGATGCCCCAATGGTTGATACAAGCACCGAAATCAAGCGATCGATTTGTACCCATTGTTCTGTCGGCTGCGGCGTCATTGCGGAGATTCAGAACGGGGTCTGGACCGGCCAGGAACCGGACTTCGAGTCGCCGCTCAATCTCGGGTCCCATTGCGCCAAAGGAGCTTCGGTGAGGCACCATGGTCTTGGCAGCCGTCGCCTGAAATTTCCTATGAAACTGGTCGATGGCGCCTGGCAGCGATTGTCATGGCAGCAGGCCATTGATGAAATCGGCGACAAGCTGCTGGACATCCGCAGGACCTCCGGGCCGGATTCGGTGTTCTGGTGCGGCTCCTCCAAGGCCAGCAACGAAGGCTCCTACCTGCAGCGCAAGTTCGCCGCCTTCTGGGGGACCAACAACATCGATCACCAGGCACGCATCTGCCATTCGACTACGGTTGCCGGCGTGGCCAGCACCTGGGGCTATGGGGCGATGACCAATTCCTACAACGATATGCACAACGCCAAGGCGATGCTCTTTGTCGGCAGTAATGCGGCCGAAGCCCATCCGGTGGCCATGCAGCATATCCTGCGGGCCAAGGAAAACGGGGCGAAAATGATCGTTGTCGATCCGCGTTTCACCCGCACGGCCGCCCATGCCGATATCTACGGCCGCCTGCGGCCGGGAACCGACGTGCCCTTTATCTACGGTCTGCTCTGGCATATCTTCAAGAACGGCTGGGAGGATAAGGACTATATTGCCGCCAAGGTCTGGGCCATGGACGATATCCGGGCCGAGGCGGAAAACTGGCCGCCCAAGAAGGTCGAAAACGTTACCGGCATGGCCGAGGCCAAGGTTTACGAGATCGCCAAGACCCTGGCGGAGAACCGTCCCGGCACCATCGTCTGGTGCATGGGCGGCACCCAGCACCATATCGGCAACAATATCACCAGGATTTTCTGCGTCCTGCAGCTGGCCCTGGGCAATATCGGCAGGGCCGGCGGCGGGGCAAACATCTTCCGCGGTCATGACAACGTCCAGGGCGCAACCGATGTCGGGCCCAACAGCCATACCCTGCCCGGCTACTACGGCCTCGCCGAGGGATCCTGGAAGCACTGGGCCAGGGTCTGGGATGTGGATTTTGACTGGCTGAAAGCGCGTTTTGATATGACCGGCAAGTACGACGCCGGCAACGGCAATATGCAGTATACCATGAACATTCCCGGGATTCCTGTCTCCCGCTGGATTGACGGCATCCTGGAGACCAGGGAAAATATGTCGCAGAAGGATAATTTTCGGGCGATCTTTTTCCAGGGCCATGCCTGCAACAGCCAGACCCGCGGCACGGAGATGAAGACCGCCCTGGAGAAGCTGGAGATGGTGGTCATCTCCGATCCGTATCCGACCCATATGGCGGTAATGAGCGAGCGGAAAAACAATACCTACCTGCTGCCGACCTGCACCCAGTTCGAAACCTACGGCTCGGTCACCGCCTCGAATCGCTCCCTGCAGTGGCGGGAGAAGGTCATCGAGCCGTTGTACGAGTCGAAGCCGGATCATGTCATTCTCTATCTGCTGGCCAAAAAACTCGGCTTTGCCGGAGAAATGTTCAAAAATATCAAGATAAACGGCGAAGAACCGCTGATTGAAGATATCCTGCGCGAGATCAATCGCGGCACCTGGACCATCGGCTATACCGGGCAGAGCCCGGAACGGCTGAAACTGCAGGCCCAGCACCGCAAGACTTTCAATACCACCACTCTTCTGGCCGAGGGTGGTCCCTGCGACGGGGAATATTACGGCCTGCCCTGGCCGTGCTGGGGCACGCCGGAATTCAAGCATCCCGGCACCCCGATTCTCTACGATCCAAGTAAACCGGTGATGAAAGGCGGCCTGACCTTCAGGGCGCGGTTCGGTACCGAACATGATGGGCAGAATCTTCTCGCCGAAGGGGTCTCTTCGGTGGACTCGGAAATCACCGACGGCTATCCGGAGTTTACCGATGCGCTCCTGAAAAAACTGGGCTGGTGGGAGGATCTTACGGCAGAAGAACAACAGGCGGCCGAGGGACGCAACTGGAAAACCGACCTGATGGGCGGTATCCAGCGGGTGGCCATCAAACATGGCTGCGCCCCGTTCGGCAACGCCAAGGCCCGCTGCAAGGTTTGGGAGTATCCGGACCCGGTACCGATCCATCGCGAGCCGCTCTATACCCCGCGTTTCGATCTGGTTGGGACCTATCCCACCTATGCCGACCGCAAGGCCTTCTGGCGCCTGCCGACCCGCTATAATTCGATTCAGGCGGAAGATCACAGCCGGAAATATCCGCTTGTCTTCACCAGCGGCCGGCTGGTCGAATATGAAGGGGGAGGCGAGGAGACCCGCTCCAATGCCTGGCTGGCCAAGCTGCAGCCGGAGATGTTTGCCGAAATCAATCCAAGGGACGCCAATGATGCAGGGATCTCCCACTGGCAGTACATCTGGCTGGAAGGGGCCGAAGGCGGCCGGATCAAGGTTCGGGCGATGATCACCCCCAGGGTGGGCCCCGGCGTGGTGTGGACACCTTTCCATTTCGGCGGCTGGTTTGAGGGCGAGGATCTCTATGACCGTTATCCGGAGGGCACCGCCCCCTATGTGCGCGGCGATTCCTGTAATACCGCCACCACCTATGGCTACGATTCCGTGACCCAGATGCAGGAAACCAAAGCCACGCTGTGCCGCATCAGCCCGGCGTGAAAGGAGAAGAACCATGGCACGAATGAAATTCCTCTGTGACACCGAACGCTGCATTGAGTGCAACGGCTGTGTTACCGCCTGCAATAACGAGCATGATGTGCCCAAGGGCATCAATCGCCGGCATGTGGTCACCTTAAGAGACGGCGAGGCCGGCGAGAAGTCCCTGTCTGTCGCCTGTATGCACTGTACCGACGCGCCGTGTGCCGCCGTCTGTCCGGTTGACTGTTTCTATACTACTCCGGACGGTATCGTACTGCATGACAAGGAACTGTGTATCGGCTGCGGCTACTGTTTTTATGCCTGCCCGTTCGGGGCGCCGCAGTTTGTTGAACAGCAGCCCTTTGGTGCGCGCAGCAAGATGGACAAATGTACCTTCTGCGCCGGCGGCCCGCCGGCCGATAATTCGGCGGAGGAGTACCGGCAATACGGCCGCAACCGGATCGCCGAAGGCAAGCTGCCGCTCTGCGCGGAGATGTGCGCCACCAAGGCGCTGCTGGCCGGGGACGGCACCATCGTCTCGGATATTTATCGCGAGCGGGTGGTGCGCCGGGGAGGCAGGCCGGACATCTGGGGCTGGGAAACAGCCTATGATTTCAAAAAAAGCAAGGAGTAACGGCTATGAAAAATTATATCGGCATCCTGGCCTCACTGCTGCTCCTTGGCCTGGTAGCTTGTTCCGATGAATCCCGGGAGTTTACCAGATATGAGCCGGGGGTCTACAAGGGAGGCCTGGATCCGCTAGTGGCCAAAGGGCACCAGGAGTTGAACGATCGTTTCAAGCTGGTACAAATCGATCGCTGAATCGTGGTAAGGAGGTGGAAGCTATGAAAACGCTGACCAATACCCGACTGAACGGCTATCTGACCTTGGCAACGGTACTCCTTGTTCTGCTGGGCGGTGCCTTTCTGCTGCTGGCCGTCGGGACCGATTCCGTCAACCCGCGGGCTGACTTCTGGCGTCTGGTACGCCATGGGGTACCCGGCTATACCGCAGTTTCGTCGGAGGGGCATTCGATCCTCATCCAGAATGGCGGGGAAAACTGGCGCGAGGTGCGCAATCTGCTGCTGATCAAAATTTCCCCATGGCTGCTGGGCCTGGCAGTACTCGCCATGGGCGTATTTCACCTGATCACCGGCGGCGATAAGCTGAAAGAGCCCCGTTCCGGGGTGATGATCCCCCGCTATAGTTTAGGTGACCGGCTGCTGCACTGGTACACCGCTCTGCTGTTTCTTCTCCTGGCGGTTACCGGCCTGAGCATGTTGCTCGGCCGTACGGCGCTGATCCCCATCTTCGGGCACACGGCTGTCGCCGCCTGGCTGAGTGCGGCCAAGCTTCTCCATAACTGGGCCGGGCCGTTCTTCCTGGCAGGGGTTATTCTCGAGTTCATCTTCTGGTCTCGGCAGAATATCTTCTGTAAAACCGATATGCAGTGGCTGAAGAACATGGGGGGCATGCTCGGCAGCGGAGTCCATCCGCATTCGGGCAAGATAAACTGCGGGGAGAAGATGTGGTTCTGGCTGATGATTCTTTTCGGCACTGCCGTGGGGATTACCGGGATACTGCTGGATTTTCCCATCTGGGGACAGAGCCGCTATCTCATGCAGGTTGCCCATGTCATTCACACGGCGGTGGCGGTGCTCTTTATTACCGCCTCCTTCGGTCATATGTATATGGGGACGCTCGGGTCGGAAGGAACTTTGGATGGTATGTTGAAAGGCGAGGTTGATGCGACATGGGCCAAACAGCATGCCGATCTCTGGTATGAGGAAGTCGCCGGGGAGAAATAGGGCTTCAGTTCCGGTCTGCCTCGCAACCAGCGGAGAACTCGATACGCTTCTTTCTTCTCGAGGCGTGTCGAGAGCTGACCGAAGACAGTGCCAATCGTCTCACATCATCCGGTAGTTCAGATGGTACATGATCCACAGCGATCCGATGACAAAGAGCAGCATGATCAGAACGGCAAAGACCATGGCCAGGATATTCCACCGCGCCGACGATGAGCTGTCCAGGTGCAGAAAGTAATGCAGATGGACCAGGATCTGGGCGATGGCGGCAATGGCGATGCAGGCGAGGACTGTGGGGCGGTTGAGCGCACCACTCATTACCGCACCAAAGGCTACGACGGTCAGAATCACGGAAAGAATAAATCCGAGGGTGTAGGATTTCCGGCTCCCCCGGCGTGCCCCGCTGATATCAAGAGATATATCCTTCATTTATAAGACTCCCATCAGATAGACTACGGTAAAGACGGCTACCCAGACGACGTCGAGAAAGTGCCAGAACATGCTGAAACGCAGCAATCGGGACTGCACCGGCAGCGTCAGGCCTTTTGTCAGGATCTGGCCTATCATCACCACCAGCCACAGCAGGCCCGAGGCCACATGAAGGCCGTGGGTGCCGACCAGGGTGAAGAATGCCGACAGGAAACCGCTTCGTCCCGGGCCGTTGCCTTCTAAAATCAAAGCCCGAAATTCATGAAGCTCCATGGCGATGAATCCAAACCCCAGCAGGAAGGTGACGGCGAGCCAGCTGAGCACCTGCCGCTGTCGGCCGTCGTTCATATGCACCATCGCCAGGCCGCAGCTGGCGCTGCTGAGCAACAGAAACATCGTTTCTACGAAGACATAGGGGAGATGAAACAGCTCCTTGCCGGTGGGACCGCCGGCATAATTGTGGGCCAGGACGGCATAGGTGGCGAAGATCGATGCAAAGATGACCAGATCGGACATCAGATACAGCCAGAAGCCGAATGACTGCTTGGCAGCGGTATCCTCTTCTTCAAACACCCCGTCAAGATTGGTATCAAGATCTGCAGCTTTGCTTGTCATATTGTCCATCTCCCGTAAAATCTACCAGGTATTCTGCTAGTTTGTCTGTTGATCCGCCGCTGCAGCGAAGCGGCGGAAGCGCTCATTTTCGATGCTCTCGACCTCCGCCGCAGGCACAACATAGTGGCTGTGGTCGTCGGCCGCCCGGGCAATGACGGTAGCAATTATGGCCAGGCCGCTGGCAATTACCAGCCACCAGATATGCCAGATCATAGCAAAGCCGAAGAAAAATGCCTGGAGCCCGTTATAGAGGCCGCAAGCGGTGTTTTTCGGCATATGGATGTCCTTATAGGCCTTTGGCCTTTTGTAGGCGATGCCTTTCTCCTTCATGTCCATGAAGGCATCAAGATCCTCTACGACCGGAATAGTCGCAAAGTTGTAGACGGCGGGCGGGGAGGCGGTCGCCCACTCCAGAGTCCGGCCGTCCCAGGGATCGCCGGTCAGATCCCGGTTTGCCTGCCGCTCTTTGATACTGACAATGAGTTGAATGAGCTGGCAGACAACTCCCAAAAAGAGGATTATCGAGCCCATCGCGGCGATGATCAGAAAGGGCTGCCAGGCCGGATTATCGTAATGCGCCAGGCGGCGGGGCATGCCCATAAAACCCAGGATATACAGGGGGACAAAAGCAATGTAAAAACCGATCAGCCAGAACCAGAAGGCTCGTTTGCCCCATTTTTCGTTGAGCGGAAAGCCGATGGCCTTCGGGAACCAGTAGGCATATCCTGCCAGATAGCCGAACAGCGCCCCCGGAATCAGCACATTGTGGAAGTGGGCGATCAGAAACAGGCTGTTGTGCAGGACGAAGTCGGCGGGCGGGGCGGCGAGCAGCACCCCGGTCATCCCCCCGACCGCAAAGGTCGAGATAAATCCCAGGGTCCAGAACATCGGCACACTCAATCGCACCCGGCCCCGGTACATGGTGAACAACCAGTTAAAGATCTTCACCCCGGTGGGGATGGCGATAATCATCGTCGCAATGCCAAAGAAGAGGTTGACGTTGGGGCCGGCTCCCATGGTGAAAAAATGGTGCAGCCAGACGGCAAACGACATGACCGTTATCGCTGCCGTGGCATAGACCATGGAAACATAGCCGAACAATCTTTTTTTGCAGAAGGTGGCAGTGACCTCGGAAAACGCCCCGAAGGCGGGCAGAATGACGATATAAACCTCCGGATGTCCCCAGATCCAGAACAGGTTGACAAACATCATCGGGCTGCCGCCGTGGGAGGTGGTGAAGAAATGCATGCCCAGATAGCGGTCAAGGGTCAACAGGAACAGGCTCGCGGTCAACACCGGAAAGGAAAAGAGGATCAGGATACTGCTGCATAGCGTATTCCAGGTGAAGATCGGCATCCGCATCAGGGTCATGCCGGGAGCACGCATCTTCAGGATGGTGACGATAAAGTTTACCGCGGTTAACAGCGACCCTAGACCGGCAATCTGCAGTGACCAAAGCCAGTAATCGACGCCCGAATCCGGACTGAACTGCATCTCGGTGAGAGGCGGATAGCCGGACCAGCCGGCCTTGGAGAAATCACCTACCCCAAGCGAGACCATAACCAGCATAACCCCGGCGCTGGTCAGCCAGAAACTGAGCGAATTAAGGTAGGGAAATGCCACATCCCGTGCCCCGATCTGTTGCGGAACCACGATATTCATCAGGCCGGACATAAAGGGCATGGCCACGAAAATAATCATGATCGTCCCATGGGCGCTGAAAATCTGGTTGAAGTGGTCGGGCGGCAGATAGCCGTGCGACATCCCTACGGCGATGGCCTGCTGCGCCCGCATCATGATGGCATCGGTAAATCCCCGCAGCAGCATGACGAGGGCGAGGACCACGTACATGATCCCAATCCGCTTATGATCGACACTGGTCAGCCATTCGGTCCAGAGCCAGGTCCATTTCCTGTAGTAGGTGATCAGGCCAAGTATCACCAAGCCGACAAGAATCGAGCCAGCGACGGCGCCCATAACGAGTGGATCTTCATAGGGAATCGCGGCAAGGCTTAATTTACCAAACATATCATTTTTCCTCCTGGCCGGCTGTTGTCATAGGTATGGTCCCGGTTTTATTGTCCATGGGATCGGGCTTTTCGGTTTCGGTCGTTCTGTGTCTGCCGAGGATGTATCGGAACAGCTCGGGGCTGACGGCGGAATAGGTGGTGACTGGATAGCCGTTGGTCGGTTCGGCAAGTTTTAGATAGCGCTGGAGATCGAGTTTGTCCGGTGAGGTACGACTTGTATCCACCCACGTGTTGAACTCATCCGGGGAAACCGCCATCGCCTGAAAGTGCATGTAGGCATAGCCTTCGCCGCTCAGTTGTTGATTCTGGCCGGTAAAGGTGCCGGGTTCGTTCGCCAGAAGATGCAGTTGGGTCTGCATGCCCGGCATGGCATAAATCTGACTGCCCAGCTGCGGGATAAAAAAAGCGGTCATGACCGTGTCCGAGGTGATGGTAAAGTGCAGCGGCACATTGGCCGGAAAAACGAGCTGATTGACGACGGCGATATTCTGGTCCGGATAGATGAAAAGCCATTTCCAATCGAGGGACACCGCCTCGATTCTGAGCGGTTTCGCCTCTGAGGCAATGGGTTTATAGGGATCGAGGTGGTATGTGGTGCTCCAGACCAGTACCGCGAGACTGGTAACGATGACCAGGGGAATTAACCAGATGACCGACTCGATTTTGGCGGAAAAATTCCATTTGGGGGCATAGTCCGCCTTGGTGTTGGCTGCCCGGTATTTCCAGGGAAACCAGAAGACCATGATAATTACCGGAATAACCACGAGCAGCATGAGGGCAAAGGCGACGAGGATAACGTACCGTTCCGTCTCGCCTATGGGGCCCTTCGGATGCAACAGGACCATGTCACTGCATCCTGCGGTAAAGATCGCGCCAACAAGGGGGAGCATGCGCAAAAAAGGTTTCAACTTCCTGACAGCGGTATCTTCGCCGGTTTTGCCGGTGGCCAGCACCAGGATCAGGATTGACAACGCGGTCATCCACAGCAGGCTCATGATAATTCTCCTGAGTTATCACAGAATGTACAGACTCGGCCCGATTCCGCAAAGATGGAACATCGATGCCCGAGAAGAGGTCGCTCTTTTGACTATGATGCTAATAAGAAGGAGTCGTTGGCAGAGTATAATAACACATTCAATTTCTTTGTCATCTCCGGAAAAACGAGTTCAGCTTTCAAAACTGGAAGAAAATAGGGTCTGAAGCGATGAGTGTCGACGGCAGAGAAAAAATGGCCGCATTTCTATTGCCAGGCGAGAGCAATCAGGGCGAAAACGAGAAGAATGCTCGGATAATAGCTCGCCCGGTTGAACAGTGCCGAGGCTTCGTCCCTGTCTCTCGTCCGAAAAAGGCGGAGAGCCGGGATAATCAAGAGGTACATGCCGATGAAAATGGCCGCCAGATAGAGAGGCAAAGGCAAATGCAGCGGGGTAAGCTGGAAGAGTATGCCGCTGAGTACCAGACTGATACAAAGGGTTACCAGGACAATGGTGGCGGCGATTTTTGTTCCGAGAGAAACAGGGACGGTTTGGGCCTGAAGAGAAATATCCTCCTGGATATCATGCCAGTCGGCCGGAACGTTCTGTCCGCCAATCTCCCAGAAAAACAGCCATGAAAAAATCAGCAGCAACAGGCCGGGGTCCGGAGAGGGATCAACGGCGAAGATCGCTGCGAGCCCACCAAGGGTCTTGACGATTCCGCTCACCAGGGTTCGCAGATGGCTCACCTGCAGTAACAGGCAATAGAGGCTTTCGAGCAGGCAGCCGATCACCAGGATGAGGGCGCAGACCGGGTTGAGCAGGTAGGCGCACACCAGGGAAATCGTCATCCAGGATCCCGCCCAGACAATCGCCTCCGGCATGCTCAAAAAACCCTGCGCCAGGGGATGGCGAACAAAGGCGGCATCGAGATATCCCGTCTCCCGATGGAAACCGGAGTGGGCTATCTTCTTTTTGTCATTCTGGTAGTCGATTATGTCGTTGAGGGCATAAACCGCCGTATATCCGGCAAAAGCTGCGAGTAACCCCTGCATGATGACGCGCAGGTCAGGTGGATACCCAAGCCACAACAGGGCGGTGAGTAAAGGGGTACACATGTCGAGCAGGCCATGTGGAGTTCTGGAGAGAGCCAGAAACAGCATTATTCTGGACAATCCACTCTGTTCGGCAACGTTCATATGAGCCTCGGCTTTTCTCAGGTCCTTATCCCACGGTACAAGATGATTGTAAGAATCCCGATTATCGGAGTATAGTTTTACCCGCCATATCATTTTTCACATCTGATTGACAGCTTCATGACCCGGCGCAGCACTGTAAATTGTGGAAGCGCAGGTGATAATGAGGAACATACCATAATCATTTGCATTTATGCTACTGTAACAATTCCTGGGAAAGACAGATTAAAGGTGATTGACTCTGCCGTTGGTCGGTCTCATTATTGGTCCTATTTTTAGGAGAAAGGCGAATGGGATATCCGCGTCTATTATTGCGCTGCAGCTGTTTGTGGCTTCTTTTGTTGTGCTTGGTTTTTTGTATGGCTGCCGCAGCCGGGGCTGAAGAGCTTGCCGTAAGCCGTTTTGCGGTTGAGGGGTTGAATGGGTGGACTCCCAAGAGCTTCAAGGGGGAAACCGAGTATCAACTGATAACGGACAATGGCCGGGTCGTGGTCCGGGCGACCAGCCATGCGGCAGCTTCCGGGCTGGTAAAAAAACTGGCGTTTTCCCCGGCGAAGTATCGATACCTGCGGTGGTCATGGAAAATCGACCGTACCCTGGCAGGCGGAGATGAAAAGATCAAGGCGGGGGATGACTATGCCGCCCGTCTGTATATCGTCTTCCCGGGCCGCTTTTTCTGGCAGACCCGAGCCATCAATTATATCTGGGCCAATCGACTGGGCAAAGGGGAAAACATTGCCAATCCGTTTACGGCCCAGGCCATGATGGTCGCCGTCGAGTCGGGTCCTGCCCTTACAGGAAGGTGGCTGGCTGAGGAGCGGGATATCCTGGCGGATTACCGGCAACTCTTTGGCGAGGAGCCAGAAGAAGCCACTGCCATCGCCATAATGACCGATACCGATAATACCGGCGAGAGCGCCGTGGCCTGGTATGGAGACATAACGCTCTCGACCGATCCCCATTAAACCACCGGCTGCCGGGTTTCTGAGTTGTTCCGTGTTACCAGGGAATCGGCTGCTGTTCACGGAAGAAGCCGCCGGTCGGGCCGTCATCCGGCAGGGTTGCCAGCCAGACCGGAGTCTTTGTCACCTGTTCGGGCAGGACCGGTGCTTCGGGGCCACCCAGGTTGGTTCTCACCCACCCGGGGCAGACGGCGTTGACCAGAATATTCTGTTCACGCAATTCCCTGGCCAATAAGGCAGTGATCCCGTTCAGGAAGGTTTTCGACAAACGATAGGCAGGCGATCGGAGCCTGGTGTAGTCCGATGCCGGATCGACGATATCGCTGAGAGAGCCCAGGGAACTGGAGATATTGACAATCCGGCCGTACTGATGCTTGCACATCAGCGGCACGAAGCCTTGGCTTAAAAGGAGCGGGCCAAGGGCATTGGTGGCCAGCGTACTTTGCAGGAGGTCGAGAGGCAGGTCGAGGATGGTTGTCTTATGATCGATCATGATGCCGGCATTATTGACCAGGATGTCCAGTCGGCCGAAGGTGTCGCTCACCCTGCCGACTGCGGCCATGATAGAGGCTGTATCGGCAACGTCGAGAAGAGTGAAGTAGACGTCCAGACCTCGGGTAACCAGCCTTTTCTGCGCCTCCAGTCCACTGCGTTCGTTACGGGCACCGATGATGACCTTGAGTCCTTTGCGGGCCAGCTGCTCGGCTATTGCCAGGCCGATGCCCCGATTGGCTCCACTTACCAAAGCGACCCGTTGTTTTGCTGATCGCATCTTGTCCTCCTGCCTTTACTTCCGCTGTTCATCACCATCGAAAATGATTTCCTTCATCCCCGCACAATCTGCTCGAGCGCGCTGTCTATATCACCGTAGGTGAACTCGAAACCCGCTTGCTGCAGGACAGCCGGCAAGACCCTTTGACTGCAGAGCAGGGCGCTGCCTAGTTCTCCCAACACCGTTTTTATGACAAAGGCGGGAGTCGGCAGCATAACCGGCCGTCCAAGTTTCCCGGCCAGGGTCCGGGTCAGCTCCCGATTCCGGACCGGCTGAGGAGCACACCAGTTGGCTGGGCCGGCAACTTCCGAATGGTTGATGGCGAACCGGAAAGCGCCTATTAGGTCATCCAGGTGAATCCAGGGAAACCATTGCCTGCCGCTGCCCAGCTGTCCCCCCAAAAATACCTTGAAAGCCGGGACCATTGAGGCCATAGCTCCGCCGCCGCGGCCAAGGACAATACCGAACCGGGGCAACACCACCCGGACGTCCTTTGATTGTGCCTGCAGGGCAGCCTGTTCCCAGTCTTTGCCCAGCCTGGCCAGGAAATCATCACCCGGCGGCTCGCTTTCGGTGAGTACATCTTCGCCGCGCTCACCATAATAGCCGACAGCCGAACAACTGAAAAAGACGCTATCTTTAGCCTCTTTCAGGCTGTCGGCCAGATTGCGGGTGGTCAGAATACGGCTGTCGTACATCTGCTGCTTGGCCTTTTCGGTCCAGAAAGAAAAAATAGACTTGCCGGCCAGATTGATGACGATATCGTGCTCGGCCACACTTGCCTGCCAGTCTCCCGGAATGGTCGTATCCGCCTCCAGGTAAGCAAAGGAGGGATGATCGATCATTGCCGGCGGATTGTGGGTCCGGCCGATGGCAGTGACCAGATGGCCGTCGGCGAGCATTGCTGCTGAAAGATGACGGCCGACAAAACCAAGTCCACCGGTGATAAATATTTTCATAGAGTCCCCCGGGGTAATGCGCAGACTGCTCCATGGCCCCTTTTTGCCAAACGACTGGTTGACAATCGTGGATGGAGCAGGGTGGCGTTGTTAATTCAGCTCGTTCACAGCAGTCGGTATGGAGCCGCACGTTTGGTCCACGCACTGCCGGGATGCTTCGCCAGCAGTTCTTCATAGGTCGTTTTCAATTCCTGAGGGTTGTTTTTCTGCTTAAAATGGTTGACTCCTTTAAAATACATTGCCTCAGGTGCGGCTTCGCTCTCGGGGTAGTGGTTCAGCAGGCTGTTCAGATAGAACTGTGCGCCGTCGAATTCGCCATTGCCAAAGCGAACCTTGGCCATCCCGAGAAACAGCATGGGGATGAACTCATCCGGGGCAAAAAAACCAACATTTCTCTGTTGCTCATTGCCGTCATAATCGAGGATTATTGTTGTTGGCGTCCAGATGATAGGGTATTTCTCATAAAACGATTTCTCACTTACATTCTTTCTCAAGGGAATCAGGTGATCCTTAATAAATTGCACGACGTCCTTTGCTGCATACGTTACTGCGTCCATCTGCTGACAACCGATACACGAGGGATCGTATACATCGAGCAGGATAGGTTTTCTTGCTGAAAGTGCTGAATCTTCTGCATAGCCAAGGTTTGTTTGCCATTCAAGTGCAGACATTTGACACCTCACTTTATTGGTTTCCGGTTACGCGGCAGAGCTGCCGGCTCCGCCACCCACTTTTATCCATCAGTCAAAGCCTTATCCCATTTCCTGCAGTATTGATTATATGTTGATGTGCTGACGTCCTTATTTGCCAAGGAACTCTATTATAAACTAATGTCTTTGCGCGTATTTTCAATATCCTCCTGTGGGTTATAATCTCGTCCGGTCATTCGCCCTATACCGGTCCTCGAGCATTTTTTTTCGGAGATGAACAAAACTCTTAGGATGCCGCACTTGATGTTTAAAAATGTCGTGCATACCAGTTTTGGTGGAGTCTGCCGGATTGTTGCAGCTTCTTGCTGTTCCTGATATCCGGCGGAACCGCAAGGGGATGGCAACGAACACCTAACAAGTCGGGATATCGCTGATATCTACGGCCCGGGGGAACGGATTATGAGCAAACCCCGCTATTATCTTTTGATGATGGTTTCCTTTCTTGCCCTTGTCGCCGGGGTGTGCGTCCTGCTCTATTTTCCTTTGCGGCGCGCGTTTATGGCCAATTGGGGCTTTAATTCGATGATTTTCGGAGCATTGACCATCGGCATCATTTTGAATTTTCGCCGGGTTGTGGTCCTCGGGGCGGAAATCAGCTGGATTGAAATCTTTAGAACCGGTACTTCCGGCTTGTCGGTGGCTGAAAGCCCACAGCTGCTTCGGCCGCTGGCCAAGCATCTCGAGGGGCTGCACCGGGATCGTTTCAGTCTGTCAGTTCTGTCCCTGCAGACCGTCCTCGATGGCATCCGCGGCCGGATGGACGAATCGCGGGAGATCTCCAGATATGTCATCAGTCTGCTGGTCTTTCTTGGTCTGTTGGGCACATTCTGGGGTCTGCTCGGCACCATCGGCGCGGTGAGCTCGGTGGTCGGTGGCCTTGAAGTCGGCAGCGGCGATTTTAATCAGATGTTTCAAACGATGAAAGCCGGGCTGCAGGAACCACTGCGAGGCATGGGCACCGCGTTTAGTTCTTCGCTCTTTGGTCTCGGAGGTTCCCTGGTGCTTGGCTTTCTCGATATCCAGGCCAACCATGCACAAAACCGTTTTTTCAATGAACTTGAAGAGTGGTTGTCCGGTGTGACCGAACTGGTCGATGAGCGGACGAGCAAAGTCCGACTGGGAGACCAGGGACCAGGCCAGGCGCAATTTGAGGCCTTAATCCGGGAACTGCGTCGAACCAACAGCCACCTGGAGGAGCGGTTTAAAGAGGAAAGAGCCGCGCCGTCCACGGTCGAGTCCGAACGGGATGTTCCCGGCTAGGAGAAGATATGGCCTCCAGATTCCGAACTTCGCAGCAGTCACCGAGTATATGGCCGGGATATGTCGATGCCCTGTCAGCGCTGTTAATGGTGGTCATCTTTGTCCTGCTCATATTCACCTTCGCCCAGTTCATCCTCAGCTATATATTGTCCGGCCAGAACACCGAACTGGCATCCCTGCATTCCCGTATTGCAGAAATTACCGAGTTGCTGGGACTTGAAAAAGACAGGAATGAGGAGCTGGGCAGGCAGATGGCGACTCTAGCTTCACAGGTGGATTCGCTGAGTCTTGAACGAAGCGGCCTGCAGCGTGCCGTCGACGATCTCACGGCAGAAAATACCGCAGGCAGCAAGGAGCGGGAGCAACAGCTGCTGACTATTGCCAGTCTGCAGCAGGATATCGATGCTCTGAGAGCACTACGCGATGAGCTTGAGCAGAAGATTGCCGCAAAGAGTGCCGACCTTGCCGGGGAACAGCAGCTGACCATGTCGCTGAGGGACCGGAGCAAGGCCCTTGAGGCCCGTCTGGCCGACCAGCAGGAAAAGACCCTGCTCGCCCAAAGAGATATCGACCATCGCGATATTCGCATCCAGGCGCTGTCGGCGCTGATCGGCGAGCAGCAGCAGAGTCTTGACCATGAGCAGCGGCTCACCGCCGATGCGAGAGCCGAGGTGGCCCTGCTCAAGGAACAGCTCGCCGAACTGCACAGACAATTGACCGAGATCAGCACTGCCCTCGGCCAATCGGAGGCGAAGCGGTCCGAGCAGGAGGCGGAGATCCGCGATCTGGGCGATCGGCTCAATATCGAACTGGCCAGGAAGGTCAATGAACTGGAACGCTACCGCTCCGATTTCTTCGGACGGCTGCGAAAGATTGTCGGGGATAATCCGGTTGTCCGCATCGAGGGTGATCGCTTTGTCCTGCAGGCGGAACTGCTTTTTTCTTCCGGAACAGCCGAGTTGGGTGAAGAGGGGAGAAGCCAGCTTAAACAGGTGGCGGCGGTGCTGCTGCAGTTGATTCCCACCATCCCCGGGGATCTGCAGTGGATCTTGCGGGTGGACGGCCATACCGATCGGGTCCCGATCCATGCGGCAAAATTTGCCTCCAACTGGGAACTGTCCATGGCCCGTGCCGTCTCCGTCGTCCGCTTCCTTGCCGAGCAGGGTATTCCCGAGGAACGGATGGCCGCCGCCGGCTTCAGTAAATTTCATCCCATCGATCCGGCTGATACTGAAGAAGCCTATCGAAAAAACCGCCGTATCGAAATAAAACTCACCTCACGCTGACCAATAAATCTGGTTCCCCTGCCTGAGAAAACGTTGCATGGAGACAGTGCAAACAGGGAAAACTATTGTTTGGGAAATGTCGATTGCGACGCAAAATGAAGGAGGGATTTCTTTCCGATGCGTTCCTTGACATATTCGAGCATGAGCACTTTGATCAGTTCCTCGCGACTCATCTGCTGCAGATATGTACCGGAGGCAAGCAGCTTCTTGAAAGGATTGGCGCGTAACACTTCATCTCCCGTACTGTTTAAGACCTGAAGATAAGGGGACACAACTTCGCGTAATCTCCGCTCACTGATCTGCTGCAGTTCCCTGTATCTGGTCGCCAGTTCTTCGGCTCCAGGCAGGCCGGGCGCTTCCAGTACCTCCTTGAAACCGGAGGCAAAGCGTTTGATGCCGGCCAAGATATGATTTGAGGTGACCATGTTCATTCTCGCCCAACCGGCGCTCAGCCATTTGAACGAGCCGACGCGAATCACTTTTGCCCTGGTATCGGCGACATAAACGATAACGGAATGGGCGTAGTACATATATGAGTTTACCCAGCCGAGACCGGTCTTGTTCAACCCCTTATTATCTGAATACAAATAGTTCCAATCACTGTCGTCTCCAACGATACAGCCCTTTCTGCCTACCTCGGACAGGTCGTTCTGGTTTGATACCGAGATGAGTACCGGCCCGGTGGAACCCGGCAGAGTGGCAACGATTCGATCCTGTTCATATCTATAGTAGCCGCCGGTATTGGTGTTCGGCGTGATCGCTTCACGATCGCGACCGCGGAGCAGGTGGATGTCATGAGCCGATTCTGCTTTGCGCGGCAGGGCTCTGAGCGCTTCGTTTACCTGCGGGGTCAACCATTCATGATCCTGCAACGACGACGGCATGGCCACATAGAGGGGGATATCCGGATTATAGGCATAGTCGAGCACCCGGGCGAGATCGGTTTTCATCGAAAAGGAGTAGAACGCTCCGGCTGCTCCCTCGCGCTCTCTCAGTTTCATACTGGTTTCGGCCGGCTGGGAACCGACAAAATCGATCAGCCCGGACAGTTGCTTTGGATCAAGCTCAGCAGAGGATTGGGTGAGGCCAATGATATATTCCAGACCGGTGTAGACGGAGTCGGGGACTGCTTGCTCCTGGGCGTAGACGGAGGTTGTGAGTGCCGAAAAAAAAAGCCAGCAATGTAAGAAGATAACGAAATGGCATGATGTTACTCAGTTACCGGTTTGATAGGCATGCAACAGTGCCGCCTCAGGTGAGCGTTATGTCCTGGTGAACCTGCCATGCACCTTCTCTCCAGGTACCGCATATAATTACCCGGCAAACTGCCGGCATGCAAGATGGAAAACCGTGTCGCAGCCGATAGTATCAGGAACTTGACTTCTTCCACTCTCGACGTTCGCTAATTTTTTGTGAGTGCCGTGGTGATTTCTTCTGCGGCGGCAACGGAGATATCCGGATAGAGCACATCCGGTTGAATACCCTTCCCGGTACAGGAGGCATCATCGGCAAAGTGTATTGAGAGGGTCGTCAACCACAGTTGTCCGCCGTTTGAGAGATCGAAAACGGTCTGCGACTCACATTTTCCGTAACTTCTTTCGCCGATCAGGCGGGTGATGGAATTTTTTTCCAGTACTCCTGCCATTATCTCCGCAGCGCTGGCGGTCCGCTTGTCGATCAGAATACCAACCGGTTTGGAGAGTTTTTCCCCCGTAGGAGAGAGGTAGGAATGGATACGTTTGATACGATCAAAGGTACTCACCAGCGGAAGGCCGGCAGGGACGAACATCCCTGCAATTTCCAGCGCCTCAAATAAATCGCCCCCCGGACAGCCGCGCAGGTCGATAATAATTCTGGCGCCCGCTTCCTCCTTCGTCCGGTAAAGCCCTAGGAAAAATGGGGCAGTTTCGTGGGCAACAAATTCGACAATTCGGATGAATGCATATCTGCCCACCGTTCTCACTGTAACAGACGAGGATCTAAAAGACGCAGGCTGCACTGTGTACTGTTTTTCAAGGCCATTTCTCTCGTCGTATGTATCTAAAAAAACGGTATTTTTGCTTATCTCGCTGTCGATAATGCTCGAGGCCTGCTCCAGTTCGCCGGGGAGCCGTATATTGTTGATCTTTCGTAATTGGCATATCTCCGGGACGCCCTGCCGATCAGCCGGACCACCTGGTTCCGGTCGTATCCATATCCGTGAATTGTAAGCAAAGACATCAAGGCCAAGGCGCAGGGAGGGTACTTTTTGTCGGGATGGCGTGGCAGGAGGGAGATAGCGGGCATGAGTATCAAATGAACGCAATCTTTTTGCCAGGTGATCCATTCCGAGATTGGCAAGAAAAGCGGGAGAGGGCGGATGCAGAGATTTTTCGGTAATGATTGCTTTTATTTCTGAGAGCGGTGCAACAGGCCGGGCGCCAGCTGATATAGCAGGCACTGTTCTGCAAAAAATGGCCAAAAGAAGAAAGGTTGCGATGAAGAGTATCCTGCATGGGGCGGCAGTCAGATATTTCCGCACCTCTTCTGACCCAGCACGGCCTGGCCGGCGAACGAACTGTAAATGTAACAAGTGGACATTATTACTGAATGGCATTGGACAGAGCCTGATAATACACATTCAGTTTCCTGCATTCGTCAGCCAACCGGTCCCTCTCAAGTTTGAGAATCCGTGCTCTTTCAGGATCCGCAGCACTGCCACCTCTGTTGTCCAGTTCACCAATGGCAGTCTTTTGCGCTGCCACGCGCTCTTTCGTCCTGTTAATTTGCTCCTTCAGACTAGCAACCTGCTGTTTTTGCGCAGAGGATGTAACCTGCAGCCTGTCAATGTCACTATTGAGTTCGGACAGGTTTTTTTCGAGAGAAATAATCTTCGCCTGCTCCTCTTGGAGCTTTTTGTCCTGAATGGCCAGTTCGGCGTCGAGTTGTTCGGATTGTTGGGTGAGTTGCTGACTCGCCTGTTTTTGTGCTTCAATTTCCTTTTCCTTCTGCAGTCGCCGTTCCTCATATTTGCCTGAGGATGTGCCGTACCAATACCCCATCAATCCGCCCTGATGCGGATCATCGGATACCGCACAGGCTGCCTGGAGAAGGAAAAGACAAATGGCTGTCAAGACGATTTTCTTATCCATGGTTATTTTCTCACGGAGAGATTTTCAGCGAGTTTCGCCATCTGTTTGTTATTGGTATCGAGGGTATTGATGTGATTTCTGAGAAGATTGATCTCCATTTCGAGGCTGGCCATCTCGGACTTCGACTGGTCGCCCTTTTGTTCGAGTTCCTGTCCGTACTGGCTGAAGGAATTGAGTTCCTGGTTATAGGTGGCTATGTCACTTTCGTTTGCCTGGATGGTACTCAGCAATGCCTGATGCTCTTCGGCGGACAGATAGGCCTTGTTTTTTAAATCCTGTGACCGTGCATGCAGATTTCTCATTCTTTCGTTCAGCTCATGGATTTTTTGATAGGTGTCCGTATTGCGTTTTGCCAGAGCAGCATTGTAATTTTTGAGGATCTTGAGCTCGCCGTTGAGGCGGTCTTCCTCGTTTGCGTACATCTGCTTACGTTCCGCAGCATTTTTCCCATACATATAGCCGGCAACTCCACCGCCCAGTGCCCCAAGGCCAAGACCGATGGCGGCGCCTGTCGCTGGGTTATCGTGACTCACTGCGGCGCCCGTCACTGCACCTACAAGGCCGCCAAGTAAGGCTCCCAGGGCTGCCCCTTCATTTTTGGTTCGTTCGGCGTCGCTGGTTGTCGGCGAAGAATCTCCCCCTCCACCGGTTGCGGCACACCCGGACACCATGGAGAGCGCAATAAACAATGCTATTGTTTTTAGACAGGTCGATTTCATAGCACTCCTTTTAATACCATAGGTAAAATGAGGTTATTTTTTTGTTATTAATCGAGAAAGTTTTTAAAGCGTTGGGAAAAATCGGCTAACACCTGTTCTTTGCTGAGGGTAGCACCATTATGGAGTAACTTCAAGTGTTGTTCAATCAGCGAGACGGCATTTTTCTGCCGTTCTGATAAAGTATCTTTGGTCAGTTTTTCCATGGCGTCTGCCAGTTCATCAACCGGGTATGTGTTGTTCAAAACTCTGATATTATTCAAGTATACATCAAGTTTTTTATCTTGTGTGTCCCGCACATTGTTATAGGTTTTCTCCGCTATTTCTACATCTTCCTGGTAGCGCGGAGATACTTTCACCAACTCCATGGCACTTTTCAGCACCAACTCCTTCTTGGGCAAGTCGTTGACAATTATTGAAAGTGATGTCGCCTGGCGTAATATCTCATTGGGATCCATCCGGTCAGGATGCGTAACAGCCGGATGCACATCAGAACTTTCGGCAATGACCTGTTTGCCCTGCTGGTAAGGCTGCGGCCGGAAAAGGTAATAAGCGACCAAGCCGGCGAAGAGGATCAGGCCCACTACTCCGGCAATGAGTGGTTTGCCTGCATATTTGCCTCCCGTCTGCGTCGACTGCAGAGAAGGCGAAGTTGCAATGGGCGAAATGACCTGCCCGGGCAAACAGGTCTCAAGGGCTTCAATCAACTCCTTGCCGCTGGCAAAACGATCGGCAGGGTCTTTTTCCAGAAGCTTCATAATCGCCCTCGACAACTTTTCGGGAATCTTCTGATCAAGACTATGCGGCGGTACCGGGATGTCCTGGGTTATGGTCTTAAAGAGCGCAGCCAGGGTGGTGCCCTGATAAGGGCGCTTGCCAGTGGTCAGCTGATAAAGAATAATCCCGAGCGAGTAGATATCCGATCGGCCATCGAGGGGCTGGCCCATGAGCTGTTCCGGGGACATGTAAAGCGGGGTGCCGAGGATCTCCCCGACCTGGGTCATCTGCTGTCCGTTTGGATCCTCTATCCGCGCGATACCGAAATCGGTGACCCGGATTGCCCCTTCCGGACTGTAGATAATGTTTGGTGGTTTGATATCCCGGTGGATGATACCATGTTGATGGGCATATTCGAGGGCCCTGGCCGTCTGGATGCCGATATCAACAATTTCTTCGTAGGTGAAGTTCCTTTCCGCCATAAGTTCATTGAGTGGGGTGCCCTGCAGAAATTCCATCGCGATATAGATGGAATTGCGGTCCTGGCCGACATCAAAAACGGTGACGATCCCGGGATGGGATAAGCGGCCGGCAGCCATGGCTTCCTTGAGGAAACGGCGGACGAAGTCGTCGGAGGTAACGCGGTCCTCCCGCAGAACCTTCAGGGCAATGGCTCTGTCTATCTGCGGATCGTGAGCCTTGTAGACAACACCCATTGAGCCGCGGCCGAGTTCGGCGACTATTTCATAGCGTCCGTATTTCATTGGCGGGTAACTTCGTTATGGGATTGCAAAAGGTCATCGGAGCAAGGGGGAGCAGGGCGTGTCACGACTTCGTGGGGATCCTTTAAACAATGACCGCCAGCCATCATCGGACCTCGACAAGAGCAACGGTAACATTGTCCCGGCCACCCGCGGCGTTTGCAAGGCCGACCAGCTGTTCTGCTTTTTCAGCAAGGCTTGCACTGGTCACCAGTACTGTTCGTATCTGATCGTCATCTATCATGTCGGAGAGACCATCGGTGCAGAGAAGAAAGATATCGCCCGGGACAAGGTGCCCGTGGCTCAGATCGATTGCCAGATCTTTGCCGCCATCGACAGCACGAAGGATAACGTTTTTCATCGGGTGCGTTCTGGCCTGGTCAGGTGTGAGCAGTCCCTGGTCGAGCTGCTCCTGGACCAGGGAGTGATCTTTGGTCATCTGGGTTAAAGAGGTCTGCCGCAGACGATAGGTGCGACTATCGCCTATATGGCCCAGCACATAGCCATGGGTATGTACGGCAAGTAATTCGGCGGTGCATCCCATTCCGGCATGGGACGGTGTAATGGCAATATCGGCAGAAATGCGCGAATTCGCCTCAAGAAAAGAGTTGCTCACCTTTTCCAGAGTGTCCTGCAGACTTCGGGTAGAGCTTTCGGAAAAGATATCGGCTGTGGCTTTGACAAAAAGATTGCTGGCAATCTCGCCGGCTGCTGCGCCACCAACTCCATCGGCGACAAGGAAAAATCCGCCCGCATTATCAATGAGACAGGCATCCTCGTTATGGGAGCGCCGTAAGCCCGGATCTGTTGTACAGCAGGCTGTTGTCTGGATAATTATCTCCATTAATAGCTATTTTGAAGAAAATCGAATGCTGAGGAATTTGCCAATCTGTGGAAAATGAACATACGACTCATCCCGACAAACTGAAATGAAAAGAGGCAACATAGGCAAAACATTAATGAAAAATTACATTGAAATCAACGATATTCTGCCGTGTCGTGAAATTATCGGTCAGGGTTGCAAGGCAACGGGCAAATCTTTGACGGATTTTGGTGTGCAGTGATGACTTGCCCGTTGATATTCTTACCCTTTGACGGCATCGTCGCCGATGAAATTAACGAACAGCGATCCCCTGTGCAAAGGTCAGCGGTAAGCCCGCTACCGCACCTAAATCAATGAGTTTTCCGCGAAAAGAAATTCGGAAGGCGCCGACTGTCCCGTCAGCGGCGTTGAGGACGTAGAGATATCTCCCGCTGGCTGTCGTTGCCATATCAATGGGTTTGTTACCAAAACCGGCCGCTGCTTCCTTTACTTGCAGGGTACCAAATGGTGGTCTGGTTCTATAAGACGAGATATCGTCGCTTCCTGTATTGGCCGTGAAAACCGTGCCGAACCAGGTGCCGGCAATCCAGCAGGTTGCGATGTTGCCGTTGGCGACGGATGCATTAATCACCCGCAGTGTGAGATCATTTTCAATCGCATAGGAAGAGACCGCTCCTGATCCCGCTTCAGAGACCAGCAGATGCCCCAATCTATCGAAAATGAAACCGAAGGGAACAAGCCCCACGGATGGTGTGATAGTTGGAGTGGAGTCGGGCAGACCTTCTTCATCCACAGCATAAACAAGAAGAGCATCGGCATCGGCCCCGCCCCTTGTTACAATAAGTTCATCTCCATGCGGACTGAAACCAACCTGATGAAAACCGCCGCCGGGCAATATCCGGGTAGAACCGGCAACAGGGCTTAATTTACCGCGGCGATTGATTTTGAAGCCGGTGATATTGGGGGCGATGGTCTCTTGACCGGCGTTCAGCACATAGAGGAGATTGTGGTAGAAGGTCAGGCTGGTTGGAAATGCCCCGCCGGAATCGTAGGTGCCGATCAGTTTCAGGGTATGGGGGCGTACTCGAAATACCGAAATATCGTTACTGCCGGCATTGACAGCAAAAAGCCAACGGTTGTTCGCACTCAGGACCAGGGACCCCTGCGATCCCAGCGGATCAATAGAACCGCCGGATCCAATCCCTCCGGTCGCATAGGCTTGTCCGAGCGTCAACCGACCGAAGACGTTGCGCTCAAAGACAACTATTTCATTGCCTTCAGGGCTATTGCTCATGGCATAGACCGCACCCCCAAGGTTTCGACTCTCGCCGAATGCTGCAGCCGGCGACAGGGGCGACAATGGCGTAAGTGCCAAAAGCACCGTGAGAAATACTAATATTCTTCCGCGTTTCATGATACACCTCCATCTGTTGAAAAAAGATACAAGTACCGGCCCACCCGCGGTGGACCGGACGTTGACAGCGGTTCTGCAAAAGTCAATCAAGTAAGAGATAATGGATTGATTATCAGATACCCTTTTCCAGGAGTTAGGTACGGGGCGCTGGCGGTTTTACAGAACCTGTCACAAACCTCAACAAACAGACGATTTGTGGTTGATTGAAAGAATAGGAATGCATTGTGAAATGCAGTTAAAGGTCGTGTAAAGATCGTGTAAAGATCGTTTGGCACGTGAAGATTTTGAAAGTAACAGAGGAAGTGTCAACAGGCGGGCGTACTTGAGACGCCCAACAGTTGACTGACGAACAAAAGAAAACGATTATCCCTTTATTGAAGGCGTCGTAAAAACTCATCACCTTCTGAAGTTTTTTACTTAGCCATCGCTCATTTTCAAGGCTTTTACGAGTTTGTCTTTATTGGTCGGGCAGCTTTTAAATCCTCATATCGAGGACACGGCCTTGTCTTGATTTTAAATGTCTGGCCAGACTCATGCCAGTGGCCGACAATCGTATCAAATACGGTACCGAAATCGCCGGCGATACCATTAAATTTCTTGGCAATGTCTTCGGTGGTCTCAAACCATTGTTCCGGTACGCCGGCGTCATAGCACAAGAGAGCTATCCGGCGGGAGAGCTGGAGCAATTCTGCAATATTCCTGGTGGAGGATTTCCCCAGATCGACGACATACAGATCCTCATGAAAACCAGCTGCCAGGGCGTAGGGTGCCGGGAGTCCCCACTCTAATAAAAGTTCGGTGGTCAATTCGGCACTATCAATGCCAAAACCGGCCTTTTCCAGTTGGATTCTCTTCTCACGGGTCGGTTGATCACTAATGATTTTGCCATATTCACGGGGAAAAAGGCTTGCCAGGGCCAATTCTCCAATATGGGAAAGCAGGGCACAGACAAACATTTCATCGGGATGATATGTGGTACTAGAGGCGGCGATGGTTTTGGCGGCAATTGCCTGAGCAAGTGATGTAGACCAAAATCTATCATAATTAAATTCGCAGCACTTGCCATTCTTATTGGCGGAAAGCAGAGAAAAGCAGAGCGCCAGATTGACAACCGTATCCAACCCCAGTTTGACTGTAGCTTTCTGAATGGATGCAACCTGGACTCCTGTCGCCAGAAATGCCGAGTTGGCGAACTTTAATACCTCGGCAGACAGCGCAGGATCGACTTGTATCACCTTGGCAATCTCTTTTAGCGATGAACTATCTCTTCGACAGAGGCGCAGGACTTCAAGGGCGGTTCTTGAGGGAGTCGGCAGCTTGGGGTTGGCCTTCAGTTTGTTGAAAACATCCTTTCTGGTAATCATCTTGGTCTGTCTGTCACCTGATCTTTGGTGAAATTATTGCACCTTAAAAAAAGGAGTTCCTTTCTTGTATAATAGCATTTTCCTAAAAGAATGTATCGCCTTAAAGTAAAATCCACTATCTGCACGGCCATGGCAGGAGCAGGCAGACAATTGACTCCTGTTATGCTCACACATCTATTTCGGGCAAGCCGTTTTCTGTATTAGCGGGATTTGATGAACTCGTAAAAACCTGAAAATTAGCGATGGCTAAGTGAAAAACTTCAGATTTGTGGTAACGAAGAAGGTGATGAGTTTGTACGACGCCATCAGGATTTGATGCAAATGTTTATACATCGCAGAAAATAACACAATTTCGGCCGCAGGCTTTTGCGGCATATACGGCTTTATCCGCGGCGGAAAAAAGTTCTTCGTATCTGGTCTTGGCTGTTGGGGATGTTTGCGATACACCAATACTTGCAGAGATTGGAATTGAGAGAGGGTAAAGCTTGCTGATCTGCAACCGACAGGATTCCGCCCGGGCGATTGCATCTTTCTTGGCACAGTGCGGTAAAAGAACGATGAACTCTTCTCCGCCAAATCGAACGGGAGTGTCGCACCCGCGAAATGTCTTCAGGAGTAGTTCGGCGACGGCTTTCAGTACAACATCTCCGGCCGTGTGGCCATGGGCGTCGTTGACCTTTTTGAAATGATCGAGATCAATGACCAGGACCGAAAGAGGATACTTATACCGCCAGGATTCCAGGATGAGATTTTCGGCAATGCTCAGAAGATAGTGTCGGTTGTAAAGTCCGGTAAGCTGATCACGGGTGGCTAATTCTACCAATTGCTCTTTCTGCAGTTCAACGGTGTCGAAAAGTTTCTTGTTGAGCAGCAGGTTTTTCATTCGAACGCTGAGTTCTTCAAGAATTATCGGTTGCTGAATGTAATCGTTTGCTCCGGCGCGGAAAAGTTCGATCTTCTGTGAAACGTTGGAAATTGCCGAGATGGCCAATATGGGAACGCGATACATCATGTCATTGATTTCCCGGATTTCCCGGATAAGCGCAATCCCGCTCATTGACCCACTTAAGACAACATTGGTGATTACCAGGTCGAAAGCGGCTGCTCTTGCCATCACTGTAGCCTCTTCCGCGTTGGTAAAGGAGATGAATTTCAGGCGGGTATCTTTGAAAAATGTCCGAATTTCAGATGCCTGCTTCCGGTTGCTGTCAATCAGCAGGATACTGCCTTCGAGCTGTGCCTGTTGCCGGGCATGTTCGGCGAAGATCTTCAAATATTTTTTCAGTTCATCGAGATTATTCTTGTTGAATATCTCGGTGACGCCGTCGGTTAATGTCTTGATTGTCGTCTCTTGACTCTTTTTTGAGGTGATCATCAAAATTGGTATTGTCTCGCCGAATTTGAGTTTTCGCACCGCTGAGACAAATTGAACACCATCCATGTCTGAAAGATAGAACGATAAACAGATCAGATCGATGGACACTTCGTTATACATGCCCAATGCATCAGCTCCGGTCGTGGACACGAAAATATTCGTCGCATATTCGCTGAAAATGCCGTTCAGGATTCGCTGAACGATTTTCGATGGCTCAACAATTAAGATATTCACGTATTATTGAACGTTATAACCTGAATTAAGAGTAATGAAACTTACATTTCAGAAGAGTTCTACGGAAAAACGATTTCCGATCTATATCGAGTGGCCTACACCCACAGAATGTTTTACAAATTAAGAAAATTCAAGGGCCTAGTCAAGAACATCAGGCAAAACTATTTCAGTTCCTGACAGGAATTTCCCGGCCAGGCTGTGCAGAAGGAATGCTTGGTCCGGGGAAAAACTCTCTGGCATACACCTGGCAGGAACAAGGGAGATCAACCCCTGCACGGTTTTTTTTGCCAGAGGTTGACCAGCAGTACCGTCAGTACCGGCAGAACAAGTCCGGTTGTCATGGTGGATATCATTAAAATGCCCAGTTGACTGTAATCCCCTCGTTCAACGACAAAGATCTGATTGAAATAATTTGTCAGCAGGCTGGAGGCCGACAGGGCGAGGTTAGTAAAAGCAGCCATAACTGCAAAGTAAGTGGCTTTCTGGTCCACTGGCGCCTCTCTGGCGATCCATGCCAGCATCGGGACCATTATCACCTGGCCCAGCGGGGAATCGGCCATGGTGTCGACTATGGCGATGGTATGGGCTCCGAAACCGAAGTTCGTCATGGTCCATTCATGCAGACCGTAATACATGCCGACAAAGGGCAGCATTGTTACGGTACTATAGATGGAGATGAAAATTACCAGGTAAGGGATCGGGCGCCTGCTCATCCAGCCGCGAAGGGCAAAGAGGCCGATCACTGCCAGGATGGAGGATATCTGCCGCAGGGTGCCGAAAAAGGCCTCATCGAATTGGAGCACATCGATCTGCCACCAGCTTGCACCGGCCCCTATGCCCGGCATGGCGCGGAAGACAAAGATGATGACGGCAATGGCCAGGATCTCCCGTCGCTTGGCCGGCTCAAGGCTTTTCAAAATAAGGTGCATCAGGTAGCCGATTGCCGTCATCGAGCCGATAAAAATAGCTTCTTTCTTCAAGGCCACATCGGAGAGCCCCAGAACCAGAATCAGGGCGACAAAGACAGCACTGCCGACGAGGAGCGGGTAGTTGGGTTTGGTATTGTTAACCTCGGGGTGGAAGGCCTGCCGGATCAGATCTTCCGGCACCCCGCTTCGTTTCATCCGCAGACGGCGGAGACTGACGCTGAGCTGGCCCAGGCTTACCCCTAAAACCGATATGACCGGAATGAGCAAAGCCACTTCATACATCAGCTTATAGGAAAGGGTTTTAGCCAGCCAGCCACCGAGACCGGCAACCAGCGCACTGCCGCCGATAATGGCGATTCTGCCCAGGGTCTGCATGGTTATGTGCATGCGTCTCAGCTCGGTTTCCGCAATGGGTGTTCCCGAGGCATCGTGGCTGGGTACAGCTTCCACCGTCATGGCATCGGCAACGACATCCTGAATGACATAACCGACGGGGGAGAGCAGGGTGGCAATGACATACCAGACTTCGGCCGTCAGGAATTGTTCCATCAGTTCTTTGAAGCCGGTAAGGCCGACCATGATCAACAGGCTGATGGCCATGAGCATGGCCCCGAAGTAGACGAAAAAGGCCTTCCGCCGCCAGAAGAGATCGACCATATGTCCGATTGGCATCTTCAAGGCCCAGGGCAAACCGGCCCAGAAGCCGAGCCCGGCGAGAAAGGCAGCGGAAAGTCCCAGCTCCTGCTTGACGTAAAAACTCTCGACGATCCCGGTAAAGCCGGAAACACCGGCTGCAAAATAGACCATCAGCGGTGGCACGTAGCTGAATCGCATTTCGCCGACAATGCCAAAAAAATCCTGGAAAATATAACGCTTAAGGCGTGTTGCGATACCGGGCTGCGGGGGGGGCGTTGTTTCTTTTACCATGAGGTGTTCTTTCTCGATTGAGAGTAGTATTGTGAAATTGAGAAGATATTTAAAACTGATAGTGATTCATACACAATAGTTCCTCTCTTGACAAATCAACCTTTTGTACCTTTTTGAAAAAGAGGCTCCTGAAATATTGCCGATGCCTAAACGATATACAGAAAATCGAGGGATTGAACCCTGTTGGTTGCGCGGGGGATAAAAATTGTCTGGACAACAGCTTCGGCATATTGTCAAACTGAGCCCATGCGAATAGAAGTAGACAGCCATACCCACACGATTGCCAGCGGCCACGCCTACAGCACTCTTGCCGAAAATGTTGCGGCGGCTGCCGACCGGGGCATCAAGCTTGTGGCCATCACCGATCACGGGCCGGCCATGCCGGGGGCGCCGCATTTCTGGTTTTTCAAGAATATGCGGGTACTGCCCAGGATAATGCAGGGGGTTGGTGTCCTGCGTGGAGTAGAAGCCAATATCATAAATTCTAATGGCGAGATAGATATCGACTCCGAACTCCAGCAGCAGATGGATATCGTTCTCGGCAGCCTGCATGAACCGGTCATCAGCCCGACGAAAAAAAGCGTGCATACAGATGCGGTTATAAAGGCCATGGCCTCGGGAAAGATCGATGTCTTCGCCCATGGCGGCAACCCGGCCTTTCCCATATATTTTGACGAGGTAGCCAAGGCAGCAAGCCATTACAAGGTGCTGGTGGAGATCAATAACTCGTCGTTTACCACCTCGCGGCCTGGCAGCAAAAAAAACTGTGCCGCCCTGGCCGAGGCGGTGGGGCGGCAGGGCGGTTTTCTGACCTTTGGCAGTGATGCCCATATAGCCGGTAAGGTCGGCGTCTTTGCCGAGTGTCTGGCCTTTGTCGAGGCCATAGGCTTTCCCAAAGAGCAAATCCTCTGTCTCAGTGGCCGTGAATTCCTGAATTTTCTGATGGCAAAAAATAAAAAGGTGGATCTGTCCGGCATGGAAGCTGTGATCGATTCGTGAGCGTGTAACGGGTCGAACAGTTTTTTTACTGCCTGTTGCCTTTTTCCCGTCGATCCTGAGTCTGTAGCGCCGGTCATAGACAAAGGACATCAGGTTGGTTACCCGCGTGCCGATGGCCTCGGCCGGTCCGCTGTCCTGCCCCCGCCTTTTCATCATCGCCGGAATTTCACTTTTCAAGGCGGAGCCGCAGTTGGTAAAATAGACCACTGTGCCCAGTTCCGGTCCTTTGGCACCAGTCTCTTCCCCCGGCTGGACGATGGCATACCGGTCCCGGGTGTTGACCTCGATAATTTTGTTCATCGGCGAAAAATAGAGAAACCAGGCCATGCCGGATCGGGATGGGGGCGCCACAGACGATGGTTCCCGCCCCTCTTGCCGTGACCGGCACCTTGTTGTTGGAGGCGATTTTCAGAATTTCCGACACCTCTCCGGAACTCAGCGGAAAGAGCAAGGCATCGGGCAGCGACTCGTCCAGCGAAGAATCGTAGGTGTAGCAGACCAGCTCTTCCGGGTGGCCCAGGTATCGATCACTGCTGATAATCTTGAGCAGATCAGTTTTTACGGCAGCGGGCAGTATAATTTCGACCTTTAATGGAGCAAAAGTTTCGGTAGCACCAGCGAGATCCACGGGATGTAGGTGACCAGCAGCAGGCAGCAGAGCATGATGCCGAGAAAGGGCAGTACTCCCCTGGCAATGCGGGTAAGCGGCCTGTTGGTGATGCCCGCGGCGACAAAAAGGTTGAGGCCGAAGGGGGGGGTGAGCATGCCGATCTGGATATTCAGCACCATGACGACGCCGAAATGAACCAGATCGATGCCGTACTGATTCAGGGTTTCAAGAAACAACGGGGCAAGGATCAGCATGGCGCTGACATCGTCCATAAAACAACCGAGGACGAGAAAGAGGATGTTGACCGTCAACAAAAACATCCATGGACTGTCGATATGACTGATGACGACTTGAGCCAGGTGCTGGGGGATCTGTTCGGCGGTGAGCAGCCAGATGAAGGTCATGGCACAGGAGAGAATAAAGAGCAGAGAGGAAGAGAGCACCGCTGCGTCCCTGCAGATGGAGGTGATCTCACCGAAACCGAACTCGTTGTAAATGAACATCTCCACCACCAGCGCATAGACCACGCTTATCGCCGCCGCCTCGGTCGGGGTGAACATCCCGGAGTAGATGCCGCCCAGGACGACCAGCGGCAGCATCAAGGCCCAGAAACCCTGCCGGGTGGCGGCGATAAGCTCCTTTAATGAGGCCTTCCGCTCGATCCGCCAGTTATGGCGACGGGCGATTATCCAGGTATAGAGCATCAGGGCCGCGCCGATCATCAGCCCCGGCAGCACCCCGGCCATGAACAGCTCGGCCACCGAGACGTTCATCACCAGGCAGTAGAGGATCATCGGGATGGACGGCGGGATGACGATCCCAAGAGAGCCCGAGACGGTGATCAGCCCCAGGGAGAATCTCTCACCATATCCGGCTTTGATCAGGGCCGGGATCATGATCGAACCGATGGCCACCACCGTCGCCGGAGAAGAGCCGGAGATGGCGGCAAAAAAGATACAGGCGAGGATGCCGGCCATAGCCAGACCGCCCGGAAACCAGCCGACCAGGGCGTTGACGAAGTTGATCAGCCGGCGGGCAATGCCGCCGCGGGTCATGATCGAACCGGCCAGGATGAAAAAGGGGATGGCCAGCAGGACAAATTTATCAAGAGCGTTAAAGAGTTGCTGGGTGATGATATGCAGCGGTGTATTGGTGTAAAAAACCAGGGATACGGCGGTGGTGATACCGAGGATCACGGCAATCGGCACCCCGGCAAAGAGCAGCACCGCAAAGCAGATACAGATGGTGGTTATCATTCTGCCTGCTCTCCCTTATATCCGGCCCCGGTCTTTTTCAGGCCCGTCAACTGGCGAATACCTGCATGGAAAAAGTGCAGCCCCATGATCAGGGAGAAAACAGGGATGGGTAAATATGCCAGGTACATGGGTATCTCCATGGTTGGCGAAGTGGTTGCATAACCGTGCATGCGATAAACGATCTTCAGGGAATACCAGGTCACCAGCAGGAAAAAGCTTCCGGAGAGGGAGCAGGTGCAAAATCTGAGCAGCTGCTGCCAGGGGGGCGGCAGGTTGGCGACCAGCAGGTCCATGGTGAAGTGGCTGCCTTTTTTCACCCCGATAGCGGCACCAAGGAAGGCTACGAAGACACCAAGATATCGGCCAAGTTCCTCATACCAGGTGAAACTGTAGTTAAAGAGATAACGGGAAAAAACCTGGACGAAGCCGACCAGGGCAAGGCCCAGGATAGTCCAGACAAGGACCGTGTTTTCCAGCCGGTCTATCCAGGTCACGACGCGATGCATGCGCTTGGTGGAAGAAAAGGATTTGGCGTTCACAAAAAACCTGACAGAGGGCAGATTGAAAAATCCGGGGAGAAGAGGGACCGACTCGGCTCAAGCCGTATCGGTCCCCATCCCATGGACAATTTCTAATGTTTTTACGAGCTTGTCACATCTGACAAACTCGTAAAAACCTTTAACAAAGGGATGGCTAAGTAAAAAACTTCAGAAGGTGAAGATTGCTATGCCCTTTGGACAGATTTTACGACGCCATCACATCTGATGTTCTTTGATTTTGCCGAGGGTAAAATCGAAAAGGTCGTTACCGATCTTCCCGCGATATTTATCCCAGACCGGACTCATGGCAACCCTGAATTTCTCACGCTCTTCCGGGGTTAGCCGAATAATCTCCACATTGTGCTCTTTGGCATACTCATCGATGGAGATATTGCTCTTCGGCAGTTTGTTGTGCAGCTCGGCGTTGACCTTTCGGTTGGTGTCGATGGCCACCTTGGCCGCGTCGCGGAAAATCTGCTGTTCCTCAGGGGACAGGGAATCCCAGTAATCGGTGCTGACGATAATGACACATTCGGTCAGTGCATGCTGGGTCAGGGTAACATACTTTGTTACCTCGGTGAACTTCATCAGCACGGTGGTCAGGATCGGATTTTCCTGGGCATCGATGACCCCGGTCTGCAGGGCGTTATAGATTTCGGGAAAGGGGATACCCACCGGGGAGGCGCCCAGTTGTTTAAAGGTGTCAATATAGGCCGGGGAATTCATTACCCGCACCTTGAGTCCGCTGATATCTTCAGGGGTGCGTACCGGACGCTTATTGTTGGTGAAGTCGCGGATCTCGTTTTCGGTCCAGCCGATGGCGATGAAACCCTTTTTAGGGAAGTAGGAAAAAAACTTTTTCTGGAACTCGGGGTCGTCAAGGGTGGCGTAGGCGGTCGCCCGGTTCGGGAAGATAAACGGCATATCGAGTACGGCCGATTCTGGTACAAAATTCTGCAGCACTGCGGTGGTAATAGCGGCTATCTGCAGGGTGCCGCTCTGCACCTGTTCGGCCATTGACCGCTCGGGACCGAGTTGCCCGGCCGGAAAGGTGGCGATATCGATCTTCCCTCCGGTCTTGTCCTTGACGTAGGCGGCAAAGGCATCTGCTCCTTTTGACTGGCCATGAAAGGGGGGCGCCACATGGCCGAACTTGATATTGTCGGCTGCAGCAGAGGAAGGAGTGGAAAATCCTGCGACAAGGGCCAGCACCATCAGACAGCCGACCAGAAGAGTTGCTTTACCGGGGAACGTGCTTTTCATGGTTCATTTTCCTTTTTGAAGAATCCTTGAGAAGTCTGCCGACAGAGTAGGCGCCAATTGAAAATCAGCTACCGATCATAGGATAAAAGTTTCATTTATGTCAACTTGTATTGCGGGATGGGATACATCATTCGGACTCTTAGGAGACCGGTCATCTGGTGGCGATCAGCCTAGAAATGGTCTTTGTCATCAGTAGCTTTACCGGAATGTACGCAGCCATGAAAAAGCCGGTCCCGGCCGACCGGGGCACAGGGACCATGTTTTCACGAAAGGAAACATTTCACGGCCACCGGGATACCAAGAGTTCAGGCATGGACAGCAAGGCCTTCCCTGCAGACACTGCAGAGAAGGCCGGCCGTCTGCCATCTGCCTGTTGATGGTTAGGGTTCTCCCTTTTTCTTTCATGGCAGATGGAAAAATCAACTCACCCTGGTAACTGTTAACTGTATGCTGCCGCTGTTGTTTTCGTAAAGACTCCAAACATCATTGGCGAAGCAGTAGAGATATCCGGGATGTTCAATGGTGAGCGGCTCTTTTCCCCTTTGGTAAAGAGGCAGCTGTACGTATTGATGTGGCTGCGGACTGCCGTCGTTGCTGACAGAACGTTCGGAGCCTGCATCGTTGGCAATGGCTCCTACCAGCACGAACCAGGGGAATTTTTCCACTCTCTTGGTCAGGAGAAAATCGGTGGATTTGTTTTTGGTGATGTCTTTGAAGGTTTTCTCCAGATGGCCGATAAAGGAACCGGCCGCGCGGGCAATATCGCCAAGGGTATGTTTCTCGTTCTCGGTCCCGTTCCAGTCGCAGACATCCTTGCTGTCTTTCCACTCCCCACTGGCCGAGAAGGTATACGATTGACCTTTGCCGAGAAAGATTCCGGTCGCATTCCACCGCTCAGCCGCAAAGATATCGATGGTGCAGGATTCCCTCGGCTTGAGAAGCCGGGTGGGATGATAGGGTGGATGGTCGATGGGTGATTGCCGCTGCCGGAGAAAGACACCGGGATCGAATAACCTGCTGTTCTCTTCGCAGATTGCCGCAATGCTGCGCGGCCTGCAGCGAAGAGCCTTAAAGGCACCTTTGAAGGAATTATGCATTATCCCAAGAGGGTTGGCCTTGATACTCTGTTTTACTCCTTCCCGGAAAGCCAGTCCGGCCTTCTCGCTTTCCGCCATCATCCACAACAGGGCACCGTTTGATAGATCACATTGACCATAGCCACCTCCGACATCACAATGCACCCCGGGAAACCATACTTCCCGGCAATCGGCATGGCTGTCGGAATTTTCCCAGCGGGTGACACTGAAACTGGAGCGGATTTCATCAATGGCCATTGCATGTCTGGCTGTCTGCACATGGTTGTTCAAAGTGGTGTCAAAAAATTCCCATTTGCTCTTGTCATCGAAAAAATTGAGAATTTCCAGGTCGTCCGGGATGCCGAGGGCTCCGACCGTGTCCCATACTCCGAGAAAACGGATAGGGGTGCCTGCAGGGTCGTCAAAAAAGGTCCACCCGGGCTTTTGTAAATCTTTTAATTTGGCCACCCCTTTCCGGTACCCATGGTCATAGGCGAAGTGAACGCGCTCCCAGGCCTCTTTAGAGGAGAGACCGGAGAGGTTGAGCAGGCCGCGGTTGATAAAGCCGGCCAGACTTCTTGCCGTGAAAGCTCCCCGGCTAAAACCATAGAGATAAAGTTCATCGCCCTCCTGATAATTATTGGCCAGCCAGGAGTAGGCACTGCAGATGTGGCGGCTGATACCGACCCCGAAGGCCCCGCCGACAATGGGTCTCAGCAGTCCTCCTTCTCCGCCTACGCCCGGATGGTAGTAGACCTGCTGGTCAATCCCGTCCGGGCCCTCGGGGGCGATAGAGTTGCTGAGTTTGAAGACATTGGTCGGCGCAGGCAGACCATTGTCCTCCTGCTCGGGATTGTTCCACGTTCCGTCACAACAAACGATTAACCTTTTCATAGCTCTCTCCCCTTTGTTGAGGTGGTGGCGCGGCTGTGGCGCCGGAAAGATGATTACAGGTTGATAATCATGAGTGACTTACTTTTTAAACCTTACAAAAAAAACATGAAAACATGAGAGAATTTGAAATCAGAATGGTGTGCCACCTCCAAGGCACTCATACCCCCTTGTGGGGTGTTGGATGTAATATAACCTAGAGCCAACTTTCGCCTGCAGATGAAAGGTAGCTCAAAAGGAGAATATTGGTCCTGTTTGCGGTTATAGAAAGGGCAGTATCAAATTTTTTCCCAGCTGCTGTTATTATTACTGGAACGGATCATTGCATCGACGAACAACACCCCGGCCAGACCGTCGGCGGAGGTGCGGAAATGCAGGGCCAGGGGATCGACCGGCCGGCCGGCGATTCTTGCTGCGATGGCCTCGGCGGCATCTTTGTAAATATTACCAAAGCCTTCGGGGAAACCCTCGGGATGCCCGGCCACGACCCGGCTCGAGCGGGCGGACAGCGGCAGGGTGTGCCGGGTCCGTTCGGGGTTTTCGTCTCGGCCGGTGCACCTAGCGGGCGGAAAGTGAGGCGTTGCGGATGGTCCGCCGGTTGCTGGTGGCAGAGTCGCCGAGGGTCACCGGTTCGGTGTCGGCAACGGTGATTTTTGTGGTCGGCAGGATAGCATGGGCAGGCGCGCTGTTCAGGTAGAAACGTGCCGGCTTGGTAGGATCGGCACTCTTGAAGGTAAGGACTTTGGTGCCCATGCCGACGTACAGTCCCTCACTACCGGCGAGTTTGTATTCGGTCTCATCGGCGG